>JAAUXU010078960.1_pt1 | contig 13173 bp, 11 predicted proteins | sample 7278151 | NCBI WGS metagenome assembly JAAUXU01 (sample SAMN14350113, study PRJNA611818) | marine sediment metagenome | isolation source: surface marine sediment (1.8m) | place: French Polynesia: Moorea | collected 2018-08 | reverse complement strand
TCTCACTGTCATTTTTGTAACTTGTAAGTAAAATTGCATGTCTTGCAGCGTTTCTGGAGTGGTGGCAGCGCAGAGGATGACTTATGTCAATGCCAGCTTTACAGTAAACTTGATTATGGCTTCATTAATGCCACTTGCAAAGACCTCCATCGTGTTGCATGCGTTCAACTTAATGGTAACAAATTTGAAGCTTAATCTTTGAAATGAATGTGTTACAACTCATCCTTTTCAGTGTGTGATTGGAAGGAGTGGTCAGTTTGGAGTGAATGTGCAGGAGAGTGTGGCCCTAACAATGGAACTACTACTAGGACCAGGACTTGTGATGGACACTGCTGTTTGGGAATTTATGAAGAAACAGAGATTTGCACAATACGTGAGTTTACTTTGTGAACTCTGAGGCCAAAAATGTTCAATTTCTGGTGGTGGTGGTGTTGGAGAAGGGGGGACAGCTCTTTGTTGTCCACTGATCTAGCTTTTGTTTTCTTCCTTCGCCTGAAAAATGTGTATCGTAATTTGGCTAATAACTTATCCCCATCTCCAATCATCTAGAAGTGTTCAACTAGTTACGACATTTTTGTGCCCACTTTTTTTGCACTTCGATGTTTCTGGTTTCTTACGATCCAATTCTTTAGCTGATTCACCCCTTACTGAGTGGAAGCTTGAGTCATGTGACTGTATATCTGATGGCTTGTTTTGTGAGGAAATTGTGGGCAACTACACAAGATTTTGTGATGTCCAATGCTGCGTAGAAGGTGACCTGCAGATGTTTGATGATTGCGATTACAGTAAGTTCCTCAAGAAGTTACTGTTGGACAATCACAATTTGCGAAATTATGCTTGTAGACGAAACATACACCGAGTGGGAAGATTCAGGACCTTGCTTGTGCAACCTAGAGACCAATTTAGGTGAACAACTGCAAATACGGTACTGTGATCCAGGTTGTTGTGTGGAGCCAGAGCAAAATCAGACTGTCCCCTGCAACTTCACAGGTTAGCACAGCATATTTTTAAGCAGGACTTTTGTTGATATCTTTTTCCTTCAATTATAGATGTAGAATATTCATGCTGGTTTGAGGGCCCTTGCGAGTGTGATATTGCGACTAATGTATCTACACAAATGAACATACGGTACTGCGACTCAGGATGTTGCGACCCCGAGCTCTTAAATGAGACTGTACCTTGCACTTTTGACGGTGAGTCACCCATAAACCATTCATTACTTTCTTATCGTATTATTATAATTATAAATTGGTGCATTGTGAATGCCAGTGTCACTTATTAGGTCGTGCCTATTTTGACTGACAATCTAGAAAATGTAGAGCTCAGTAGACCATGGATGTAATGAGGTGACAGGCAATTAAGTAGGTCATGTGAACTTGACACACCCTCGTCTACATCAATTTTGCTCAGGAATAGAGTCCAGCTCATGTGCCAAGACCTGCACGATATCAACTGAGATGCTTTGACATAAGTTTAACACTGTTGACGATGTTAAAAGTGTCAAGCCAGACTCTTCCAATTTCGAGAAAGCCGGAGAAAGGAACTTAAGACTTTGTTTCCAAAACAGCTGCAGTGACCAAGAGGCAGGGAAAAAAAGAGTACAGTCAAATAAAAATAGCCCAATTTTCACCCCAAACTCTTGACAGGTGATCTTGTGTAGAAGTCTTAAATATCGATTCGTGGTACTTTGAAGATTCTGAAGCCTCCTCTTAAAGAGCTCACATGATCTACTGATCACAGAGTCACAGCGTCGAATTTAATTTGGTTTTCTCAATATAGATCTCCCTACAGTTTTATCTGTATATATATATATATGTAAAGGGACAGGCTCTTATGCATGTGTGTCTGTCTGTCGATCTGCGGCTGGTTTCTGCCATCTCGTGGCTGACGGTCCCTTTCCGCGACTTCTTTCTGCTCGTCTTACGTACATGCATCTGCCTGTCCTTGAATCTGTCTGCAGCTGATTTTGCGGCAATTTTCATAACTGGCGGCTGATTTCCGTGGCTGAACTTGGCAGTGTGTGTGTGTGTGTCTGTCTGTCTGTGGCTGGTCTTGACGGCTGATACGTACGTATCTTGTACGGATTTTGATGCTGGTGAGTGATACGTACATGTGTGTGTGTCTGTCCGCGGAGATTAAGGCGGCTGATCTTCGTCATTTTCGTGGTTGGTGATCTTTGCAGCTGATTTTCATCAGCCATGCTTTTAGTGCAAAGCACGTGCTGGTTTTCACAGCAAACTTTCGTTGCTGATTTTTGCAGCTGGTGATGTCAGCGGCTAATTTTCGTGGCTTATCTTTGTCAGAGGCACAGCCAGACACACGGCATTTATAATTCCCTCTACCCAACAAAGTGGGTAGCACGAAAGCGCAACGCTATCTGCTACTCTAGGTAGCAAACATGGAACAATCTCAAGGTATGACTGACCACTTCTCGACCAAGCCCAATGTATCCTAATGGCAATAGTCAAAGTGTCACTTATCTTGCCAAAATTTTAAGAGTGGGTGCACAAAACATGTGGTGCAGAAAATAGACGTCTAGAGCGTCCAATGAACACTGGAACGTAGTGCTTACTCCCACCTTGAGCAGTATTCGTACGGGACATTAATTTATGGCAATACTATATCTTCATCTCAGAATTTAAGTATGGTGAGTGGATTCCTGGCGAGTGTAAATGCGTCAATGAGGCAGGGGAACGGAATGACACCAGGTCTTGTGAGTCTGGATGCTGCTTGGACTTCGACCTCATCAGGAATGTGGACTGTACATTCACTGCATTCGAATACAATGAGTGGGATGAGGGTGATTGTGAATGCGACTGTGCACTTGATGTACCCTTCAGAGTGGATACCAGGACTTGCAAAACAGGGTGCTGCCCTGATAACTACACCAGGACCGAGCCATGTGAATTCGAAGGTAATGTGAATACCAATGTCCATGCAAACTGCGTTTCTGGCGTCAGTAGCTCTATGGGTAAGTGGAAATCACCAGCTGCATCATAAATTAAGGACGTTTCAGGCAAATACCATGACCCCATCTATGGCCCCTGCATCTGCGACACAACAACAAACCAAACCTACCAAGTCTTGACCAGTGTTTGTGATACAGGCTGCTGCGATCCAGATATAAGGGAAGACATTGAGTACACCTCATGCCTCATACCAGGTAACAAGATTACTGCAGTGGCCTTGAAGCACAACTCTTCAGTCTGACCACTCACTCTGCCTCCCCGAATTTTTCCCCCCAAGAGGACATTGCTAAAAAGTTCTTTTTCTCCCACCCAGAGGAATGGACTGACTGGTTTCCAGTGACCAACTGCACGTGCCAAGACGGCCAGGCCATCAGGAACATTAGGAGATATTGCCTCTCAGGCTGCTGTCTGGACACTGCCACAGACACAGAGGACTGCGATGTCATACGTAAGGGACAAACAAAATAGATGCGGGGATTTGCTCTCATTGCTCTCACTTCTGGATGTTCTTTTTTAGCTGGCTACACTGACTGGCAGCTGGATGAAACTAATTGCTACTGCGACACCACCAGAGAACCTGACCGAACGTACCAGATCATGAGAAGGACGTATAATACATCCTCTTGTGAGGAGCTGACGGAGGAGGAAATAGTCTATAACGATTGTGATTTTCCCCACGGTAAGTTAAAAAGCTGTCAACTGTCGGCCAAGGTAACAATAGCTCACTGCTCTACGGAGACGTCAAGACTACAAGACTTGCGAGTCGAAAGTAACCAAACGTTGATGTTTTCATTTCAGTTGCTTACCATCAGGCTGTACAAACCTCCCCTTGCTATTGTGACCCTACCACAAACAAAACTATGTACAATCAGACTCAGGTATGCTCCTCCGGTTGTTGTGTCCCATATGAAATCGAAACGACGGTTGAGGGTCCTTGTGGGTTCCAAGGTAAGCATCATTAGAGTCACCTTAGACATGAGCACGCTCAAGAATGTCCGACATTTCGGCTATTGGCATAAATCATTTCTACGAGGGAATCTACGAATCCCAAGCACGATCTTGCCTGAAATCAGACAATGAGATGCTCCGACAAGAGATTGAGTGAACGAATATAAAGAACATCATAAAGCTTAAAAGTAAGCTTTATAAAGTTAACTTTTCCTCGGAGCTGGGGTGGGTGGGTGTGGCAGTCCCTAATAGTTTCGTGGTCCATTTTGTGAAAGACCGCTCAAGAAGGAGGGAAAGAACATATTATTTAGAGTCCTCCAGCATCAAAATGGGCAGTGATAAAGTAAACCTTTCCTTGTCAATCTTCTGTATCATAGTCTCACTGACTGAAATTAACGAAAATTCAAAGCATTCTGTTCAGCTCTAGAAAGAGCTTATTTACGCCAATGACAACAGTCGCCATTGCTCTCATGACCTAATAATGTTTACGACAAAGGTCACGTTCACATAATATCACCAAGTTTTTGACTCACTCCAATGTTTTAATCAGTACTTCTACTTTTTAAGAATTCTAGCAGATTTGAGAGGGCCACCGAGCAGAACTCAAGCCTAAGGTCAGATATTAAGTTGGGCCTGCTTTGAGCCCCAAAGGCCTCGACCCAACTATTAAGAGCAGATTCCCAACAATGATGAGGAAAGGCATAGATGAACCAGGTTCACTAAATCTGAACAAAAAGCTCAGATATTTCGGCACAAATCAAAATTTTATTTAACACACTTTAAGGCAAACACTCAGAATGTACTCATGAATAACGTGCATCTAAGAACAGTCAATCTATGATCCAGATCAAAAATGTCATAACCACTTTGGTCTCGTGCCGTGTAACCATTAAAGGCCATCCAAGGATGAGAACTGTTGACTGGGACAGATCTCATCCAAAATAACAAGCACACGGGAAAGACAACTCTTATATAGAATGAATATTCATGATGAAATATTAAGAGTTTCACTCGACGGCACAAAACTGCACAAGACCAATGATGCACTTTCCAAACACGTCCATGTCGAAAATTTGGCCTATTTTTTCCTTATCAGAGGAGTGGAGTAACTGGTGTCCAGAAGAGACCTGTGTTTGTGTAGAGGGAGAGGGAGAGAGGAAAAGAACCAGGACTTGTCTCTCGGGTTGCTGCACAGACGTCGCGGAGGACGAAATACCTTGCAAATACATACGTAAGAAATAGCATTACCGAAATCGACCATGTGACCTGGGGAATTCCCATTACAAAAGAGAGTTGTTTCAGCTGTCTACAATGACTGGGAATATGGAGATTGCAAGTGTGACACTTCTGGCTTCATGGACAGGACATTTCGACCGCGGAACAGGACTTGTCAAATAGAGAATGACTGTTGTTTCAACGTGGAGGAATATTTCTACATCGACTGTGCCTTCCAAGGTATAAAAGAAACTCCCATGCGCACAGCTGACACAAAAACACAAAGGCGAAATACAGGACAAAGGACAAATCTGCCTGTGGTTCACACAAATGACATCCAATCACCTACATACAATGGCCCGTGGACATGCTCATACTGTCCATCATTTCAGATGAAGAGTATGAAGAGACTAGCAGGGCCTGCATGTGCAATGATCTCTGGGAGGAATATTACGAGGTGACCAAGACTTGCTCCTCGGGCTGTTGTGACCCCTATGCAAAACAAGAACGCGGAGGACCTTGCGAATTTGAGGGTATGTCAAGGTCACGCCGCCATGACCGATTATTGCATGAACAATGAAGGTTTCCTTCTCGTCAGAATTTGCTGTTTACTCTGAATGGTGCGAGATCTCCGATTGTTTCTGCAACAAAACCACATACCAAGGAGCGGTGAACAGGTCACGAGAATGTATCTCTGGTTGCTGTGACTTCGAACTGTACGATTCAGTGCCGTGCCCGTACGAACGTAAGGGGCTAAGTAATTAAGGATAGACTGGTCCTCCTATTTTCAAGAATGTATTTGCAGCTGACTTCACTGAGACAGAGGGAACAGAATGCAAGTGTGAAAAGAACGGTGACTCTTTGGACGCCACATACGTAGAAGTGACAATAAGTTGTTCGGATGATCCGTGTTGCGATGTCAAACCGACAACCGAAAGACTCTACAAACCCTGCGACTTCACAGGTAAAAAAGAAATAAAATGAGAGCAATAATTGTGGGGGAACAGGTGTGGGAGAAAGAAATACCACAAGTATGAGTCCCACCACGATCAACATGGTCACGTTACCGGTCTACAAAACCATCAATACAAGCCTTGTAAGTCAGTGATGTCATTTCAGCTGAATATGATATGGGCACACTTGGAAACGAGTGCTTCTGTGAAAAGAGCAATAATACCGAGTATAAAATCAGGACATTCAACTGCATGAGTGGCTGCTGTGATCCACCCAGCTACACGGAGAGGGACTACAATGTTGATTGTAATGTCATAGGTAATTGATGATTGCTTCCTAAAGAGTTGTGCAGTATAGCTGACAGCAACTGCAACACTGCATCAGAGCCTAACAGTTTCACTTTCATGACTTAGCACATGAAGTTGCACTGCATTGGTGATGCACTTTCCAAGCATGGCCCTGTTGACAGATGTGTGTGACACTTTTTTTGTAGAGAACTGGAGTGATTGGATAGAATCAGGTCCTTGTGTTTGTGAGGGCGGAGAGCCCAAAAGGAGAAGAACTAGGACTTGCATGTCAGGTTGTTGCTTCAGTAATGACGAGGATTACGCGGACTGTGTCTCCTCACGTAAGTGACGGACTTGCCCAATTCAAAGATGCAGCTGTTGCAGTATTTTGAGAATGTCTTTTCAGCTACGTACATAACTGATGAAGGAGATTGTATGTGTGACGAAAGTGGCTACCTGGACAGAACATATCGATGGGTGACCCAAACCTGCAATGACATGGTTACCCAAATTGGGTGTTGCACAGACCAGGCTCCAGTGAAGGAATATTGTGAATGCGAATACACAGGTGCACTGTCAATGTATGCACAATGTCCTCCAATGATTGCAGGGAATGAGAGTAGGAAAAAGAAAGACTGGCATTCTCAATTACAAAGGTTGTCATATGTCATCAATCAACAATGAGCAAACCCATTAATTCCTGCTTGAAAAGATGCTGCTGGTGATTCAATTCAAATGAAAAAATTATGGAATTTTTTTTCAGAACTGTCATTTCATGACTCAAAATTGGGTCAGCATCAAAATGTTCTTAGTGCAACAATTCGTATGGCTTTTTTTTTCTTAGGAATTCTTCTTTTTCCGTGACTGTGTGTTCTCTGCTATTACCTAACATGTCTTTTTTTTCAGAGTGTATATTGAGTGAATGGAGTGGCTGGCGTTGTCAGGAAGATGGCACCTGGGTACAGGAGAGAGACTGCGTGTCAGGATGTTGTCCTTCTGATCTTGAATACACACGGTCTGCATGTACGTATGTGCTTTTGAGACCTGCATGAACATCTCTAGGGGTCACTATAAGTGATGGCAGGGAAATGCGCAACACGTTGCGCTATGCGTTGTTGAGTTTACTTCGCTAAGGCCAATAATTCAAATCAAGTGTGAGCAGAATTGTAAGTGTTTGAAGACTCTCCCTCTTTATCAAGCCGTGAACTTGACAGAAAAGGGTTTTTTCCGCCAAGCTTTGTTACGCCGTCAGGAGTGTGATGCACGCTAATCGTCCCAGGTCATGTTGCAGGTCACGAAACACAGAGTAGAATTGAAATATCATTTGTACCCGAAAAGATATAACTATTTCTAATTGCAGTCCCCAACTTCACTGTCTGTCCAGGTTTTTGAGATAAAGAACAGAGCAATATGATAGACTGATGTCATGCATATAAGATATGTATGCATATTGGGCTAGTTCAAAAATGTCAACTTCTGATTTTCATGGTGGAAAATTGGCATCAGACACTGGCATAGCTGGTACAAGTCTCATTTTATGAAAAGAAATGATTTACTAACTGCACTTTTAATTTGAAGCTTTACTAAGTATAGACAGTACATAGGAAATTCCCAAAAATGCTTTGTTATTAGAGTATATCTGATTGAGCTGACAATTCACGAGGTCATAGTGGGGAAATGTCTAGAATTAGCAAAAAAATCATCTCCATCAGCGACACTTCTACAACATAGCATTGTAGCACAAACAAAATCAACACTTATGTATAGACAGTACATGGCAATCTCCAAAAAATGAGGTGTTATAAAAGTGTCTCTGCTGAAAGGTTTTTCCCTAATTCTAGACTTTCTCCACCATTAGCATTTCTAGAGTTACAAATTGAGACAGCTCTTTGCACTGTGGTAAAACTTCAAATTAAAAGTGCAGATAGCAAACGACCTTTGACGAAAAAACTAGCGAAATTCTCTTAATTTGACCCCATGTCAAAAACCCAGGAGGAAAAAATGTGAATTTCCAGAAAAAGTACCTTTTCGAACTAGCCTAAAACGTGCGTACATCTTTGAGATCGGGTAGACGAACCTGATTGGATGGCCGCAATCACCAGTGCGCAGCAGCTTCTGTGGCCTGCTCGATTACTCCTATTTTTGTCCAAAAGTGTCCACTTGATGGACTTTTTATCATATATGGGAGGGTCTTTAAAGACGCCTCCTATTCAAGACACCAGCAGGTTCGCACTGTTGTGTCTTATGGTCATAGCTGTTTCTTTCTCTTTGCAGCGTGTCCTCCTGGTTGGGATTTCTTCCCCACTTCTCAACCTTCCTGCGTCAAATACTATTCTGATAAGAAAAAGTTCCACGATGCAATGTGGCATTGCATGGAACGGAAAATCAATGGCGTTTCGCTTGGCGCGAACCTATACGAACCGAAGACAATGGGTGACGCTCTCCTGTTGGCTGATGAATTCGATCCAATGTATTAGCATTGTGTAATTTTTTTTATGTTCTCTTATGAATCTTCAGTTCCATTTTCATGCTTACAGGTATTGGATCGGTATCAAGCGGGATCCCACTGACCACTACAAGTAAGCTTTAAATTTTTAACCTAATGAATTTGCCAGAGTTGTTTTCAATGTTAAGCTTGCCGCGCAATTTAGTCATCAATCCTTTGAGAAACTTGAACGTTTTACTCAATCACTGCGGCTCTGCCCATTGGTTCACTACAAGAAGTATCTCTTTCGTAGCTGGGTGTATGCCTCTCAGCCTCACGGCTCAGTCCCCATGGACGTCTTCCAATGGTTCAACACCAATCAGCCAAATGATCATGGGGGCAATCAAGACTGCGTTGAGATCTATCAAGGACCAGCCGGGTGGAATGACCAGGACTGTGGCAAAAACAATCCCTTTGTTTGCCAATTCCCGATAGACGACTTTGACATTTCCATAGGTGAAAAATTTACAATTACTGATGCTTTCCTGTGGAGAGCCATTTTATGAGAGGCAAATTTGGTCAGCACCGAATGTGCATCTTATAAGATGGGTGATGTCCTTTCTTTCTAAATAGAGCTCTTGTCTGAACTTTAGGTATTCTTAGTTGGTGACTAAATGTTGTCTCACATTTTTTGTTTCAGATTGCTTTGTGACAGAATGGAATGATTTTGTGATGATGGACGAAGCCACCAATATGTGTGAAAGGACTAGCTCCCAGGTCCATGGATGTTGTGTTTGCGAAGATTTCGTTCAGCAAATGGGTATGTGCTTAGGAGACCTTTATGCACGAGTCATCTTGTACATATTTGGGGGGCCATTTTTAACCCACTTCTGCAGCCTGTATAGGAATGGAAGGAAATTTTCAACATTGAGTGGAGTCATAGCCTTTACTTGCTATATAGCACAGACATGCGCCCACACACACACCTGGTCCATTTTTAAAGGGGGAGGGGGTTACAGTGTTACCCGTCCACTGCACGTCTATTACACAAAAGTGCCCTCATTTTTACAATCAAGAAGTTCTTGGGGGTTCACTTTGAACTATATCTAATATTCAAACATTTCATAACATAGTGAAATGCATAATATATACTTTATTTATTGGGGTCTGAGACCTATGGAATTTTTTTTACAAAAGTTGCTGTCCTTTAGATGCTAAACACAGGTATGTGTGTGTCTTAATGATATTACAGGTTATTGACTGATTGAAAACCACTAATGATGCACATACAGTCATGACGACAAAACCCTCCTAATATCAATACTCTGTTCAAATCTGGGGCAACACTTGCTCCAGACACATTCCGTGGGGCAAATTTTATGAGTAAAAGTTACAAACTCACTTAAAATCAGTTCCTTGACACCTAGAGGGGTGGAAACGAAACAAAGTTGTGTCATTGCTACTAATGAGTGCAATGTGTTACTTTGTACAACCAACAAACCATCTCTCTCAGTGCAAAGGAACACATTTTCAAATGAGCTTCTAATCTTCAGTTAGCAAAAAAATTGTGGTGAGTCAAATCTGCAGTCAGACTTGCACTTACCAGTAGACATGACACATCTTCGTATTGCTTCCACTTCTCCAGGTGCCAAGGAACTGATTTTAAGTGAGTTTATAACCTTTATCAACAATTCATAACATTGAGGTAACTCAGGTGTGCTCTCAGACTTGTACTCACAAGTAGAAATGAGATAACTAAACAAGATGCATTCAGAATTAAGAAATGTATCCTACACTAACTTTTGGGGTCATCTTCTAAATCCAATGGCTATGCAGACGCTGTTCTTTCCCAGTTCCTTTGAGGTCATCTCCTGTTCCCGTAGTTTTGGGCAGTGTGCACCAACACCAAAAAAGTAATGTTCAAATGCCTCTTCTGCTCTTTGACCTATTTTTACATTTATTTACAACAGAAAAATTAAACCTCACATTACTGGATTCCTCCCAATGCAAAGATTTTCACATCTTGATATGTCCCTGATCATCGTATAACCCCGGCAAATCTGAGGCTGGCACGAGCACTTTTGACAATATTGCCAATTTGGTGCACTGTGACCAATGATGCAAAGGACATGTAAACGGAATTGAAAACTGCTTCCAAAGCTCTTCTCATTTTAAGACCCCAGTGAGTTACCACACCTTTGTGTAGTTATGGCTGTCTTCTCTCTTTGCAGGATGTCCCGCCGGCTTCGAGCCCTTTGCCTCCACTGAGCCGTCCTGCACTAAAGTGGAGACCAACACGATGAACTTTCATGATGCAAAGGCAAACTGTGAAACCTATCCTAATGGAAAACTGCTTGAACCGATGGACGATAATGATATAATGCAGTTGGATAATCAATATGGTCATCTTATTTCGCAGAAGTACGTGTCATGTGTAACGTTGTTGTGTGAAAAGACTTTTTATTCCCATTTTTATGCTTACAGGCCTTGGCTGGGTATGAAACAGGATCCTGCTAGTGACCCCGGGTAATTTCTTTCAATATTTAAATTCACGTTTCATGTTATATTTGCTGGGCAAGCCAGTCATCAACGTGAGAGTGTATCTTTTGCCATACTTCTGAGACTTCACTAGTCCAATCCATTACATCAAGTGCCAAGGTTGTATGTCCATGTGTGTGTCTGTTTGCGGCCTTTTTCAGTTCTGCCATGGCAGATGTGTGCGCGTCGCTTGTGATGAGAGCGTGGAGCGTGTGCGGGTGTCTGTCTATGTGTCAGACCAGAAATAGCACTTGATATTTTTTCTACCCAACAAAACGGGTTGTGTGTATGCTCGAGTTCTCCAGAGGTACAAATGAAGAATCTTTTTTTTGCAGCTGTAACAGACATGGCCCACTGTGTTTATGGATGTATGCAACAAGTGGCTTACCTGTGACACTCGATATACCCTGGGGACCCAATGAGCCAAATGGCGGCACTGGAGAAATGTGTATCAACTATTTCCACGCTAGTAATAATGGTTGGAATGACGACGGTTGCTTTAGAAACTTCATCTCCATTTGTCAAGTGCCACCAACAGTGCTGACAGTTCCTTCAGGTGAAACTTCTTTGTCAACAGATGCATTCCTCTAGTGTGTCATTTCATGAGGTTCGTTTCCTTTTTCCAGAAGATTGTGACTCTGATTCAATGTGATCCAATGATCCAATGGGGGCCTGACTAAATTGAATGAGGTTGATGCCGAGACAGAACCAAGAACTTGCAAGTGCTGAGATTCTTATATGCACGATCACATTGTCGTAAACTTTGAGCATATCAATTGGTGCAGGGAATAAAAATGATAGTATGAGCATTCTCAAGTGAGCATTTGAGCGTACCATTTTCCTAAGATATATGCCTGATCAATTTGGGGATTCTAGATTGATTAGTTGGTCTAAATGATGACTCCATGCACTGTTGGAAGTACTGCTAGCTTATTTAGGGTTCCAGCATTATTAAATGATATTTGGCTCTTAGATAGGAAAGATAAAGATTGCATGTGATCAGATCATGACTATGAGCTGGACAGTTTCCTTGCTTTTTTGAGCCCAAGAATAAGTGCTTTGATTCTCTAGCTTGGTACTGTTCAAGCTGATTGTTCTTAAACCGAATATTTGGGCATCAATTGGACTAAATGTGCTCCAAATCAACTAAGTTTGCTCCGAATGGGCTACCTCAGTGTTCTATCCCTACATTCAACGTACGTATGTAACTACTGCTACGCTAACTCTCAAGCTTATGCCCTCTCTCTCTCTCTACCCCTTTCTCAGTCTTGAATAAACGTTCGTAGAGAACGCACGTGTTTCCTGACTCAGTGACATAACACTGAGCATCAACTGTGCTTCAGCGTCTGTGCTCCAGATTGTCTACAAGTGCTCCACATTGGCTCATCGTGCTCCGAAGCAGCTACTTGTGTTGCACATTCATGCAGTGTGACTACTTTCTTGACAGGGCCATGGCAATCAGACATGAGCACAGGGGGGTGGGGGTACAAAATGTTTAATTTTAGGGGCGGGTGGTGGTACAGCTTTCCCTGCCCACTGCACAGAGATGTTTCTTACACAAAAGTGTCATATTTTTTAAAATGAGGAAGTTCTCTGGGGTCCACCTTTAAATATCACCAATATTTTAAAAGTTTTACAACATAATGAAATATATAATTAATATTATATTTATTAGGGTCTCAGGCCTGTGCAAAATTTTTTGACACCAAAGTTGTAATCCCTTAAGGGCTGAACGCAGGTATGTGTGGGGCTTAGTGAAATGACTATTATTGGGTGAGCTATTAACACTTGAATATTGAAGGTTATTGGCTCACTTAAAACCATCAATGATGCACAT
>JAAUXU010138643.1_pt1 | contig 13175 bp, 12 predicted proteins | sample 7278151 | NCBI WGS metagenome assembly JAAUXU01 (sample SAMN14350113, study PRJNA611818) | marine sediment metagenome | isolation source: surface marine sediment (1.8m) | place: French Polynesia: Moorea | collected 2018-08 | reverse complement strand
TGTAATGTACCGAGGGTGAGGCTAATTCATAAGATGTGAAATGAACTCAGAGAAGGTCAGATAGAGAGTGATTATTGTCTGCTGTAATATGATCTGAGTAGGTGAGAGAGCCGAGTAGCTAAGAGGTGAGAGAATGTACAGAAGTGCAAGCTAGCATATCGATACCGTATGTCTCATGGATATATGAAATATTGTATGTGCTGTAAAGTATAATACATTACAAAAGAAATCTTTCTTTTTGGCGCAAAAAGTGACTAGTGAAATAGATACCTCAAAGCTGCTATTTGCCGCCAATTCTAGTTCTAGTGCAGAATCAGTAAAACGTTGGCACAACGGGTGCTGTACTGTACAGTACATATTGAATTTTCGCAAAGGGCTCAATCAGACTATTGAGAATCTTGCATCTTCGCATAGCATCAGCACCTGGCGAAGGCAAATTTTCATCCTGCGAAAAATCGAGGGTGTTTGGAAAGTCCACTGTTGGTCGATTACTGAATAACAATTCAGCCAGCAGGAAAACCTTGCAAAAATCGAGGTTCTGGCACTGATGCAAAATGTGAATGTCTACTGTACACACGAATATCTCAGAAAGTTTAAAAATTTACCGTAAATTGCTGCTTTTGAATTGAGAACCTGACTGTTTGACATATTTCCAATGTCTGCAGATCAGGAACCAGGCACAAAACCTATAGAGATTGTTCAAAAGTGTTTCTCCACTTTCAAAATGACCAAAAGTAGAATTTTAATGCATCACCCGAAATAGTGAAAGAGGTGCTTTTTTTTAATCATAAAAGATAATACCGTGTAACATAGGTGTTACTGTTAAAAGCCAGCCGTTACCTTGATTGCGCGGTTTCTGGGGGCTTTCTGAGCCATGCAGTACTTTACTGGAAAGTTTGTTTGATCAAGATTTATGGCGTTAAATACCATGGGATATAACGGACTTTCCACCGCCTCAATGCGGCGGAAACTCCTGCAATTATTAAACAAGTGTCTCGAAAATGGCTGCGGGTGCGTTTACCCTGGCGGGAAATTCCACTTACACGTGCGTAGGTGACGATTCGGCAATTGGCCAGAATCAGAGACGCCTCTTCTAACACGTCCTCCCTCACATTGTGTCTGGTAGCTTCATCTCGTCTCGAGTAGAACGCCAAGAGGCTCTTTGCGTCCGTGTCTGCAAACCGCAAGTTGCGCCGCGAAACCCCGTTCGGTTGATTTGGACGAGGAAAGAGAAACAAGGTTAACGGCGAACTGCGCCGCAAAAGCCCCGGTACACAAAAGTGCGGAGGAGAGATACCATTGAGCGGCGATTCGCACCGCCATTCGCCGTTGAAACTTCACCAGCTCGTCCGAGAAAAAGGGCTTCCTGAGCGTGAACTGTTAGCAATGCTTTTGCTGCAAAGTTGCAGTTTTTAGTCCCCATCTCTTGAGCAAGAAAACTGTTCTGGATGATCCAGGGTCACAGCGTTCCTCTCTCCTATGGGCGGTCGCTCTGCAGAGTTGGCAAATATTGTCTACAGGAACAGAGTTGAATTATCTCATCCGGCATCTATGAAAACGTTATTAAGTATGTGTTACTCTCTCTCTCTTCCTTCCTCAGCGTGTCTGCGCGCTAACGCATGTGCAATTCTACTGAAGACTCTCCTTCCTCTCCCCAAGAGTCCATTGTCACAGCCTCCTCGGTCAGACAAGACCTGCAACGAGGAAGAATTGTCAACGTGAGACGATGGAGTCGTTCTTAGCGCCAGTTAACCGAACAGTGAAGCTTCTGCCAGCCTCTGCTGGACAGCTGGCGTTAATGAAAAGCTCTCGGCGCAAACTTTTGTCCGGTGGAGTAGGAGAAAAGAAGAATGGACGCCTTTTCTTCTCCATACTTGCAAAAAAAAAAAAAAACGGGCTGCCTACTGAGTCGGATCTTTTCAGACAGTATTAGTCGCTCGTGGCAGCTGGAACCGTGAGTACGACCAAAGCAGTGAGTATGTGAATACACAGAAGTTAGATTAATGCGAGGCTGCGTCTTAGTAACTTGGTACAATGATCTAGGGGTGAGGAAGCCTCAAACTGTCTGGCATCACCAGCGCTATGAGGGTGACTCGGCTGACGCTGGCTCAATTTGCTCTGTAGCAAATTCGACTTAAAAATTAGGCTACTATTTTGGGTAATGTTGTCTCACTGTTTGTTCTCAGACAACAATGGCTCCTCCACAGCTGAAGGTGCTGTGCTTCGTCCTGGTCTTTCTCTTGGGCTGCGCTGGCGCCAGAGAGGACGACGATGAAGACCTGGGGAGGAAGGGGAGAGGACGTAAGAGCATTCGAAAAGCAAAGAAAGCCTCAGGTTTCCAACGTCTTTTTCTCTCATTTCAGTTTCCCTCTTCCAAATTGTTAGGTAAAGCGAGTCATTCGTATAGAGAGAGCTTCTCTAAAGTAAAAACAAACAGACATAGTGGTACATGCGAATTGCTGCAGATTCCCCAACGATCCCTGCGCCGGGGGCAGCAACCTGAACGGCACCTGCTACACGGCAGCTGAGTGCTCGTCCAGAGGCGGCACCAATGGCGGATCCTGCGCATCTGGATATGGAGTCTGCTGCACCTGTGAGACTCCAGAGTCCAGAGTTGTAGTAGGACTGAGTGTGCACAACGTTTTTTGTCCCTAGTCACTGCCAACTGCGGAGCGACATCCAGTGAGAATTGCACCTACTTCCAGTCGACTGGAGCTGAGATTGGCCAATGCCAGATCACCATATGTAGATGCAATACCAACGTCTGTCAGGTACAGCTTGAGTAGGAAACGGAAAAATGACGCCAGGTTCTGCGTACAGGGTGGACCAAAAGTAACCTGGATAAAGTAGATGCTTTTTGTGCAGGCTGTCTCAAATCTAGGAAGACATGATTGGGAAGAGGAGTTTCAGTTCTTTCTGCAAAAAGACCCGTGAGACCTTTAAAGGCTATCTTGCGGATAGATGTGGCGTCGCATGTGGCAAGTCATTCATATACGTATACATATCTGTATAAAGGGGAGGTTTCCCGATGATTGTCCTGCTTTGTACGCTCGTCCGGGAAATTATCTACCACTTAATCTCCCACAAGCTGCTGCCGTCCTTGTTGGTCTGGCCAGTGGTAAGGAAGGCCATGAAACAGATCCAGGCCTTTGTTAAATTACAATTATGTGAGACAATTTATATAGCTGAGGCTGCTACATGGATAACTGCATTCTTCAGCGGGAAATTAGTCGAAGTGTGTCACTAAATAACGGCGCAACTTATTCATTTCCAAACAGCTTCATCGAAAGGCTGGCGGACAAAATTGAGACAGAAACCGAGGGTAAAAGTGCTCAATATCCTTGAGATGGGGGTGGCTGATCGAAAATATCATTTTTACCCTCGGTTTTTGTCTCAATTTTGTCCGCCAGCCTTTCGATGAAGCTGTTTGGAAATGAATAATGTTGCGTCGCATCGTTATGAGTCACAATCTCCCTGAAGTCGGTCTGGGCCACACTCGGGCAGGTTTGGACCAAACGAACTTGCCCTGGTGCGGATCCACGAGAGGGGCGGTGTCCAAGACTGCAAGCGAGGGGAGAAAGGTGTTCAGGTTGTTAAGGCCCGGGGACAAAGCTATGAACACTTTGGTTTTGGTTTCATTCGACTGTAATGTGTCAGTTTTGCACCTAGAAAGCAACTAAGCAGGTCCACATCAAATTTGTCATGTGGACAGAACATCCTTATGCACTGTCTCGATGGAACTGTGAAGACAGAGAGGGGACTCAATAATTCATTATTTTTTTCATTCCATTTGACTGAAATGTCTTGAAATGGAGTCAGGCAACAAATCTAAGTTTAAGCAGGAGTTAAAAAAATGACTCAGCTTAATATGTGAATGTAAATATCAAAAAGCGCCGTATTTTCGCGTTAGGGGGGTCTTTCCAGCATATTCTGCTCTTCTCTTTGTTCAGCGCTTTTTTAAGCTGGGCAGAGATTACATGAGAAAACAACAGTTATAACCGTAAGAATGGTCATAACTTTTCAGATACTAAAGAGATTTCGTTTTTTTCTCCGCGGTCTACAACATGAACTGCAGCTATCAGCAGAGGTTTCACACACCTAAAGGCATAATTAAACTTTGAGAAAAAAAAGTCAAAAAATATAATAGTAAGTTGACCAAGTCTACGGACCTACTCATGAAAGTTAGAAGCATCCGAGCTATTGCTGGTAAGTGGACTCTTACTTCGATAAGACATATATTACTTAATACCTTGATACTGGTGTTTCCGTATCAGTTCATCAGATGATTGGTTGGTTACTCAGACATGTTAATGCTGTAAGCATTCTGGCATCAGCTGCCTTGACATGAAGTTACCGAAAGACCTGTGACTCTGAGGCACTAAAGTAGACGTTCTTCTGCAAATGGAAAAACAACAAGTTACCATTGATTACTAAATCCCTCTTGGGACAGTCTGTTGTTCACAACAGAATCTGCCATCACATGAAACGGCCAAGGAGTCATCGACAGATTTTGGTACAGTGGTGCATTAGAAATATAGCATTTTGTTTCTGAGACCGTCCGCTGTGCCAACGTTGGCGACCTCGACTGTGTCTAGAAGATCATCAGTGGAAGAGTATACGACCTTCAAGCGATGCAACCTTTGAGTCTGCCTGGACTCATCATCTTGGGCATTTGATGAGTCTGACGCTTTTGACATCCCTCATTTTTCGTCTGACCACCGATCCCCAAGTCAGGGCTGTCAACCTGGGGAGGACGTAACTGGGTCATCTTTTTCAAGAGGTTGTACTGAGTTGTACCCAGTGCTGCCTCTTCCCAAACATGCCTTCCTGGGTCTTGCACGCACAGCCTGAGCAACGAGCACATCTAGCTGTTCCCCGTTACTTCTGGTCCATTTGCACAAGGATCTTTCACTTATGGCTAGGAGCGCTTCTTCTTTTCCCCCCACAGCTTCGGCTAGACTTCCAGACCTTCCAAATTACTGGCCCATCTACCTCGACGACCACAGTTGCTGCCCTTCTAAATGGGCTACCCACTGGCGTAACTGCAGCAGGGGCACTCGCAACAACAGCATCACAGTGTCTGACTGACACGTTCTCTGTCAGCAGCCCCAGTGGTGAAGGACCGCCAACCATTTGTGGGACCAACACCGGAGAACACAGTGAGTCAGGCATGAAGCCCTTTAGAAGATTGGCATATCTCATATCTCTCCCCTTATAGTGTATGTGGATTCTTCGTCAGCCTGCAACACACTGAGCTTCCAGTTGGGTCAGCAAGGGTTGGGAGCGAACATTGGCACAAGGACATGGAACATTAAGGTGGACTCATGGAAGCCATTTGACCGTGTGACCGTTGCTGAGTCGTTTTGAGGATCTCAAATTCTTTCAAATTCCAAGGAAAACTCGGGAATTCACACAATATCCCCAAGAACTTCTAGGAGTGACTCTTAAAAACCGAGGCCCCATGGACTCGTTGGATAGGATAAGTTAGTGACAGGGGTAGTTTAAGTTAGTCAGATTAAATTGCTTAGATTAAATTAGTCGGGTGAAATTAGTTAGGTTAAGGTGGTTAGGATAGACTAAATACATTGGATTGGTTAGGTTAGCCAGGATAGACTTATTAGGTTGGATGGATTAGGTGACATTAGTTAGTTAAGACTTATTAGGTTAGATGGATTAGGTGACGTTAGTTAGTTGAGACTTGTAAGATAACGTCAGTTACTCTGGTTAGACTTGTTGATCAGATCACTTAGATTAGATTAGGCAGACATCCGAAGCATGATCGTTGGATATGCCTTGGAATTCCTGGGAATGATAAAGTAGAAAATACTAACAATTCCCAGGATATCTTGATAATTTCCTAGAAAATTTGAAGACGTTGGCAACGCTCAATTTTTCATAGAAATTCCTAGCAATTCCCAATTCTCGGAATTCCCGGACCTAATTTAAGTATATATAATAAGAGCAATAACTTGGCTTCCCCAGATCACGCAGTACAGCTGTGATCATCCCAATTTGGCTCCTGAAGGTTGTACGCAGTACTACTTCGGGCAAACATCAGCGACCGTGCAGACATTCAACTTCGCGGGTGGACAGCATCTTGCTGATCAAGACCAAAACATCTGTATAAGGTGAAAATAAAGCCACGCTTGAAGATGACACGACGTTACTAACCAACAGTGCGTCAAATGTTCACTTTCCAGGCGAGAACGAGGCAACTGCCGGTAAGTGTCCATGCAGATGAGACTTTTCTCAATTTCCGGGCACGTACGTACAGTATGCATAATATCATGTGAGGTACAGTAGATTCTCCACAATTTCACGTAAGTGTTGCCATCCAGGCGTAAGAATATGCACTGCACTCTACGCTTTCAGCATTTGTTGGACAGCCATGGCAAGTGCTGACTTCATGGTCTCGAGTGGCATAGCCAGCATGGGAGTTGCTATGACGGTAGATGCAGAACTCTGGTTCAACCCATTGTCAAGCTAAGGCAGGTTCATTTTTCTTAGCAAACCAAATGCTGCCGATACGGATCCGCCGGGACTGCCACCATCGGCGGCGACTGCGCCATCATCCCCGGCGCGTTCAAGGCGATGACGACGACAGTCATGGGGTTCACCAGGTACTGCGGCAGGAGCAAGGGACTCGTCACATCAGCCGCAGGAACGATGCCAAAGACAATTTGCTGTAAGTCACGACTGATGCGAAAGATGATGTTGTCCCCGACCACGTTGTTATCTGTTTCTTCTTCAGCTCTGCGCACCCCGTTCAACATCCGCTTCCTGTCGGACACATTCGAGTTCATGGCTGAGGCGGCCATCGCCAACGCCGGGTTCAGACTTACGTACATCCAGAACGCCAACAACTGCTGATCAAGATGACTCAAATTAGGACAAAGAAACAGTGAAAAAAGTATTTATACAATATTTAAGTGACCGAAAAGTCGAGTTTTTGTCTCCTCCCACGCCTTGACCGACTGAATTTTGGAGAGGAGAGGCAATGTCGCATTAAACAAAGGAGTCAGAGGTAAAAAAGAAAAAGAGCACTTAAAGTTACCCCTCACAATACCTATTTTTTGCTCAATCCCTCAGGAAGTATTATTAACTGCATGCGATTTTTTTACCTTGCAGGATGCCCAGCACAAGCTGTGGAGGTTCCGCATCCCAAACTGTGTCGATCAAGACAAGTTGACGTTCGTTCGCTGTCTAGAAAGAACCTGTCGTCAATCCCCATAACAATCACAGAATGGGGGGTCTCACTTTAGCACTCTGTCGATGCTCAAAATTGGGGCATGGCTGTGGCCAGCACGAAAAGTCCCTGCGTGATACATTGTTACCTTGTATGCTATATTAGTATTTACCGTTTTATACATTTTATTCACACGGTCATGAATGCCTCAGCGAGGCAATATTTGCTACTCAAGTATGAGAAGAAAATCTAAAAGCACAATGTTGAATGCTAAATCCTCTGAGATGAAGAAGCTTCTTGGGTGAGCTTCAACATGGTTATTCCCAGCCGTGCCAGCCAAGTGTGTGCAGAGGAGCCCAAGTCTTGACCAAGTCTGCTGTAACCCTTGTGACGAACCAAGTGTCAGACGCATGATGCATTTTAAATCGAGATAGGCACTAAAACAAATCAGTGAAGAGCCGCAATGCAGGAAGCCGCGGCCTGGCCGCGTGCGACATGACCGCTTCAGGCTATCTGAATGCCCAGTGTAAAGATACGGCGAATGCTTTTGGCTCCCGGGTCAAAGACAAGGTCTGAAACCGATTTCTTTCCTTAACAGGTGTTGAACAAGTAGTTACATTATGTTGTGCAAAAAAAGTTGTTATTCACCCCCTGCAACGACCCATGTGACCCATACATGGCAGAGGCCGAAGGTGCTTGCTTTGTCCGCCGGTATGCACGCCAGCACAGGTACAGCTACATTTCACATTGAAAAAAAAACGAGCCAGGAGAGGAACTCTCAGGTTATCTGAATCGGTGTAAGTCCCAAGTGTCTGGGAACCTGAAAGTCGGGAAATGGGTCGATGCCCGCGCACACCCTGTGCTGGAGGAGGACGACGGTCGTACCCTTCGAACACCTCACGCACGAGAGAAGAAGGAAAAAATTATAGGTTTGTTACTCGTGAGCGCCCGCATCGAACTCGTCAGCGTCTTGGGGCGCGCCCGCGTGCGCGCCGAGAGGCGCTTCCAACCCCTGGGTACGGGGCGGGGGTACCTTCGGCGGCCACTTGGGGCCGGGTTGACTTGGCACAAGTCGGCGTGAAGCCTCCTTCCTGCAGTTCTCCTGAACAACACCTTGTTCAGCGCCTGCTTGTTTGTTCCTTATTCGTTGTCTGCGGGCTGCATCAATGAGCGCAGAGGCAAAAAATATCTGCCAGACTAACCGAGTCCTCTCTCCACCAGGAGGAAAGTGTCTGGCTCAGAGAAAATGGTTTAAAGATCGTTTTTAAAGAGAGGACCTGATAGTACGGAGTCCGGTTCAGTGCTGCATCAGTCAGCGAAGCAGGCAGAAGGCCCTCATATAAAGGTAGTACGAGAGGTATCTCTCGCCATACAGACTTTGAATCTTTACTGAGTGGAGACATCATTGGTTGCACTAAGTCCACAACCCCGGTCTGGTCCAGACTTTCGCACTCTGTTTGAGCTGAGGCTTCTCCAGTGAAGGTAGAAAACTCGTACTGCACAGGCCGATCTTGAGCGCCCGGCTGCGCACGATCACTTCCTTTGACGACGCACAGCATTGACGTACCCAAAGATCATACGAGAGCCCCCAAATCAGGGTCGCTCTAGAGCCTCTTCCTGGAAATTCGGCGTAGGTGGAGTAAAGCTGAGCCGACAGAAATTTTTTCTGCAGCTTTTCGTACTATGCTTCGTAAAGCCGGGCGGATGTCAGGAGACAAAGAAGGACTGATGGCGTCGTCGCCAACTGGAATTCCAAACTTGATTTGCCAAAGTCTCCACCACAAGAATTGGCACCAGTCCAGACTTTTGGAGCCGCCGTTCAGTGTCGAAACCTGACACGTTAGAGACACATTCAAATTTAGTCCCAGTCCCAGAGGAAGGAACGCGCTAGAAAGAGTGAGCTTTGCCCTAACGGTCAAAGTCTGCATCAACTCCGGCGAGAATCAGCCCCATAATAAAGAGGTTGGGAGAGTTTGCAGCCAAAGTCAGCGTCTTTTGAATCTCCCACGACAATTTTTTGGACTTCATTGCGAAGTGACCTCTTACCTGAACTGTATGGGCACGTTAGTTAGCAGTAGGACATCTATGTTGATGACAACACACACGCATAAGAGAATAGACAGCAGTAAAGATGTGACGTAGGACGCGTTCTACCTCACGTTGACCTACTCACAACTGTGCGCAGTAACTGCATGCACCGTGTCCACATCCTAGCGTCAGTCAAGTACAGTCGAATCTCGATGTGGTGATCAGCAGCGAAGTTTCCGCCGCGGCGAGAATTTCCGTCATGGTGAGAATGGAGCCCAAGTGTGGCAAAACTTCAGCCATCACGATAAATCCGCCATATCAAGAATTGCCGTTTCATCGAGATTCTACTGTGCAAGATTCTGGGCTACTGTGTGAGTGAACGAAAAAGCGTACGCCGGGAAGGACGGGAGGGGGGCGTTGGACGGGGTGACAGTGACGTTCGAAGAGAGCATCGGGCATTCTTTTTTTTGTCACATAGTAAGCTTCGAGCTTTTCAAAGATGTTAACAGGATTTGTGTAGCTGCAGTATTAAGGAAGTTATGCGGCTGAAATAGGTGTATGCTGACTGTTGTAGTGCCCCCCCCCCCCAAAAAAAATGTTGGGAGTCTCTGGGCTCTTCTTGAATAAAATTCGACTTCGCATCGATAACTGTGATCTCCACTGGTTATGTAGGTAAAGATGTCGAGCCAGCGTGGAGGCGGGTTCTTTCTGCTCCTCTTGACCCTCTTGGTCAGCTTCTCCGGGGCTCACGAAGATCAGCGTGCGGAGGAAAGCAGCATAAAGAGGGAGGGAAAAGCAGTGTCGCTCTTCCAAATCGTCAGGTGAGTCGATTTTGGCATCATTGCGAAGTCATGAAAAAGCATCAAAATTGTGCCTCCCTCTTAGGTTTCCCAACGATCCCTGCGATGGCGGTTCCAATAACGGAACCTGCTACACCGAAGCTGAGTGCAACTCCAGGGGTGGCACCAACTCCGGCACTTGTGCCGCTGGCTATGGCGTCTGCTGCATATGTAACATGAATAAATGTACAGGTGATTAGGTGTGCGAGTGTAACCGTTGTTATTTCATTCTTTCAGTTACTGCCAACTGTGGAGCCACCTCCAGTGAGAACTCGACGTACTTCGAGTCCACAGGCTCGGAGGGCGGCTCGTGCAAACTCACCATTTGCCCGTGCAACTCCAATATCTGCCAGGTGGGTGGGAGAAAAAAGCTGTGTTTTTAAATCAAGTGTCCGCTTCATCGGCTTGGTGGTGGGGTGATGTCGAGGTCCAGTTGGATGCTCAATTGGTTCTTGGACGCACCAATATATGTTTGTTCTTTGTTTGTCCCGCAGCTCCGTCTGGACTTTACCAACTTCCAAATCACGGGTCCTTCTACTTCAACCGTTGTCAATGCTCAGATCCTCAATGGACAGCCAACAACCACTGCTGCTGCCGGAGTGGCCGCAACCACAGCCACGAGGTGTCTCACTGATACTTTCAGTGTCACCAACCCCAACGGCAAGAGTCCCTCAACCATCTGTGGAAAAAACACCGGACAACACAGTAAGTTCTAACAAGAATTATTCATCCATGTGCATGTAAACTATATCCCGTCCTCTTTAGTGTATGTGGACGCATCCGCGCTATGCAATGACCTGACCTTCACGCTTGGAAATACTGGCATTGGAGCTGCCATTGGGACGAGGCAATGGAATATCAGGGTACTGATGGATACCTCTTTTACTTAGGGAGCTCATCCCTACAAGATTGTGTTTTTTTTCCCGCAGATCACTCAATTCAGCTGTGACTACCCCAACCTTGCTCCCGAGGGTTGCACTCAATACTACTTTGGCGCCACAGTAGACTCTGTGCAGACCTACAACTATGATGGAAACTACCATCTGGCTGACCAGGATCAGAACATCTGTGTCAGGTAAAGAGCAATCATAGAGATCATATACGGACGCTTTCAGGTAGCTGTTTGCTTCCTAAACATTGGCCAGCAATTTTACTCATGTTTTCCTTTTCTCTTTATTTCTAGGAGGGAGAGAGGCAATTGTCGGTAAGTTAGTTGCTCCGCGCACTCAAGGAAAATATTCAATACTCACTGGAATGAAAAAATTTCAGCATCTGCTGGACTACCCAGGCTAACAGCGACTTCAGGGTGTCTGGAGTTATTGACAACGTGGGAGTAGCGACAGCTGTAAGTGTATTTTGCTGTACCTTACTTGGACCGTGTGAGTGGGGAGAGAAGTGAGACTTTCAAGGTTTTGCCATAAACATATCTGACCCTAGCATGTCAAACCGTCAACAAAAAGTGTCATTGCCTATGGAATGTCACATTCTCTCACACTAGCTACAAAGGTGAAAAGGTCACGAAGGACTTACCAAAGTATGCTCCTATTTCTTAGCAATCCAAATGCTGTGGTTATGGCGCTGACGGCGTAATGCTGAATGGTGGCGACTGCGCCATCATTCCAGGTGCGCTCAAGGCTGCCGCAACCACAGTCCAGGGCTTCCCCAGGATATGCGGCAGGAACGCCGGTCTCGTCACTTCGGCAGCTGGAACTACGGCAAAAACAGTTTGCAGTAAGTACTGATTGGGTCAACAAGGTTGTTCCTTGTGTTTAGACTCCCCTCATGTCCACGGAGAGAATTTCTTTCGAATGAGCTCTCCCCTTTCAAGGCTAAAAACCTCAAGTCCCGATTCAAACTGCACATTTCCCAGTAAAACTATCTAGTTGCACAGTTCCATTGAAAGGTGTCTTATAATTATATTCTGTTATTCGATTCTGGAACGACGAAAAACTTTGAATCAGACTCAAGAAAAGAAAGTTTTTCATTGCACGATGAACAACAGACAAGAAACAGTCCCTAAATCTGCGAAAACATGCTAAAAAAACGCCCATAAACATACACAATCGTTGCTTCATTAAAACTCTGACACTCAGAAAAAGATTTGGAAAAACTTGGAAGATCCAACCTCCACCAGATGTGAAGAATTTCTTCATTTTTCAGTACTCACGTGTGTGTGAAAAACAAATGGCGATAGCAAAAACGTTTTGCTCAGTCAGACGTATTTTTAGTCAAAATTGCTTCTGACTTACCAAGTAGGACATGGTAGAAAAGGTGGAGACAAAGATGACTTCTAAGGCAGGACTGGACAACTTTGAGTCTCTGCATTACGGGTTCATCACTCTAAAGCCTTCGTCCACGTTCTTTTACAGGCAGGCGCACTCCCTTCAGCATACGCTTCCTGTCCGACTCCTTCGAGTTCGCGGCTGAGGCACTGATCACAAATGAGAACGGGTTCAAGCTCACTTACATCCAAAACAACAACAATTGCTAACGGGAAGTGAAAGGCTAAACGATGAAAGTTCTCTAATGGCTGCTACTAACGGCAATCAAAAGGTGGAACGGATAATCCCAAATTTATTATTTAAAGAAAATCAAACTTCTATTATTGTGTCTTGTCTGGTCAAACTCTCCTTTGTCATTATGTAAACTCACTCAGAAGGTGGCCTCAGTCGGCTGTTGAATAATCTACGGTATTGTTAGGCGACTTAGTATACCTGTTATACGTTCTTACTTATAACTTCCATAATGGAAGATATTGTAATACCCATTTGGTATGTGAATAAAGCATAGAAGTGCCATGAAATGACCTCGTTCAATCATTTATTCTCGTATGTGGATTCGCGTCATGAAGGTTCAAGCACTACTTCTTTCAAGAGAAGGCTCAATATTTCAGAGAGTGAACGAAGCTTTAGGCCACAAAGCTGTTGTTCACAAGAAATTTAGTTTAAGTCCACAAGTCAGAAGATGTGAGCTACATGGTAGAAGATGCAAAAGCTACGTAGAAAGAAGCAAAAAAGATACAGGTGGGGCGTCTGTCTACATACTATGACTCAATTTCTCGTACACTCTAGCACCGAAATGGGGAGTCTTGACATTGAACCTCTGTACTCAACATTGTGCCC
>JAAUXU010029882.1_pt1 | contig 13177 bp, 11 predicted proteins | sample 7278151 | NCBI WGS metagenome assembly JAAUXU01 (sample SAMN14350113, study PRJNA611818) | marine sediment metagenome | isolation source: surface marine sediment (1.8m) | place: French Polynesia: Moorea | collected 2018-08 | reverse complement strand
CCAAACCTGTAAGAGCTGGAGACCTACTGCTTGGAAGAGTGGGACAACATAAACCTGTGCCAATGCTGTGGTTAATTATAAAAAGAGGCTGGAGGAAGTCATTAGAAACAAGGGGCACTCCATTAATTATTTAAGTTATTGTATAATTAGGTATTTTTTTCTTTTTTCTTTCAATACAGTATGTCATCTCTGTTGTTGTGCATCACTTTCCTGTTTTTTAATAGTGTGTTTAGGTGTTCAAATACTTTTGCACAGCCCCTAAAACAGGCTGCTGAAGGCAGCTGGGGGGTGGGGGGTGGAGAGGGGGTCTCCCTCCTCTTCACAGTAGGAAAAATTTTTTTAAAAATGCTAAAAAAGGAGCAGTTTCTGACTATCTTTCGTCTCTCACATGTGTGTTGAAATACTTTTGCACGGAAGTGTGGCATGGCTCCAATTTTAGCTGCTCCTCCTAACGTCCATCATCTTGGCCAAGCTTCAGGAATTGGTGATATTGATCATGACCTTTTGCGACCAGCCTTGAAGTGCCGGCCATGCCATGTCACTTCCTCCTGTTGATGCTCCTGGACTGCATACCCAAACACTTGAGGTGTTCAAATCGAGCAAACAGCATGCTCCCATCACCTATTGTTCTATTCGTGCTAATCTCACTTTAAGCATATGCATTGTTTCTTGTCTCTGATTTGCTTCGGGGTCACTATTCTAAGCTAGCATGTGATGGTGCGCATGTATTGGGTGCCATACTGTACACGTATGTACTGCATATGGACATGCACCCTGGCGTTGCTAGATGCTGGAATCTTTATTTTAGAAGACCTGCAACATCTCACAAGTACATAAAGCCTCAACAAAAGTAAGGAGATGTGACTACAAGCTTCTATCTACATTGAACTGCAACTTACGCACAATCTTGAATGATAGGCTTCCTGCTAGACACATTGCTGTGTGATAGCTACACATTAATTTCTCGGATTATATTTGCATATACAGTACAATACACAGATGTACCATACTTATTGTCATTACATTAAGTTCCTTCTGAAGGGATGGAGTTGACTCTCTATTACACTGAAACAGTGGAAGCAAGAATGACTTCCATTCATGAATTATGCACATGAGTAACTAGCGACAGTTCTTAAGCAGTAAGTGAATGACGTCGTGGTAGGCCCGAGAAGTCGTGGAATTATAGATCTCAACAAGGAGACCCAGGCTTGACTGGGTGGACTTTTTCCCGGTGCCTCTTCATATTTCCTAGCGTGCTAAAGACTTTACCGCAAACTGTGCACTGAGTCTTGCCCCAATGGACTTTTACGTGATCCAGCAGGGCGTTCTTTGTCTGGAAGACCTTGCCACAAACGCGGCACGCGATCTGATTCATGTTGCGGTCGTTATCTGGAAGAAGCAGAATTATGCAAAACTACGGTGGTTCAAAAAACGCCGGATCAGTGCCACGAACAGTTTGTACCGCTTACCGTCATTGAAGGGTCCAGTCACTTCTTCCAGGGGCGCGCCATCCCCGCTAGTCGTGAAGTTAACTTCCCCGAACCTCATTGCACCTTCTTCCGCCAAAAATCGATCTTCGTCGTCGTCGACTTCCTCTAACCCCTCTTCCTTCTTAGTTGCCATCTCCAACGACGCTGCTGCTCGTAGGGACCAACGCGTCCCTGACTTTTCCGAAGAGGAAGCGAGTGCAGCTTTCTTAGCTGCTGAACTGCTGGTGCCCGCGCCGCCGCCACCCCGACGACGCTTGTTCCGGCCTTTGGACTTATCGGTTCCTGCTGGTGACGCCCCAGTGCTGGTGTTCTTGGCCTCAGCGTCTGAAGTGGAATCGCTGTCCCCGCTGCTGGCAGCGGTCCCCTCCACCGCGCGTCCCGACAAGTCTGGATTCGTGGATAAAGACTGCTCGTCCTCAGACATCCTCGACTTGTCCTCTCTTTTTTCCGTCAACCCCCGGATCTGCAGGGCGGCCGCTGACTTGATGAACGAGTCCAGATTCCTCTCTTCGACGCTGACCTCTCCATTGTAGACGAACTCGAGCACAGCACGCAGATCGCGGGCACTGGGAAGTGAACACAATGAAGATGAAGTACCTCCTGTTAACGTGCCGCACACATACCACATCAACTAGGGCTTAGCTACGTCTAGCTAGAAGAAGAGACCTTCTATGTGATCAGAGAGGTCATGATAGGGAAGATAATGCCCCTCACGACATCCTACCTCGTCTCCCTTAATATGATGATCGGGTGCTGGCAAGGGTTGCCCTTTAGGAGATCTCTGAAGTAAGGACTGCAGGCCGCCAGGAGCATCTTGTGTGCCTGAAATTTTCTGCCCTCGCAGGCCAGGGTGATGTCGACGAAGTCTCTATCGCCCCTCAAGTTGTCGAACGCCTCCACTAGAGACGTCTTGTAGTCGTTCCAGGTCAGCGAGAACCTCTGTTCGGGGGCCATCGTCGAGGAGGACGTGGACGTGATCCTGCTCCGCTCTGTTTATTGATCTGTGCGGCTTACAACGGCTGCTTCACTTCTCCCTTTATTTACCAGAGTTCCCAGACCAGGGAGTGAAAGCTTTTTCGGGTTGTTTGTTTGTGGCGTGCCTTCCCGTCTCTCCGAGGGTTCTCCGACGCTCAGACTCTTTCCTGACGTGGTCGGGTCACAACACAAGGTCTCAGCCGTCGGACCGGAGTACCCAGAGCGACCAACTCTTCTGCGGTCGAAATGGTTGACTTGATTCTTGGCAACCCGGCCGAGCAAGTTTTTATTCTCGCCCGAAGATGTCGCCATTTCATTATTGATGTTTTCCTCAGTGTACTATGGCGACCTCTAACGGTGAGGACAGAATTACTTTTTGCCAGGGTCGCACGAGGGGAGGGTGAGTGTTTGTGTGGTTCCGAGCACAGCTGGGAAAGTGACGTTCAAAACAGCGTCAATCACTAAGTACTTTTGCCACAGAGTATTTACTACTAATTACTTTCCACTAGAATTTAAAAATCTTATTACAAATACCTTTGTTTTGTTGCCCCTCTGAATCCGCGTTGCAAAGTTTCCTCTGAAACTAGCTGTACTGTTAAGTTTGGCAACGAACACGCTGCGTATAGTATGAATATAAGTACAGGCTCACTCTCGGGCCCCATTGAGATTTACGCGCACTGCGCAGCATGTGGAGAAGCATTGGAAAATACCTCGAGACTTGGACAGAGTACACGCTTCGACCTAGAGAGCCCGGTTAGGTATGTGTAATTTTATGTTACGCACGCATAACTCAGGTCGACTCCGACTCTCGATGCGGTACAGTGATCCTTCGATTAGAAAACATATTGGTTTAACGACATAAGTCAGTTCTGATGTGGTGAACAACTACAAATGGCAACTCCAAATGTGAAAAGTTGTAGCTTATTCCTGGTAGCCCTAGTCAATGCTCATGAAAGAATAGAGTGGACAAAAGCTCTTTTGTCCACTCTTTTGTCTCCACTATGCCGCTTCTTTGGCGCCATCTGGGCGGGAGAGGAAGAACTAACATCATCATGGACTCTTATACTGAACATAATGTTGAACAGTTGTTTGTCTCGCAGCCAGAGGGCGGTGCTGACCAATCGGGTACAGTGCTGGCATTGTCCACTCCATTACTTCCTTCGCCCTGGACTCATACGAGGGATATTTTCGTGGGTCTTCGCTGAGATTGTGCTGACTTTGAGCGTGAGTCTGCCTAAAACAGAAGCAACCTCTTGCAGAATCGCATGGGAAATTCCCTCGTATGATTTCTGCCTAGCGAAAGAAAAAGGGCCGACCTATATGGGACGAGTCGCCAGCTAATGGAAGGGGGGACTCACATAGGTGTAGTTCCGGTAAGTTAGGCTAGATTTATCTGTGTGTTATGAATATCGCCCCTGATCTACCCTAGCAGATTACGTTGACGATCTCCACATAAGGTGGGAGCTCCAGGAACACACATTTCCAATTGTCCAAAGTTTCTTTTTACAGTGTCACAGCACTTGGAAAAAGCCTGTTCCACAAAGAAAAAGTTGACCTCACACAACACGAAGCGGTTGCAATTAAATAAGGCAGTGCAATTTTGGCTGCCAGGTAACTCTGTTAGTGTAATTGTGCTAAATGCTGGAGAGGTTCTAAAAAAGATTTTCAATTCGGCAGCTGCTCTACAAGCTGCTCTACAAGCTGCTCTACAAGCTGCTCTACAAGCTGCTCCAAGTGATACTGCCAGTTCAAGTGGTTAAAAGTTAATTTCTGAATCAATCTTCCTCTCGCCCTCTGCCCTGTAAATACGTTTCTCTTGCTGTAATGAACCTCTAGATACAGTAAACTTTTCACTGCTGACCGGAGACTTTAACTTCTTTATTACTAAACACTCGAAAAAAAAGTGCTACATACTTCCGAAAGCAGCATTTTTAAAAAATACATATTCTAAATGCCTCACAGCTCAAGTTCAGACTACAAAATGATTGCGCGCTGATATTTTCCATCATTTTCTTGGTTCACCTAAAGAAGCCTTGAGGGCAGAATATGGTTATCAAGGAACTTCATGAATATCAGCGGTTCAGCTCCTCCATGAAAATTTTCGGCATCTTCTGGCATCTCCCAATATTTTTGACTTGCCTGCAACTCGATCACGGAACAAATTTCCGATTGTTTTTGAGCAGCGTTGCAGTATATCGACGAGTGACCTCTTGTATGGCACAGAAACAGCCAAAACAATGTTCATCCCGAATCTTTGACATCATCTGGTCACCTCCAGACATCACAAAATTTCATCATCATGTTTGCGGAGGACAGGCCTACCAGTCTGAGATCGGCTTAGCTTACACTCTCTAATAGCAATGTTTTGACCTAGCATGAAAAAGCGAGAGCAGCTAACGCACTTATACAGTAGAAGCAGCTTATTAGAACACTATCCGTTCTCGGCCAAAACGTCCTTGTAAGCGGCCTGACCTTGTTCATAAGAATTAACGGCACAAGAACCAGAGCAATGTTATTGTACACTCAGAGCCTTGAGACAAGAGTAATAAAGTTTCACTCATAGCGTCATTTTGATGCTTTTGCCTTCAATTCTTTTGTCATTCTACTCATGTTTGAATTGTGAATTTCTCAAAATTATTCAGGTTTCTGCTGTTTTATGCAAGTTTGAATGACAATTGTTCTCATAAGCGACTTCAAGTGTTCGTATAAGCGGTGGAATCCGCTATATGAAGTATATTTTGATTCTGTTCCTGAGAAATCTCTTCTTTTAAGCGGATCGTTCTTTTCTCCAGAGTTGTTACGAGCGGCTTCTACTCTAGTAGCAAAACTGTGTAGACTTTTGTCAGTTTTGAAAAATGCACCTGCAACACTGATGACTGTGTGAGACTTGGTGTAGAATAAAACCCCAGTGAAACACAATTTTGACTGCACCGCTCAAAGAAGGGCTTTGACCCTGCTATAGCAGCCTAGAGAAGGGAGCTGCTGCACCGTGGGTGCTGGTGCAAAGAGCAGAATTTTTTTTCCAAAAAAAAAAGAAAACAAGCGACCAGAAAATAAGTGTTTGCCTCACTGAAGTCAAAATTTGGAAGTGATAGAGTGAAAGTTGGAGAAAAATCAGGATCTTTCTTTTTTAAAAGTTGTCCGGCTGGCAATGCGAATTCAAAATATGTAAAATTACTATAAGTAAAAAGGAGACTGAAGCTTAAAAATTGTAATTTTTTTTAGAAGATTCCAAGTTCAAGGACGCGCAGCCCGCATTTTGGGAGGTGCAATCAAAAAAGTATGTGACGAGGGATTTATTCTACATCAAGCTCCACATGGTCACCATTTTTGCAGGTGCATTTTCCAAAGTTGTCCAAAATCAGATCGCCCTGACGTACAGGGTGCGCCGTAAGTTCTGTCACTCACTCGAATCCCAATGAATCATTTATTCCTTTTAGGACAACGCATGGATTTTCTAAGCATAAAAATGGTTCGCAGTCACATATTTTGTGGAAGTTTTTCTTAAACTGGCTGCCACTCAAAGGCATTACTACCGACTCTGGATGCTAATGAAGATCATCACACCTGATCCATAGGGATGCCTTTACACCCCTTTATGAGAAATGCCTAGAATGACCTGAATGCATTTGTTCTTTGCTGCTGCCCATCTCTTTGCAGCCAGCTATAGTTCTCTTTTCCAACATTTTACTCACCTCTGTGCCCTTTAAGGACTCCATGATGTCACGGTTGCTTACACCTTGGTGGTGCAATTCAGTTTTGTAGCAATCAGGAATCTCAACTTCTAGGGTTTCCTGTCGTTCAGCAATCAAAAAAACCCCTTTTTTTCGACAAAGAAGTGCTCACTGCTTCACCACATCATCTGATAGTCTGCGTGAGCTTCACCCATCGACTCAGCCAACTTTGGAGGAGGAAGTGGAGTAGCAGCAGAACCACCAGGAAGTGGAGGATTGCCCATAAGTTATCGTACTATTGCAACAAGGGTGAGGTCGCGCTGCAGTGACTGTACAAACTTGGCGGGACATTAGCAGATTTGGTGATTTTCTCATCAAGTTTGGTCATTTGACTGGTCGCCGTCACAGCCCCGAAACAATGCGTATTGAGCTATACTGCAAGATAACCGACTCCTGAGTCAACCTCTTCAGGAGCAGAGTGAAGGGATCCCATTCTGGGGCCAACAAAGCGCCCCGTCTTTCTCTGGGATGACGAAAAGTGGCGGAAGTGGTTTTCAGCTTACATGTGGCTTGGGGGGTATTGGCAGAGGTGATCTCCAGATAGAGTGGGATAAGACATTGGAATGACGTCAAACTTAAAGAATCGAATTTCTTCATCAGCACCAGACAAGGATCCTTGTTTTCGATCTATTCTGCATCCCCCCCCCTCCGCCTCTCGGCCTTGGGCTGTTGTTCTTGCTGATTTTAATCTCCCTCTTGCTTTTAGAACTTCCAAGTCTTGGTGTAATGACATCTCTGAGCACCGTGTCTTCTTGTGCTTCTGTCACGAGCGAAACAGTTCTGTTTTTCCCATACCTGCTTTTGCTGGCAGTAATTTAAAATCTGCTTGCTTACCGGATATTGACTCTCTCCAAGAAAGATCTAGGGGGAAAATGAAATTTAGTTGCACTCCTGAGATACGACGTTAGCAAACTTTCGGAATCGACGTCGTGTCTGTGTCATAGCAAAGGGAAGACAATTTAACAAAATTACAATTGTACAGAGTGAAGGATGTTTCTTTTCCTGGATGCACTCCAGTCGTAAGTGTGAGTCTGCAGTCGAATGCTTTTGCAGCTTGGGTAGGCCATAGTAGGCCTTTGAGGGGTGAACGACGAGAAAAGCGAGGTGCATGGCCTTCTTTTATTCCCTCCTCATGCTTCAGGTATGACACACTGAGCATCTCATACCACTTGCATTAGCATGCTGTGAGTCCTGCATTGAGCTCCGGAAAGCACCTTACAGCCTGTTTGCAAACCGTAGTGCGTGCACAAAATGCAGGTCGAAAACTTACCTCCAGTGAAAGAGAAGCCTTACCATACAACAGGTGGCCTAAAGCGAGCCCTTCGGCAGAGAGAAAGATAGGAAGAGGCTTTCACCTACCTAGAGGTCGGCGGACCTCGGCTACGCCAGAGGAGGAAGAGAGAGCAACGAAGAAAAGAGAAGCCTCTCGCCGCGGCCGCCGCTCTTTGCTCACAGACTCGCGGTCTCTCCGCTAGGAAACTGCGACATCAAAAGGAAGGAACAAGGGGAGATTCTCATCTGTCGACCAATACACATATCATAGAAACATATTCACTTTCATAGTGAGCAAGGCCCAACATGAAGTCCAGCAAATATTAGAGGCATAATCAAGGTGAGTGAGCGGGGTCACTTTCAGAGAGAGCAAGGCCCAATATGAAGTCCCACATATTAACAGAATAATCAGGCTGGTGGATTGACGTATTAAGTGGGTGATTGATTAACTGAACGAGTGATTAGGTAAATGCTTGCTTGCTTGCTTATTGAATAAATGGATGAGTGAGTGAGTGATTTAATGAATGAATGAGTGAGTGAGTGAGTGACTGAATAAATGGATGAGTGAGTGAGCGAGTGATTGAATGAATGGATGAGTGAGTGATTTAATGAATGAATGAGTGAGTATGTGATTGAATGAATAAATGGATGAGGGAGTGATTTAATGAATGAATGAGTCAATGAGTGATTTAATGAATGAATGAGTCAGTGAGTGATTTAATGAATGAATGAGTCAGTGAGTGATTTAATGAATGAATGAGTCAGTGAGTGATTGGGTCACAGGGGGATCAACTGAGTGATTGCATCATGGAGTGATTAATTGAGTGATTAAATGGAGTCAAGAAGTGATTAAATGGAGTCAAGAAGTGATTAAATGGAGTCAAGAAGTGATTATATGGCGTCAAGAAGTGATTAAATGGAGTCAAGAAGTGATTAAATGAAGTCAAGAAGTGATTAATTGGATAATTAAATGATTAAATCAAGGAGTGATTAATTGAATGATTACATGATTTAGAGAATGGCTCGACTTGTTAAACGCATCCCACAGAATGAGGTGAAGCAAAGCTAATGTGTTGCACCGGTCTGCATTTTTTTCTTCAAGCCTTCTTGTTTGGGCTTGTTTTAAAATCCTCTTTGAGCCTCGATAGAAGAGAGAAAGAGAACAATGGCAACCAGAAGAGGTCAGGATCCATTGTGTCAGTGCTGACTTTCTTCCTTGAAATTCTCTTCCTGTCAATTTCTTTGACGCACACTTATGCTCTGAGATGTGAAGTATCAACTTACTCACACATACACACGCACTCGCTCATGTTGAAGCCCTGCCATAAACATACGAAGTGATATTGCTATTCTTGCTTTTCTTTTGACCCTAACAATGCGCTTTCAACCTTGATAAATGAATTCTTGCCCCTGATGCGCTCTGGATAATATCTCTTTCTTCTTTTGGCTCAAAAATGCACGGTGGGGTGAAATTAGCTCAACAATTCGACGCAGGCCTTAAAGGGCTTCTCACATGTTCAACGTCATCAACAACAACGTAGTCTGCAAGTAGAGGCTCCATCCGGAACTCGTCAGAAAAGTTGCCTCCAAAATACAGGAAATGCACGACGTAGACGCTGTTTCTGGGCAATAAAATGAGCTCTCCAGTTGCTGCGGACCGAATTGCTGTTGATGTTCTATTTCGTACTCGTTGTGAGGGTAATTCGAGACTCTGGGTATAAAAAAGGTTGATATAGGACCTGAAAGACCGCTCATTGTACAGCAAGTACTGACAGTTAGAGGCATGACAAACAAATTGAAGTTAAGAAGCGGCGCCAAACTTCTCTGTATGAACCTTGCAGAGTGATTTACCTGAAAAAGTGTTGTTTTAAAATACATGTTAAAATGCTAGTGCAACTAGTTTATTTTAGGAACGTCGACTCCTCACTCGAGAGCTAGATAAACTTGTCAGAAGATCAGTCCACAATCCCTGAGCAGGACAACTAATCCACTCTTATTCTTTCAACCTGGCTGAAGTAGTGGAGTTCGCACTGCAACAGTGATGGACATTAGTGTATTTTAAGTGAACTGACAAATTGTCTTGCCAAAGCCTAGTCAACAGCTGCGTTCAGCATTGTATTTTTGATCAACTGATGTCAAAACCTAAAAAAACATCGTGCAGGTGAGGGCGCTTCAAATGGTAAAGCTAATTCAATCGCACCCTGGTCCTCGGACGTTGTCTTTGCACTCTGCTCCTGCCAGTCAGTTCTATCCCTTCGTACACCATTAAATGCTTTGAGCGTATCTGGTGTTAGGTTCCATGTATCAGATAAGACCTTAGTGTAACGAGCCTTTTCTAGAAGGAGTGTTACTCCGACGCTTTCTGAGCGCATGTTAAAGTGGAGAATAAACAGGATCACCTGATAAAGCACATTTTCGCATCAAAGCTCTGATGCATATTCTTTGTAACGAACGACTGCTATTTCTGGTAGGTACTCGACGTCGACATTGCATTTTCTGTGTAAGTGCTTCACTTGCTTGCTCCCACCTTCCACCAAGAAGAACCCATTTCAATGCCAAGATAATCCTAACCTCATCTCTTTCATCTCAGTAGCTAGTGCACTGATCCACCCTAGACTGCAATGATGCCGGGGGACATGTTTACCTACATGAAGAAGGTAAGATGTCTACGGCTCCTCCTGAGATTTCTTTGTGCTCACATTGTCAACAACGTATTGGATTAGCAGTTAGGAAATGTAACTTCGTACGTGCAGTACACGAACGAAAGTCAGTTCTCCGGAGGAACTGCGCAGTGACGTACTGACGAATGCACGACATATTGACTTACAACATGATGTCTTGGTCGCATATGATTGCCTCAAACCCCAGCAAGCATGTCAAGTCGTGTGTCATAAAACCGTTTCTTCTAGAAATTTCGCTTCACCTGAGAGTCACTCCAAATGCTGGGCTGTGAGGAAAATAACAGCAGGGAAAAGACCGTCTTCGTGACATTTCCTCCTGCAGTCTCAGTTTTGCTGAACTGGAGTACCAAAAACCGAATACTGCCTTTGAGAAAGTTCGACTAAAGAAATTCAGAATGAAAAAAAAGGCCTTTTGAGTTTTAAATATCACACTCTGACTCTCAGTCCCATCGGCGGAGAGAAGTTTAGAAATTGATGACGCCGAACCATCCTTTGCCAAGCTCACTAAAGTACATCTCGCTACTTGCAAATCTGTCTCCATTGTTTAAAACCGACCGAGACCGTTGAATTTTCCAGCACAAAATGACAGAACATTTATCATTATTGTATTATACGGTACGTCAAGACGACTTCATGTACTGTATCGCACGATCTGCAGCCGCTTTTACTCCCACCAGTGTCGGTATAGGCGGGCTTCACTGTCCCAGCACGTACATGCCTCCTCCTTCACAGGTCCTCGGCCCAGACCCGACGCCCAAAAATCCACGCGGGGGACGCGTGCGTCGCGTGCGCACGCAGGCCGAGATTGAAAGCAAAACCAACGCGGTCAGGCAAAGGTACAACGTCGGCGAGAACGCCAGAACCACCAGGCGGGCGGTGGCCGGCGCTTCCTCAGACAACGACGGGAAGGCGCTGGACAAGATCAAGGAAACTTTATCCACGGGATTCTTGCAAGCCACAGAGACAGGTCAGATGTGCTTCTTTCTTCCTCCGAGTGAAAAGTGCTGGGCGCTTAGCAAACTCCAGACACAATTCCAATTTCATAATGGGCACTTACGTGAGTCTGCTATATAGTGGGGAAAAACTTCCCCCGACTGGGCTGTACGGTAGAAACGATACCAGGTAGCTGCTCTGTGCGCTTTCACTCCCGCCACCATCGCCCACCAAGCCGAATGAAGACGTAAATCAGTCTCTGGAGCAGTAACAGCCTGTTGCTCCTGCGTGCCTACGACGACGCCGCCCATAAATAATACAGCCGCCCGAAAAAAAAGTGGTGCGAGCGATTGTGCCAGTAGCTCCGCTTTCAATAAAGGCAGTCCCACTTCCATTACTGCGGAGCACTATTCATTTCCGCCCCACACTGGTCATTTCGCACACTGGGAATATTGGCCAGGAAGCTGTCGTGTTCCCGCAGGTCTTCAGTTTTCCCCCTCACTCCCCCGAGATTTGCTTACTGCGCACCCCAAAGTACTGCTTTCTTCGTACGAAGGAACGTCCAAACATTCCCCTTGGCTCCTGCCCGAGAAGTGATTAATGAGCTTCTCCAACCCCTCTTCACTCTTCATCTGTTGCTCTCTTAATTAAGTTGATCCAGCACGTACTTACGGAGAGAAGCGACAGCGACGACAGCGACGATCTTGTCGTATGTGACGAAGACGTCAGAAAGCACACAATTAGTCCTGTTCGGGAGCTGCTGCTCAATCACGTCAGATGTTCGGAAAGAAGGCGGGCGGAAAGAAATCACTTCGTCGAAATCATAAGTGCTGAAATTTCACGAACGATTCCATCTCTGGGGAGGAGAAGCAGCTCCGACTTGAACTTTTCCCTTCTCTGTGAATTTTTTAGTGAGACAACATTCAAAATTCGACTAAAACCAGATTTTTATCATCTCCACGTTGCCACAATAGCTTGAAGAAAACTTCATTATCGTGCTTACCGAGACGAAGTATACGAAGGTGGAAAAAAAGTGGGACTGTGCCAAGAAAGCGGTGTACATGCCCAGCAAGCAGTGCAGCGAGAACAGTACGAGTAGTCTAAATCAAGGCCCGCTCAACCTAATGTACAATGTGGGCGTACACTACGTTTTGTGCCTCAGCTGTAAATTTATGTGCCCGTTATATGTAGTCGTATTTATTGCACTTCCAACAACCTTCATGACACTTTTTCTCCCATTCCACAGCACATCTGGGTCTTATGATAGCAATAAAGTGCGGTTTTGGACGATTCACCCATACTGATGGCCTTCTTCTTGCTTCTTTAGACGCGAATCGATGGCCTTTGCATCCATACTTTTCTTTCTTCCCCATGTAGGAGGTGAGATCGTTGCCTCCGTGGGTGAGCGCACTCGCAGAGCCTCCATCGTGCCCTCCGCACTCATAGCCAGCCTCAGCGACAAAGCAGTCACCAGCGAACAGAGGTGAGGAGAACAAAAAAGAGGAGAAAGAGAACACACTCGTAGCATTAACAACAGCATTATGACGACTTCTGGCTGCTGCATAATCATGCCAATGAGTGGGGCTGACGAGGAGAGTGTTACATGTGGCAGCTCGTAATGACAGATATGGTACCGTAGGGTGTAGTACGTAAGATGCGTACAATGCGTCTGCTTTGTCACGCGCTTGTCTGCTCCTTAGGAGCCACATGTACGACACGCCATTGAATGACTGTGAGCAACATGCTGCTTGTTGATGTGAGGCACTTAGTTCCGCGAAGAAACTGCAGTTACAGATGGACATATGTACACAGTATGGATGTTGTGTGATTGCGGGCAAGCATCTTGTTGCGACTGAGGTCCCAAGCCTGAGTCAAGGGAAATACACGTGGCATTTCGCTGCGTTGCGGTGTCAAAATATCAATTTGCCGATGTGAGGATAAAGAAATTCCGATGAACATATAGTTTTACTACGTTCTTTTGGGGGGGGACGCACGAAGCAACTAAAAATAGATGACTGACTACGTTATACCACAGGAAACTATACTCAAAGCCGATGTATTATGGAACCTCATACAGGCCTCATCTTTTTTG
>JAAUXU010031247.1_pt1 | contig 13187 bp, 14 predicted proteins | sample 7278151 | NCBI WGS metagenome assembly JAAUXU01 (sample SAMN14350113, study PRJNA611818) | marine sediment metagenome | isolation source: surface marine sediment (1.8m) | place: French Polynesia: Moorea | collected 2018-08 | reverse complement strand
TTGATGCTGTGGGCCGGGAGGGAGGGAGGCCAAGTCGAGTGGAAATATGGGGAAAAGAGGAGGAGGGTTTGTCTTGCCACTTTATGTACTTGTCTGTAGTGCACTATGTACGTAGTATCGGTAGGTATGTACCACCGTATGTACTTACAACAACGGTCCCTTAGTTTTCCTTCTCGCCTTCAATTGTACCACCACGTTCAATTCTGCTCTTGCTTGACTGCCAGGTGTGCCTGTTCGTTCTGCTCCTCACCTGTTCCCTGTCCTGCTGCTTCTTCGCCGCCGTGGTGCTCCACCCGCACGGCTTCCACTTCAACGTCAACGGCCTCATGATCTGCGAGCCCTACTACCTCAGCAACAACGCCCTCATCCTGGCCTCCTGCGTCTTCTACTTCCCCACCACCATGGCGCTCATGTACTGCTACGGGACCATCTTCCATTCCACCAAGGCCAAGACAAAGTACAGGAACGTCATCTTCGCCACCCTGCCTATGCTGGCCGGGCAGTCGGCCGCAGCCGGGATAGACAAGGTGAGAAAAGAGAGTCATTGACTTTGGGGTGATTTCAGTTGCTCCGAGAGATATTTTTAAACAGAGAGACAGAAAATAGAAAAAAAGATGGAACACCGGGATTGTACACACTCACACGAAAATCCTTCTCTCGATCTCGTTGGGTAGACAATCTCCCTTTCAGTCTCCCCACGCCGCACCTCGCCCCTCTTCTCCTCCATCCCCCTTATCTGAAAATGGTGTGGAGTGGAAATTCTTCCTCCCACCACCCACACCGTCGTTGGTGGGCATTTCCGTTTCAACTCGGGTACACGCCGCCGCCGCCTTTGGTGGAGTGCGCACTGCGGTATATGGGGGTACGTTCGGCTGCGCTGGGGTGGTTGAAAGCACGGAGAGAGGTGGTGTGGGAGGAGAAAAACCAGACGACACTTTCTTCCCCCTCTCCATCTCTCCTGATTCCATTAATACTTACCGCCGCCATATCTTTAGAGCACCACCTGGGAGGATTTTTTAGGAGGAAGGATAAGAAACGTCACTTGAACCTTTTTGGTCTATTCTATTTTACGTAAACTGAAGGCGTATAGCATCGGATACTGGTCTGAACTCCAAAGTTCGCTCACTCCCGGAATCACCGAAAAGCGAAGATCCTTGCGACGGCGGTCGTTGAGAAGGCAGCGGTTCTCGTTGTTGAGAAACTTGTAGTCTGCGTTGGTGCACTCGTTGTCGTTGTGATACTGGTCTGCGCGGAGGTAGCGGTTGCCGTTGTTGTACTGGTCTGCGCGGAGGTAGCGGTTGCAGTTGTTGAGGTCTGTTTTTGGTTGGTGGTTGCCGTGGCGTTTGCGGCAGTGGCGGTAACGGTGGCGGTAACTGTGGATGTGGAATGCTGCGTCGTTGTGGTCGAATTACCACGGGAAGCTTCGGCGAGGGTGACCATCAATGCGACCGACGCCGAGCAGAAGAGCATGAGGCACACGGCGCAGACCACAGAGGTCCAGAAGATGCCGGCCCAGTGACCGTACAGGTAAGACGCGGGGCCGCCGCCTAATTCGGCCGCCTTCCGACCTGTGGCAGAGACAGGCTTGTCCGCAACACCGCCGCCGCCGCCGCCGCCGGATCCGCCCTTGTTCCAGGGCACCAAATCTGCCGCTCCCGCAACTTGCGCCTGGTGGACCTCCGGCTCCCGGGCGACGTCGTTCAGGGCCAAGAAGTTCCTCGGACGAACCTTGGTCGCCGCCGCCTTCTGCCGTCCAATCTCTGACTTGGGGGGCTCGACGTTGCTTAAGTTCCTCACCCTGTGGAGCACGATGGGCCTGGGAAGCTTGTTCGTCTTCTTCTGGGACACCGAAGGATGGTTGCTGCTGCCGAAGCCAAGCCTGGACCCTTGGCTTCCGCTTGCAGTGAAGGCTTTGGACGACGCCTCGGGATCCTTGGCGATCGACATGATGACGAGCGGAACACTTCAGTGAAGGGGAAACGACATTTTCCTAACTTGTCTGTACTAAACACCGTGTTTTAAAATTCATTTCGTCGAAGACTGCTCTGTCCCAAATAGTTTTATACTTTTTATGAAAAATTCAAATTTAAAAATTAAAAATGTGAAACTCAAATGAGTTGCGAAAGTGCTTACATGTGTACTTGTGCCGTTTGAACATTCGATCTTAGTTCTTACATGAACCCGTAGTAAACTAAACTAAACGGCAAAACTTAAAACCAAATTTAAAATTCAAAAATGTAAAATTCAAACTCAAATGTAAAATTCAAAAATGTAAAATTCAATTAAAAAAATATAAAATTCAAATGTAAAATTCATTGCAGTTCATGGTGGAGCGTCGCCGAAACGACTTGGCCTCCCGCTCTGCCGCCGCCATCTCGCTTACCTTCATCATCGTGGTCACCCCGTGGGCCATCCAACAGGTCATAACTTCCGTCACGAGAACCACGGTAAAAGTTTTTAGAAACGCAATTATAATTCGAACTCGGTTTTCAGGGAAAATATTTGTGTTTCAGGCCCCGTCCTACGTGGACTTCTTCGTGTCGTGGCTGGCCGCCAGCCACAGCTTCTGGACGCCCACCATCTACTGGATGCTCAACCCCAAGTTCCGCAGGGCCGTCAGGAGGTTCTTCATCAAAACGGTAGCTCAGTCAAAAGGGAAGTATTATTGAGCAATTCACCTACAAACCTGCCACTTCAGGTGCTTCGCCGCCCCCTCCCCCTCAACTGGTCCTACCCTCGAGAGGGGGAGAACGCGGAGGAGGACGACGACAGCAGCGTGGTGGGAAGCGGCGGCGGCGGCGGCGGGAACAACAGCAGGGGTGTGAGATCGAGAAGGGCGGACGGGAGAGCAATAAAACAGGTACCTATAAAGATTTCGAATCCCAACAGTGCATGTACTTTGATGTTTTCACTTGAGCAGGAGGCCGACCGGGAGAAGCTGTGGGGCGAGATCCTTGAGCGCTCCCTGTCTAACCACAACCTGACGGATCTCCAGTGCGAGAAGGAGGAGGAGGGCGAAGGAGGAGAGGCTGCTGCTGCGGCTGCTGTGAGCAACGGTCGTGTGAAGAGGCCGAGGATCCGCAACTGCAACAACAACAGCGTGGAGGGAGGAGGCTCGCTTTACTCCTCCGCCTCGGCAGCATCCTCCTCCTCAAACATCCGACTGTCCTCGGCCTGCTCCGCCGCCGTCCCCGCTGTCACAGGAATGGCCAAGCACTGCGCCAAACACGGCTGTGGCAATACCAACAACGGCGGCGGCAACAGCTTCCACAGCCGCCCGCCATCCCTGCACATGCCCGACGGCCCTCCTCCCCCTCCTTCGCTTCCCCGCCTGCGGCAGGCGCCCATCAAATCATCCCTCAAGAACGGAACGAGGTGCCATCCTCAGCAGATGCAACAGCAATGCGGCGGCGGCGGTGACTGCGGCGGCGGCAGGACGGTGTCGATGGCGCCAGGATTGCCGCCGCAGGGTTCGGAGGAGGACGAAGAGGACCTGGAGGAGGAGGAGGACCTCACGAGCTCACTGTGATTGCGAACGTAGAACGTACAAGAGAAAAGAGCTCCCAGAAGTACTTTGTCCGCGTCTCTTAGCTCCGCCTTTTTCTCCTCCACATCCTCCACTGGCCGCACGCAATAAAAAAAGTTGAACGAGCTTCTTTACGCTCCTCCGCCTCCTTCTTTCTCCTCCTCCGCCACCGCCACATTCCCCCACATCCTTCCTCTCTTTGCTTCCGCCTTTCCCTGGGTAGTATTCAAGCAGACGGGGAGGGTGGGTCGGGGAAAGAGGAAGGGGGAGCAAATTCTCTTTTAATGATCCTGTCGTTAGCGAGTACTCGCTTTTACTCCTCCCTTATTTTCCAGCCTTCTTTTCATGCATATTCATGCTTGGTTTCTCTCCGCCGCGCCGCGCGCCGCGCCCCGTCCGGATCGAGAGGGAGAGAGAATGTGGGATATGGTGGCATGAATGGTTCTCTTTTATCCCTCCCGCGATCCTTCCTCATCCTCCCATTAGAGCGGCGCAGCGGGGGGGATCCCACACGGAGCAGACCGAACGATCGAGGGGGGAGGCGGCGGCAAAAGGATCCCGAGACACGCACTTGGCGTCGTGTGACTGGGCGCAATTAATAATTGTGAGCAGGCCCGCGACGACTACAGCAACACATTCAATGCCGTCATCGGTGATCGCTGCAGGAGGGGCGTGTCAGTGTCTAGAAGTAGTAATTAAATTACTATATTGGAAATGCTGCGCGAGGAAGAGAGAAGCAGTACCTCGCGGAGATGAGAAAGGAGCCCGGCACGATGATAATGATGATTATGTTTCTGAGTTGTGAGAAGGGCAAGAAGGGTAAATAATCCCTAGCTTTCTAGCTGGACCAGGACTTGAGAGGTATCTCCAACAGCCGAGCTCCTTTCTAGACACCGAAGAAGAGAACGGAAAACTGGGCCAAGAAGACTTTTGGAAGGGGCAAGGAGCGAGGAAGAAGTGAAGAGACGGACAAAGAAAATGTAACGAGATACTCGGTGAGGGAAGGATAAGGGGTGGAGAAGGAGGAGGCTAAAAGAAGGAAATATGAGTGGGAGTCAATAAAAACCGGGGGGGGATTTGCATAAGTTGCTCTGGCTATGTTTGGAGGGAGGGTAGATAGCATTGTGCTTTGCTTGTGCGAGGAAAGGGGGAGAGGGGAAGGGGGAGGGAAAAAGAGGCCAGCAACGCCCATTGGCAATGGCCCGCAACGCAGAGGAAGAGGGGAAGAACCAAAGTTTTGGCGCTCGCGTTTTGTCCCCTTAAGAAAAGCAAGAGGAGGAAGGAGAGCGACCTTGCCCCGAGAGAGAAAGAGGATGAGGATGAGGACGGACGTAGGGAAAAGTTTTTTACGAGGCCGCTGATGCTTCCTTCCTTCCTTCCTCTTACCTCCGGAGCAACTCTGGCCGCCGCTTCTTTTTTCCGCCCTCCGTAATAAAAAGGTCACTTTCGGTTTGGTTGAACAAACATGACATCCGCCCTACTTTCCCCTAATTTCGGAGCTTCAAACTTATTTGAAAGGTGGCAAATCTTTCAAAGAGAGCGGCGGTACAAAAAATACGTATATACGGTATAGTAGAGAGTCTTTTGAAAGCTTTACGGATCGGGCCACCAGGCCTTTCTCTTTCTGCTTCAGGCCTTCCTCGCGGTCTCTTCCTATTGCGGCGAGAATGGCACAGCAAAAAAAGCAAGACAGTAAAAGGAGCAAAAGAAGGTCTGGTTAGTTATACACCGTACAGATCTCTTCATCCCGGTAGAATTCTCTGCAGACCTCGCTTTTTATCGCCCAGGCAGAGAAGTCGAAAGAAGGTTCCTGCAAAGTTCGCGAAAAGAACGTTGCTCGCTGCGACACTGGAAATGCCGCCGGCAAAGTGGAACCCCATTTGCGGGGAAAGTAAGGAACTATCTTTGTATATTGTTCATATTCTTCGGAGGAAGGCATACGTTTGACTGCATTGAGTAGCTTGAGGTAATTGTACTGAAAACAACTTGCTTGTACGGTATAGCTCTGGTGCCGTATTGTTTCTAGCTGACCGCTCATTATAATCCAGGAGTTGAAAAATAATCGTACTTTTGGGACACAGCAGTGGGTGCCGACACTTAAATCGACTTTGCACGGCAAGGAAAAGTTGGTAACCTCGATTGTCCGCTTTTTTGCATTGCGTCACCGGCCTCTCTCGTCCCTTTCTTTACATACGTACACTTCGTGGAAGAAACAGCATGTGTGTGTTCACTTGTTCCATCGTTCTGTCGGGCGAGGCCGTCGTTATCTCAGTCGGCGGCGAAGAAAGTTGCGTCACATGAGTCAGACTTTTGCCGGCGGCAATCCAGAATGAATGCCGCGAGTTGAGCTGCTGTACCCTACAAATCACTGCTAGAAACTCCCAAGAGAGACTGCCGAGGGAGATGGGGCAGACAGTTGCTGCTGCTGCTGCTGCTGCTGCTGTTCCTGAGGTTGCTGCTGGAAGTTGGCCGATGAGAACCCTCCGACTGTGAGGGGATCAACAAATGTCTGCAACAGCACGTCGCTATCGTCATCGTCGCCATCCTTGGAAGCCTGTTTGACCAGCTGCTCCTGCTGCTGCTGCTGCACCCGCAGCCTCTGCTCCTGCTCCAGCTGCTCCTGGTCCTGAGTGAACCGGAGGAAGTCCTCGTAGTAGGCGTTGGTCACCTCTCCCTGTATTTGACCATTTTCGTTTCCTGCCGCCGTTTCCTCTATGGCGCTCTCCGACACCGGGGTCAGATTGGAGGCTCCGTTTTGCGAAATCCCGCCTCCACAGCCTCCGCCTGGTTCCTCCCCGGCGATGTCTATATGGCTGAGGAAGGAGGAAGGGTTCGGAGATTCCAGTTGCTGCTGCTGCTGCTGCGGGAGGAACTCCTGCAGCGTCAGTTGCTGCTGCAGATGTTGTTGCTGCAGCTGGTGCCTGGCCGCCGCCGCGGCGGCAGAGTGTCCGCCGCCATGGCGGTGATGGTGCCGCGGCCTCCCCTTGAGCAGGGCGCTGGAATGGTGACCGTGGTGGTGATGGTGATGATGATGGTGGTGGTGCCGGGGACGCTGCAGGTGGCCGTGGAGAGAGGAGTTCGCCGTCAGGGCCTGCATGAGGGTGACACCTCGACCGCCGCCTCCGCCTCCGGAGGTGGATTCGAAAGGTCTTACGAGTTGCTGTTGTTGTTGCTGCTGCTGGAGCTGCATGAAGAATGACTCTTCTTCGTCTTGGTCGCCCAGGATGTCGCTACTGGTGATTTGGGACCTCTGTTCCAAGATCTGGAATGTCAATAAAACCACACTCATAGAAAATATTCCCGGCGAATTCAAAAGTAATGATTGAAGACATATGTCCTCTCTGGTACTTTTCGTGCTGTCGCTGCTTCTCGATAGATAGCAAGCAATGAGATAAGAAGCTAGTACACACAAAACGTACGAGCTTCAATATGAGTGAGCAGCACTGACGTCAGCGCAATCGGCCCCTACATAAGTGTGGTCCTTTTTTCGTAATTTCGATGGATTAGGACCGAGGGGCAAGATGCAATAAAAGCTCGTATCGAGAAATCGGTAATTTCCCCATCTTGAATTCGAAGCTGGACTTTTTTGTTTTGCCACGCCGAAGAGACATGAACACATATTTTCCTTCCTGTGTAAAAAAATTCCGTTGACAAAAGCTGAGTAAGAAACTTTTGGGAACTTTTCTTCGATCTCGGCCGGCTTCATTGCCGCGGACCGGCCTCCCCCTCGTGAAAGACGATTTTTTTGTTTATCTCAGCGGCATCTGACGAACACTTGACTCCCCATCTCATGTCCGACTCCTCTCCATCCGAATGTGCAACAAACCGCCCAGATCACAAAGAGGGAAACCAGTCCCAGCCGCCCCGGGGATCGATCCAAAGAAAGGCGACGCACAAAGCGCCCGCACGACTTTTGTGTCCTCTCGACAATCGAGAAAGTATGTCATGGAGAGACAGTGTAAAACATCGACGCGATTTTTTTTGCCGGGACGGAATATGCGCCGTTTCTATGTAGGAAGTCGCGAGTCTCCACAAAAAAGCTTGTCGCTCACCTTGATTTTGTTGGCGTCCCTGGGCAGTGGCGAAGGAGAAGACTTCTGTTGAGAAGGGTCTTGTAGCTGCTGCTGCTCTTGTTGTCTCATCGCAGCAGAAGCAGAGTTAGAATCCTCCGATAGCCCAAATGTCTCCGCCAGCACCTTGTCGAAGTCCGTGTCGTCCACCTTGCAAGGGTCCGGAACTCCCGCAGCGGGCTGCTGCTCCTCCTCTTGCTGTTGCTGCATGAGCTGTTGTTGCTGTTGCTGCTCCTGTTTGAGCGACTGTAGGATGCCGCTGGCCTCCTCGCTTTCACAGAGCGCCTCCATGAGCTTTTGCGACGCCTCCGCGTTTAGAGTGAGGTCCAACAGCCTCAGGCTGGCCTGGTCGTCGTGGCTCAGCATGGACTCTTCCTCGGGTTGCTGCTGCTGCTGCTGCTGCTGCATCTGGTCCTGCTCCTCCAGCTTGATCTTCCTGAGAGCCTCGCCCAGCGAAATGTGAGGCTGCTGCTGCAGCCCTCCGCCGCCGCCGTTCCCTCCCCCATCGCTTCCGCCCCCGTATCCCACGGTGGAGTAAGGGGAGGTGTGCTGGTAGCCGTTCCAAGGGGAGAGAGAGCTCTCGTTGCCTGTGGTGGGCGGGGAGTTGTTGAGCAGATCGCCGTTTCCGCCGCCGTTGTTGCAGCAGGAGGAAGCGTTGCTGAGGGTCCTGGTGCGGAAGGGTGAGACGCGCCCGCCGCAGGAGGAGGCGTTGGAGGAGGTGCGGGCGCGGAAGGGGCCGCAGAAGTGGTCGGGGGAGGAGGTGGCGGAGGAGGCATCGGCGGCGGCGCCGACCGCCATTGGGGAAGCCGCGGATGCTCCCAACTCTGCTGCTCCTGCCCCATTTCCTCCGGTCGCGGCAGCCGCCGCCGCCGCGGGGCTCAACACGGCGCTGGAAGAGGCTGTCCTCTTGAGCTGGTCCCTCGACCGAGATAGTCTTTTAGAGACGAGTCCTCCTCCGTTGCTGTTTGAGCTGTTGGAGTTGTTTCTGTTTCTCCTGTTTCTCTGCTCCATCCTGGCTGATGTGTCTAGCGTGTTTGCCCTCCTCCTCGATGGGTGCTTGGCCCCCGCCCCCGGGTGCGCCCGGGTCGACCCGGCGGGCGCCGCAGGGGCGTCTGGGTTCAGCATCCACCAGCTGGACTTCCCCGCGCCCTCATTCTGCACCCGGACGAAGCGGCTGTGCAAGGAAAGGTTGTGGCGGATAGAGTTCTGGAATATAAGAAACATAAATGTAAAATTGTTGGAAATAATAAACGCGTTGCAGGCCCTTTCTTTCTTTTGGGCGCAACGACCTCCCCACTTTTCTGACCGGGTTGAAAGGATGGCGCTTCCTGCTACCTCCTAGGCTACGTAGGCCTCGCGTTCTTGGCAGTGTTTCAATTAGCGCGCGTCTGCACTGGAGGAAAGAAAAGAACGCCGCAGCCGCAACAGGAAGCGGCAGAAAAAAAATGAAGATGTACGGACTCAGTCAAAGAGGGGGTCTCAAGTTTTTGCGGATATTCTGCCGCCAGAGGCAATGGCAGCAAAAGGCAATACTCAAAATGTACCCTTGAAATGTAAGAGTACTTTCAGTTGAAGGCAACACAAAAGGTACATCAAGTTTGTAACCCTCCAAATCTATTACGCCGATCCAATACCGGTGCGTAGTACGCAATATTAGGGGGAAAAACCAATTTTCCTCTATTACGATATTGAAACAAGTGGTCTCGGCCCTCCGCTACCCAGGAAACCATACCAGGAGGGAAAATCCATACAGAAATGCAATTTTCTTAGTGCAAAAAACCAGATGTTGAAATCAGGAAACTTTTACATCGAATACGAATGCGATGCTCGCATAGGAAAGGTGACATTCTAGGACAATAATTCGAACAATACTGCGCAGCAACACGAAGAAAAAGCCACACTTGTTCTGCACTGCGTACAATGCCGCAAGAAGAGTCAGAGTGAATCACCGAACAAGATGGCAAAGCTCGAAGGGGAGGAAGAAACGAAGAAGATTGTGCGCGACTTTAGCAAAGATGCTTTCCCGTGAAAGAGGAAATCAGAAGAGGAAGCGATCCTTTGTCATCGTCGATGTCTAGGTTTGGCATCAACTAAAAAGTACGCGCAAACGCCTACTTTTACCCTATATTCATATGGTATGAATCATACACATTATAGCTACGCATGAAAAGCACGTGTGTGTTTTCTTTGTATTGAGAGTAACTCTCTCACCTTCCACCCGATGCTGCTGACGCTGTCCCCCTTGGCGCTGAAGTATGGGACGTTCTTGATGACCCATTCGTAGATCTGCGCTAGCGTGAGCCTCTGGTCCGGCGCGCTCTGGATGGCCTGCGCGATCAGGTCGGCGTAGGACAGGTTGCCCCAGGGGTTGCGCCGGGAGCCCTGCTTGGGGGTCACCGCAGAGCCGGAGGAGAGGGAGGAGGAGCGGGGGATGGCGGGAGGGGAATAAGGGGTGGATCTCTTTGGAGGAGCCCCTCCCGCGGCAGCGGCAGCGTCCTCTTGCTGCGGAGGCTCCTCCTCCATCCCGTCCAAGGAATCTCCCGCTATGGAGGAAGCAGAGGCCGAAGTGGTAGTGGCGGTGGAAGCGGTGGAGGCGGATGCACCCGAGGCCGTGGCCTCCATGTATGAGGTGCCCTCCTCCTCGCTGAGAAGAGGGAGGAGCGGAGGGCAGGGGGAGTAGGGCCGCTGGTGGAGGTCCTCCTCCACTCCTTTCCGGAAGGAGAGCGCCCCGCCAAAGCTGACGTGCTGATGCCGCGCGTGCTTCTTCTGCTGGTGCTGGAACAGCCTCTGCTCACGGTTCTGCTGCCGACCCTGCTGCTGCTGCTGCTGAGGCTCCTGCTGTTGTTGTTGCTGCTGTGACTGCTGTGGTCGTCTGGGCCAGGTATTGCAGCGGGAACGGAAAGATCCGGACTCCTCCCCCTCCTCCTCCTCCTCCTTCACCGTTCCACCCTCACTGCCCTCCGCCTCCTCTGTCTTGATGGCAGGAACCACCAAGGAGTTTGTGAGGATGCTGGGGATCTCGTCCACGGCGATGGTGGAGAACTGTTGCTGCTGCTGCTGTTGCTGCATGTCCTCCTCCTGCTTGTAGACGAAGCCCCCCTCCCCCAGGAGGGCGTCCAAGTCCAGCTCGGGTCCTTTGGAGGCGGCGGTCGAAGGAGGAGGGAAGGACGGGGAATCCATTATTCCGTCCCGGGTCATTGGGCTCCTGAGCGGTCTTCGAATACTAAGTTCGTTCGCCCTCCCCAATATAATCTCTTCTTGACGACAGGGGCGTCAAATTGAGACTCAGAAGTCGGCTGCTGCCCTCTTATGCAGAGTGAGAGATAGACCAGAGCCGCCGCAGAGCGATTGGATCTGAGGAGCTTCTTTTCTCCTCCTCCGAGAACCTGATCTAGCACTGAGCGCTCCAATTTCTCTGCACAAAGCTTCGCCCAGCTCCCCCTCCCTCGTCCACAGTGTCTTCTTCGGAGTTCAAACTCTGTCAGTATGTGCACGTATCTCTGCTGTCCACCACCAAAGTTTTTCCCTGGAATTATTCCTTTCTCTCTCCTCCCAGCCGCCCTTGAAGTTTTTGCCACCCCTCTTCCGAAAATGTGCTAGATCAGACAGAAAAATATCCACTCTCCCTCGTCAAATTTCCCTTCTTTGATCGAAGCTATCACTGTCTACTACAAGTTCACCAAAAGTTATGGAGTGGAGAGTTTTTCTTTCGCGGAGCAAAACTGGCCTATAAGATCCGGATTCGTCCCTCCAGACTTCTCTCTCTCTCTCTCTTAATCGAGGGAACGGAGATCGCGCTGTTAATTATTTACGGCGCGGTCACTCTTGCCTTTTTCCCACCCTTGTCGTCGAGGGGGACCTCTTAAAACTGAGCTGTAAACCTTTTCTACTGTCCGGAACGCGCGAATTTTTCTTCCTCTCGAGCTCTTTCTTGATCTTTAAAGGGCGCGGGAGCAAAAAAAAATTGTCCTCCGTTGCATTCAATGAGGAATGCAATGAGGTCGCCACGGAGGTCGCTTGACAACACTGAAAAATTCAGAGAAAGATTTCTTTTCCTTGAATGGGAAATCACATGAGCTATTGTTCTTGGTTTTCCTTTTTTTTGCCTCGATGTCCTATCGTTGTCGACTGCCGTGCGCTACTGCGAGACGTAGCAAGGAAGAGAGGCTGTCGCCTCACTTTGCATTTCTCCCTCCCCCTCTCAAGGGTCGATCACTCCACAAACACCGACGACGACGACGAAGACTGTTTCTCCGCCTCCTTTGCCCAGGGGAGGGAGCTCCTCCGTCCTCCCCTTGTCTGTCCAGGGGAGGAGGAGGCGATGGCGGCGGAGATAAGGAAGCGGCTGCTGTTGCCGCCCCTTGTCCACATATGCGAACGACCGTCCGTCCTCTCTCCTCCTCACATGTGGACGGGTGGATGGGTGCCTCGGTGGCCTCTCACTCCTCCTCTTTCTCTGTCGGAGAGTGCGCATTCGAGAAGAAAGGAGGCTATGACGCAAATTTTCTCTCCCCTCCTCCGCCCGTTCGTGCTGCGGACTCAAATGAGCGAAGGGAGGAGCGCTCTTTGCACTTGAAGGGAGAGGAGAAGGACCGACTGTCGTGTTGCCGCACCACCTTCCTAGCTTGGGGCAAGCAGCTCATATGCGATGCACAAGTCCCCTGGACCAGTCAATGAATGCTCCCCCGGCTTCGCACGTACGCTGTAAGATAAGTGTATGTGTCGAGGCCTCCTTTTTTCCGAGAACCCGGGGACTTCACACGCGTCGTTTATCGCTCTTTGACACTGAGCAAAGCGAGTCGAAGAGAGGACAACAGTTGGTCGTGTGCTTCCCGCAGGGTTTTTTCCTAGGGCGCCCAAACACTGTAACATGCACTATCTCTAATTCAGTCGCTCACACAGCGCACTACCAAGCCTCGGTCGGCGTAGGTGTGGCGAAGTAAAATTCGCGTAAGATGGAACTTTCCAGAGAGAGGAGGGAGAGGTGGTTTCTATTTCGCCCCTACAACTCAACACCGTCCAATGACCAAGGGAGGTTGTTGTTTGTGCCGCGCTTCTGTCTGTCTCCTTTAAACCCCCACTGACCCCTTCCTTCCACTGATACGTACGAAGAATATTTTCACTCTTTCACAATTCCCTTTCGGGCGTCCACTCCAGGCGCGCTGCGCCGACTGCCACAGTATAATCCCCCCTCCGCCGCCCGGGGATCCCCCAATTTCTGCGTCGACTTGGAGGAGGAGGAGGAGTCGACGTAGTAAAGGACTGCGTTGTTGCTGCTGCCCTCTTCTTCTTTCCCTTGTCCGTCCTCCTCCCCCTTCTTCTTCCACCCGATTCCAGAATCCAGTCTCAGTCAGTCGGGTTGGCAACACTCCTGGAAGTCACATCTCCTCTCCCCTCTCTTGCCCAAAAGTAAGTCTATCGTCCCTTTTCCCTTCCAGAAACCCCTTCTCTTCGTCCTCACGCTATCAGGGACGATGACGATATGCAACTTGGTGCCGCAAAACTGTTGGTTGAAACTGAGATATGTTCCTACTAGATCAATTTGTAGATGCTTTCTTATAACACAACGTCGAAATTTCATGAACCACACT
>JAAUXU010013770.1_pt1 | contig 13187 bp, 12 predicted proteins | sample 7278151 | NCBI WGS metagenome assembly JAAUXU01 (sample SAMN14350113, study PRJNA611818) | marine sediment metagenome | isolation source: surface marine sediment (1.8m) | place: French Polynesia: Moorea | collected 2018-08 | reverse complement strand
TTAGGAGCCACTTTTTGCAAAACCAGAAGGTGAGTGAGCATCAGTGCAGCATCAGTGCAGCATCAGTTGGCTGAGTTGGACCGGGTCAAGTTGCAAAGCAATATCAGCAAGTGACCTCCTCGTCACAATTGGATCGGATCTCACTTCCACTGGACCCTGACACAGGCAACAGTTTTGCATTAAAAAATAGGGCCTTCATTTCGCTTCTGGGTCGTTGACCCCACTTTAGCATCTGAGCAACCTCTCATTAGGGAGGGCTGTCATCGAGCATTGAGCCGGGTCGATTTGGCTCGAGAAAAACCACTCGAGTGACAGCCCTGCCTTTCAAACATGACCCCTACTAGTTTGCCAGAAAGACTCTGTTTTTGACCAGACACATCAGATTTGGCTATTGCTCAACATCTTCGGCCGGAAGAATTCTAAGGTTGGCGGACCTTGAAAATTCTTCCTGTTTTAGGAAGAATGTGTTCAGCCTTGCAACGGACCTTTTGACCGCATGTCTGACAGCTCCGTAGCTGCGCCATCGGCACTGGCTTCTCTGGCCTTCCAATCAAGCTGTTGAGAGAACAACTTTCAAACGGATAAACTGTTTTTCATACAGCAAGCAGAATTTTCGCCTGAGGCTTCAAATTTTTCATTTTACTCAACGAATTTTTGGGTAAAGAGATTTTGCCAAGTCAACCTAACATCAGCCCATTTCTTTTTTAGATCGCTCACGTACTGAACTGGCGGACTTTCTTAACAATGATATTTCCAACAGAATGTGCTTTATTTTGCCCAAAGGTCCTTTTCTCCGAGCTTTAAAAACCGTGTTCAGTAAGTAAAAAGGTCTCATCTGGGGCCGCATTTTCTCCTCGGGACACTTTCCTGAATAATATTTGCCTGGCACAGAGAGTTTTTGCTAAAAAATAAAAAAATAGAACACTGCTCAACATGGCGCTCTTTAAGCGAGGAATGCCTGTACTTGTTGTTTGAGGTATGTTTTGCCCTGGCAATACTTTTCTTTTACTTCCTCCCTAGCTTCATTTTTCATAGGGTAAAACCTCGGTTTTTCTCCTACTTCTTGTGCTTCTTCCGCCCCACGAAATGCTGATGGGGAGAAGTTTCCTCTGCGTCTTCGGTTCAAGCCTGCAAATGGAAGGTTCGCAATAAAATTTTGCACGATTTCCTGGCCAATTGAGCAATTCTGTTCTCGTTGGGTGCATGAAAGCCACACTCGAACTTCTCCGTCCGTTGGCTGCTCAGAAGAATTATCGGTTTCAACGAAAAGCAATTTCTCATCCTTGGGTCTCCTCTTTTTTTGACCTTCCCAGATCAGGGAGCAAGAAAAGAAAAGACTTTCAAGCATTTTCTCAAAGTTAAGTTTCACCTCCACTTCCTTTTGTCTGCAACATGGGAAAAATGTCAAGTGTCGTCAAAAGACTTTTTATTTGGACTTTACGGCTCAGGGAAAATAACGTCAACCACGAAAATGGTGTTTTTTATGCGCTGCCCCTTTTTCTGGGATCTCCGAGGCTTCTTCTATTATTCCTCATCCTACTCGGGACTTTGTGGACCCAGTAAAAAAAAGAGGAGATTACTGACTATTTCTTCAGAAAGTAATCACCATCCTCGTTTCTCTCGCGCTGCTTGGCTTTTTCACTCGCCGGGTGAAAAAAAAAAGTCCCCGGAACCATGAGGACTCTAAGGTGAACTACTCACTCTTTTATCGCGTGCTCACCAAGGACGACGACGTCCATGTGCGTGGATACTCGCAAAAAGAAGACGCTCTGCACGACGAGCAAGACTCAAGTGTGTTTGAGCTCTCGAAGACCAAAATCAGGGCAGCTCCGGAGCATTCTGCCCGGTGAGACCAGACGTAGACCTAATTCGGGGTCTCTTTGGGCGCATACTGGGTTAGTCATAAGTTGTGGTTCAGAGGCCACGTCTGACGCACACGTGGTAGACGACAACAACACCAGCAACCACAACATCTTCATTCATGCGATTAAAGTGTTGAAGCGGAGAGCTGTCAGCACACGGTGAGCCGTCTGCAACAGTCTTCTTAATAGAAGCCCAACTAAATATTAAGTAATGATGGTTGATGACCAAACTCACACTTTGAACGTTTCAAGATATGTCTGACCTCAAGACTCTCAACATCGTGACAGGCTCATCTCTAACTTGGTCACGCATTGTCTTGCACGTCCATTAAAGGCATAACATATCCAGAGCACAAATGAGTGTGTCAGAGAAGCTCGAGCTGAAAATCTGCAAGGTCTTCCTGCTCCAGCAGCCTGAGCCTCTTGTAAACGAACGAGGTCAACTCGTAGTCTCCCTCAAAGCCTCCCCACGACTGCGACCTCCAGCTGTGCTCGTAGTCTGAAAGTCTTTTGTTTCGTGCCCTTCTCTCCAACCCTTGGCGGGAAGGATGAGTCTTTCTTTACTGTTGGCGAGTGCCAGCCGAGGAAAATGAAAAGGGTTTCAGGGAGCGAGACTGGGAAATCCTGAAAATCAGGAAAATTACTTTTCACGGTCAGTTTTCTTCCCTAAAATCAGGAAAATTACTTTTTCTCCCTGAAATCCCTTTTTTCACCAGCTTGTACTTTCCAGCTGAGAAGAAAGTGTCATAGATCAGGGTGGGGATTGCTTCAGAAAAGTGACCCAATGTTCCTCAGGAATTTCACTGATTGATTTCACAATTTGATTCCAAGGGTCAAAAATTGAAATTCCCTTCAAAACTTCAGTTCACTTTTCTGAAGCGATCTACCCATGTATCAAAAGCCATTCTTTTCTTCAAACTGATTGTTTAGAAGAAGAAAATGGAAGTAAAATAATGAAACAACAAATGGATGCGCTTCAAATGACTGAGTTATGTTTATAACGTATAAACAGCACCACATCACAAACATGTGAGTTGCCACGTACTTCATTAGGAAACAAAATTGCATGTAGTGATGTCGTCGGGCCAGCAAACGACCGTTGTGGACGGGGTTTTGGGCTGGGGGGGTGGAGGGGGGCTAATTCGGCTGATCCGGCCCCACTGCTATCACTATCCCAATGCAATCAATGCAGAGACCTAAAACCTATGTAAAACTGGACCGGTTAGGTATTGACGAACGACGCTCGGGGCTATCAGTGAGTTCAATTCAGCTCGAGGGCTCATTAAAAAAGCCCGGGCTGAGCTCGGAACTCCAAATTCAAGCCCCGGTTTTTCGGGCTGTCCCAAAAAGTGTCCCGGCTTTTTTATGGCTCGGGTTCAACCTAAGACATCACAATCACCTCATCTCATCTCGCTTTTCTCCACTGATCAAGTGGCAACCCTGATCAGAGTTGTGGTGCGTGTCCTACATAAAATTCGTCACTTAAGCCCTGTGTGGTTTTCCTGGATGCCGTACGTCTTGAGTGCTTTGGTGGCAAAGGGACAGAGAAGCTCTTTTTAAATTTGAAAAAGACTTTCTTAAAAGCTTTTTTTCACTAATTACAGTATATGGAGACAAGTGCAGACGTATGTTGTGGTCACATAGCTGCCATGTCGTCTCACGGGTGTTTTAATAATGTCGTCAAAATCTCGTCACAATATTCAGCCTCAGCTGAAGTTTTGTGGCAGACCTGATTTAGGCCACACGAGTTTAAAACAACTGGTAACAACATCAGCGTAACTGGATTCACCTGCTGGGGAAATTGGCTAAGAATACGGTTGAACCCATGCATTTCTAAATAGACCCGCAAAAATGGTAGGTGAGAGTGGTCGAGACAATTGTGCTGCGGGGGAGCAAAAAATGGTTGACGTTGCCGCCATCCCATATTTATCACTGATGAGATCTCTGCCGTCAAATTCGCTGGTGGCCACCGCCCACCTCATCCATTGAACAGGTCCTGGCAGGGATCAGGCCACAGATCAGCAGAAGAATAGATTGGCCACTGGCGACAGCAGTCTGCAGAAGCGCAGATGTTGCGCAACCGGGTCATGCTGAGCACTTTGGAGTGCAATGCTCAGAAGTGCGCACCATTATCTACGTTTATATAAAAGAGAAGTCACTTCTTGTCCTCAACAATGGCAACTCATGGACCTCTAAGACCATGCACATTCTGAATCAACATGATGGGGAGCAGGTTTTAGGCCCCCATTTGTTCAGGTTTGCCAGTTGAGGGAGTCAGAGAGTCGTGATCACGAAAAGCACGCACAGCAACAGCTCCTCTAGACACTTTTGAAATGCAAACTTCATGGTGTCAAACAATGCCAAAAGTCGAGCACCATCAGTTGTTTCATGATACTTTTTAAATGCCAGCTTCTTGAAGAAGTCCATGCACAGCCAGAGCATGTGAGTGATGACAAAGATACCAGATAACAAATCAAGCAGCGGAGCACAGTGGGCCTGTATATGAACCAGAGCACTGTGTCTGTCTTGGCAACACTGATGAGGATGCAGAAGAGTGCCAGGATCATTCAGCGTCAAAAGTGAAAAAAAGGGGGAACTTGAACAAAATGGATCGGGGCGGGGAGCATTTTCAGTTAGGGCCTAAAACAACCAGCGACACCTCACGAATCTGCAGGTTGACCGCGCTCACTCTTTACGCTTTCACATAACAATGGAGTTAGTTTTTTGGGTCAAGTTGCCGCCCAAAAATACTCACGAAGTCTCACTCGAGAGGTTTAATTTTATCCTCAAATAACCGATAACAAACAAAAAAAAGTGTAAAAAGTATATCAGCCTGCGTCGAAAAATGAAATTCTCAAAATTGAGTAAATTCATGCGGATAGTGAAGACGGTGTTAAATAGTTAGTTTTTTTTCTTAAAGACAAAGAAGTCTTCAAACTTCCTCGTTTGTGACAAGTTAGTTCTTCTTTCTTCTATCGCGCTAAAGATGAGTTTCGCAGCAGGACGAGCGGGGACGCAAACAATGATTATTTTTTCATTTTATCACACTAGATTGACTTCCCAGCAAAAAAGGCCTATTTTACAGATTTAAAAAATAACTCTGCCTCATGTTAATGTTATGCCATAGAAAAGACAGCACATTTCAAACCGCTTAACTTGCCCTGGACCAGCACTGAAGAAGGAGAAAATCTACTTCACTTTGTTTTTCCGTTTAGGTTAAGAATGTGCTTTTTGGTACTGGTCTGGAATGCATTTGCTAATACTTGGGTTTCTATCAACACTTGCTGCACTTATTGATGCTTGCAACAAAGCAACGCATCCTGATGGAAGCAAAGACAACAACATACTTAGAAAAATAGAGCCTGTAGACGATGATGTAAGTAAGTGCACTCGAATGAATCAATAAGAGAATGAATGAAAAGTACAGGTTGAAAACCTAGGTTATTCGCGTGAACTTTCTTTTGTAAGTAAAGTCGCTCGAAGAAGTGTTGTTTAAGCAACATTGTAAAATGTCAGAGCAACTTCTTCATTATGAGAAATCGCTTTGTGCTCTGTGTTTACACTGGAAAATCATATATTCTCCTTCTTGTCTTGCAACCTCCTTCATTCTGTTGAAGGAGCAGTTACATGAATGTTGACTTTCACCCCAAAATGCTCTAAGTCAGCTGATGGTCGACAATACCTTCTTTCTAAACTTTCCGATATTAATATTGCTTTACGTGATGCTCGAATAGCAGAGCACCTCATATTTTTCAAAGATAGCTAAATATTAGGTTAGGTCGAAAATTGGGATTCTCTATGGGTGTCCAACATTTGTAACTGCATATCATATGAAGGCTGGGTAGTCAAATGAAAATGCAAAGAAACGACTTTATCTTTGCCCAAATTCATTTAAAGTTGTATAATATTGTAAATAAGTTTTGAAATTCTTTCCCAGGATCGGCTTTTTCTAACAAACTGGAGCATGTCAGCATTTTGGTGCGTGATTTTCACTCAGTTGGGCAGCTTCTGACAGCCACCAGAGCTGAAATCTACTTTCACAGCAAATTTACTACAGTAGCTTACTGTTGGGCATAGATAAATGCAACTCTTTTTACAAGCTATTTAACTACATCTTCATCATTTGTCTTCAGGTAAAAAAAAAATCCAGGCCCCACCACTGAATTTCCGAAATTGACCCCTTTTCGACCGAGCCTAATAAATATTGAACCCATGCAACGAAGTCTAAGATGAACCGGTGACACCGTCAAGTTGCTTGTGTCCCATTTCACGCGTGACCGCTCTGCCAATTCCGCCTGGAATAATTTAGTGGCCAATTCATTGTTCTGCTGATCGGTGGATCAGGTCCACAGCTGACATGAGGTCCATACTTGCAAGATGGGGCAGAGCCTTCCCTTGTCTCCCCAGTGGGACGTGTTTAGCCCGGGCCATTTAGCTAATGGCCCTATAGAACGCATATTTAGTGAAGCACAACGACTCCGCCATCCCCTGGACAGAAGTTGAGGCAGAGTTGGATCTCGACCCTGTTGTCCATGTCTTTTACCACCTAAAAGTGTGTCCGTCATATTTGCTTCCTTCATTAATATTATATTAGGACCCGAAGGCTGACACGACGTGGGCTGAACTCCTTTTCGCATCACGAGGACATTCAAGGCATTTAGGAAATGTATTGAGCAATTTTTTTCAGAATAGTTAACATCCTGAGGAAAAAAGAGCAAAATCCTGTGCTAATTGTAGAACCGTGGCAACAGCTAGGGAAGTTTTTGGAGACCCACAGCGTAGGTGATTGAAGGAAGGCAGCTGGCCTGGGCCGAAGCAGATACTAATACAGTAGCATCCGCTTATACCGATACACCACATCAAGGAATTGATGTCGGATTCCTCTTCAAGCTCTATCATTCTTCATTCAAAGATGAATCTGATGCAAGACCTGACTGGAGAATGGCGCCCAAAAGTACGTAGTAGCAGACCCCAGTAATCAGATGGCTACAAAGAAGTTTCACAGTCGATATCAGTTGCTTGCAATACCGTACGAACAATGCGCATATAACGAACGACTTTTAGAATGGTCTCAGTGGTGTCGGCATCGGCGGCTGCAGCTGCACTGTCACCGTACGTAACTTTCTATATTGCACTGCACCATTCCGCTGTCCAGTATGTTTGAACAGAACGTATGAAAAGCACGGAGCCAGAAAATGACCTGCCTTTTTGCCACCACATGAATCGTCGTTAAGATATCAAAGGTCAAGCCCGCGTGATCCATTCTTGACCGAGGCAGAGTGCGAAAGGACTTGAACACAGTCAACAACTTTGGCAAGTCCAGTCGGGAGAGTTGCCAGATCTCTGGCAAGCAGCAGAGTGGGTCCCCTAGAAGGAAGCACTTCAATGTCGGGGAGTTATGGCACCCGGTGCACAACGTCAGGATTTTACAGTTGAAAAAGGCCTGGCTTAATCTAAGAACTAGAGGCTCAACACATTTGGGCTTTGCATTAACTTTGCTCAACACATTTTTAAACAAATTGACCGACAATTTCATGTGCACGCAAGCACTCCTACAAAACAGGAACTATGTGAAGAAAAAATGCAATGAATGAACAAATTAGACATTTCTTGGGCCTACACTTGAGATTATCCTCCAGCAGTGAAGAAATGGCTTCCCAAAAGGAACAAAAAGGCCAAAATCATTGAGAGAAAAGCCACAATTCGTCAGGCACGAAGTAGAAAAGGAATGACAAGAAAAGTTTTCTGGCTGCAAAACGATATCAAATGCACTGCATGAAGAACCGTCGTCACGTGCACAGAGCTCCCAGTTCGTACCTAATTGCAATGACCCAAGGTTGCACCGGCTTATTTAAGCACTTTTTTTTAGATGACTTTGCAGAGTCCAGCAAGTTCCGCTTATTGAGGATTTAGATGTGTGAGCATTCGTTTCGTTTTCTAGGAACGTGACGAACCCCTATGCTATGTTGTGGTCAAACAATTGTTGTTAGGACCATCTCATATCTTGAGCTCTCTACAGTTGGTTCGACGTACACCAACTTTTGCGGCCAGAGTGTCCCCAAAGTACTATCATGCTTTCTCAAGAGCTCAAGTTGAGTGCGTCCCTTTGCGTGCTCATAGGTAATTTACGGTTTGTTTGTTACATTGGGCCAAGGATGGGTGCAATGAGCTCCCCAGAGCAAAAATGGATGAGGCTGCTCACAGAAGCTAAGGACAGCTTTCGTGTGAGCAAAGCCTTGCCCGTAGGACTGACAAAGGCCAATAGAAAAACTTCGTTCACATATGTGGACCTTTCGAGTGAAAAGGCGTCAAATGAATGGCTTGTCGACGTATACGTCAAATTTTACTTTGTCCTGTAAAGTATTGACTAACTGCAGCTGATCCATGGTCCTGAGCTGCAGCTACCCTTTTTCTCTTTGGCCTTGTTTCAGTAGCAGATTTTGACCCCGTGGTTTGACTTGCACAGCTCGGTGACGGCAGAGTAAATTCTCCCCTGTAGGTAGCTACAGCACTCTAAGCTACAGTAGTTATTCCTGAAGAAGAATACGAGCTTCCGAAGCACCCATTTCCTCCCTTACAGGTAGTGATTCTATGCAGTTTTGAAGGATTAAAAGACTAGCTGAAACTGGATTTTGACTTGTGATACACCAAGAACACGATTTCAGACTGATACCAAAGAAGAGATTCCAAACTTCACTTGCTTCAACTCGTGTCAGTACTTTGCTTTTAAAAATGCTACTTAAGTTTATTTTGAAGTGTCCGTGCATTTTTGGCTCGTCAACCTCTCATATCTGGATTGTGATCAATGCAGAAGCTCGTGGACATCACCTGCCTGATTCATCTGGCAACATCGAAGAAGGTTGCATAGCACGCAGAGACCATTGCATTCATGATGCACATGTTGGCTTTGTTCAAGAAAATGACAAATTTGTTGCATGGAAGAAGCTGAGAACTGCTGTCAGTACTGAATGTATAATCAATACGTGCTGAAGCCGTCAAAAGAGATCATGCAGGGACTGAGAGCTTCCCGATTTTCATCTTGCAGCCAATCCAGGACTTGCTCACAAATTGTGCACTCGATATATCCATGAAAAAGTCATCCTCTTTCTAATGGAACTTCGGTCGCTTTGTCTGTTGTCCGGCACCACCCAGATCCCAGATTTTTGTTGTTGTTTGTGCATCATGAATATTTTTGCGAGGAATAATTTTCACCCACTTCTGTCAATTCACACAGTGACTGACGAGAAACGAGAGGTGAAACAAGCGAGAGTCCTGAGGGCTCTTTTCTGCCAGCCTTCAGATAAGAGCAAAATGAGTAATTTTCAGGGGAAAATGGCACTTTAGGTGGAAAGCTTTAGTACAGTGTGTTGTTCTTGTATGACTTATAAGCACTCTTCTCACCCCTAGATTGCTGAATCGCATGGTACATTCGAATTTCTTGACTTCTGTGCTTGGCAAAAAATGATCTCCGCGTGTTCAGCGCGAAGAAGAACGAGGAGAGCCTGAAGACCAAGACACCCTCGGCCCGAATCCCGGGACTGGGCGGGGAACGGAGGAGCGAAATGCCGCAGAGGAATTTTTCCACTTCTTTGTCAGATCCGTTGCTTTCCCAGGACGACGAGGACGCGATCAAACTGGAAGAGTTCGCTACCTTCATGCAGGTAAGCTAAATATTCAGCAGACACCTTCATCAGACTCATCTTAGGACCACATTTGTTGTTGACCCGGCGCAAGATGAGAGAAAGGTGTGCGTATACAGTGAAGGCGCGCTAGTGATGTTGCTGGTGGCTCGACTCGAGTCATGTGAGGTCACGCTGAGACCTGGACGAAAAATGTGGTCTCCGCAGCTTGTGCAGTTGAACGGGAAAAGGTCACTTACTCGAGTCAAGTGTCCAAACCTAAACGGATTTGTGCACACCGTTGGACCAAAATCTGTAGATTTTCCATTTTGAACAGAGAACAGTTTCTGTTGTAGAGCAAAAAGTTGAAGTCTCACAAGTGTCTGCCATTGAGGGTTAGCGAGAGACTCTTCGGTGACTTTAGGTGTATTTACAAATGGTAGTGAAGACCCTGAGATTGGTGTTGACTTGTGAGTCCATCAGATGATCTGTGAATCGTGCATGTTAGGCAATCTTCTGCTTGATTCATTCAGCTGCCTTGATATCAAGTTACACAAAAATCTATTACTCTGACATTGAGGTGCCAAAGTGTATTTTGTTCTCCAAATAGAAAAATTGCCTTGCTTTAGTTAATGTCTGGTTGAGAAAGTAAGTCAGTTATTGCCAAAAGAATCAGTTGAAACAAAACAAGGGGAAAACATTGTGCAGAGATTTTGGATCCACCGGCGCAATTGCAAAAGCCTTACACAGAATAAATATGGTGAAAAAACGGGTGATCCGAGAGCTAAGCCATATAAAGATCTGATCTGTCTTTTCATAGAGCGGCGAATATTTTCTTTTGGTCAACTCTGTCAAAACTTATGAATGATTGCGCGACATCGGTCGAGTGTCGTCTGAAGCGGACACCTCTGTACGAACACATGTATAAATTTATACGACACTAAATTTTGAGTCGAAATGCCTAACTGGCATGAGTTGATCGTTGCATTAACGTATGTAAGTAATTGATTCAGTTCGCAATACTGAAAATTGGAGTAATTTTGCAGTTATATTATTCGTAGCTACAATATTAGAGAAGTTAGACTTTCATGCTTTTCATGTTAGTCCTCGCTACAAGTTCGTCCTGGGTACTTCATTCATCTAGGCATTTGCACTGTATCTCACGATGTTGTATGTCCAACTGGTGCTGAATTGGAGCTTTCACCTCACCAACATTCAAAGAGCTTTCTAGTAATATCCTATTCAGGTCTTGTATGCTCGTCTGTAGCAAGTTCTTGACGGAAACTACTGTAACAAGGGTGACGAATGGTGCAGTGGAGAAGAAGTACAGCTGAACCTCCATATACCGGGCACGCATACTCAGTTTGAATCCTGTCACAAGTGTAAATGTGCACGGACGGGTTTTTGAGCTTCTGGCATCCATTGATCAGAGACTGATCAAACTGAATGCAGCTCCTGACTGGGTTTTAGCAACAGATTTGTCAGTTTATTGGAAATAGCACAAATGTGCATCAAGGCTGCAGTGTCGTGCGCCACTACTTGAGCGAGGTCCCTAGAAGAAGGTGAATTATTTGCTCTGCACGAGACTTTTGGTCTGATCGTACGAGATGTTGCTACCCCAAAACACAGTTGTTGCTTGAAACTTTAAAATGTCAGCAGTTGTAGCAAATGTAACACTGTAAAATGTTAAAAAGTGCTTCTTAAAGTGACTGACTTCAAAAAGTACACACGAGTGAAGTTTTGAACGTCTACTTTCACTTCAATCTGTTTGTCATACTTTCAACTGCGTGTACTTGCGAGACAAAGACGGCGTCAAGACCCCCCGGATCAGCCTCAAGCAGTCTTTTGAAGTGCTCCTTAAATAATGGATAAAGTAGCGTTCCGCGCACAAGAGAAAACATTATACGAGCCTCTACTTGCTGTCCATGTTGTTCTTGATCCACTTGGACACATCGCACTACTGTGAGAGACACTTCGAGGCAGGCATCAAGATTCAGACTCACTCGAGAGGCAAGATGGTTCGTTACCAACCCAGTATCGACGATATCGGAATTTTTTGCTACAGGAGAGGTCACTCAGTAGCTTCAGAACGGGCAAACAATTGGAGACACGAGACGATTAGCGAATTCAGTCCAGAACAAAGAACAAAGCGGCAAAAACTTTCTGGTGAAATCCGGATTTGTCCGACTCTTCAAGGATCTCGGTCAAACTTTTTCATTTTCACGCAGACTTGACTTTGACTGAGGCATCCGAATCAACGCAACAAAGGTCACTTGTTAAGATTCGCCCGTCATGATGAAATCGACAGGGGTTGCAGCAAAACAGGCTGGTTTTTTTTTTCTTAACTTTAAGTGTGGATGCTCGAAAATCTGATGCGTTGAACTCTGACATTTTCCACAACACCGACGGCTTTCATCAAGTAAAAATTCAGCCATATGAGAAAAATTAACTACTGTTGGGTACTTTGATCGCATCTATTTAAGTCCAAGTGCACTGTGCACCTCTGTATTTGGCCCCTTTTCTCAAATTTTCGCCTTTCTTTATCCACAAATGTGTCATAGTCGTGACAAGGACCCAGCACCTGAAAGTTGGGCAGGTTTAATCCCAAAGGAGGAGCTTCACCAAGTAGGTGTGAGAAGTCAAGGCTTCCCGAGTGTGAGAGTCATTGGCAGGGAAGAAGACATTGACCCAGGTGATGAGACCACTCTTACGTTCTGCCCGGTGCTCCAGTTGGATGCTGAGCTCGGCTGAGGCGTTCGTAGAGATGTGCTGAAGATTAAGTTCACCAGACGTGCAACAATAAATCAGTACCAGCATTAAGTCAGGTTTTGCAGCACTATCCAACCTTTTTTGGCTGCTGAAATCAAGAGCTGCTAATGGTCGCACATGTTTGAATTAAAGCTAAGAACTCTAATTGTGCCGTTTCGATATTGAGATGGAGGAAAGTGGAAGTCATGCCCAGTGGTCAAAATACTAACACTTCAACTGCGCAGCACACGAAAGACAGGGTTGCCAATGCAGATAAACTCGCTTGTTGCCCTGCACGTCAAGGGAGTTCAGCTTGGACAGAAGGGGCCATGTCATCAGTGAGCAACTGGTGTATCAGAGATTGGCTAGCACCAGACTGAGGCAGTTCCCCTTGACTTGGGTGGTTGACACGATTGAGGTCAGCTGCCTCTGACGCCTGCAAGGCAGTCCTGTACCAAGTTATGGAGCAAGCTCATGTTCATAAATGACTTGTGCGGTCAATTCGGATCAAGACTAGAGAAAGCTCTGGGTCGGGATGGGGGTTGCATTGAGTAAAATTCACCATTTCGGTACACGTCTGTCATTTCAAAAATAATCGCTCTTGTCCAATCATCTGTCCCCAAAAGTAGACGCAATTCAAATGGAGAATAAGGAGCCCAATGTCCAGGTCTCCCTCACGATTCGCTTTGGTCGCTATTGAAACTTTCCATGTTTTGCCTGACTTTCACAACACAAAAGGCGTTTATTCACGTTTTTTTACCGATCTCTACAGTGTGTCACAAAACTTTCCGCGCCACGTAAATATCTCTCGATCAAGAATAGGAAAACAGATATTGCTCTGGTAATTATTTATTAGTGTAGTCTCCTTCAGCTTGGATGACGAACAACTGCCTGAGTCCTATAGAAGAGGATTTTCTCCAAGTTCTGGAGAACTTGATGGGAGACATTGAGCCCTATC
>JAAUXU010070794.1_pt1 | contig 13199 bp, 15 predicted proteins | sample 7278151 | NCBI WGS metagenome assembly JAAUXU01 (sample SAMN14350113, study PRJNA611818) | marine sediment metagenome | isolation source: surface marine sediment (1.8m) | place: French Polynesia: Moorea | collected 2018-08 | reverse complement strand
CAAAAATGTCATACTTTTTAAAATGAGGGAGTTCTCTGGGGTCCCTAAATATCACTAATATTTAAAAAACATCAGAACATAATGAAATATATAATTAATATTATATTTATTGGGGTCTCAGGCCTGCGCAAATTTTTTTTAGACCAAAGTTGTAGTCCTTTAGATGCTGAACACATCATCTCTATGTACTTAGGCATGGAAGAAATGCCTCGTGCTGATGCCCTAAGCCTTGAAGGAGCTGTAAGAAAGATCATGGATGACTGGGATCCAGATGGAAGAAACATGATTGGATTGGGAACTGACAGAGCATCGTCTATGACAGGTCAACATCACGGCCTCGAAAGCCTCCTTTGCAAAACCTGGCCTCATGTCATTCACATCTCATGTGCAAACCATGAGCTAGACCTTGTGGCCAGAGCTCCTGTCAAAGCAGCATTGCCATCTTCTGTGGAGTATATTCTTAAGGCATCCTCTAATTGGTTTTCCCACTCAGCTGGTAGGATTGCTGAATACAAGAAAATAGCTGATCTCATTGGCATGGGAGATGAAGGCTCAGCTGAGGATGATGACTACAATGAAAGATTATTGGATGGAAATGGGAATCGAGTCATCAAACAGATATCGCCAAGTGCAACAAGGTGGCTGGTCTTTGCAGACTGCATCAGTAGGCTCCTGCTCCAGTATCATGCCCTCTCTGCACACTTCCAGGTGGTAGGTGTGAATGAGCGATGCTATGAAGCCAAGGTGTTAGCCAATATGTATAAAGATGAGGTCCACTGCCTACACATGATCTTCTTGGCTTCACCACTCAATGAGCTCAAGAGGATTGGCAACCTGTTTCAATCCAATCACAGCAACAACATCAAAATCTACAAAGAGCTTCAGACCTACTTCATGTCAGTTGGACGCCAGCTCCTGAAGCCTGGAGTGATGAACCACAATTCTGCACTGTCCCTTTACGATATCTGCTTGGACACAGCATTTGCCCTCCTGCCCATTGATCTCGTGGACCTTGGCCAACACTTCCAGAAGAAGCTGGAGGAGAGCAACATTGCCAAAGAGAAGAAGAGAGACATAAGAACTGCTCCAGTGAACTTTCTTAAAGAGCTGTTTGATGGGCTGCAAAAAAGAATCAAACCTGCTCTCATCCTCATTAGCAAAACTGAGGTATTTCAGCTGCCACAATTCCTTCATGAGAAGCTAGAGGCCAGTATGTTCTCCCCACCATTCTTTGATCAAGATGCATTGTCTCAAGGTGAACTTGAGTCAAAGGCCCATTTGATCAGGGAGATGTCATGGGATACAAGCAGCATGAAGAGCTTCTGGATTGAGATCCACAATTATATGGATGCATCAGGCAGACATCCTTTCCGCTGCATCAGTCACGGAGTCCTCAAGATCCTCTGCATGCCAACATCAAATGCAGAGGTGGAGAGGGTCTTCAGCCAGGTGAACTTGATCAAGACACACAAAAGGACCAGGATGCAAGCTGACACATTGGAGGCCATGCTTTACTGCCACTAAGGGCTGAAGAGAATGGGAAAGACTGTCAGTGAATTTGATCCGCCCCCTTCTCTTCAGAAGCATAACTCACGAATATGAGTCAGGTTGAAGTTTAGTGGTGCCACTGTGGTAATCTAGGGACTTTTCAGTGTTTCAGGAAAAAGGCCGTGGGCCATTCTAGTGGTTTGGGGCGAAAACGGGTGGTGTTTGACTGAGATTTTCTGGTCACTCTGTGGGCATCTTGATCTTGGTCTCGGCCGGCCGACTCACTCATTTCAACTCATCCTTAACATTCTCTGTCTTAGGTGTGATAAGAGGTGCGAAAAAATGGTGGTAGGTGAGGAAAGTGAGGAAATGTCGCGGTGAGGAGTTGTCACCCTACCGTTGGTCAAGTGGCAATCTATACTACTTAGGTGAATCACCTAAAAATTCTGTCATAACAAACCCTTTCCTTCTCTTTCTCTGGAGCCATTATCTTTATGTTTCTTGGGAACGCTTGCTGCATTCTCCAGTGTTTCACCTGGTTGCACTTCCTCGTCTCATTCTCTCCTCTCTGCTTCATTGTTTTTCCAGGAGCCAAGCGGAAGTATATAATGACAGTTCTCGCTAGAGTCTTTTCCTTCTTCTTCTCCTACTTCTCAGTGGTAGCATACAAAAGATGACAATCCCACATCCAGCATCCTCCCTTCACTCAGCATCTGCCTTCAGGAAGGGTGGCTGCAATGACTAAATCAGGTTGCACAGCAAGGTCACGCTCACTGAGTAGAGTGAGGAGGGGCAGAGGCTGCAGGACGACGCATGGTTGTAACATATTTGATTAAAGGTCTGATTCTTTAGGAGTGAAACTTTTTTTGGAGCTGTTGCAGCCACAACCATTTTCCCCGGATCTCTTCATGCGTGCGTGCGCCTCCAAGCGAGACGCACGATTTCTGGGGGGAGGGAGGGAGGACGACGACGTGGTTGTTCTGTGCATGCACAGACTTCTTCACCTTTCCCTCAAGAAGTGAGAGAAACAAATTCAAGTTTTTGTCCTAATATAACGAGGGAGAGGGAGTGGCCCAAGTCAGGGTGGATCTCTTTCCACGTGGGTGCGCACGCACCCGGGGCTCAAGTCGATGACGACGACGACGACGACGACGACGACGACGACCACCCATCCACCCCAATCGGCCGTGGCGTTCGACACGTTGCTCGGCGTGAGGGAGCCGCCACTCGTGACCGGGATGCACTTGAGCAAGCGTGATGGGTTCAACCGAGCATGATGAGCACTACGCTGAGATGGCAATGGGCTCTGCGTATATTTTAACTCTTACAATAGCAACCCCCCAAAATACGTCGGCCAGTTGTCTGCCGCACGAGCTCTGACCTTCCTCTCTAGAGCGATGACTCATCGAAGGACGTGGACAAACTATGTCATCAATGCAAAGCCGAAAGCGCAACTGACTGTTCAGTCAACAAGATACTTGAGCGCATTCTCCACATGACAGCACATTAGAGCAGCATCGCACGAGCAGAGTGAATAAGAAATGGATGAGTGAAAGTTTCTCACGTCTTACTGACGATGCAGAGCGATAATTTTTTGGGACACACGTCAGTTAGATAAAGGTGGTCTTTGCTAAAGTAAAGTCGTGCACGCAGTAACAGCTAATGCACAATGCACTAGCAAAGAAAAGTACATGGTGACTGCGAGCAGTCGTCTGCTCTCTGCGATGTAGGACAAGCGGAACCTAAGGCAAAGTGTGATAAAAGTGCCTTTAGGAGGCAGCCGAGCAAGATGCATGCACAGACTTTTTTGTCTTCTTCCTCTTCCCTCATATTTGCAGGCAGCTCAAAAAATGGATGTCAGCACAGAGATTGAATAAACACGCATGAGAAATCTATTATAGTAACGTTAAGGGCGCGGGGAGCGAGGGCCACGCGGACTGCGTGGACGGCGCGGAGCTGGCAGTCGGTGACGAGCACTGGGGTTCGGCCCTCGGGGACGACACGGACGTTGACTTGACATCAGTCCTTGGCCTCTGATGGGCCGACCAGCATTTTTTCCCAAATGAAGTATCACAACCGGGATGTTTCTTAGAGAACACGACGGAGAACTGGATGTCGTCGAGGTAGACCACAATCCACCTCATGCCCATCGACGACGTAGGGGGAAAATCTCCACAAGTCTCGCCTGGTAGTTTTCAGAACGATGTCGGAAGAACATCTGTGTGTCCACAACACAAACAGGTCGAGGTGGATATGCCCAAAGTATTTTACAGGCTGTCCAGGATTTACGGCATGAATGTCAGTTCGCCGGACCTCCCGAGCTCCGACCGGGTCATGAATTCCTTGAAGACCGGAAATGCGGATCCTCTTCTATGGACGGAGGAGCCTTGTGCGTGCATGAAGGAGAACGAATAAGCGGACTTTGCCTTACTGATAAGACTTCAAAAAGACTTAGACGTGGACCCTGTTGAGGAACATGTTCCCTCGTTCCAGAACTCTGACACCGGAGCCTTTTACGAGACGACGGTGGAGGTAGTGAGGATCTACAACAAAGACATGGAGTACGAATAAGTCCCGGAATTGTGACGTCGTTAGAACTTTCCGTAGACCTGTGGAGGTTGCTGGATTCCCATGGAGAGTCAAAGTTCGGCCACGTCAGCATGGACAAGATTACCGACCTTCACACCATTGAGCGAAGTCTGGACGTTAATTACATCATGGAGGAGTGACGAGAATCTCAACAAGTGCAGCGGGCGACTAATTAATCGGCATCCACTGTATAGTCCATTAATTCCATACTTTCTTTCCTCAATAGCTCCTCGTCGCCATAGTTCTATTTTACAATTTCCTCTGACACTGTTCCTTGGCCTCATAGTTCTGTCCCCAGCTCATGCTCATTTTCTCAGCAATGCAGCTTTTGTATTCCTCACACGGTATCCGCATTTAATCCACGTGACTTTTAGCGCGCAAATCTGAAGCTTGAGTAAGTGTTATATTACCACATTGCTATGGTACCTCCATTTGAGAGATAATATTCATTAAATCAACTTGATCGCTGCGAACACCATGTTTTTCAAGGGCGTGGATCGACTGCAAAAATGTCTACTAGGAACAGGGTCAATCAGCTTCTTCAAACGAGACGTTGGATCCCGAACACTTCCGTCGGACATGGCTTTGGAGCCAGCTCTAGGTGTGTTAATTTTCTAGGAAATGTTTTATGACATCCCTTTCTAGTCTTCCAGTACTAAACAAATGTGTTCAGTACGGCTGCTGCAGTCAATAAAATTTTGTTGCTATCTTCCCTGGGCCTATTTCCATGCCTACAGAATGCCTCAGGGCCCCTTGGGCAAAGGAGGGCCATGTTTCCAAGGAAGACGTGGTCCTAGAGGATTGATTTCGGACTCATTTTGATCAGAAGCTCAAGCCGCACCAGATGAGCTGCAGAGACCTAGAATCAGGCGTCAATACCGGTACAAAAATTTTGCTCACCCTAACGTTTCATACTTGACTACTTTTCGCCTAGTTCACTTCCTCTATGTCAAAATTGGTCTGTGCTTAGTTTTTAGCTCAATAAAGATCATACGTTATTTTCTCGGCCGTCCAGTGCGTGGACGACGCGGAGCTTCCAGCCGGTGGGGAGGACCGGGTGTAGAACGCATGGACGACACGGAGTGCGTGACGGCGGGATAATGTCTTTGGCAGGGACGTGGTGCCGGATGAAAAGCGGAAGAAGAAGAAACCATGGATGTGCACCAGATGTATCACCTTGAGGAGGCTAACCACGTGACTCCGGACGACAGCGCGCCATCTTGGGGGGGTCGACATCCCACTGGTTTTTAGCAGCCTTTATGAGGTTCAAGGCCTGCGACGCACCAAAAAACATATCCACCCAGGAACTTTGCTCCGAGGACGACCTCGACATCACGGAGCTTGACTACGACCCACGAGTGGTCGGCCGCCCAGGTCAAGCGGCCTAATCAGTGACCCCTGCCGCCGTCATTCTGGACCGGGGGAAAAATGTAGACGGCGACAGGGTCCAAGTGAGCAACACCCAACTCAATGAGATGAGGATTAACATCTTAAAGCTCCTCTACCGACTTTCAAGGATCTACGGACATGATGTAAAGTATACGTCAGCCCCGCTCAACGACGTCATTACAAATTTCGTTTGACCTGCGTGACTTTAGTGTGCATGTACGAAGCACATGAGGAGGCGTTAGCCGCCAGCAGCGTCAACAGAGTTCGCTCATGTGAATGAATGTTGCGAATTTGCTGCCAAAATATTACGGCGTTTCTCAATCAAATATTATTGCATTGCTTCAAATTTTGCGGTCATACTGAGTAGCCCAACATGGCCATATATTGTTTATCGGCATATTCCATTTGAGAACAATGCTCCCCATATTGTTCTTGATGATGTTTCTCATGGTGTAAAAATTCCCCACGTAGCATGCGATCCCCGCATGTGTCTGGTAATCTGGCGTTGAAAAGCTACGAGGCTCCTTGTGTCATTGTTGTACCCGATCTTCCAACCACAGCCGAACAAGCAATCTCAGCATACAGAACTGAGTGAATGCGCGGGGTCCCGATCAAATTATTCAGATTTCTCTTTTCTCCCTCAGGCTGAAGGGCACAGACGCACACGCGGCCACACAGACGCTCGCCCGCGCCAATGTAAAAAGATTTTTGACTTTGACCACAGAAAATCTCTTCAAAATTTTGGTTGACTGCGCCGGATAATGAGAGGAAATCCAACCCCTTTTGCTGGTGTTGGCCGGTTCGATGTAACAGAACTTTTGGCGTTAAATTAACCTGCCAAGAAGTGCGCACGGGTCTCACGGAGACAGTGACTATTTTGCCAGACACCTGGACGACTGCGGGCATCTGGCTGAGTAAGTCCGGAGAAGATCGAAGACAGGCTGGACGTGTGCTTGACCCGCGAGGGCTTCATGAGGAGATATGGTGTCGATAGACTTCTGTGGTCTCATTCTTCACTTCACATGTTCGAGTCCGACAATCAGGTCAGGCAGAAGTTGACCCAAGTCAGCAGGGTGAAGACAAGTGAAGAATCATCATACGTCTTCATCTCACTCCACTTAGCCAAGAGCAGTCCAGCAGCGTGGAGTGAAGTGTAGCGAGATGAAGTGGATGGAAACGCCTCCACCTCAACCTTGATACTCACTTGCTTGTCCAGGTGTCTGGAGGGTAGGAGTCTTTTCTCCGGAGGGATCAGTGCGTCTTAGCCGCCGCTTCCAGGTGTGAAATTTCTGCACTCTCCTCACCTTTTCAAAGTGACAGAATGGAGGAACTTTCTCCTAGCAGCGGCAAAACGTGACTCAGCTCAATGGATGGATGCGAAGGCCAAAAATTGACTTGCAGGCAATGAAAGTAAATGCATATAAAGTACGAGTCTCGTATAGGCAGCGCAACTGGCGAAATTTGGAAAACGCTGCAAATTGATCTTGACGATGCCAAACAATGCAAAGTTTTGCAACTGTGCAACTGGTGCATCCAAAGGAGGCCCGGAAACAAGAATCCCAACCCTCTTCGTAATTGGTCCTCCCTACAGTACAGTCCCAGGGAGTTTGATTACAACGTACAGCTTTTGTAAAGCACACCTTGTAGTCCGAAGCACTGACATCCTGTCTTTGTGCAGTTATATCCCTCGGAGTCGGTAAAGCTCATTCGCGCGTACTGTACCAATGAGTATTATCGTATGAGCCACCAAAAAGCTTATAGTGCATCCTCCCTCGCAGAAAGATGTACGTACTTATTGTGAGAAGCAAGCAGACAGTTACGTTGTCGAAAGTGATTTGTCACCATTGCATTGTTGATGGAAATGAGAGATGGGAAATGCAGGTACCGAAAGGATCCCAGGCAAACATGGACCTGGTGGTGTTGCTCATGGGAAGTCGAATTGGTGACTAGTGACTCTCGTGTCAATAGCAGTGCAAGCAAAGACATGCATCATGATCTGTCTTTTCTCCTACCTGTCAATGAGTCACACCTGAAGGGGGGGGGGAGGAGGGAAGGTCTTCTTTCGCCGATACCGTGCTCCAGCAGCACACCAGTACGACACTCTTGGCTGGTGGAATCCTTCACCACACTTTCCTCGCGCTCTTACGTAACAAGTGGGACGCCCTCGCAACCGCTGACGTCTACCTGCTGACCTTGTGCTTTCGCGAGAAAGTGGCCGTCAAGCGTCAGCAGAGGGATCCAGAATGGAAGCGTCAACTAGGATGAGCACCAATGATCGTCCAGTCGTTATTCGCTGGCCGGTCTCAGATGCTTCGTGGAGAAGTGACGTATCTTTGTGGGTCTGGTCATGACGTAACAGCTACAGATGAAGTCACTCAGGCCACAAAAAAAAAACAATCCTACGGAATTTTTCTCGTAACTCCCTCCAAAACCCCCTCAGAGCATCGAGAACGCTCAACAGATGCCATGGCAACGATCGAGTCATTTAGCGTGACGACCAACGAGGATTCTCATAATAGTTCTCTTTATTTCTTACTAGCATTTTCGCTAAGATATATCGCTATTTATTAGCACACGTAGTCAAGTTGGTCAACCGCTGCTTGAAGTACAAACCCAACCTATACTTTTATGCATTACCTGCTGATTGCGAGGTGAATCAACGAATGCCCGTAGAAAAACACTATCAATAGGGATGTACTTAGTAGACTTCAAGTCATTGAACTCGAGTATGTGTGTTGCAGGCGCGCTCACGGAGCAAATCTGCACAGGAGATTTGCATTCTATAGTGGAAACAAGTCTTGTTTAGTATCCTGGACCCGTTGGCATGGCGGGCATTCCCATCGGGTGGATGGGGTATGGCAAATCGGACCCCGACGAAGCAGTAGTAGAATAAGGGGCGGGTGGCGGGTGCGCGGCTGCTCCCCAACTGTTGTGCGCATCTGCAAAGAAGGCAATCGTGACTCAGAGGAACGAAGAGCACATGATATGATTGAACACTCTGTACATGGAAAGTTTCACGTTAAGGGAACTGTACAAGCCTTACTTGGTATATTATACGCAGCGGGGGGTGGCGGAGCCCGGCGAGTGGGCGTGATTTGACTTTGGTCCGACCTCGGTGTCTTCCGACGCTGGTCATCGAGCAACTCTTTCATCTTGTCAATCTTGATCCTTCGAAGGTGAGCCAGTTTGCGCTTCTCCTGATAAAAGAACGGTAATGTTACTTAAGACAAGGTCAAGCCTTTTGGATCATTCTTGTTGGCACCATGAACTTCTTGACAAAATCGTTGACATCTGGGCTGTTTTCCCTCAGAAATTCGTCGGCGAGAGTCTCGCTTTCCTCGTCGGCCTCTGCACCGGCAGCCTGGAGGAATGATCAGAACAATGAACGTTGACTCTTCCATTGACCTCCCGTCTACGAGGTCTTTACCTGTAACAAGGCCAACATCGTATCCGGCTCGACGCACCCGCCCGCTGACTTCTCTTCCACTTGGCTGCGGATAGTCTTGACTCTCTCGGCCAATCTCTTCGCCTCTCTGTGCTTTTCTTGCAGCCTTACTTTAGCCTCGCGTAGCGGCGCCTCCTGACTCAGGTTGTACTCGGCTAGGGATTTGTTGCTCGCCATAAGCATCTCCTTCTCCGAGTACAACGCCCGGATCTAAAAATGCACAAAGAAGAGCTCGTTCAAGGCTAATTCCTTTTGCCTGTGGGCAAAATCTCAAGTCCTCTGGAAGCTATAACTAGTTTCCAGATCTGCAGGGGATCGGAATATACTACTGAGTGAGGGCCAACTCGTGGTAATGGACCGGTAAGATCAAGGTGTAATTTATCCCGTCGCTATGGAGATTGAATAAATAACAGCGACAGATACCTTCGACGGATCTCACCTGATGAAGGGTCTTGACGAACTGTTCGCATTTTTGCTCTTCGTCCAGAAGTTCTCTCAACTCTTCCGTGCTCATGCGACCCACAGCGGACTGCGCCGCGTCGTAGTCTGGGTGGGGACCTCCACCAGACTCTCCGCCTCCGTAGACCCCACCGTAGTTGAACGACATTCTGTTTACTTTGTTCTACCTAAACGTTATGGTAAACACTGTCGACCCTCTCACTTATCGCCAGGAGTCTACCAAGAGGAGGGCACCGTTGACAAGGAGAGCAGCGTTCGGCGGCCCAAAGCTTGAAATGACCTTGGTGGCCTTTTTTGCCTTGTCCCTTCGGCCTTTGACTCCACTTTTTCTTTCTCTGCTTGTGTGACTCCTCTGTTCTCCCTATTCTCATCGCAGCTGAGCTGCTCCTCTGCTCTCTGGTGAGCTCAGCGCAGTCAGCTCGGCTGGCAACGCCCGACTCGGCCGTTGTGACCAGACAGCAAGGTGATCGTGGTGACCAGGTCCAAGTTACATCAGGTGCCATTTCAGTCGCACTCACGAATCCTTGCACGGATCTGGTTTGTGACCGACACTGGTGATTTTTCGATCATCTCTGAACCTGGTGAACTTAGCCGAGATTGATCTGGTCATTCAACGCAAAGTTTGCGTACAGGCGTGGCCACATGGTGAAGTTCGATGAGCGAATGTGGTCGCTCCCCCTGATTGCTTGTTCCTATCTAAAAGATAGGTTTCCTTCGACGTCTTCCGATGACCTCGGGAAAGACCTTACTCAATGCCAAAAGTCCATTTTTACTAGGATGGTTGGCAACAACAACGCATTTTGGGCATACATCGACGCCACAATTTGGCAACTCTGGATCCCGGGCCGTCAGCTGCTTCGTCGTTTCCTCTTCCTCTCTCTTTTCTCCCTTTGGCATTTCAGAAGCGTGTCGTTCTCCGAGGACTCGCACAATGTCGGGAGGCTGCGAACTCCTTAAGGCCCAGGTAAGTCACCAAAGAGTCCACCGGCATTCCCGCCAAGTTCAGGTTCACGAGTCTCGTCACTCATGCCGATGTACAGCTTGTACAGGATTTATCTCATGACTGGGTTCTATTAGGAGGCGGACGTGACCAAGATGTTGGCCGCGACGACCCATATTGGGTCTGAGAACTCCGAGACGACAATGGAGCAGTACATCTACAAGCGTCGGGCCGACGGCATCCACATCATCAACATCAAGAAGACGTGGGAAAAGATGCTGCTCGCTGCGCGCGCCATTGCCGCCATCGAGAACCCGGCTGATGTCTTCGTCATCTCGTCAAGGCCATACGGACAACGCGCCGTGCTCAAGTTCGCGCGTTACATCGGCTGCACACCCATCGCCGGACGCTTCACACCTGGTGAGTAGGGCTTGACCACGTGGTCATGTCGCCACCCCCTCCTTCGCCACGCTCACCCTTCGCTCAAACTCGTCGGGAAAGAGTGCCAGAAATATCTTAACGGGGAGGAGAGTAAAGTGCCCTATAGGAAGCATTGCTGAGCACGTGTTGCCAGCAATGTGCCGTAAATAGAGGCTACAATGAGCTCAGCTTTAAGTTCAGATGGTCTTCCAAAGAGCCAAATGTGAACACTCGTGTCTTGCTGCAGGTGCGTTCACCAACCAGGTGCAGGCCGCATTCCGCGAGCCGCGCCTGATCGTTGTGGCCGACCCGCGCGCCGACCACCAGCCGGTGACCGAGGGATCCTACGCCAACATTCCGGTCATCGCCTTCGCCAACGTGGACTCGCCCACCAAGCACATTGACATCGTCATCCCGTGCAACAACAAGAGCGCTCACTCCATTGGGCTCATGTGGTGGTTCCTCGCGCGTGAGGTTCTCCGCCTGCGCGGGACCGTTTCCAGGGATCCACTTGTCCCTTGGGACGTGATGCCCGATCTCTTCTTCTACCGTGATCCGGAGGAGGCAGAGAAGGAAGAGCAAGCTCGCCAGGAGACTCTGGCTCAGGCTGCTGCTGCGGCCGCTGCCGCCGCAGGGCCTAAGACTGGCGTCGAAGAGAACTGGGGCGAAGAAATGACGACGGATTGGGCCAACGAGCCTGCGATGCCCGGCGGTGTGGCTCCGGCTGCAGGAGCTCCAGCGGCTGCGCCGGCGGCTGCTCCGGCTCCCGCTGCAACTAGCCAGCGCTATACGGTGACCGACGATTGGTCTACCCCGGTGCAATCAAGTGACTGGGCGGCAGAGAGCGCCGGCGCAGCACCTGCAAGCGCACCCGTCGACCAGTCCAACCAGTGGGGCGGATCTTCCAACTGGAACTGAGCGATGTCGTGCTCGGTCAAGTTGCCATTGCACGGATGAAATAAAAAGCTGAAAGCATAAAAGCACTGCAGTTTTTAGTTCATGAGGATAGTAGTGGGAACACCCAACAGGAACAGGATGCTTTTGACCGCTACAACAAGCACTGCTGTAATGAGCTTTCAGGAGTATGTTGCTTAAGGTTGATGAGCCGATCGTTGTTGCAGTGGGCAATCTTTCCAGGCATTTCCAAGCTGTTCTGGACTGTAATTTCCCACTTCTGAAGCGCAGGAGGTTGATTGGGGTCATGCAACAGGCAGTGAGGGTGTTGCAGCTGGAGCAGGAGCTACATCATCTGGCAGTCCACTTCCAGCAGAGTTATGACAAAGTTGACCGCATCTATCACAAACCTGTAGAAATCATGCTGTACCTTATGAACTGCCATCATAGATGATAGTTCACCCTACTGCTGCCTTGTAATGACGAAAGGGATCTTGACAATTATGAGCAACTCTTCAGGGACCAGGAGCAGTAGCAGTTGGATAATTTGCCCGCCCCCACTCCTTGCTCCTCTTCCAAGTCAGTCAGGAAGAACCTGTTAAGGGAAAAACCTGCAGAGGATTGTCACTATTGCTGGAACCAAGGAAGCTAGCAAGGTAGGTGAAGCTGTTGTCTAATATGCAGTAGAGCAATGAAGGTACTGCAGTAAAATGTGTACAACTTGGCTGAGGCCTCTCAAGACTTGGATGCTCCCTGAATTTGGAAGTCTTGGCTCTTTACTTCTGCAGTTGGAATCTCTCCTTGACATTGAAGCTGTTGCCGATGCCTCTGAACAAGGAGGTCAAAGCCATCCGTCCATCCATTCTACCCACTCAAAAATATACGAAAAAAGTTGGCTCGCCCTCGAAGCTGATCTGATCTCGCACTTCGCAGGGCTGCTAGCGCAAGTTCCTTCACGTCCTCCACAGGGTTAAGATATTCCCACAGGTAATGGTGGATTGCATGCACAAGGGTGTATGAGAAGTGGTCATCTCGCACATCTTGCATTTTCTGCCTCCTTGTGTACCAGGCCAACAGTCTCTTTGACGGAGCAATAACAAGACTGCCGGTGACATGCTTTCCTCCACTGATGTAGTATTGACTCGTAGAGGGGTTCCAATAGTTTCATGTTGACCAAGTCTACGGGAGAGACATGGTCAGTGCCATCAGCACAATCACTGGTTTGGAGGAAGTTGATCGCATCTTTCAGCAGGGCACTCATCTTCCGGATGCCATTGAGCTCCTCATTCGACTCCATGGCATGCTTAGCATTGAGATTTAGACAATGGGCGAAGCAGCTGATTCTGGTGCCATGGCCTTGATGAGAACAAAAGTCATCCATTGCTTTTGAAACATTTGCAGCCCCATTTGTGGTCACACTTACTATCTTGGCTGATAGTTTATACTGCTGAACAATGCGCATCACCTTCTCCCTGATATTGTCTCCTGAGTGAGTGCCTTTGAACCTGACACAGTCCAACACATTGCTCTGCAGCTGGGGAGTAGGGTGGGCCCCTTGAGGCGAATTTTTTTTTT
>JAAUXU010018766.1_pt1 | contig 13200 bp, 14 predicted proteins | sample 7278151 | NCBI WGS metagenome assembly JAAUXU01 (sample SAMN14350113, study PRJNA611818) | marine sediment metagenome | isolation source: surface marine sediment (1.8m) | place: French Polynesia: Moorea | collected 2018-08 | reverse complement strand
GTTTCAAAGCACTGCCCAGCGTTTTGGCTGTTTTGCTGAGGCACCCCTCCTCGCGCACCCCGCTCCAGGACAATTCCAGCTGTAAAGACGCCACTCTGGAAATGGGATAGCGGTTCTTCCTGAACCACTGGTTCATGTTGTGATCGGAATGACCCCGAAATTTGGACCGTTCATCTGCAGCCACAACCGTATTCAGACCACCCGCATTCAAACCTGCCGTCAAATGGGTGATGGTGTCCAGGTCAGCGGTCAATCGATCCGGCAGACCATATCCGACCAGACAATCAATCCGGACGCCGTCATTTAGATTGCGGGCTTCGAGCGCTGCACTTTGATCTTTCATGCCGTGAACCCAGATCACCCGTGAACGACCGTCGGGTGAAATGGCCTGTCTGAGGGCGTGGATAAACGTGGGATGGCGCGCCGCATCGGGAATTCGGTTCAAATCCAATTTATTGCGGGGCAATTCGGTATTGATAATGGCCATACAGCCCAAAAGCCGGGCTGTCTGCCGTGTGAGGCGGTCGGTGTTTTCATCGTCTTCGGCAGGCCCATGAGGTGCCACCAATACGATATCTGTGGAGCCGGACAGAACCCGAATATCATTAGTCAGTGTTTGCATTGGGATATTTTCTAGCAGCAGTACTCATTTGCGGTTGACGATATAAATGCCGATACTGACCAGGGTCAGGCTAATGATGAGGCGCAAGGTCAGCGGTTCACCGAGCAACCAGACACCGGCAAGGGTTGCAAATATCGGCGTTAAAAAGGTAAACGCCGAAAGCCGGCTGACCGGATAGCTGTGTACCAAGAAAAACCACACCAGATAGCTGATAAAAGCAACCAGGATACCCTGATACGCCAATGAGATCAAAATCAGGCCATCAAGATACTGAACCGGTGTTTCCTGAAACATAAAGCTAAGCATAAACAAAACGGGTATCGAAAACAGGGTCTGATAGAAAAGGGTATGATAGGGTGATACGGCAGCCACCAGGCGGCGCTTGATGACGACTGTCGTCAGTGCCCACAGCATGGCAGCGGCCAATGCCAGCATATCGCCGGCAAACTGATCGACTGAAGGCAGCCCCAGATGCTGACTTAAAAGGATTAAAATGCCGGCGAAAGACAGTATCATTCCGCCGGCTTTGGCAATCGATAAACGATCGCCGGTCAGGAAAAAGTGCGCCCCCAGGGCATGAAAAAACGGCGAGGTGTACAGCAAAATCCAAGCTGATGAAGCGGTTGTATAGCGAATGGCCAGGTATAAAAGACCAAATTCGGCCCCGAACAACAGACCAATGAATACCCCGTCTTTGATTCGGCCCACAAAAAGGGGGATACGCCGGCCGGCCATCCAGATAACCAGGCAGATAGTGGCCATAACGGAGCGAAGACCTGCACAAAAAATAGGCGCAATGCCCTCGGTTGCATATTTCATGGCAACGGCATTCAAGCCCCAGATCAAACACAGCAGTGTTAAGATGATCGCCGCTCTGGCATCAAGTTTATCGTGCGACTTCGCTGTCGATTTCGTCATCTGAGTTTTCCGCATCCAGCAGTTCAGGTTACCGTGCTGCTTTACATACAAAAAAGATTGCTATTTGTCACAGGGTAAGTGAAAATAAACGCCCAATTGCCAGAATAGTTGTCTTTGATCTTCATATCCGGATTGAAAGCCCGCTAAACTGAAGCGCACGCACATGATAAATCACCGGACAACCCCTAGCATCATGCCAGGAGGTGTGAGATGCGAAAAGTCCTTTTCTGTATCTTAATGCTGTGGCCGCTGGCAGCAGTGGCCGAACCGATCGAGCGATCAAAACATCTGGAAATTCCTATCAAAGATGTAAAGGTCCTTCAGATTACATGCGCAGCCGGCTTTCTTGAAATATATGGCGTTGATCGAACCGACCGCATCAATGTGACAGCAGCGGTTATCATAAGCGGTATTTCCCGAAATAAAATCGCCGATTTTATGGAACGTCACGTCCTGCTGTCTTTGAACAAACGGTCGCAAAAAGCCATTTTAAAAAGCGTCTTTAAAGATCAAAACCGGATGAAAGCAGACGCTAAAATCGATCTTACCGTGCGCGTTCCGAAACAGCTGGCAGTTCAAATCGATGACGGCTCCGGTCGCATTTTGGTCAGTAACCTGGAAGGAGATCTGACCATCACAGATGGTTCCGGATCGATAACCGTCAAAGACATTCAGGGAAATGTAAAAGTGGCAGATGGCTCAGGTAAATTGCAAATCGAAGGCATCAGGGGCAATCTTGAAGTTAAAGATGGCTCCGGAAGTATTCTGGTCGAGCGGGTCGAGGGCGACGCACGCCTGGTCGACAGCACCGGGCAGATGACCATAAAGGATATTGACGGCAATTTAACGATCCGAGACGGATCCGGTGGAATTGAAATTATGAATGTCACCCGGAACGTTCTTGTCAAAGAATCGGGCAGCGGCATTCTTGAAATTAACGGGGTGCAAGGAAAGGTGACCACCTGGGAGAACGGAAACCAATAATTTTGCAGCGCTCTTTAAAATCAGTTTTCAGAATTGATGTCTTCCCTAATCACATAATTTAAATAATCTAAAAACTCTATATCTTCACACATGCCCTTGTCCTGGCTATCGCTTATTTTGGCAACCGGCTTACGATTGCACTCCACCATTTTTATGACGACCTGGGGCGCCATAAATCCGCAGTCATTGGTCAGATTGGTTCCGATACCAAAGGAGGTTTCGATCCGGTCATGAAAACGCTTGAAAATATCCACTGCCGTTTCAAGGGTCAGGCCATCACTGTAAATAGCCGATTTGGTTCGAGGGTCGATGCGCAATTTCTGATAGTGGGCGATGAGCTTTTCCGTCCAGCGATAGGGGTCACCAGAATCCTGCCGGCAACCGTTAAAAAGTAAGGCAAAAAAACGGTCGAAGTCTTTTAAAAATTTATCAAAGCCCATGGTATCTGAAAGCGCAATACCCAGCTCCCCCCGGTATTCGTCCGCCCAGCATTGCAGGGCAACCTTTTGACTGTCCACCAGACGAGGGCCCAGCTGCTGATGTGCTTGGAAAAATTCATGGGCCATGGTCCCAATCGGTCTGATACCGCACTTCATGGCAAAATGGGGATTGCTGGTACCTACCAGTCGATCTTCACAATGGTCGATCAGGTAATGAATAACTTCTTCCTGCCAGGCATAAGAAGCCCTTCTGCGGGTGCCGAATTCAGCGAATTTGAAATTGTGCTCATTGACTGTGGCCGTGATCAAAAAACGGACTTTGTCTTTCAGATGCTGCCGCCCCTCTTTCTGCCAAGTGGCATCATCAACGCCGTGCAGACTTGAATACAGTTCGCTGATGATGGCCAGTACGGGTATTTCGTACATGATGGTATTTAACCACGGCCCTTCAATATTGATTTGCAATTGGCCATCTTCAATAAATGTATTGATGTATTTTCGATTCAGCTGAAAAAGTCTCAGATATTCTATAAAGTCCGGTTTAAAAAACCGGATATTGGCCAGATAATTCACTTCTTCATCGGTAAATCGCAGCTCACACAGTCGATCGATTTCAGTATCCACTTTATTTTTGAAGTCCGGCAGCGAAACGGTTAAGTGCATTTCCTCCCAATTTCTCCATTTAAAAGCATAACGGACCCAGGCACTGGCATATTGATGTAAAACCACCTGCATCATGGTCAGTTTGTAAAAATCTGTATCGAGCAGACTGTTTACCATGCAGTCTTCCTTTCGCAGGTGACAGTTATAAAATTGTCACCATTAGCATCAAAGATTTCGCAAGCGATTTTTTGGCAGCATAAAAGCTGAATTTCTATTACAGGATCTGTTTGATTTAAGCAAATTAATATATAATATAAGTATTGGGCAATACTGCAGCCATTGTCTGCTGTCGCTTGCCAATGGTATTCAGTTTACTTTTCCAAGATAAGAATGATTGCGTCATTGTCTGCAAATTATAATTTAAGCAGGGCAAAAAATCAAAGGAGGGCGACATGGCGGTTAAGGTATTCATCAAAAGAAAAATAAAAAAAGATAAAATCAACGCGGCCCTGGATCTGCTGAATGAGGTCCGAAGTCAAGCCCTAAAACAACCGGGTTATATCTCCGGTGAAACCCTAATTAACCACTACGACCCGTCTAACATCACTGTCGTTTCGACCTGGCAAATTATTGATGACTGGATTCGGTGGCAGGAAAGTGATGCGCGCTCCGCCAAAGAGGATCAGCTGGAAGGCTTGCAGGAAGGACCGGCCGATTTTGAGATATATGATCTGGGGCCGTCGGCCGGCTCATAGAAGCTAACTGGGTTACAAAAAAGACGTTATATCTGCAGTTCATCCCACCTTTTTAAAAAATCAGCCGTGTGCAGGGCCGCTGACGGATTTTCCAATAAATCAAGGCGTAACCGCTGAAGATCAGCTTCCACATCCACATCGTACCACTCCGGCAGGCAGTGGACTTTTAGATTCAGCTGCCGGCAAATTTCTAAAGTTTGGGGAATGACCCGTTCGGTGCTCCAGGCGATATTTTCAAACAACTCCGGAATCATGTGTTTTAATCCAATCAGGTAATAGCCGCCGTCATGACCCATGCCCAATGTAATATCGGCATGATTCAGCTTGGTGAAGGCTTCTTTCAGATATGCCACGGGCAAGGTCGGCCCGTCGCTGTTCATGATAACCGCCCGGTGATATCCCTGTTTCAAATGAAGCGCAAGGGCATTTGCCAGGCGTTCTCCCAGATGGGCGCCTTGCTGGGGGGTCAGGTGAAAACCATTGGGCACCAGATGTTGGAAATATTCAACTGCTGAAACCGGCGTATAGGCAAGGCTCAGATCAACCTCCGGCATCTGCGCTGCCAATGCCAGCGTGTCCTGCATCAGGCAACCGTAAAATTCAGCCGCTGCTTCGGGGGTAAAGGGCGGGCAGAGGCGCGTTTTGGTAAACCCGGGCTCAGGCTTTTTGGCAACAATAATGAGCGAGGCTCTCATAATCCTTCCTTGTTTTAGATGGGCGTTTCGCAATTTTGGCACTAAGCGATCCGGTTCACAGACCTGGCCTACCATAACATGCCGCCCTCTGTAAACCTCGAAGGGATAAGAATCCGAGCCCCCCAGCCAACAAACTTGCATCCAGGAGACTTTCGTGTCATATTTTTTAATTAAGGTTATCCGCTAACCCCGTTTTTAGTTGAGCCCGTTAAGAAAAAAACGACCACACTTAACCGGCAACCGGCTCAACGGGCCAACGGGCTCAACCCCATTCGACATATGGCTTGCGTGTCTGTTGGACCCAATAGAATATTTTGAAACCAAGTATCCTCAAGAAATAAGATCATGGGCTATATTCTGTTAGCGGGCGGTGCTGAATTTGGTGGCCAGATGGCAGCACCAGACCGCCGGGCCATGACTCTGGCCGGCGGGCCAAAGGCGTTGATCAACATTGTACCGGCTGCGGCGGCGCCCGACGATAATCATCAGCGTGCCGGACAGAACGGAGTTCGCTGGTTCAAACAACTGGGTGCTGCGAATGTCAGTTCTCTGCCGTTGATTAACCGCAGATCCGCAGATGACCCAAAGGTGGTGGAGGCCCTGCAGCAGTCAAAAATGATTTACCTGCTGGGCGGCTTCCCCCGGCACCTGGCCCAATCGCTGGCGGGCAGCGACAGCTGGCAGGCCATGTTGCGCGCCCATCAGGCCGGTGCCGTTATTGCCGGCAGCAGCGCCGGCGCCATGGTCCTGTGTGATACCTACTATGACCCCCATGCCAAGGAAGCACTTAGGGGACTGGGATTAATCCCCGGTGCCTGCGTGTTGCCGCACCACAATACTTTTGGTCAAAGCTGGGTACCGGAGCTGAAACAGCGATTCCCGGATATGATCTTAATCGGAATTGACGAACAAAGCGGCATGCTCAACGACGGCCCGCAGGGTTGCTGGCAGGTAACGGGCGCCGGCGAGGTCACCCTTTATCAAAATAGACGCCAGACCCGATTTGGGACTGGCCAGCACTTTGAGCTCAAAATATAGCGATCACTTAAAACCGGATCGATAACCAGCGCGATAAAAGCAACACCTAATATCGCCTAAAAAATGATGCCAACCATGAAAAAGACAACTTTTATCCTGTTGATACTGATAATCATTCTGGGATGCGCCGGTACCAGCTCTCAGGAAACCAGAGAGTCAAGCCAACCTTCAGCCACCCAGTTACCGGAAGCCTGGTCCAAAATCCGGTCCACTGATCAGCGCGCAGTTAAGTTCGTCTTTGACATCACTGATATGAAAGTCCAAACCACCCAGCGCTTGAAGCGTGAAACGGCTGACGACTTGATCAAACATTTTGCCTATCGGTTGCAGCATGCCATCAAAACCGGTTTAGAGGACAGGGGCTTTGTTCTCGACCCGGCAGCCACCACCCAATACGTCGTTGGTGTTGACGAATTAGCGTTGAATTTCAAGGGGCAGACCGACTATGCCCGAATGAAAGCGTCAGCAACCATCAACGTTGACATCAATCGTTTTGGATATCCAAAACTGGTTTCAAGACAAATTTCCGCCGAGGCGCTTGGAAGCCCGTATCTTACCTACAATTTTAAAGAATACAGCCGCCTCATTTCAAAGTGCACGCAGGAATTGGTTTCGCGCGCGTTTCCGAAACGCGTCCTGCAAGCCCTGGTGGACACCACCGATCCGACCAGCTTGGCACAAACGGTCACAGAACGACCATCATCAGCGGAGACGGCAACGGCCCCGCTGGCAGCCGCATTTCCGCCTGGAGATACATCGGCGCTTGATTTTGGTACCTATTACGCCCTGGTGATCGGCAACAATGCCTATCAATCGATGCCGCCGCTTAAAACAGCGGTCAACGATGCACAGGTGGTCGCCAAAATTTTAAAAGATAAATATGGCTTCAGCGTGCAAACCCTCACCGATGCCACCCGCGCCGATATCCTGCGGGCCTTGCACCACTTGCGGCGAACACTGGGGGTTAACGATAACCTGCTGATTTATTATGCGGGGCATGGCTGGCTGGACAAGGCCGGTGATGAGGGCTACTGGCTGCCGGTGGATGCCGATAAAGACATTGAGACCAACTGGATTTCCAACTCTTACATGACCACCACACTGCGGGCTATCGAAGCCAAGCACGTGATGGTGGTCGCCGACAGCTGCTATTCAGGCAAACTGACCCGCGGGGTCAACATCAAAAATCGCTCTGCCAGCTATCTGGCACGCATTGTTAAAAAGCGCTCACGCACCGTGTTGTCCTCCGGTGGTCTGGAGCCGGTCATCGACAGCGGCGGCAAAGACAACCATTCGGTTTTTGCTTCAGCCTTTATCGATGCCTTAAGCGAAAATGATGGCATTGTGGATGCCACCCAGATTTTTACCCAGATCCGCCGTGCGGTCATGTTAAACGCCTACCAGATGCCCGAGTATGCCGATATTCGCTACGCGGGCCATGACGGCGGCGATTTTTTGTTTGTGCCGCTGAAAACTGCCGACTAGCCACCAGCGCCTGAATCGACTGCCAGGCGGGTTATTGCGATTTTTCCCTCGTCAAAACATACGGCCACATCCTTGCCCGCATCCCGTGGTCTATTGTGAATAATTCCCCTATAGACGAGTGTGTCACCCTGTTGATCGTAGGTATAGTCGTGGGGGTGGGTATCCAAGCCGCAAAATTCATGGGCAACCTTTGCTTTCTTGCTAAGCGGATGGGGCAAGTTAATATTCCAAAAATGCCCCGGCATCAGATCCCGATCCAACAACATTCGTAAGACCGGCAGGGAATGATAAGCGGTCGCAGCCCAATCGATCTTCTGATCTCTGGCGATATATTGTGAGATCGCTATGGCACGACACCCTAAAATGGCCGCTTCCCGGGCTGCCGCCACAGTGCCTGAATTGTAAACATCTGACCCCAGATTGGCCCCTGGATTGATTCCCGCAATCAGCCAGCCAGCATCCGGCGCTAAGCGTTTCAGGGCGATCCGGGCGCAATCAGCAGGCGTACCATCGATACAAAAACGGTCCGGGCCCACCTGATCAAACCGGATGGGATCCCGGGCTGTCACCCGGTGAGCAATGCCGCTCTGGGGCTGTCGCGGTGCCACGATCACAACATTACCAAGCCGCCGCACACATTGGTGCAAGGTATCCAGACCCGGGGCGTCAATGCCGTCATCATTGGTTATAACAATTCTCACGATAGGAATATCCTTTGCCGTGCAAAGCGGTATGCCTGAGCATTGATTTACAAAGCAGGCCTCATAGATACTGTCAACACGATTTTTGGGTTAAGGTTGATCAAGCGCCAAAATTTGACTTTTAAAGAAATCGTATGATAAACTATTGAAAACAAGAGAAATTATAGCTTTGTTGCTCAAATTATTGAACAATTCGCAATCAGTTTCCGGAGTTGCGCCCATATGGCCCGCCTAACGGAAATAGACATACTTGAGATTCGCAAATTTTTTGAAGACGGGCTGAACCAGGCCCAGCGTGCCGACAAGCGCGAAAAGATGCGGTTGCGCAGAAAAATTCGCGACGAGGTATTCAATCTGCTCACCTGGGAAAAACCCACCCCCACCGGAATCATGAACCGCTGGGAAGAGCGACTGCAGGATGCCTTCAAAATCATGCCTTACGGTTTTAAAGAAGAATTGTTTAAACTGCTGGTCGACAAGATGACACACCCACTGCGCATGAACAAACCGTAATCCGATTGCCTTGTTAAAAAATTTCCAGCTTATAATGCCATCGCGCCATCGGATTTTCCGCGCTCACCTGCCGACTGAAGATCCTTCTGTCGTTTTCAAATACCGGTGTTAAAACCTTGGCAAGCCTGAAGACCCATATCCACGGGAGCGCAAAACAGTTACGTAAGTTTGATATCGCTTAGTTGCTCCAGCAACGTGCCATAGGCTATCTGACCGCGTTCAAAGCTTTTGAGGCGCCAAAATTCATCCGGCCCATGGATGTTTTCATCCTTAAGACCAAAGGAGAAATTGACGGTGTAGGCGCCCAGTTCTTTTAGAAAAAGCCCACATACCGGAATGCTGCCCCCCATATAAGCGTAATAGGCCTGCTTGCCGTAAAGTGCCTTGTGAACGCTAATCGCCGCCTGATTTCCGGGATGATCGTGAGGAATTAAATACGGATCCGCTGTGCTCGGATTGGTCGTTACCGTCACTTTTACACCTGGTGGCAGGTGCTTGTCGATATGGGTGCCGATCAGTTTGAGGATGGTTGCCGGGTCCTGGTTGGGCACAAGCCGACAGCTGATTTTGGCATGGGCGGTGCTCGGCAGAACGGTTTTGACCCCCTCCCCCCGAAAACCACCCCAGATGCCATTGACCTCGAGGGTCGGGCGAATCCAGGCGCGTTCATAAGTTGAATAGCCGGGCTCGCCGAAAAGCGCCTCGACGCCCAGTTCAGCTTTGTAGTCGGATTCATCATAGGGAATTTCAGCGATCTGTGCTTTTTCCGTATCAGAAAGTGCTCGGACGGCATCATAAAAACCATCTACGGCCACCTTGCCGTCCCGGGAGTGCATGGAATCCAACAATTGTACCAGGGCGTGGATCGGATTCATGATCGTACCACCGAAAGTGCCGGAATGGGTATCGCTTTTGGCCGCTTGAACATCAACCTGCAGATTGCACAACCCGCGGAGTCCTATCATCAATGCCGGCTGATCTTCATCCCATTGACCGCCGTCGGCACTATAAATCAGATCACAAGCCAGTCGTTCGCGGTTGGCTGAAATAAATTCTGGCAGTTGCGGGCTGCCGATTTCTTCCTGGCCTTCGAAAAAGCATTTAACGTTGATCGGCAGCTGCCCCGCGCTGCTGAGCATCGCTTCTATGGCCAGAATCGGCACCAGCATGTTGCCCTTGTCATCCGAGGCACCCCGGGCATAAACCCGATCATCTTTGATCGCCGGCTCAAACGGCGGATGAGACCACAGATCCAATGGATCGACTGGCTGGGTGTCAAAATGTCCATAAATCATAACCGTCGGTTTATCGGCTGCATGCAGCCAATCCCCGTAAACAACCGGATGGCCGCCGGTGGGTAAGATTTCAACATTTTCGATGCCGGCAGCCTGCATGCGGGTGGCAACCCAGTTCGCTGCCTTGACAACATCTTCCTTGTGCTCTTTCAAACTGGACACACTCGGAATGCGCAAAAATGCCAACAGTTCATCTACGAACCGGTCCTGATTATCTTTTAGATAAGATTTCCAGTCAGCCATGGGTGGAATCTCCTTTCTGTATTAAAAACGAAACGTCCATCGTCTCCTATTCACAGTGGCGTTGTTCGGGTCAGTTTTTTCCCAGGTATATGCCATCGATATCCAGGGTCGTTAGCTGAGCGCCACGGGAATCTCCACTGCCGGCAGCAATCACTTCGCCGATAAACAGCGTATGATTACCAGGCCGGTAATGGGTTTTGAGCTCGCATTCCAGATAGGCCAGACAGTCAAGCAGGATCGGACAGCCTGTTTGGCCTGATGTCCAATTTAATGCGGGAAATTTATTTTTTACATCCGGTTGCTTAAACCGCGCAAGGAAGTCTGTTTGCGCCTCGGATAATATATGCAACGCAAAACCGCCGCCTTTTTCAATCAGTTGATGCGAGTATCGGTTAGGGTGAACTGCCGCCATTATGAGGGGCGGATCATATGAAACCTGCGAAACCCAGGAGGCGATCATGCCATTGATTGTTTCACCTGCTTTTGATGTCAAAACATAGATACCGTATGTCATTTGACCAAATGCTTCCATCCATTTCTTATCCATCGTTTGTGATCGCCCTTTCTGGTATTCAACCTTTTTATATAAGCTAGCTGTATATGCATAATCTTCAGACGGCTAAAAATCAACCGTTGAGGTTGCACTTGTGAGGAGCCGGTTGACTTTCTTTTCGAATTTCTTTAACGTGAGACGACACTGTTGCCAATAATGAAATACCTGCCCAGAGGTTATCATTATGCCAACAAACCTGCCGCCAGAATATTATGATGCCGAAAAGCGATTTCGTTCAAGCAAAACACCTGCGGAAAAACTCGCCTATCTTGAAGAGATGATCAGCATCGTCCCCAAGCATAAGGGGACCGACAAATTGCGTGCTGATTTACGCAAGCGGGTGTCCAAATTGAAATCGGCTGCCCAGGCCAAAAAAAGTCTCGGACGGCAAGAATCCGCCTATCACATCAACAAAGAAGGTGCCGGTCAGGTGGTGATCGTTGGCGCAACCAACGTCGGCAAATCCGCTCTGGTCGCACAGGTGACCAACGCCAGCCCTGAAGTCGCCGACTTTCCCCACAGCACCTGGAAACCGACCCCGGGGATGATGCCCATAGAAAATATTCAGATTCAACTGATCGACACCCCGCCGTTGAGCGCCGAATATGTTGACCCGGAAATGATGGATTTGATTCGCCGCTGTGAACTGGTACTGTTAATAGTGGATTTGCAAACCGATCCATGGCAGCAGCTCGAGGACTCGCTTGCTTTGCTGGAGGCGCAAGGAATTGTGCCCTTGCGGCTAAAAGATCGCTACAGAGACCGGCGCGGTATCCGTCCGGTTCCGTTTTTGATCATGGCCAACAAAAACGATGATGCGAGCACCGATGAAGATTTGGAAATTTTTCGCGAACTGCTTGCAGATAATTGGCCAATGATATCGGCTTCAGTCAAGACCGGCCGTAACCTGGACCAACTGAAAACAACCATAATAGAGCGCCTGAACATTATCCGGGTATACACCAAATCACCGGGTAAAAAACCGGATTTAACCGCACCCTTTGTGCTGAGAAAAGGCAGCACCATGGCTGATTTTGCCGGCAAAGTACATCAGGATTTTTCCCGCAATCTAAAGTCCGCCAGAGTATGGGGTCCGGCCGTGTTTGACGGTCAAATGGTGCAGCGGGACTATGTTTTGCAGGAAGGCGACATCGTCGAGCTACAAATTTAAAAATGGTTGCCGGCAGTGTGACAAATATAGTTAGGGATCCAATTCGCTTGTCGGTATGTCAGCAAAGCCATTGCAAAGCGAATCATCTTCAGTTAAGTAAAGAATTCAAGATGCATTAGCCGGAAAACATTGTATTTGCGGCAGTTAAAACCCAAAGGAGCCATCTATGACCGTTAAAATTGTGATTAAACGCAAGGTGCCGAAGAACAAAGAATCTTCATTACTCCCACTGATCAAGGCGTTAAGAATCGCCACAACGAAGCAAAACGGTTATATTTCGGGCGAAACATTAAAGCGCATCGACAAGCCTGGTGAGACGGTGGTCATCAGCACGTGGGAGTCGGAAGAAGATTGGAGTCGCTGGGTAAAAGACCCTGAGCGCATTCAGCTTCAGGAAAAAATCGATGTCTTGCTGGGTAAAGAAACCGAGTACAAAATGTACAGCCACTCCTAATCCTCAAATGGTTAACGGCTGGACCGATCATGTCATTTTCGTTTCTTTCTGAATGGTCTGGCTGGTATCCCGAAAGCAAATTTGCAGAGCGCTCATCCGCTGAAAGCACAAGTCCATTGGCGTACGCATCTGGCCGATCAGATCATATCCTGCCATCCCCCTGTCTAAAGTACAATGACAGGGGTTTTTTATTCCTCAAACAACATCATGCAAGCGCATCGCGTCATCTGAAATTGATTAGGATGACAAAAGGAAGACCAGATGATGAGCACCTCTTTGGCACATGCAAAAAAAGATGGGTGCGAGCAAAAAAACAGCAAGGTGTTACCTAAAGTATACACTGGTTTATATATTTTTCTACAAATGTAGTTGGTGTCTGATTGGCATTTTTATTTAACTATCTGAATTTAATATAGTTAAGGTTTAACGGGACCTGTGCGCATGGTTTTTGCAAATAATTATAGTGCCTGAGTTTGCCGCCATCATTGCAAACTGCAAAGGTAAAATCCCGTTGGTAACAGGAGCTGGTATGGATAAATATGATGTTATCGGTCTGGCGATTGCTATAATTGCCGTTTCCATCGTTTTATGGCACTAGCTGCTCGTTCGACTGACGGGTAACCGTTAATTACGGAAAATTGGTACGGGAATCGAGGCGATTTCCAAGCACTGCCCGCCGACAAGCCCATTGTGCAATATGAAATGAACCGTTTTTCCCACCTAGGCCACC
>JAAUXU010093904.1_pt1 | contig 13201 bp, 11 predicted proteins | sample 7278151 | NCBI WGS metagenome assembly JAAUXU01 (sample SAMN14350113, study PRJNA611818) | marine sediment metagenome | isolation source: surface marine sediment (1.8m) | place: French Polynesia: Moorea | collected 2018-08 | reverse complement strand
CATTGTTGTAGATGTGAGACGTGTCACTGTCATTGTCGGAGTTGTCATTGTCATGGTGAGCGATGAAGTGGTAGACATAGTCACAGTTGCCACAGTCGCAGTCGTCTCTGTGGCCCTTACTCTGGTCGTCGGTGGCCTGGCCGTGATGATGACCGGTCTCTTGGTCACATCCTCCTGTTCGGCTGTGGCGACGATGTTGTGCACCGCGTCCAGGACTCCCTTCAGGCTCAACTCCTCCTTGTTCTCCCCATTCCTCAGCCAGTTGAGTTGAGAGAGTCCGAACCGCTCGCCGCTTCTAAGCAGGAGCAGCTGCTGGATGTCATGAAGACTGAGAGCTTCTTGGACGAGTCGGCCATGGTCGTCATACAGGTAGAAGCGGAACTGCGGCTTGACCACCGACGCCTGGCGGCCCTTGGCGCTGTACCTGCACAACATACGTACACATCTACATTAGGACAGCACCTGTAGGGGTTGGGCAGGAAAAAGTCATGCATGGTGGACTTGGCCACGTCAACCACGCAGTGGTGACTAGGAACTGCTGCTTGTTGAGCGGTGCCCGACATAACAGATCACCAATGCTGATACCTCCTGTATTCTTCGAGCTTTTTTCGACGGAGCGACTCCGACGAGGACGAGTCCACCACAGACACCGACGTGAGGACGCTGAAGAAACGGCAAAGGTTAATAAGGGAGTCCGCAAGCATCACCATAGCTTACTACATAACTTACAATGCAGAAACCTTGGTCACGCGAACCGTAAGTTATGAATACGCGTAGAGGAGCGCGTGACTGCGCTTCATCTTACCTGGCTGCAATTAGCTGCCTGGCAATCCTGGCTACCTCTTCTCCCTCATCTTCTGGCGTGGCAACCCTTTGTTTGGAGACTTCTGCCAGCGCCACCACCTTGTGAGGCAAGTGAACACACTCCAAATCCTCCAATTCCTCCTGGAAGCACAGATATTCTCCCAGGGTGACCGTTGCGCAGCCGCCAAGCAGCAGGAGCAGGAGGCAGGCCCACGACGGCCTGTCCTTCAGGCCTCGCAGGTCTTTCATTGATCCTTGCAGGCCACCTGCGGAATGTGCGAGGTCGTGATGAGAATTGGAGCGCCTCTTTCTAGTTTCATCATTGCTCTGCTCCACCAGACACCACTCAGCTCCACACTTCCCTCCCTCGACCCCGACTGCAGCCAGGAGGACGTCTCGTCCCTCCCCCGGGACAAGTGCACTTTTTTTTGTCTGGCGGGACAAATCGCTTCCTGTGCGTAGGCAACCATGCAGTGCCCTGAAAGGCGCTCCTCAGTGTTTTCGTCTGAATAGAAGTGCATTAATCCGCTCGTCGGTCATTACACGTACACTTGTACGCCGTGAGCACAGTTTTGTCTGGCGGCCAAGTCATTTCTCAGGCATGAAAACGAAAAAAAGGCAAGACAAATCGCTCTCTTCCCTACTCTGACACACGCACGCACATCTGTTTCTGCGACTGCGCAGTCGCTGCCCCGGAGAAACGCCAAAAGAAGTCATACTTTTGTTCGCACCTTGCATGCAAGCCAGTCATCGAGGACTTGGCGGATTCTCAGGCCACGCAGGAAAAAAGCCTGGCCTAGAAGGAAATTTTCTCATAAGTAGGACTAATGGTACAGTATGGAAAAAGGGAGGGAGGAGAGGGAAGGAGCTGCTTAGCAGGACTTTTTTGCACGGATATTTAGTGGCTCCTTGAGCCTGGACGAACGTAACTGTGAAAAATTAGGACAATATGTACTTAAACGTGGAGCAGCCATTTGTCAAGAGCCACACGTTAAATGAAAACCATTTTCCTACTTGTCCTAAAAACGCATTGTTCAGTGTCAAAATACTCCATCGACTATGACTGACACGTGTTGTGTTTACGCGCGCGTGGTTGTTCTACATATGTATCTTTAGCTGCTTCACGCCGCGCACGCGCGCAGCGATTAAACGGGAGAAATCTTCAGTCATCAACGCCAGTGTCAAGTGAATTCAAGCGTGCAAGCAGAAGGTCACAAGAGCATTTTATTCGCTATCGACTTGTGTCCTATCAGGGGGTCGTCAGTATTAGTGATGGGTCGAATCACTAAATCGAATGATGCGAGTCCGCAACACTTTTGGCTGCGACTCGCATTCGAGTACAATTCGAATCGTTGTGGACGACGAATCTGGCTTTGACCCTGCCCTGGAGCTGCCCTGCCTGCCTGCCTGCCTGCCTGCCTGCCTCACTCGCGTCGGCAGTGGCCAGCCAAGCATCCACGTTATCACCTCCAGATCTGGGGTCGAACGACGCTAGCAACGGTTCCCACTCGAGTTCCGCCCCAGCCAGCACTAGTGATTATTGTCATGAGCGCACGCCCTGAAAGGCCAACTTGCCCGCCAAACAGATGTGCTGCACACATGAAAAGGGTTGCATCATTTGTCCTCAAGAAGCGCTTTCGCAAGGGTTGCGCCTTCACATCTGCCTAATTAGCTGGGCCAAGGCTACTACTGTGATCGTCAGATCGTCCCCCTGGATTAAGGGATGCAGAGCAATCAGCGCTGCGCTTGAAAAGTTACCTGAGGTGGATATTCCAGCTGTCGCCGAGCCAAGACTCTTTGTTTCCGACAATGTTCTCTTCAATCACATCTGCGGTTACACAATTGCTCCTCTGGAGTGACTGGATCTGGAGAAACGACCCACTTTAATGTTCACATGCACGGGCAATAAACGTACAAATCTCACTTATGGCAAAAAAAAGCTGAAGGCTCATTTCGACTCGTTTTCACCTAGAAAACCGCCGCCAATTGTGTCCCTCTGGGCAAAAAAGTCTCTCCGCGCTGCATTTGGTATTCTTGATTTCTGCTTTGTGGCTGAACTTCTTGTTGTGCGCTGCAAAAATGGCAGATCACGATGAGTTTATTGGCTTCTTCTAAAGGAAAGTCCAAGTTTGCTGAGATAGAGAAAGTGTTTGATTTTAGGGAAATGCAAGGGCAGGACAAATTGTTGTGCAAACACACAAGTGTCAAGTTACTTTACAGCCGAATGGAAAGTAGGTTTACACATCAATCCTGGGCCAAGGCAGACACAGCCAAGCAGACATTGGCGAGGCTCAAAAGAGGGAAAATTGTCAGCATGATGCGCACTAATAGTACGAACAGACGTTGGACAGGGTAAGGCCCAGACGATCATAGAAAAGGCCTTTACTATGTGGAACTTTTTCGCGATGTCAGGGGTTCTTACGCAAACCAATCGGTCGGTCAGTAAACAAGTCGTGGCCAATCTCGAATCTGCACAATATCGAAAGTTGACTGCGTCGCAATTCTCCCAGATATATGAATCTGGAAAGTGCTCCAGTTGAGATAAGTCGACAGTAGAGGCTTATGCAGATGCCTCTGCTCTGGCAACAACGAGAGAAATCCTTATCTGCTTTATCATGTATGACAAGAAGTATCATACTCACCCCAACAATGGTTGTTATTACACGTTGTCGTGACTGCGGCGGCAGAGGAGAGACTAGATGGACTGACTACAGGCAACTGACATGAAGAAGGAAGGGAGGAGCACAAGCACTGCTTGGTCGGACACACTCCACGCAAGCGCGCGCCTGCTCTGAGTCATACTGTACCTCAGGTGTTTGGCAGCTCTTGACCTCCGCTGGCGTGCATCGGATCTGTGACCAGAGGCTGGACACGCCTCCGTTGGCGCAGTACGAGGAGGGGCTCCAGGACTCTAGGTGCTGCCACCACAAACTTCTCAAGTGTCTCTTCTTCTATGCGTGAGTGATCCACATGCTTGACTGGGCGGAAATGAGTGAAAAGAGGGCGCGTTCACTCGATGAAAGGTCTATTGGCGGCAGGAAATTTAACCACTACGTCTGAAAGTGTCTTCATCGACATCACAATTTGTGCGCCAACGCACGCGCACTGAAGGCAGGTGTTGGGATGTTGCAGTGCAACCAGACCTTCATGGTAGATGAAGGCAGGTCGCACTGCCAGGAATCGGAGCTAACTGATAGCATCATGGATGGGACTACAACACCGGGATCAAGTGCAGTGGAGCTTCGATGCATCAGATAAGGTTCACGATATCGAAGGTCAGCGACAATGACCTCATTTGTTAAAAGTCGTGAGTACTTGGGAAGAGATGAGGGGAAAAATTGATGATATCCACATCAGTTGAAGGCTTTTAGTGACATAAACCGGTATTTATGGCAGCAATTTAGTATTGACGATATCTTATGATGACGTCGAGTGGGTGGAATCACACGATCAACGATGGCAGTTCTTTTATTCAATCACAGGAAAAGTACAGTCGCTGCGTAGTAAACGAAAGATACTTGTTCCAGAGCCTCTAATATCAATGACCGCAAGGGATGATGACTATTTTATGCATGCACTGTTGAACATCATGGATGGGGAAGCTGCCCGGTCCAGTGGTTCAGGACGCCCGTCTGCAACGCCAAGCGCCTGGCCAGGAACAAGTGAAGGCAAACAAATGCCAGACACCCGTTGCAACACTGATTTCTCTCTTCTGCTATGATCAATTCATATTCATTTTCCGTCACCTCTATCTGTGCCAGTCATCGACCTGGGCCGAGATTGCCAACATCAGCTGCTGCCGGTCGGTTTCCTCGCTCAAAATTGTGTCAAGCTCATTCTCCCCTCGCTCATTGCCGTTATGGGTTTTCAGAACGGGCACCTCATTGACCGACATAAAAGTACCTTAAACGTGGACCACAGCATCAAGATCAACCTGGTTTTCATGGGGAATCATCCATTTCTACCTGTGACAGGTACGATCAAGATTGCAGACACCAGGCGCTTGACTGCGGGACAGACACGAGATCTCGAGGATGTCGAGGGCTGCAGTGGCCATGGACGGGGAATGAATAAAGAAGGGGGGGGGGAAATAAGAAATATACATACACGTCAAATGGATCTTGATGATGTCGAACATGCATGCCAAGCTACGTCGGAGCCAATTTGGTCAACTCCGTCATGTTTCACTACAGCCGACGAAAGTTTTTTGTGCGGTTCCAAGAAGAAGCCAAGTTTCAAGGTTGCCAGCATTTGGTAGTGATGTCTTTATTAAAAGAATGAATCGTTGGTCTGCACATAAATGCGGCTTCCAAAAATGGGGACTTGGGCCATATTTTGAGGTGCATAAGTGGAAAGTTGTTGCACGGAACATGGGCCCTGAAGTGATTTCATCCACTCTGCAGAGGAGCGTCAGATGGAGCATCTCGGTAATCACGGGGTTGACCACGTGTTTTTTATACCAGGGCTGACTGCAACGAGACCAAAAATGCGGGCGTGTAGAGCATTGCTCGTTTAATTTCACTGAACCCCACACTTTCTGCTTTATACTCACTTATTCAGTTTGTGGTGTGCAACCTTCTCAGTTCATGCCCTGAACGAACTGGAAGCCTTCGTGACCTCGATGGGTTCAGTCCCGTCCCAATGCTAGCCGATGTCAGCCTTGACGGTGTCCAGGGTGTCTAAAAATCCCTGTATCTGCAGCATCGTCTAGGGGATTACAGGCAGGACTGCTCAAAGACCAGGTCGGTGGATCGTAGAAGTGAGGAAGCTTCTCCTCCATACAGGCCCAGACTTTCTTTGCCCTGTGGACCCGAAGGACCCATCCACCCCTCATCCATCCAAGGCCTGACCACAGTCTTCGTTAGGTTGACATCTGCATGGACAGGCTGACTGGCCGTGATGTCACCCTGTGACAAGACCACGCAAGGAATAAGCAACTCATTGTCAACGATCCTCTGCAGTCGTCCACGGAAGACGTTGCCCCCGTCCAACCACTGCCTCATCAGACGCTGGACCTGGCATTGAGTGATGTCAAAGACATGGGCAATATCGACTGAGCCCAGATTGCGAGCAAAGGCCCGAGCGATGGCCTCATTTCGCCATGTGACAAGGTCACTGATAGTGTCTTTGACCTGCTTGTTGCCATCTTGGCGTGTGTAGTGAAGAAAAGTCGCATCAGGTCTCTCAACCTTTCAAGGCGCTGTCTGACGTGGTGTTTTTACCACCTAGGGGGCCCCTAAGGGGGAGTTGGGGGACGAAGTCCACCCTATTGTGGGGGGCCAGGGGGGCGGGTGTCCCCCTCCAGAAAATTTCAGTCACTTTCACTTAGTGGTCAAAAAAGGCAAAATTCGGCTGCGTCGTGCACGACCCTGTTGTCAACTCATCACACTTACAGCGCTCTAGTGTCTCATCAACATTGAAAACTGTTACTGAAAGTTGCGTCGCAGGGTCTGAATAACCGAGCACATGTTGAAATTCCACTCAGAACCTTTGCCAGTATGACATCGATATATACCAAGCGACATCACTGTACATAGATAGCGTATTTAATTAAGAAGAGCTGACTCAAGCAAGGTGGTGGCGTCTTTGTCATTGTTCAGTGACGACACTTTTACCTTCTTCATATTTACCCTCTCAAAAGTCCTAATGAATGATTGATCAAGTTGCTGTATGAGTACATAGAGTGACTTCTGAGCGCCTGTGGCGCATTTGCTGGCGAACGCTACCTGTCATTCTTTAGCACAGAACTTTCGGTTCAGTAATTCTTGGAGAAGGTCGTGAGCAATCGGCTCCACTTTTCCCCACAAAGTTTTCTTCACCCTGGGCATTCGCACGTCCACCAGCGGGGTCCAGTCGGAGGGAGCTCCCGAGGATGTTGGCGAAGGTGTAGCCTCAGGACCTGACCCATTTTTCCACCTTAACAAGATTTCAGGGTGCTGCATGGGATGGATTCACTGCCAAATGGCGCGAAGTTCCCTGCCAACCTGTAAAATAGGTAAATCAGGAAAAACAACAGTATACAGGGGATTTACTCATTTTGGGAGTGAACATCACTAATGAGAGTGACTGAAAACAGAAGTGTCCGAGACACTTTCTTCTTACCGTATCAAAGTTGAAGTTAAAAGTGCACATGGAAAAACATTTCTCGTGGAAAAATGAGACTTGCTCCAGCTATAGCGGTGCAGTTCCATTTCGCAAGGAATCCATCCCATGCAACACCCTGAACATGTTAAGTTGGAAAATGGGTCAGGTACACAACGCTTTTTGCACAGCAACAAATGCATTTGAGTGCTAAAAAACTTATTGTTTTACTGTTGGGAGGATTTTTTTTTTTTTTTGGGGGGGGGGGGAGGGGAGGCAAACACAGTGATACCGCTATGTAGTAGGCATGATGACATCACTTCTGAACCCCTCCAAAACTGTGAACTTTGTCTTGCATAATAGATGTGCAAAATGGTCCTCTGGACTATTTTACTCATGTCTACAATATCTATATCTACAGCATCTAAAATACCTATATCTATAACATTCATCCCCAGTCTGTACTCAGACTTTGCTGCATCAGTTTCATCCCCTCAACTCCATCACTGGCCATCGCTACTACGATCATCGCAACGACAATTGATTCATTCTGGCAGTCGCCCAGTACGAGACATAGCACGATACATGTAGCACAGCGCAATACATTACACGTGCATGCTTTTGCTGTCTGTTTTGTCAGGACAATCTTGTGTGTGTGTACTGAGCGTACATGGAGTGGAAAAGAAAGGGGTTTTTGTTGCTTGTTGGACGTGAACCCAAGCAGATAGATGCTCCTCACCACGTAATACGTGAATAGTGCAACTCCAGCATTGATCCTGATCCGAATGACACAGAGGGCATGGTGAGTTTCAGCATCAGCTTCGAGGGCAAGATCAGCTTTGAGGGTTGCACTTAGTGGTTTTTTTTCCTCCAGCTCTTAGAAATGCTGGAATAATTTTTGGGCTATTCTACAAGAAGAGGGAATCCACTAAACTGTCAATTTCATTTTGTACAACTATTTTTACACTCATTTTAACTTTCTTTTCCTGATCCATAGTTGCCAGCAAGGGACTAGAGCACTGTCAAAGATGGTTGAAGGTATCTGAGAAGTTATCCAGGGTTAAGTCTTCCCGAAGCACGGGAAGATGAATGCCATCATGTACTGGCTGCCATTCATCGCTGATATGAACGAGCTACATCACCTCGCCATGGCTGCCTTTCCGGCTGTGCTCTTCTGACCAGCCGAGACTGAAACGAGTGCAAGCAACGTCGTAGATTCCACGAGGGTGTCAGCCCGAGTGGAATCTACGAGGTTGCTTGCACGAGTAGTGCAGAACAGTACAGTGCAACAACAGCGGCAACAACAGTATTCTCTGCAAGCTCTCTATATTCTCTGCAAGCCCTGTATATTCTCTGCAAGCCCTCTATATTCTCTGCAAGCTCTGTATATTCTCTGCAAGCCCTCTATATTCTTCGCCAACTCTTCATTTCGAGTGAAATTTTGATTTTTCATATTTCTCACTTTCAGTACATAATCGAGAGCTCGTATTTGCTTTGCCTCGTGGTAAAGGACATATTGGCCGAAAACGTCCGTGTCTCAGCACGTCAGCTGCGTTTGGGGCGACGCTGGGTGTTTCAACATGACAATGACCCCAAGCACGCCGCGAAGAGGGTCAAGACGTGGCTCGATACGAAGCGTATCAATGTCCTGGAGTGGCCCAGCCAATCTCCCCCCTTTAACAAAAAGAGATCACATTTTAGTAGTAAAAAACGCCCTAAAAATCAACTTTTCCGTCTTCTCCGCCGCTGTATCCTCACTTCTGGCCCCCACTATATATGTCTTGACCTGTTGCCACTTTAAGCCTGAAAAAAAATTTGAAACGCTCTAATAAATATAAATGTGTCAATCAGAGCAACATCCATGCCCAATGAGAAGACGTCTTTCTGGGCCTTTTTTTAACTTTTAAGCCTTGATGCAGTGACTTCCATTAAGACGAATTTTCTTTTCCGCCCAATCATATTTTTAGAAACCGAAGTGCACTAGATACCGATCTGATGCACACCCGTAGACTTGCATGATGACCGGAGCGGCCGAGGATATTTATGTCGTCCTAGACTGCTTCTGTCACCACACTGACCGCACTGCAATGAGCCGTGTGGTGATCTAAAGGTCATCTCAGGATTCAGCGCGGTGACAGAAGCAGTCTAGGACAAAGTAAATAATGTTATTTTTGGCCTCTATTATGACTTATGAACATGAGGCATGACGAGGTACAGCCAATACCTGTGCTTCGGAGCTTGGAAAGTATTACAGTTCTGCGTCATTTCACCCCTTGAGCAACCGCGAGATCTCACAATGACTGCTTTTGTTTCCCTTATTCTGGCTCGTGCGATGAGTGAACAACTCCAGCGTGGATGACTGAATCATCAGTTGTGTAGGGGTGCATCTGGCCTCCAAATATCAAGCCCGAAACTTGGCTGCTGGTCATTTATGCAGTGACTGGGGCTTGGCAAGGATGCATCGACACTTCATCTTCCGTACTGACGATGCCAGTATGTCCGAGCTCACGTGTGACTATACAGGGTGCGTGTGTGTGTGCCACTGCCGGGAGCCGCCCGGGGGGGGGCTACAAACTTGTCCCCGAGCCTTGCCGGTCTCCGGTGTCGGGCCGGCCCGTTGTGCTCCTCCGGGGTGAGGAAGATGCTAATGCACCGCATGCTGTAGCAGCACAACGTATGCGCGCTCTCCCTGCACGCCACACACCCATAAACATGTGTGCTCATAAGAAAAGAGAGAGAAAAAGAGTCCAAGTTTTTCTTCTCTTTCCTGACCACTTGCCAAGTCCTTTCCCCCAACAACGCGTGATCGGTGAGGAAGAAGGAGAAAAGAGTCGCAATATAGCAAGATGGCTTCGCCGCACGTCACTTTTTGAGCTGATGAGACGCTCTGGGAGTGGAATACAGTGCAGTTGAACTGTCCTGGACCTGAGGCTGGACTAGGAGTAAGCACTGCTGTTGGCAATGACTGACGCCAAAGAGCAAGGCATCTCCTACGCCAAGGTCTTGGCGAGGGGGACACAATCTCCAGGTAAATGATGTAGCGTATTTTTTGGGACAACAGTCGAGTATGCAGGGTCACTAAGTAGTGGTCGGTCATCTCGTGCTGTGTGTACACGTAGGCGGGCCTGAAGGCACAACAACGTCATCAGCGCTGAGGTCTCTTCCGAGGTCTCCCAAGAGGCGCCGGGGTGACGGCGGCCAGGACTTGCTTGATCCAGTCAGGCGAGGTGCGCTGAGGCAGACACGCAGCTTCGAGGACGCCCCTCCCAAGCCGCTGAGGTCAGAGCTGTTCAGTAGGGGCAACGTCGAGCAGGCGGCCATAGACTCGTGGCAACCCTCTGAGCGCGACAGTACCTGCTTCTCAGAGGTCACCAGACCCGATGACAAGCATAACAAGCCAACTGAGGGATTCGGGGTGCCTAAGATGTCCGTAGGGATCTTTGACGACGATGACGACCACGACCAGGACGATAGTCTGATGGAGGCAGTGCCTGACACGTACAGGCGGTCGACAGCGACGCTCCGCTCCACCATGTCCACGAGCTTCGATGACGAATCTGCCCACACTGATCCATATGCATCCCGGACGTCAACCCTGGAGAGGAGCGACGACTCCTCGTTGCATCAGCATCCATCGATTCCGGGACTCATGTACAAGCAGGAGAGTGAGCAAATCAACCGAAGGAAAAGTCCAAGAAAGAGAAGGTCTAGAGGGGGGCGGCTCAAGAACACAGTTGGTCCCGGCAATGATAACAAAGGCGAGACTCTTGAGCCATCAGAGGAAGCTCCTATGGCTGTCGTCGACGCAGACAATGTTGATCACGTCCAGGCAGAGGAGGAGCAAGACGAGGATGAGCGAAAGCACACCGAAAAACCTTCGAAGCACGTGGCTATTGCAGACACCGACAATGATGACTGCAGGGACGTTAAATGGCAGGAGGCGGAGACCGGGTCAAAGCCGCACACGCCCAACATCAAGCGGAGGAGGTCCAAAGGCTCAAAGAAGTCGAAGAAAAGTGGTGCTGGTGGCAACATCGTACCCAAGAGGGAGTCGAGAGAATTCAGGTGAATTAAATTATACCATACTCGCGGACGTACCTGTTGCCACTCGGGTTCTTAAGACTAAAGGAAAATTTATGTAACGGGATATAAAGGAAAGCATGAAGTATGAGCCCACCACTCCCTCTGTCCGCACCCTCCACACCATCCTCGTGCTCCACGCCGTCCCCGTACTCTGCTCCGTCCACTTCCTCTGCACCCTTCGCGGCATCGCCCATGCCCTCTGGACCATCAACGCACTCTCTGTGCTCCATGTCTGATCCTCTCCGTATTGTCAAAGGATTTTGGGTTTTTTGACTTTTGGATCTGTATAACCCACTGACCAGAGCCAAATTTCTAAAGTAGCTGGCAATATGAAAAATGCCGTGAAACCTTTGCCTTATCCTTGTTCCCCACAACCAGAAAGACAAAGAAGTCTGCATTGGAGAAACGCCCAGAAACAGTTGTGCTTGCTCTCAGGGCTTCCTGAACACATCAGTTGGCAAGCCCGATACATCCGAAGTTGGCCACTCCGCTGTCACACCCCAACCTCGGCCCGGACCCCTACAAATGGGGGAGAGGCCTTGAACCTGCTCATCGTCATGCTGATTAAGAATATGTAGGATCATAGAGATCCATGTGTTGCCGCGGTTGCATGCACACATTATTAAAAAGTCAAGTTTTCCTTTTATACGGATAGATTAATACAACTTCCACATATGCATGCCCATTTAATGCTGAACATGTACCGGGTGCATCACACATCCTTGTGCAAACCTTTGCGTCCCAGAAAATGCTAGCGGTGGTGTTCTGGTAGAAGTTAGACTCAGGGTTATGAAATAGCCATGGGTGGTTTGATACCTACCTGATCAGGTATTAAATTTGAGCTCTTTGCGGTGAACAGTGCCTCGTAAGTTGGCAGTGCTCCTGCTCATGTTGCCAATCTTCAGAAAGCAGTTAAAATACGCTGATAGCTTCTGGAGGGTTTCACAAGGAGCAGATGTTAATTTTGCGCAAGTTTTGAAGGTAAAAAAATGAGTCAATTCATGTTGATTTTGATGAATTTTAATGTGACTTAAATGAAAATTGCTGCAGAAACCTCGCACAATCTGCCCAAATCTGCTTGACAACTTTTCACCAGAACTCAGACATCTTGCTGTAACTTTGTTTATACTTACGCTACAAAACCATGCTGAACCACACATGAAAGCCAAGATGTCTCCGAACCTTTTGAATATTACCGTATCTCACTTTGAGCCAAACTCACCGTGGACCTGGTAAGCGACTCACAAGGTAATGGAACGCACCCGGTGCATGCGCATGTTCATTATATTGGGAGAGTCCGGTGACAGTTATAAAGGTGATTTCCTCGCTTGTTCCTCAGAGCTTCTTTTGTTACCATTGGACTCCTGCTGGTCTAAGTGTTTTATCTGATGTGCACCAGAACAGGCCACAATTGTGACCTCAGCCAATATCTATGTTGTGCCCTGAACGCCACCTCTGAGCAACAAGACTGTGCACAGTGGAACTAATATATTAGGGGATTCTCACTTAAAGCCTGATTCTGCCTTTGCTCGCTACTGGGCGCAAAAATGAGCATTTCTGTACAGTGACTTCACGAGTAGCCACATGAGCTGCACGTTTTTGACACTTGAAAAAATCTGGAGATGACTGGCACCAAAATCAGCTGTGTAAATCATAAATTGACAGCAAGGAACTCAACCTCAACTGGACTTTCCAAATATACTGTCTGTCTCGATGTAAGTATGCATGCACAGTTTGTACAGTCTACGTATACCAATGGTGTCGCATGCACTGATGTAGGTTTTGCAGTTATTCGTCAATCACCGTTTGAACAAGTATATTTCACGAGAAGTGCATGAGCACGGAACTTTGAACAGTCATGGGGGTCGATTTGGAGTGCATCCTCCTAGATGGACGTGCAAACAGTCCTTGCCGTAAGTGAATGCGTCAAGCATGACGAGACCTGAAACACTGGACTGAAGCATGTTGAGGTGGAATTTTGATGTGGAACGTGTAAGTGTGATTTGTGCCAATCATTTCCACATGGTTGCATCCATGGTTGCAAAGTCATCGACGACAGTTGGGACAGCTCGCTTCGTGTTGGTGAGTGCAATCTTCACTCCATTTGCTGGTGCGGAGTGTCGATCATCAGTGCAGTCACCCACACCTGGTCAGTCCAGATCGCTGGTCTCAGAAGGAGCGAGAGAATGCAGTCCTGATCACTGGTCTCAGAGAATGCAGCCGTCCCTAGCCT
>JAAUXU010087570.1_pt1 | contig 13202 bp, 15 predicted proteins | sample 7278151 | NCBI WGS metagenome assembly JAAUXU01 (sample SAMN14350113, study PRJNA611818) | marine sediment metagenome | isolation source: surface marine sediment (1.8m) | place: French Polynesia: Moorea | collected 2018-08 | reverse complement strand
CTCTAGGCCTGACTCTAGGCCTGACTCTAGGCCTGACTCTAGGCCTGACTCTAGGCCTGAGTCTAGGCCTGACTCTGACTCTGTCTCCAACTCCAACTCCAACTCCGACTTCGTCTCCAATAACAGAAACCTGATGGGTCGCAACTGGAACCGGTCAACTTAGTCAACTTTTAAGTGCTTTGCAATAGAACTGCAGTCCAATGAAATTAGACAAATAGACTTTTAATGCTTGCTCTGGAGCCTTGAGAGTTTCAAAAGTTGTTCATATTCTTCCCTTATGGTGTAAAAATTGAGACTTCATCGGGCAGGGTTAAAATTGACTTCTGGCTGTCTTTTGCTGCATCTTCCTCATTTGAGCGTAGGTGACAAACTTTGAGTGGCCTAAGGATTGCTTAAATTTTCGCCCCTTTTCATCCTAGCCTTATATACCTATATTACATGTGCAATTGCACATAATATTTTTCGTCTGCGGGACATGCACTAAATTAGAAATCCCTTACACTGTGGTCACCCTGCACATCGGGTAGATTCTCTCCTCCCTGATACTGATGCTTCTTGTCTTCATATGGTGACATCCGCTTGTAGGTCGACACCAGCACTTCTTCATCTTTCTCTTCTACTTGCGCTTGTGGAAAGTTTGCAACTTTCTGCTGCTGCACCCGGTAATCAGAAAAGGGAGATGATTTCCCCCCGTCAAAGAGTGCAACCACCTACGAAAAAAAAGAGTTCAGATTTTGCGATAAAAAAACCAGCAAATTTCTGCAGCCAGGAAGAACTGCACTAAGAAGTGACAGGTGTGTCAAGTCAGCGTCCAACTTTTGCAATTTCAATAACTGATGAGAATTGGCAGGAGTTCCGCAAGCAGGAGGATGAAGAAACAAGAGGACTGTTGTGTAAAGGCCAAGGCTTCAAGGCAGAATTTGGCCTCTGAGAGGACCTTTTTGGGGGGCATCTTCAAGAAAATGGTCACACAGGCAAGGCCAGATCTGGCCTCCGAGATCCCTGAAGGTCACGCTTAGCTCACGGCACCATCGGAAAAAATGATACCTGACTGGGCCTGATGTATCAGGTGTTTGAATAAAGTTTGCGCAGAAAATGCAACAAATCTAATGCCAAACAACGTGCGGAAGTTTCTCGCGCCAAAATGCGACAGATGAGAACGCGAAAATGATTGAGCAGTTTCCTTGTGTGTATTTTGGAAATCCCCTGGAGATGTAAGGCAACAAAGGCCTTCTCAGAGAGTTTGTTCGTTTGTCTGTTTGTCAGTCTCGCTGTACAGGAGGATCTCGACTGTTTTCAGACTTTTCACATCAATCATGGCTGGAATCCGATGACAGAGGAACTCCAGCAGTTTCATCTTGGAAGCAACCATGAAGTGCTTCAGCACCTGACAGTGGAGCAATTAGAGCTTGCAGGGCGAAGCTAAGAACATGTGCGAGCTGAAAGTGACGACTTGTTGCACTTTGCCTGATTCACACAGTGGGAAAGTTAACGTTTCTGTTGTCCCCACCATTTTCATGCCTTTCATTGTCTGTTATATCATTATTATGGTGCTCTGAAACTGAAATGACAATGTAAAACTGCAAGTAACTTTGACAACCTCCACAGCACGAAAGCCTGACTCAGGCTCTGTCGAGCGGTTTTCACGCTAAATTATGATGGAAATTTTACCATTCTTTTGCAATATATTTCTCATTGGCACAGTGAATAGGAAAAAATGACTCTATACATAGCAATTTTTTGCGCCTCAGCTAATTGCTCTATTCTCCGGTTCACTTCAGGCCTGATAACCCTCTTTAATGTGAAGCCGAGCGGAGCGTGTTTTTGCCGACCGAACTCACTCACCTCGTACTCTCCGGGCGGGAGCGCCTCCTTGGGCGTCTCCTGCAGCACCCGGTGAGCCCCGCCACCCGGCGGCACATAGAGGAAGCGCCTCCTGTCATCCTCCGCTGAGGCCGCCGATGCACAGAGCAAGACGTTGGACAGCAGGAGCTTCCAGAAGTCGCGTCTGTGTGCCGCCGTGACCATCGTGCTACTGACACAGGTCTCCTGGTGCTGCTACCAGGTCTTGGCGGGCGCGCGCGCTGGTCCACCAGTGCCATGAGAGGAGTCATGGACATGAGACTCTCAGATAGAAAATAGCGTGTACGAATACTTTTAAACACATTAATAGACCGTGAAAAGCATAGTCGTCCATCAACGATGGCTTCTGGATGAATTGCAGACTTCCACGTGAAAATTTCGTCTGAAAACGAGTCAACTTTGGCTGCTATTAAGTTCCTCGTTGGCACCATCTGTCCGCACATCTCCCATATAACTGATTTCTTTGCTCCTTGGTGCAAGGTCAAGGGCTCTCGACGCCAATCGTCGTCAGATGGCGCACATGGTGACGCAATCCACAAGGAGGGCACAGGCGAGGGTGCATCCTGCACTGGACAGACCGCAAGGAGCGCCTCGGGAGGTACGACGATCCGGGGATGCCAGAGACGACGCAGTAACAATCAAGGGATATGAGAGGTACCTCTGGATTTGAGGATAGATGCATGCTACAATCACCACATATAAGGATCCAAGGACCTTTGGGCACGTACGATTAGAAGCTCTGTGTACAAGCATCCATCACATATTGACCTACGGACATAACGATCTATCTCAATGGACCCACGGATATGAGGGTCTATCACACGTGGACCAACGAACATAAGGAGCAATCATATGCGTACATCAGACATCAGTCTCGAATCTCGAAGACATTGGATGATGACTGAATTCCTGCCTCCAAATGTCATGCTGACAACGGACCACATGGTTAAAGTGAGACTTATCCATACAGTAGTACTACACTGTACTCGGCGCTGCCATCTCCACCTGCCAGAACACGAAATAGACGAGAGTAAAGCAAACACGAAGCCCAGCTGTCTTTGTCCCAGTTATCCAAGGTCCTTCCGCCCAGGGCCCATTTGTCTGGTCAGTGTTAAAGAAGACCACTTGCAATTGCCACCTTGGCACCAGTGTGATCTTACCCTGAAGGCTTCGTCCCATGGAAGGGTCATCGTGTCTGCAGGAAACCCTTCAAAGTTTGGGAACGGTCGCGTTGCCCACCTCACCTCGCCAGTTGTTGGGGTCATCGCCATGAGCAACGTCTGGGCCGCCAATAACAGCATCAACTCTGGGACAGTCTGCCTCCTCCTCAGCAGAATCGGCGAGACTGAGTCCCCCTTCACCTTAATTTGGGAAAGATTAGCACTCCATTGCTGGGCAGAATAATTTCTGGGCCCATCGGTGGCATGTTGGAAGGCACGACCAGGACCTGCTCGGACAAGATCGCTCTCCAGCAGGGCAGACGCCAGGACAACCAGACTGAGGGGTCGTCTAGGTCGTCGTCCACATCTTGGTGACTGAGTAGGTATGGAGGAAATACGGTTTTAATACTATAGGCGAAACGGAATCCTTCGGATGAGCCTGTTAAAGTCGAATCATCAGTATTGCATCGAGTAACTTTTGCCAAGTGTCGAGTACCTCAGAAAGCAGCTACGAAAGTACGAACAGCGCACTGAACAGAATGGCCTGCAACTTTGACGAGGACTTTTAAGTTCCGTGAGACGAGGTGGGTGTCTGTGCAATGATCAAGCCAGTTGTTTTCGTCTGGGGCCAGCTTGGACTCATCCATGGCACTCACGCAGCCGGACTTGTCGCAAAGCTGTTCTCGGACATGTTCTTCCTTCGGCTGAGCAAGTGGAGCAGCTGTGACCACCGGAAATTCAGAAGGAGATTGTCTCTCTTCTTCAGGTATTGTACACTTCGTGCCAGCTTGACATGCAAGTCCTAAAATATTAGTATTGAAGATATGTCTGATTGAGCCCAAATTTCAGAGAGGAGACGTGTGGAGAAACATTCACTCCACATTTGAGATCCGCGGACTTCTCGCTTGTGCAAAATCAAGGTTTTCCAATTGAGATGTCACGCTTTGAGGGAACAAGAGTTGCTGAGCCTTTTAGCATGAAGAATAACGTCATTTATATCACTGGCGGCTAGTAATTCTTCGCCTGGTGGGAGAAGTGGCAACAGTGGAAGCTGTGGGTGATGGAGGAGGCACAAGGATGATGAAATGTGAAATTGAAGCATGAACGTGATCTTAAAAGCAGAGAGAGATTGCGGAGACAGATCTCTTTGTATTCCTCAGACTCTTTTCGCCAGCTGATGTCCTCGCGCAAGCGGACCTGTGGCACTCCTCGTCTGGATGTAACTCCAGTCGTTCTCATGGATGGACTGAATGTGAGCGACGTTGAAGCGGTACCTCACGGGCACGTCAGGGTCGCGCTCGAGCGCGGTACAGACAATAAGGGCTGTGAAACGCGTGAAACACCGCAATCTCCATGCTAATCCAGTGGGACTCCACGAGTCACGTTGCTTGATCAGATGAAAGTCCAGATATTGTCTCTGACGTCTGGTGTCATCATGGAAGGAGCAGTGGAATGGTTCACGTTGGAATTGATTAGTTTTGCAGAACACGACATTTACAGTCTCTCCTGTTGGCGCCAGAAGGTGGATGTTAGACGGACTGTCTACCTTGAGCAGGGAAATGCATTTGTTGGCGAGGTCCACCCATGTCACCATGAGAGAACAAACCTGTGTCTCATTGATGGTATAAAGTTGAGAAAAGGGAGTCCTCTGTCTCTCTCACCATAGATAGCTACTGCTTAATAGCTACCGCACCGATCCTGGTATGCAGTAAATGCAACATTGTACCTCGATTTCGGCCTCGAAACGGCCTCAGACGTAAAGTGCTATGTACATGAATTCCCTGGCGCGTGAGAAGTGGTGTCTGATGAAAACGTTCGGGAACGATCGCTGTAGCGGCAACCTCCAACAACATCCGGACAGATGCACGGACAGACGGACGGACAGACGTACGCACAGACGCACATGCCGACTTTGCGCTTTATATATGTAATAGATAGATACGATGTTCACGCTATTCTGCCTTGAGTCCAGTGGAGGCCGCCGTCACCGCCGGGGTCGTCGCCAGCTTGCGGCGAAGGAAGTTCCACTTGAACAAGAAGTGAAGTCTGTGGAGGACATGAATCGTGACTAAACACGTCAGCTTCGCCAACTGCTACACTTACCTCTCGCGTAAGTCCGCGACCATCGAGGCCGTGGCTTTCCAACTTTCCTTGACTCTCTGTACAGGCACGACGGCATGAATGGCGAGCGCGAACCTAGAGAAAAAGACCAATGTGGGGTGAAACTTCAACAGTCAGAAACCCAGTGAAGTTCTTCACCCTACCTGCGTCCTATCTCTCTGCGCACCCTCGCAGTGAAGTGAGTGATGAGACAGGTGGTGGCGGCGAAGGCGAACACGGCGTTGTACAGGAGCACAATGTACAGGTTACCGAGCCATTTCACTTCGCCAAACGAGCCCAGAAGGTCGAAGTTTGTAATACCTAGGGTAAGTCGTAACTCACTTGCTGTACAGACCTGATGAAGATCACATTGCTCACCTAGGATTTTGGCCAACAGTGGAAGCGCAGAGCTGAGTATTAAGAAGAGCCCGCAGTTAAGGATGAGCTGGGTCAGTGACGTGCCCTTGACTGTAGGCTTGATGTCCCTTATCAGAGGAATCGTGTAGAGGCCCACGAGGGACGTTAGAAAGAGGTAACCCAGTAGCAGCACCTCGATAATCACGCCCACCGCGCCCAGGGTGGAGATTGAAGTCAAGCCTAGGTCCACAGAGTCCTGCCACAACATTCATGTACTGTTTGAATCAAGTACCGTAGTTCTGGCTTACGCTTCACCTGTTTGCTAGGCAAGGTGCGAAAGCCTACGATGATTTGCATGACGTTTGAGATGACACAGATCAGAGACGCGGTGGTCAGAGTGAGTAATGCCAGTAACACCAAGGGGTAGCCCAGGATCCTGCGCCAGAGAGGAGTTCTCCGGGCCCGGTCCAGGGCGCGACGCTGAGCGCCAAGCTCGAGCAGACTCTTTTCGTAATATGGCAAGGCATCGGGGTCCACAGCACCTGGATAGTAGCGACGTCGCCGAGGGGACACGGAAGGAACGTCCAGAGGTACCAAACGACTGCAATTTTAGCAATACAATCCTTAGATCGTCGACATGGCGTATTATGGGTGACTTCGTGTACCTGCCGTGCTTTTTTCTGCACTCTACCAGCCTTTGCCTCAGACAGTCCTCCTCAAACTTCGCCGTGTAGAACTCTTCGTCCAAATTCCTCATGAAGTTTGGCTTGATCACAAGGTCCCCGACCAAGGCGAAGAGGCGCGCAAATCCCAAGGGGGTGCAGAGCAGCAATAACAACACGCCCACAAACGAGACGCAGGAGTACAGGAAGGGCAAGTAGCTGTACACATCTGCTCCATTTAGAGAGGAATGACAGAGTTAGGTAAGCGAACACTTGGCACGTACACCACATTAGGTCTTAATACTTAGCGCTAGCCCAATGGAATCTTCTCGGTCGACGAGGGCTTCGAGAACATAGAGCATTCCTAACACTGTCAGAGAGAGCAACAGAAGGGTCACCATTGTCTCCTTGGCTCGAGCCATCAAACCCTGTGACAAGAGAACGCGTGCACGAAGCAGTTACAATTTTCTTATCTCGAACTTTACCCTTTTATTGCCGAAGAACGGCAGCCCCTCCGACTCGCAGAACAGGTACGCGAACGGGAGAAAGAGGAACAGGGAGAAATTGGACAGCAAGAAAATGACATTCCAAATGCCTGCAAGATAGATTTCATCAACACTCGACACAGTTTTCAACGTTTCTCCTCGCTTACCCTGAATCAGGGAGGTGTTGAGCCATTTGATGTACCACGAGCTGGGGTACCTGTGGAGAACCTCATTGGAGATGGTGGAGACGGGCAAGAGGAGAGCGGCGCCAACGGACACAGCCAGCGAAAAGGAGCAGATGCCAAAGGATATCTTGTAGACGATTTCGTCCTCCCGAGAGAAGGGCAAGAACTCCTCGTCGCGGTCGCGACGCCGGCGCCAGACATTAAGGAAGCTGCGGCTGCCCAGGAAGAGGAGGATTCCAGTCAGCACCAAGATCTGGAAGCAAGCGAGTGACAGACACGAGCACGACTCGGACCCGCCTCAGTGAGAGCGCAACGCTCAGAGAGAGGAGGAGAAGGGACTAGGACGAGGGGGACGTGGCCTACCGTGATTTCCCGGACACCGTTGTTGAACTCAACGTCATGTTCAGTCTCGAGCTCCTCCTGTCGTTTCCAGTAGGGGTCGGATAGCGATCCCAGCGGGTCTCGGGGGTCCAAAGGTATGGAAGCCATGGCATGACTGAAAGGTGTTCCTCGGACCAGCCGCAGAAAGACACCACCAGGATCTTGCGGACTGTCTCGCTCTGCGCTCTCTCTGTTTTTCGTTCGTTCTCAAGTCGTCATTCGCTATCGATTAGGGGTGGGTTCGAGTTCGAGTTCAGTCGAGTTCGAGTCGGGAGCACTAAACTAGGGCTGTAGTCGAGCTCTCGCCGAGCGAAGCTTTTCACGTTCAGCTCGGGCTTAGCTTCAAGCCGAGCTCGGTAAGAAAAGCACAATGAAAATGTGCATATACATGTCTGCATATATAGTATAGGTGCGTCTGGTGAGACTTAAAGTTTCGCAGCTCCGGGGAATGGCCGACCGGAGGGCCACAGGATGGGTGCCCCCAGACCTGAGTCGGGGCGAGGATCGCCAATGCTCCGAACAACAAAGTTGTGATACTTAGCCCGAAGGACCTTTTCTGGTTGGACGTCACATTTTCCCGCCACATTTTGTCGACATTGAAGTTCCCGAATTTTCTGGCTCCCGCGTGCTTCATTTATGCTGGGCCCAAGTGTACGGGGTGACAAGAATCTTTTAAAGCTTATAACTGAGTCGATCCAAGACTTGCATACGCAATGTCCACAGGTAAGACATGTGCATAAGTGCCACTTGTGATACAGAAGAGCTCCTTCATTCTACAAGATGTTCGAAGTGGCCACCATCACTACATTTTCGAGCCCTTTCTTGATGTGCTGGGCCGACCTTCGGATGTCGTCATCCAGAATTGGAGCTACAATTGCTTCTTTTACTGGATCGCAAGTACTTAGTATATATAAAGTAAATCCTCTTCTTTTTGCACTTATTGGATGTTGTCACAAACATGCCCAAGGCAACGTCAGTGCTTGGCATCCCCCCAAGAAAATCTCCATTGCGATTTATTAAAAATTCTCCACCTTTTTGAAATGCTATTTTGCACTTATGGCTTGAAATCGCCGTTATTCACCTATCTTACCTGAGAGTCTCTCATCTGCAGGTCTTGCATTATACCGTTATAAACTCAGAGGAATTACTGTCGCCCGCAGACACATTGCAGCGCCTCAGTTCTGCATCGGGCCGTAAATTGCAGCGGGCTGTGAGGCAGCTGCTGCTGCAATGGGCATTTGGCGATCGGGTCGGGTTGAGAGGGTCTTGTCCCGTGGAGGTTGGGTTGAGCTGCGGGTGCGGGTCCGGTCAGATACATCATGGTGTACAGGTAACGGATCGGAAGGGGTAGAAAGAATGATAAAGAACTTTCTACGAATTATTCTCAAACAAGATGCCTTGACATGAAACTCTTCAAGGATTGCTGCGGACTTTTTGGCTTCCATGGTCCTTCCTCCGTCGGTCTCGGTCCAGGAAAGTGATCTTTCGTCGCTCAGGAACATCTTTCGTTGTTACAACACTTTCTTCGGAGGTGCTGATCACAAAGCAGAAAGGAGTACTGATGGGCCTTCTACAACCTTCTTAGACCCCGAGTCAGGAGTGGTTTCCAAGGCAGCCCATATTTTGAGAGGGATGTCGTCAATCTCCTGTCCCTGGAACGAGCTAAAGATCTCAATGAGTTCTACTTTATGTATATGAAAATTTACATCCAAGAAAAGTTCTACAAAGTACGACACACTCTCATTTCCTTCTTCTGTTATCATGCCGTGAGGTTAACAGCAGGACTTTTAATGTCACTCTACGATAGGACAAGTTTCACCAGTTCTTTAGTCTTTGAAACATTTAGAATTGATTAGTCTTATATGTAATATGTAGAGTAAATTCAACAAAACCTCCAGCTGAAGTTATTTGTCTCAAGTTACACCACCTGGTGTAGCAGGGGGGAACTGTGCTGTTCAAAAGACCACCGGCAAATGTAGCATCTCGTTAGAACAGTTTAAGCGCAAAGAACGAGTGCAAATATAACATCACAAAAAAAAGTGTTCGCTGTATTCAGTATCTTGCACTCCGTTCACGAGTTTTGAAGACTTCAGGCCAGATTTCAAGCCAGCTTGATTCGAGCTGAAGTCGGCTTGACTTAGAAAATGTCGAGTACAAATCTTACACTAAACAGATTGCATTGCAGGGCAGCGTCATTGTTACAAAATTTCATTTCAAGGTTCACAAAAATTGACGGACCCAGCGGCAAAATTTTTTTCCCTCGTCTTTCTTGCATGCAGCAATGAAAACGCATGTTATGGCATCCAAAAGCAACTGATTTGGCCACTATGGTCTATGATGCAAACTTTTGGGTGTCCAGCTGATTTTAGCTCCACACTCTGGAGCGTGAGCAGGTCTCTATGGTAAGTCCAGACCATCGAGATGTGCAGTTAACTGAAATAACTGAAGGACTCTTTCTTTTTCAACACCTTTGTCTTCTTTGCCGAGGCTGAGGTTACCCAAACCCCTCTCTTGCCAGTTTGAAGATTAAAAGAAAAAAGTAGTCCCAACCTGGCTATCCAAACTCTACTTTAACCTAATGTTGACCAGAGGTTGCGGGAGTTTGCAAACCCGGGAGGGCGGTCCCCGACACAACAAAGTGCTCGCACTCAAGCGGACAGCGGGAAGACCAGCTGCACAGGAAAACTCTTAGATAATTTATGTCATTGGCCAAGACTGACCCCAAAACTGACTACTAGAAGATTTGAGCTCGATATCAGTCCCTAAGAAGTTGGTGATATCCAGTCAGCTTCGTGGGACTGACAGATAAAGGAAAGTGTTTATGTCTCACTTACCACTCAGTTATTCCACAGGCATTGTGTAGCGGCTGTCAACGATGGAACAAAGGCATTTGTTCCTCTTGATGTTGGCCACCTTGAGGACGGGGATGACCATGTCGTCCGTAGAGGTGCAGTGCGTGGATGAGAATGGTACTCCGATAGACTGGTACATCTTGTACAAGCTGCCCAAGGCCTCAGGTGCCAACCATACGCACTTGCCGCTCCTGGACCTGGGACTTGAGTACGTATCTGTCGATGCCAAGCGCTCTCGCTTCGGATGGCGTCAGTCCTCCAGACCCATTGGGGACACTAGATCAGTGGCAGGAAGGACGCTGGCGCCGCTCTATGACAAGAATAAACAGAAGGAGTTGCTGTATGTGATGTACAATGACGAGCACCCAGATGGCAAGACCAGCATCACGGCTGGGCACACCAAAGGTGTGGTGGTGTTCGGCAAAGACACGGGGTTTTGGTTGGTGCACTCAGTGCCAAAGTATCCACCCGAGGCTGCCACAGGAACCTACGCTTACCCGCACACTGGCCAGCACTATGGTCAGAGCTTCCTCTGCATATCCCTGAGGACCAAAGAGTCCGCTGGCTCCATCGGACAACAGCTGCTCTTCAACAGGCCCTATGTGTATGACTATAACTTGCCCCAGTTTGCCCGATCGGATGCTAACTTTAAGAACTTAAGAGCTGTGGCCATGGGGAAGCACATGAACAAGCCGCTCTACCACACAGCAGCGTTCAGCTCGATGAAGTCGACAAAATTTTTAAGTCTAGCCAAGACGACCAACTTTGGCAAGGACCTCTATGCTGTGCTGGTGGCCCCTGTGTTGCGCTCCTCATTGTTGGTCGAGACGTGGCCCAACGGACCGGGCAAGCTGAACTCAAGCTGCAATGAGGGACCATTTCAAGTGATAAACATCGATTCACTGGATTTTCCTGCACTACATCCAGAAGTCAACTTCACCACTAAACATGACCATTCCAAGTGGGCTGTCTCACCAGACCCCCAGGCTCATCATGTGTGTGTTGGAGACATCAACCGCATGGCGACCCAAAAGCGCAGAGCAGGAGGGACAGTCTGCTTCCAGCACTTGGGCACTTAGCAGGCATTCTGGACAGCCATCAATGTCACCGAGAAGTGCCCAATTACGTTTTGGGATCATCTGCTGTAGTGATGCGTAGAACAAGTTGAAGAAGTAGGCATATATTTGTACATACTAAGTTGCCCAAAGAATCAGTATTGTTTGTACACGAGACTGTACCACAAGCTGGTCAAAGCAGCTGGCAAAGTACTAAAAGCTTGGATAGTAGAGTTTGTGTCTTATTGGTGCTTTTATCCCTCATTCTTCTCATTGAACATCTTCTCCGGCCAGCATATGTCTTGCTGCTGGTTTGTTGAAGTGGTGTCAAAGGAGCAGGTTGGTCAGATCTGGATTTCTCTGGAGATTAATTCTGATTTGGCTTGTTCGAGGACTCGCCAGGGCTGGCTACAACTTGTCGCTCAAGATTTTTTTTGTGAAGTCCCTCCTCTTCATCCTGGTCATTGCTACCACTGCTTATTTGACTTTAGATTGCCCATGCATGTATAAAGGACTTTTTATATTGGATATGATCATCTGTGACTCGTCGCTGTGTCTGGACAGCCTACTGGAAGACAAATTTGGATGTCCACCAGAAACTGCCACCATCACTGAGGAGAACATCAACTGATTATTCGTTGATTCCAAATTTTGCATTCTTGTCCTCAGAAGTTGGGCTGGCCCAGCAGTATATTATTAATGGTAAGTATCAATGGCCCATAATTAATGATAATTAACTAATTAATCAATGTCATCACCCAACATTCGGTTGAAGAAAGAGCCGGCAAATTATGATATTTAGGACCAGCCCACTTGTCAACTTCGGTCTAGAAAACTAGCTGCGGCGCATTGAGCCAAGCCTAATTCCCGCGAATCCCGAAACTGATTCGACTCGAGGTCTCCAAGTTGATATCCATCCCTAGTTTTCATATCGCTTCTTTGCATTCAGCTGACTTCTCGTTGCTGAACTTTCTCTCACAGCTCTCCGGCAAGAACGGGAGGACGACGAGGGCGCGCTTGACATCTGCTGGGCCAGCCACGGCTGCCTTCCCTGAGAAAGGCGGCGGGTGGATGGCACGGATGATGTTTTGTTCGCTAGATGTTCGGACACGACCCGACGAGGCTGCCTTCGGCGGCCGCTGCGACGGATTCGATGGTGCTGTCGTACCCGGCCGAGCCAGACTGGCAGCAATAGTGCTATGCAGCAGCTTCCTCGGTGCTTACGCTGGCAACAGTGAGGCAACAGAGGGCCGAGGGAGACAGGCAGACCATAGCCCACCAGCCCAGCCTTCCTGCCTTCGACTCCCTCGGCGCTGGGACAGAAGACGTTTATGAGCAGGCGAGCTATCCTGCCAAGGTCCTCTCACTCCGCCTTCGCCTCCGCCTCCTTCTGCTAGGCCCACACCTTGCCTGCCAGCCGCAGCCAGTCACGAAACGGTACAGGCAGCACGAGCACGCAAATCTCAGTCACCTCCCTTCTACTCGGGCATATCCTCGTCGTTGTCAAAGATCGTCAACCCCTCCTTCGCCATGAGGGCCCCGCGCCCGCGGAAACTCAGCGTCATATTCCTGGCCACCTGGGTCCTCGCCCTTGCCAGCGGCGACGATTGCTCAGACAAGTGCTCGAAAGCCATCCACGACGAGAACAAAGTACAGGTGAGCAAGTCATCCGCCTCCAGCGTCCGCATTCTTGTTCGTCGTCTAGGCGTCTGGGTACAACTGCTGAGTGGCGCAATAGTTTCTTTCGTAAAGAATCGGTTCCAACACGCGATATAATGCATCCACGTATATTTGAGTCTAAAGCCTCCTCAGATTCACTTCGATTTTTCAATGCTCACACGGGTTACCTTTGATCGCCATGAAGGTGATCTTCTTCATCGGGGGCAATCATAGATCCTCCGTTGCTTCTGTTTCAAACAGCTCAGCTGCAGTCCTCTCCTTGGTTGGAGCTCCTTCTGCAGCCTCTGTTGCTTCTGCACCAGACAGCTCATATGCAGTCCTCTTCTTGGTTGGAGCTCCTGCTGCAGACGCTGTTGCTCCAGCAGGAGGCGGCTTGGCCACAGTCTTCTTGGTCAGAGCTCCTTCCGCAGCCTCTGTTGCTT
>JAAUXU010090153.1_pt1 | contig 13205 bp, 15 predicted proteins | sample 7278151 | NCBI WGS metagenome assembly JAAUXU01 (sample SAMN14350113, study PRJNA611818) | marine sediment metagenome | isolation source: surface marine sediment (1.8m) | place: French Polynesia: Moorea | collected 2018-08 | reverse complement strand
GTCACCAATTTTGAAAGTGAATTTTCGGCAGTCGTCACAGATGTTTATTCCTTCTGGTGCTGCTTCCTCATAGGCAAAAACACAAACAATCGCCCAACCTGGTCCAAAGGGCAACGTTTCCTTAAAGAATTCCTGAGGAATAAAAAAGAAAATTATGTATGGCAAGGATGTGTGAATGGATGACATGTGCACGTGCATTGGTTTAGAGCTGGTACAGAGCAGGAATGTGCAGAAGTGGCACAACCACTTTCAAATCAACTCTAAAGCTCCCCTCAGGGGAAAACTGATCAGTGTTACCCTTGAACTAAGAAGTCATCTCTATTTTTCACCCCACTGGGTAAAACCTAGTGACTTGGGGTAAAAAGGGGGGGGGGTTACCCCGTTTCTACCCCGTCTCCAAGCTACGTGTGACCGGAGCTTTAGTCTTACCTTTCTCTTCTCAAGCTGAGTTGCCACGCTTCTACTTCCCTTTCCTTTGGCTTTGGCCTCCCCATGCTTTACTTCAATGATAACAACAACGTTGTGGGTAGGAGAAACAATCACGAAATCTGTTTCGAAGCTTTCTGTCCATCGATTTATCCATGAGTGAAGCACCATGATGCCCTTTTCGTCTTTTTCCTCTTTACTTCCCTTTTCCGATTCTTTTCTCGATGGAAAATAAAACTCGTGAAGGAAATCATACAATTTCCTCTCAGAAGAGTCCCCTCTCATATCGCCAACTCCACCCGAGTCCATTCTCCCATATTCCCTTTCATGGTCCGGGTTAAGCCGTTGTGGCTGTCTGAATCTGAAGAAGTCAGGTATGAAGAGAGGCTCAGCATCCAACTTCCCAGCGTCAGGAAATTCCCTTTCAACCAGGAATTTTGCTGCTTCCTCAGGCTTATGACTTTTTTTGCCATTTCCTAGATTGTAGGAGGGTTTATCTGATGCCTGCTTTAGGCGCCCTTTAGTCTCCTTGTCAAATGTCTCCCTGACACCCAGTGCATGCTGGCCTGATGCCAATGCGAAACAACAGTCTTCTGCCCTCATTGTCACTGCCCAGGCAGACTCAGTGATGCTCGTGCCCAGGGAAGACTTGGCATTTGTAGAGGTCTGGATAGTCTGATGAAACTTCGTCAACTGGTGCAATGTGAGGCTCAACAGGGGACACAGAGCGCATATCAGATCCGGGTGAGATAAGAACACAGAGGAGGTGATGCCGGTCGGTGACTTGAGGCAATGATTCGTATCAGGCTGAACACGAGGAAAAGTCAAGGCTTGATTGAAGTAGAGGTGGCGAAAAAAGAAGTTTCAGTCCCAAACTTGGATGAAGTCTTCATGAGTGTGGATGAACATCAGTGTGTCCTGCCCAAACTCCTCTGATAAATGAATGTCATGTTCACTGGGCTAGACCATTTTTTATTGTCTTCCTGCCCGCTGCACCAGGTGCAAGACTCCACACTCTGATCAAATGTCATGAAGATCTACTCAGTTTTTGGACGCTGTCTCTGTCTATACATAGGGATGTTACATCAACGTTTCTTACTAGAGTTTGCAAATGCTATATTCCTGGACTGTAATCAAATAAGGTTGGAAAGAATGCGCCATAAACTGTTTTTCTATTACTTTATGTGTGCATGATTGACCTTTGAAGCCGCACGAGCGTGATCATGGGATGCAGGAGCATTTGCTGAAGTTTGCACACTGCCCTTAGCATTCTCTGCCACTCAGAGTCGGCCTTTCAAGTATTTTACCAGTCATAAACCCTTCTCGTCTTAGTCAGTCGAGGTGAGCATTCATAATCATTTGTGATCAAAGATAACAGTTATCATGAGCTTTTTACAACGAAGAGTTCATAAAAAGCTACGTCTTGCCCGTGTAGAAAAGATGAACTTGGACATTAAAGGTGTACAAGTTGACATTACTTCGAGTGATTTCTGTTAATTCATGTGTTGGGGTAGGTAACATATTAGCCACACATCTGATCTCGGGTTACCTGGTAAAACTTGAGAAATATATAGATAAATATCGACATGTCAAGCATAGGCTTTTTAAACCAAATAATTTACCCAATTCAAATTGGGTATCTACATGCAGCTTGCATGTTTCTGCCATGATGAGTTGGCCATAGGACCAAGAGATGACAATACACGACGTGGTCAAATGAGAGCTCCTCCAGTCACAGTCAACAGTTCGACTAGCAAATGTCATTTGTGCTGTGGCCATTCCTGTTGCCTGCATCTTTGTTCTTACGCTGAGATGAGGACAGTCCAAGAGCATTGACTCAAAATAAGGCCTTCACTACGAGATTGGTCTGATAGGGCCTAGAAGGCCCATTGCCTTTTCAAAGAGGAATTTCCTTAGCATTACCAGAATGGATGCAACCTGCTTTGCACAAAGTGCTCTACGAATGGTACCGTTGTCATACCTTTGATCGCAAGCAGGTCCATGACCAAGTTTGAGATGGACTGCAACAAGTCCGTCTGCATCGTTGTGTCTTAGTCAACTCCATATGCTTTCTGTTCACTGCACTGAGCACCACTTGTACCGATACTTGGCCAAATAGCTCAGTGCATGTCCATGTTTCAGCACTAATAAAAGTTGACTCCATCATGAATAAATGGCTTAAGTTTGCATTGACCATAAAAGAACAACTATGGCACACTGCAGCAGCAGAGTGGAGCACGATGAGGCAGTGTTGCCAAGCTCTGAACCAGTGGGTAGGAGAGAAAGAAAGAAGGTGAAGGAGGACAACTTTTCTCACACAATCTGGCGACACTGGAAAGGAGGGGATGAGTAGAGGTGAGAGAGGGGCTCGCAGAGAAACAACGACTCTCAAAAGTAACTCGAACCCTTCACCTCCACCTCCACCTCCACCTCCATGAATATTTTCACTTCATCTTAATGTATAAGCCAATTAAATAGAGAAAGCACCTTTTGTTGTTGCACCTCAGACAATTTTTTTTCCATATAAATTTAGAAATGCATCAAAATATGAAAACATGTCAAGTACAAGCTTCACCAGTGGCAATGCCAACAAGACCCTTTTTATCTCATTATTGAGTGCCTCGGTCTGTCCATGTCAGGGTTCCTAGGTCTTTGTTCCTGCTGCCAATTTTTCCTCCAGCCAATCTGCAATTTCATGCAAGTCTTGTGCAAGTCGGGGCTGTTTCTTGATGACTTGCACAACATCAATTGTGTCGGCCACCAGACACAGCACATTAATTCCAAGGACCACAGAGCCAGCGAGGATGGAGGCTTTGCTCAGGCCACCCTCGAGGACTTTTTCCTTAGCTCCAGCAGCAGCTTCAATGACCTCTTCAGGACCTCTGGTGAGAGCTGTTGGTGGAGAAAACCTGCGAAAGTATTGAAGGATCCCAAGTTCAGGTAGGGTCATGTTTAAGGTTTCCATGACTACATTGGCGAAGCCAATGAGGCCAAAGTAGTCCCTCAGCTGGTAGCTGAGATTGGATCCTGCTTGAATGATCTTGCAGTTGAAGGTGAACTTGTCGCAGGCCTTGTCAAACTTGAGTTTCAATTCTTCCACCTCTTTAATCACTTCCATTGCTTGAGGATGCTTTTCCACAGCAAACTTAAACTCTTCAAGCAATTCCTTGGTTTGCCGTCTGACTTTGCTCTCTCTGGCCATGTGGCAGCCGATTCCCACAGTGGTCCCCATTGCCATTGCCATCAATGAGACCACCCCACTGTCGCAGATGCCCATGTGGGAGAACCCGGACATGATTCCACCTCCACAGCCTGGGATGAGGATGACAATGTCATACAGGGCAATGACACAGACCTTAAATGACTCTGCAGCATGTTCCGAGTCTCCCCATTGAACCTCTGAGCTGCTGTTTGCATGTCTGATTGTTCAATGAAAAGGCAACCCTGAACTAGCTGTTTTAGCATATGAATCTACGGTCAGATGAAGTAGACAGCAATCCTTACCTGCTGCTGAGCTGGCATAGCCCAAGAGGGCCCAAAGTTTTGCCTCTGTGCAAATTTCATCAGCCATTTCTGCCAATCTGCGAATTGTTGTAATCAGGCCCTGAGGACTGCGAATGGTGTCATCCAGTGCAAGTTGGAGTATCTGCACCTCCCGTGGGTCCATAGACTCTTCATCACTGGTGGTGACTTCCTCGTCGATGTCATTGAGTGGTGTGGGCGCTGCCAGAGTCGCCATGGCCATGGCAAACTTGACCCCCATGGTCGTGGTCAGTCTGACTTCCTTCAGCAAGTTCGCGAAGTGCACGAGGCTGACTAAATGTTATCTTTGAAAATGTTCCTGAACAAATACGAGATTAATTCTCACGTCACCTTTGTTGACAGTGCCAAGCGCCATTGCACAATGGAGTTGATGTTGCATGAGGCTGCAATGAATGCATGTTGCTGTGAGTGCAATGTATTATGTTATAACATTGGATATGTACATTGGCAATCTCGTGTTATCGTCTTGTGCGCACTCTAGCTCCTGAGGTTTTTCAATTGTTGCTTTGGTATTTGCTTAACTGTTTTCTGCCAGTGCTGGTGCACATGCACCAGTTCAGGGTTGCCATGGGTGACATAGACAAGGAGTGGTGCTATGGCCTGGCCACGGACGCCAAGGACTTGCACCTGCAACGCACCCTTGGCGGGACCCGACCCTTGACAAAGGGGATAAATAGAGGCAAACCTCCTCAATGAGCCCCGTCAATGATTCTGCTGTTGGGAGGTACAAAAATGAATTTTCGTATGGTCAGTATCATTATGACTCAGTTTGCCTTTGAAAAATGGAGCAAATTTTTGAAAATTGAAAATGAAGAGGGGAAAAGTGTTTCCCCTCTTGACTGAGAAGGCAACCAGGGAGAAAGCTCTTTTGCTCTGCTGGTGTGATGACGAAGTGGTTTGAACCATGCAACCTGAGGAGATAAAAGTTGATGAAATTGCCTGAAGTTCTTACGGGCAATCCGGGTCCTCGGGTTTATTTCCAGTGGGATTCACTAACTAGGTCCCCTGGCACCACATGCTCAAACCCATACATTCAGGGCGGGAGATGATAGCTCCTGTGAGGGTACAAAGTGCCTGGGTGACAATTGTGTCAACAAGATGCATAGATGTCAAGACATCTGGATATGTTCCTCCAGATTGAAGAATGGTTTCGATCTTCGAACTGTTCCAGATCGACATTCGTACGTTCGAAACCATCGCTAGTCGAAAGAAAAGTCAACACAGAACTGACGGGCTTTTCCCATCTCAGCTGTTCTCCAGGTTGTCCTCGCTCTCCCGGACGGCGGCGGCCGCAAATTTAAGTGTTGCATCACTGCAGGACACCCAGTCAATCTTCTATTTTGCCTTCTTGATATCATCATTCAATGTTGATGCTAAGTTCATTTTCGAGCCTCCTTCGAAAAGCCTCAGTGTTGTCTCACAAGTTTGTGAAGTCCTCCATTCACCCCGCATGTTCACAATAAGGATAAGGAGAAGCAGCAGCCCAACATCAGCTCCTGGTGCGATAAGAGCACACCTGAGGTGATCTTCTGACCTTCCCAGAGGGAAACCACAGGCATCAGACTTAGCACAGGGAAAAAGAAGTGCCAGCCCCAAATTTGGATGAAATATGCAAGACTCTTTAAGGTTGTATCTTGCATAAATTTCTTCAATTGGTGAAGTATCACACATACTGGGCTCCACTGATTTTCTCCAGTGTTTTTGCATGCTATAATTTGTGCAAGACTCCATTTATGGAATGGAGATCTTTCCAGTTTTTGTGTCTCGTCAAAGTTTGACATATAAGGTCAACATTTCAAATTAGACCTCCTTGGTCACTCTTTTTAATTGCTGAAGTCAATTGCAATTGGCAAGATAGTGCGATGAGCTGATTTTTATTACTTGAAGTTTGAGTACGATCTTTGGACCAGCATAGGCATGGTCAGCAGTGAGTCATGCACACGCATTTGACAATGCAAGTATTCGTGTGCTGTCATGATTGGGAGGGAGAGTGACAAGAGGATACAACTACAACATCCCTCTTTGCAGTGTGGGATAAGTCAAACAAAAACAGACCCATTCCGTGTTTTCTGCACCATATATTTATTTAGTTCCCTTAAAAAACTCTCACATACAAGACCACGTTTTATCAGATTCACCCATTATCACAGAACTTTCTCATCACACGGGTGAGCGCCTCCATCCATTCATTCAGAGTTCATTCCTCTCTTCTCCTTGCCAATCTTGGGTCCAACTGATCGCCAATCTTGCGCAAGTCGTCAGCAAGTTGCGGCTGAAACTGGATCAAGTCCAGTGTGTCCTCAATGAAACAAACGATGTTGACGGCTGTGACGAACGCCCCCGTCAGGATGTAGGCCTGACTCACTTCTTCTGCTCCCTCGGCAGGTTCCATTTCTCCTTCAGAATCTCTCTCAAGAGTTGCCCTCCCAACGTGTTGGACGGTCTCCAGAGGTTCGTTATTGTCTAAGGCCTCAAAGAATCTTAAGAATCCTCTGAGGAATCTGATCAGACTCGCGCAATCTGAGACCTCGGACCTGAGGTTGCATGCGGCCCGCAAGATTATGTAGCTGCGCTTGAACTTGTCGAAGGGATCGACAAATCTGAGTCCTTTCAGCTTCTTTTTATTGACTGCCGAAGTGATCAAATAACGAGCCATTCTCACCTGCCCTGGGAGGCCCTCGAGTGCTTCTCCAGAACTGGCGATCTTGTCCATAAGCTCGGTCCAAGCAGAGGGATGCTCCTTCTTCAAGTTTTGAAGCATCACAGCCAACGACTTCAGTGCTTTAGCATCCCTGTCAATTGCGCCCTTCATGTCCTTCAGCAGAATCTCGCTGCGCTGTCTCCGGTGATGTCTGACGATGCGGCAGCCAAAGTAGACCAGCGTTGGCACTGCCATAGTTGGCATCAAGGCTGGCCCCCCGGAGAGGAGGCCCATGGAGCTCAAGGCCAACATGATGCCCGTGGTGGTGCCTGCAGTGATAACCATAAAGCTGCACTAGGAGGACACAAACAAGCACAAAAACCCTAACGGACGCGATGTCCTGACCACAGACGTACAACTATAGACTGAACAGCGCTCGCCCACTGAGCCCAGAGACTATTATCCGGCAAGCCCTGCAGCTGACTTTTGCTATGAAGGGCAAAACAATGCCCGTCCGGCGCCAAAACAACACCTGAATTCTTACATTTGTCAATATGGTGGCGTCTTGCTGTGCCTATGGTTGCGAAAACCATGTGTCAAAGAAGACTCAGGAGCAAGGAATTACATTTCATAAGTTCCCCAAAGATAGTGACCTGCTGAAAAAGTGGCTCCACTTCCTCCGACGAAAAAACTTCACTAGTGACACTACAGTGATCTGCTCCATTCACTTTAAAGAAGGGTCTTTTGCAGGTACTTCTCGTCGACAGGTGTTGCTGAAAGGGGCAGTGCCTCAAATTTTTTCAGCATTTCCTGACCACCTGCGTCAAGACACGAAGAAGCGACGTGTGCTCACTCGGCAGAGTGTGACAGCTACTGCTTCAGTCGAGGAGCTGCAGGTATCAGTTCAAGATCTTGCCCAAGCTCCCATTATTTCCCGCTCCGACCACGACTACAGCTTTCTGCCAGGCATGGTTGCCAGAGTTGGTTTGTTTCAGTAATGGAAAAATTCTTAAATATGCATAAAAAAAAACAGCATCAAAGCTCAGTTCAGACCAACCTGGCTGCCATGTCAGCCATTCTTTACCAGATACCACTAGAGATTCCTTGCAAAAGGCATGTCTTCGGCTGAGAGATTTGACCACAGACCGGTCAAAGAAGGATGCAAATGTGAAAAGGTACCTGCGCAGGGCCAAGAGAACCAACCGCACCATGAAGGATGTCTTACAACAGCTCCAGTCCAAAAAAGTGGTGACTAATGAGGCAGTGGCTGTGCTTGAGCAGTACGATTCTGTTACTGCACAAACAGTGAAGGAGCTGGTTACACGTCAATGCCAACAGACAGGAAAGGCCTATTCAGAGGGAGTGAAGGACTTTGCTCTAACACTCCAGTTTTATAGTCCAAAGGTCTATGATTATGTTCGGCGCATGTTTACTCTTCCACATCCAGCTTCCCTTCGACACTATACAAGTGCCATCAAATGCCTTCCAGGTTTGTCATTCATCCTTAAATATTTTGGTTGTACATAGTTGCTCAAGCTTACTGAAAACTTCCCAAGAAGCTGCAAGTTTGAAAGGGACATAGAAAAAGTTCTTCTTTTTCAGGTTTCCAAGATGCCGCATTTTATGAGCTTCAACAGCACCAAGAAGAGGATGCTTATGCCGATGCAGCTCTCATGGTTGACGGAATGTCAATTAAGAAGTGCATTGAGTTTGACAAGACTCTCAGTCGAGGCCTTGGCTATGTGGATTACGGCAACCAATGTGACCTAGGGGATGTGGACGAAAAAGCAAATGAAAGCCTGGTGTTCATGCTTGGATACAAGTCTTATTGGAAGCTGCCTGTTGGCTATTTTTTGTGCAGGGGCACCAAAAGTGGCATTCTTGCTGGACTAATAAGAGAAGCCATACAGCGTGCATTTGAAGTTGGGGTCATTGTTCGCTCACGTTACAATGGATGGAACTAACTGCAATATTGGTGCATTTAGGAGTCTCGGTGCGAGCCTCATTACCCAAGACCCTACGCAGCAAGGAGTGAGCTTTCCACATCCTTCTGGCTCCAATGTGGTAGCCATTCTGGATCCACCACACTGCTTCAAGAACATTCGAGGTGCCCTTGCTCATTTTGGATACTTTGTTTGGCCAGGAGAAGGAAAAGTGATGTGGGAGTTACTTGTCAAGCTCCATGAACTGCAAAAAGAACATCAGCTCCACCTGGGAACAAAACTGACAAGCAGACATGTGAACTTTCATCAGAACAAGATGAAGGTTAAGTTAGCTGTCCAAGCAGTCGCATCTGACAGTGTTGCACGGGCCCTGCGTTGGCTCTACAGTGAGTCAATACCTGGGTTTGAGTCACCAGACACCCTTGTCACTGCCAAGTTTATTGAGCACCATAACAAGGTCTTTGATCTTCTAAATACACGGTCTTTGTGTGGCCAAGGCTTCAAGAAATCTCTGATGGTTGAGACATTTTACAGCAATACTATCCAACGTGTTTGCCAAGACGTTAAGGACATGTATGCAGTCCTAACTGATCCCATGGGAAAGAAACTCCTCAAAGGCAAGCGTAAAACTGGACCCTTGGGAGCACTGGGGGGCTTGTTTGCTGTCTGTTGCCTGGTAAATGACATGAATACCAATGATTTCAAGCTATCCTACTTGTCTACTTATAAGTTCTCCCAGGATCACCTGGAACTGTGGTTCAATGCAGTGCGACAGAGGAATGGATGGAGTTATAATCCCTCAGCTCATCAGTTCAGGTGTGGCTTTCGAATGTTGCTGATGCATGCAGGCAAAAATGTCATTGCAAGCACATACGGAAACTGTGTTGCGCAAGATGACACTGCAGTGTTGAGCGTGTCTTGCACACAGCCAATTTCAAGTTACATTTCTCCCCATGAAGAGGAAGTCCCCATTATTGAGGAAGAGAGAGAAGAGCTATCTAACGAGGAGGCACATCTCAGTGGCTGCAACCTTGGCCACCAAGACTGTGTTGTGTGCAAGGCAGCACTAAGTTACATTGCTGGTTTTATCACTTGTGCAGTAGGAAAGGCTTTAAAGTGTGTCTCATGCAAATCTGCCATCTCACACAGTGAATTTGATCCCTGTCTGGAAGAGTCACTTATACATTTCAAAAACTTTGTATTAACAGATTTCACAAATTCCAGAGGACTCACCTTTCTGTCTGGTAGCCTCTGCAGACTTCTGATTCATTGTGAGAGAGCCTTTCGAAGAAACCAAAACCTGATAAGTCACAAGCAGGCAGTTGCAAAACTGCAGTATCAAGTTCTGCTGACATTAGACTTTACTGTCTTCCCAAACCTTGCCACATACCATGCTTACGAGACATCAATTGGAGTGGACAACCGTTACTGGAGCCTGGTACAACTTATAGTAAAACAATATTTATGTATACGGTTAAAGAAGGCAATGAAAGAGATGTCATTTGCCCAAAAGTCTGGAAACAGCATTCATCATTCTCCTATTTTTCAGAACATTTAACAGTCTGCCTGTGCTTAAATGCTTTTTCAGTGTAAGTTCCAGTGCTCAAGTATAAACAGTTACTCACATTAATCATGAAAACGTTTTCCTGTTCCTCTTTATCGTTCAATTTTACATTTCATGGTAGGTTGCACCATATTTACCGAAGTTTGTTTTGCCCTTCTTGGGAAAAGTCAGCTGATTCGCAGCCCGGACACCAGTAGCCGCGACTAGCTCAGTCTATAGTTGTAAGTCTGTGGTCCTGGCCCTTTCCATTGCATCTGCAGCCACTGGGGCGCAGTTTGAATGCGTGAATGTCAACTGTTCTATGGAAAGGCAACCCTGACTCACAAAGCTCTCCACATTTTGAATCTAAGGTTTGATGCAACAGAAAACGATCAATACCTATTGCTGAGCCCGCCCAAACAACAACGGCCCAAACCGTCTCCTCAACCCTGATGTTGCTCGAGAAGCGCTGAATTTCGTCGATCAAGTCCTGCCGAGCGCTACTGGCAAGGTGGACATGGTTGTCCACCTTTAAGATGGTCTCCCCCGGGATCTCCTCCAGATTGTTCATTGGCATCCCATAAATTGCTGCCAGAACAGAGAGCTTGATCCCCATGGTCGTGCTCACTGTGACTGCAGAAAAGTCAAGAGGTGTACGAGCCTGACGCAATCTTATCTTCGAAAATGTTGCTGGAGAAAGACATGATCAATTCTCACGTCACCCCTTTTACATAGGGCATACAGACCAGCGCTGTTGTGCAAAGGAGTTGGCACTCATGGGGATGAGGACTTCTCATCAGATGCGCAATATTCTTCAATGGATCGACTTTTTTCACCATCCACTGGCCGTCATTTCCCCAGAAGTCAGACCCCGAATGTTCAGTTTCACCACAGAAGGAGATGCTTGGTCGAGGAAGAAAAGGAGCAGAGGCAGCGACAGGAACACTATTTGTTTGACGAACGATAAGAAAAGTTAAATTTGCCAGTGAGAATAACCCTTATTATTTGTAAACATGTCATTTTCTTTCACTGATTGAATTTTTTCAGTCTATTTGCAGTTACCGTTAACGCACCTCACTTCTCGTTACTTCTCACTGTCATTAAAAAGAAGTGGGAGAAGAAGTACCACTGTATTGTCTGCTCTTTCTTTGTGAATCAGTGGAAACCAACAAAACCTGGCAACCCTACCCTTCCCATCCGCTCCGCTCAGTCAGCTGCATGGGAAAATGACTGGGCAAAAAACGACTCCGTCACTGTTCTGACTTGGCAACTCTGACTTGGTAAAGGAACTCTACAGTCTTAACGTGTCCTCCTCTTTAATGCAGCCACTGGGAAGTGAATACAGTCCTACGGCGGAACAGAACAGCTGAAGCTGTACTAATAATATAGGACCGACTAGGGTGACCACCCTAGGGTGGTCAAGTAAGGTATTCAAATCGGGCGTATCATAGAGCTTCAATAATAAAGCCAACAACTTTTTCTGCTTCACGATCACAAAGCCGATCATTGTCCATTGGAACTGTCCTCTGATCAGCCAATTTCTCAAGATGTCGCAGTCGAAATCCAAGGCATGGTGGCAGATCTCTCTGTCTGCCACCCTGGCGGAGCTGTAGAGGCCGTCGTAAGCGTGGCTGGGACGTGTGATCTCTCTGTCGTCTCTCCTCATTGGGGCTGTTGGGGGGCCTCTCAGCCTCGTCAACGTGAAGGGGATGCGGAGGACCCGTGGAGCTCCAAGACGGCGATGTCGTGGCCTACAAGCAAAATGCTGGTGCCAAAGTACCTCATGCCGAAGAGGGTCTGATCGACGACTGCGGTACTGACAGTGTGTAACAACCTGATCAAGTTGACATCGTCGGTCCAGTTGGAGTGGTCGGGCGTGATCTTGGTGGCAGTTGAAAGCGCACTTTCACCTTGTAAGCTGCCTTCCTCTTCCTGGGGTTGGGATGTGCTGTCCAAGTCGTCGTAGGAACACTTTTGTCCAGTTCACACGTTCGTCGAAATCTCAGAAACGAAGCCTCTGCTGGGGTCATCTCAGGTCCCACCTCTTCTGGCTTCGACTCCAGAAGTTCCTCTGTGACGACCTTGATGGAGTTCAGAGCGAATCTTCCAGATCTTCACAGCACTTCCAGGTTGCGACGCAGTTCGGATTGGGAAGGAATGCTGAGATTTCTCCAAAGCCAAGAATTCGCACGACCAAGCTGATCGGCACGAGTTCAGTTGAGGTAAGTCTTACAACTTATGGCTTCCCAGGTTTGACCAATAAATGTTGCAATACATTTATCCCCACAGAGTCAATGCATCAGAATTTCTTAACAGATGTTTTGTACAGTGATGAAGCAGATGATGAAAACTGTGATGTAAACATGTGCAGTCTTCTTGATGGATATGTTTCTGGGCACTTGTGTTGTTATAAAGAGAATGTAACATGCAGTCATGTTGAACAACATAATGTATTTTTAACTTGGCAGAATTTTCTGTCACCTGGCAAATCTTGGCACAGTTTTACACGAAACTTGGTGGTAACTGCTGCTGGCCATCTGGCAGCCCTGGTCCACACGCGCCACTCGTTGACCGATCTGGCCTAGTCACGCCTTTGAAGGATTTTAACTGAAATTAACCTATCTTCTATTTATCAACTCTTATGATTCTACTATCTCACTACCTCGGACATTTTTACCCCTTTAAAACCCAACTCCTTCGACATTCCCATACTCCCCTTCTCACCTAACTTCACTTTTCCAGGGGGTGTAAGTCAGTTCAATGAAAATGATCATTGTTGTTATACCTTGAATATTTTTGTTCTCACTTTCGGACGCATAGGGTGCAAGGCAAATGATATGTTCAGAGAACGAGGACGTCATCTGTTTAACAGTTTATTTTAGACTGCTTGGCAGTTGGTAGTAGGCTGCCGCTGAAGTAGCGTTATAAGTAATACGTGAGCGTGTAGCCACAGAGTAACTATACCTAGAGTGGCCCTTCCCCTCCTTCCCTTCAGCGAGCTACAGCGCCCCCTTCCCTCAGAGGGATAACTCAGAGACAACATGTCTTTTATGTACTGAAAAGCCTAATGTTTGACGAGCTATATCTCATATATGTTAAAGGTGGTACG
>JAAUXU010125933.1_pt1 | contig 13206 bp, 13 predicted proteins | sample 7278151 | NCBI WGS metagenome assembly JAAUXU01 (sample SAMN14350113, study PRJNA611818) | marine sediment metagenome | isolation source: surface marine sediment (1.8m) | place: French Polynesia: Moorea | collected 2018-08 | reverse complement strand
CTACTCTGTTCAGTGCAGCACTGGAGTACGTACTAGGACAACAGTTATAACCGCAAAAAAACAGACATAACTTTTCATATACAAAGGATATTTCAATTCTACCTTTTGTTCTGTGAATCTACACTACGAACTGCAGCGATTAGCAAAAGTTTCGTGCTTCTAAAGGCGCAATTAAGCTTTGAGACAATTTTTGTTCTGCCAACTTCATGGGTTGGTTTTTCGTATAGGAGGGTCTTAAAATGCCCAGCAAGGGCAGGTGCCGTACTGGAAAAAAAATGAGCTTGTACAAATTAAGCCGTTGTTTTCATTGTAACATTAGAAAGTAAATATAGTAAATGAAAGGGTTCCTTCCAGGTATAAAGTGTTATCAAACTGAAATATTTCTTTATTCTTGACATTTTAAATGCAAAAAGTGTTTTGAGTAACTCACTATCAGACATGCATTCATCATTGTTTTAAACCTAAATATTTGAAAACCCGGGGTCCGTACATTATCTTGCCCCACAGTGTTCAGGGCCCCCTCAGGGACGGGGTGCAGCTCCAAGCTGGGGGGGGGGTCAAACCCAGAGAGTTCAGGCCGAAGAAAGCATTTTTTTTGTAAAGTAAACTGCCCTTTGGGCCCCATAAAGGGAGGGAGACCTCCAGAGGGGAAACCCCCGGAGATGAGTAACCCATAGAGAGAGAATGCGGGGTGAAGGGCCGCAGTAAAGCTTTCCGCAGATGGCTTTGTGTAGTAGGGAGCCTTGTTGAACCTTAAAATCACTACATGATTGGATGTACTCATACTATTATCAGCGTGGATTTCTTCAATCAGAAGTTGTTTATCCCAGGCCGCACAAAAAATGGGACGTAAACACTTGTGTCGCATAAAGTCAACAACAGTAAGGAATTATGTCAAGTCTGCAAAAAAAGACGAAGCTTTTACGATCAATCTCTGCTGCTAATATATTCGCATCGAGGAAACGTCATTCAGTTGTGCACTCGTCAAACCCTGTGTAATATGCCTCTTGTCCTTGGCGGGGACCTAGGTCCCCGCGACGATGACGCCCAGAATGCGGGGTTTGACAAAGGGTTCGAACGGTCCTCTGCGGCGCGAAACACCGTTCGACTCGGTTGTGATGGACCAGTCCAAGTCGAGAGGACAAAGAAGAGCAGAGAGCAGCTCTCCCCGTAGCTGTCTGCGGACGCTTTCTCGCCACTTTTCTACCGTGACGTGAGCATCTCCCTCTCTATCCCTCACTGACATTATTGTCGGCAATGTGGCTGTTCATCAAACGAGACAAGTTTTCGCCGCCTCGACAGACGAAGAATCTCTGCCCAGTTAGTTTTGTGATCCGTCAGATTTAATGTGTTCGAGCGATTTTTTGCCGGAAAAAGTGTGCGCATTTGACCACGTACATGTACGTATGTACTGCACATGGACTCGTCGTGGACCACGCGCGGACGGGCGGTGACTGAACCTAAAGTGAAGCGTTCTTGGAAAATCGAATTTGCCTGACGGCAAAGATTGGCTTCTCTTTGTTATCGTCGAAGACTTTAAAAGGGTAACTTCTACGAGGTTTGAGTGCGGAGGAGGCTCATTTTTCATCAATGCTCGATTGATGGGTGACTGGCAGGGGAAATCAAACTTCTCTACTTAAAAAGTGGCCGTGGACGGAGAAGAGGATCGCGACAATTTTAGTGCTCCATTCAGGTGACGTCGATCTCACTGATCTCTTTCGGTTGCCACAATCCAGATGACAAACACAGCCTGAAAGACATCAACGCCTCCATTCTGCCACAGTGACTGTCCGTGAATGTAAAGTGCGATAGGCCAAAGTGCACTGAACGTGACATTTTAAGTATAGCGTCACACACGCACAGTCCTATCAGAGCTGTCGCCTTCACCTCAGGGCTGAGACAGAAGAAGGGTCGTCGATCTACTTTTAGCAGGTGAGAGAAAATATATTTTTATTTATATTATTAATGGGCTTGACTTTCCGTGACCGCACTGCGTGCTGCCAGTCACTGTGCCAATGGAGCTACGGTGGCAGATGCCGTCAACAGACGGTTTCTGCATACTGCATAGGACGAACGGAAAATTTTGAGAAAGCAGAATAAAAAGTCTCAACGCTGACACAACACAGATTCCCTCTGTTAGAATTATAAAATATTGAGTGGACAGCACACGTGACACCGCTGTACGTACACGTACTGATGCACACACACACACACACACACACACACAAAAGCTGTGTCTTGACATTCGGAAGATCGACTGCTCTTGGCTAGGTACAGCTGGAAGCTGGTGTCAGGCTAACCTGTTCACGGGTCACATGCAGAGGATAACCATACTACAGGGTTTGCATAGAAGGCTTACGAAAAACCTATCTTCGACGCACCCTAAATTTTCAAGACTTACTCCGGGGGGGGGGGAGGAGGAGAGGTGTGACCTCAGACAAATACGGTATATATCATGGAAAAACATACACGTACTCGTGTTGGCATAGATGGTAGTAGTGTGTACACCGCATTCTGCCACATCACATCGTCCCCCTGTGCCTTCTCTCAAGAGGTAAGCTACTTTTACGAATTGCTTCAGCCCCCTCTACTTGGTGGATGCTGGGGGTTCCACATCAAATTATACACTGTAGTGGTACTTTGGGTCCACATTAAACGGTTGTGAAGAGCCTTTGGATGGTTTTTAGTGTCGCGATTGACAGCTGTAACCCTCAGCCTTCCCTGTTTGTCCCTTCTGGCGTCAACCAGGTCTGATTTGTGTTCCGATTGCTGGTCTGAGAGCACAATTTGACACACACCGTGCTTAAATCTGCTTGGAACGTTGTATCATTACCCTCGAGAACGTCGGCAATGGAGTATCTGAGTGTGTACATAGACAAGGATAGCGTGCTTTTTCATGTGGCGGACTAGAAAATGAATGGTTTTTCAAGGATGGGAACGAGCAGGAAGAGAATGTCATTCATCCTCCTTTGTCGGGAGAAGATGATGAATAAGTTTGCTTTTGCCCGCAGAATATCTGCGACCTGAGTTGAAGGTACGTGGGTCTATGTGATTAAGAGACGGAATGATAGGCCAAAGTGGTACACTTTGAGAAGTTTTCGAGTCTCTTCGTAAGCCAACTAAAGCATTGACTCCATGGCAGATCCCAAGTTGCGCCCGAATAAGGGACCACTTGTGAGCTGGTCAGTTTGGCTCTGCAATTCTAAGCTAATTTCGGGCAGCGTCAGATTGGCCGATCCGGCCGGTGGTCCCTGGTCCGTGTGGCCCAGTGATCCCGTCCCATCCCGGTCAGCCTCCGGAGGAATCACAGGCCACAAACATGAGCGCATTTAAAAAGTTGTTGCGACACAAGTACTTTTTTCACTTCTTCTTCGCCCTGTTCCTTCGCCGTCTTTTACTCTGTATGCTAAACGCTCCTCAAGAAGGCACTTAGAGCCATTACAAAGCTGAAGGAGAAGACTTCTCTGCTGTCACCGAAAGAGGGGAAAAGAAAGCTTATTCCGTGGTGCCTAAGTTGTAGTACGTACGTGTACAGAAGTTACGGCAGTGGCTCAGTAGTAGAATTTTGAAGCAAAAAGCAAGAATTGCCTGGGCTTTTCCCCGAATTTCTATTACGTGCGTGAACAAGACGAGCGCCAGCGGATACACACCCATGCTAGGTTGTGCTCTTGAGGCATGAGTGACTTGTCAAGGAAGGCTGAGAGGGAGATGGGAGGAGAGAAAGAGGTTGAGGTGGGGCGTGAGGAGAATTCAGGATGACAACTAGGGACCAGAGTAAGAATAATTCGCTTGGAAAAAGCAATGTGACTGACTGACATGGAGATGGCGACAAAAAAGGGCAATAGTCGTCACTCACGTCACTTAAACTGCGACATGGGGAAATTTGCACTGACGGGCTTCTTCATATGGCTGAGAGGAGGAAAATGCTGATATGCGCGCATGCTTCTTTGTCCGGAACATAGAGTTATGTACGCTGCACATCCAGTTGTGGACGAGCTGCCGGATGAGGACGCCAACGGCGATACCGCCAACTCCATGACGTCACTTCGAGCTCCCACACAAAGGGTAACAAATGAGATTAAGGAGAAGAAGGTTAAAAGACGAATAAGATCCTGGTCCACCAAGGCTTGACTCCTTTCACTCTCTCCGTCTTCCTCACTGTCAGACGAAAAAGCGCCTGGACAACAGGAGATTGTAGTGGCTTCTAAGTACGGGACGTAAGGCAGTGAATGATGTATCATATGTAAAGCTGCTCCCCCCTTTTTTTCGTACATACGAAATAAATCGGCACTGCCACTGGCAGCGCTAGGTAATGCTTCCAAGTGGGTTCCTCATTTCTTCTCTTAAGGTTGCCGCTTGTTGTCGCATTTTCCCCAGATTAAAACTCCTCCTTGCAGAGACCGTTGGCTCGAATATGTCGGAGGGACCCCTTTCATCTCTCCTTACAAGGCATTGCTTGACCACCCTAATCCGTTCCAAAGTATCGGATTTCCTCCTCCCTGATCTCTAAGCCGCTAAAGGTTGCCAATTTGCTGGCCACTTCTTTCTCTCTCGTGTACAGCTAAGTATAACAGAAGTGTAGTTACACAGAAACACCATCTGCACATATATACTGGTATCAAGTAGCTACCAAGTTGCTTCGCTCTCACATACCCTGTCTTCTGTGCAAGACCAGACCACTTGTCATCCTTGTAAGGGACGTTGGAAGTAGCTCAAGATCAACAAGCTGCTAGCTAACAGGGACAGATTGCCTCCTTGACTTTGCGGCCCCAAAAAGGGCCTGCCACGTTTGAAGGATGTAGCCAGAAGTTACATTTGCTGCACTGACCGTCCTCCAATGCGGTAAAGGAGCTGGCGATGTGGCTGCCAAGCCGCCGGCATATGCATGCACGCGCACCTAGGTACTTGGTCCACCTCACCCACCCCCAGACATGCTGCGTCGGCGGACCAGGACGCGTGCCTGCAGTGCGCGCAAGAGCACTACTGCTGGGCGCGAGCATGAAGGCGTACATCACCCAGAACTGTGTAGCTGCGCTCTCAAAGTGGTGGCAACTTTTGCAGTGCTGTGCGAAAATTGCGAATTCCCATTACAGGGAGAAATTGAGTTTGCAATTTCTCGCCAAATGTAATCGGACTTGAATAATTTTCCCATTAGAAATATCTCAAGGATGGGAGGAAGAGTGTGGCGACGCCTTGTGTTGGCTGCGCATCCCGCGAAACAAAGTGTGTAAGAACAACAATTTATGCTGTTAGTTTATCCCAGGGATTTCGCAACACTTGTGCAGACTGCGTTGGTTCGCTCTCCCCTCAAATTATGGGCCACAAACTTGCAGTGCGTAGTGCATGCGATCACCAACGCAGCATGAAACGCGCACTCTCGAGACATTAAAATAGCTAAGAACAAGCACAAAGTGAGAATTCACAATCAGTCGCAGAGGACCGCCATTTACTCGAGCACGAAGAGAGCGCTGCTGGTTAAATTAGCTCAATAGAGAACAAAATTACTGCTGCTGGCTAAATTGTTTCCAAATGACTTGTCCAAAGCACTCTACTTTGTTAATGTGCGATAGAAGGTACAATGTGGCACAGTCTGGAAGAAAAACCCTGGTCGTTTGCTCCTCTCTAGCTTCAAGCATTTCCCACTTTTTGGGCCAGATCTCCTTCGGCCCCTTTCTCTTTTTTCCCCCTGGTTCATGTAAGGAACAGCTCCCCTTCCCCCCCTTACCTCAGGATCAGAAAAAGGGGTGTTTCCAGATTAAGATATATCTGTCTGCATCAAGGCCTGATCGCTCACACGGATGCCTTGGCCACCCTCTCCCACACCGGAGGTGCGTGATGGTCGGCGCCGCCGGCATTAAAAGCCTTCCGAATAATAATATGGAATTGTACGTACGTCCGGGTTTCGATTGGCAAGATGAATGGGTCGGCAGAGGATGCTGTGCTCTTCTTGCCTGGCTATCGACCGCACGAGTCCGTGAAGCAATTCATTGGTCTGCCGCCTCCTCTCTGGGCAGATTCAGAAAGCCCAACTAAGGAGGCTATCTCACCCCACAAAAAAACCCGGCCTACGTAGGGCAAGTGCCAAGACCAAATTTCACTCGCTTGGCCCTGCCAAAGCTTCTTTATTACAACAGGTAGTGTCGGGGGGGAATTTATTTAGGCCAGGCTGCTGCGGTCCGGAGCCCTAACATTCCTTATAATAGGTACGATGTAATACAATGAACGATGAAATGCAATGGCGAACGCCGTCGTCACGCGTGAGCTGTGCAGGCACAGAGTTGTCGTCGCTGATCTGGAATCAGTTTCTCGTCCCTTCTTTTCCAGCACGATATTCAGTTCGACATCAAATATTTCGAGTTCTTGCTCCTCCATTTTTTTGTCTGCCTGCTCTGAGGCGGCTTCGGCGGCTTCGGCGGCTTCGGCACGGCGGCGGCGGCACTCACGTTATTCATGATTATGCAGCTTTCCGCATTCAGAGCAGAAACCGTCATTCCGATTCCTTGGTTTAGCGCCCGCTCATATCTCACGGATCCTGATCTCGCCTCGTCACGCACCTGAGGCCGTCATTTATCTCTTGCTTTTTTAGCCCTGCTTGAAACAGCAGTAGGAAAGCTGCACCATCACTCAAACTTTCTCCTTATAAAAAGGAGCCAGACAATTGCTACTTCCTCACCCCCACTGGTAATACTGTATTGCATCGCATCGCCTGGAATTATCTTTAGGCACACTCCTGTACAGAACAGTTCTTTCATCTGTCTGTTGAAGTGCGTTATAAAATGTTTGCTATCAAAATCTGACGGGAAGAATAAATTGAAAGATGAATAGTGCCGAAAGTTACGGGGGGCGGGCGTAAAAAATGAAAAAAGAAAGTCGGTATATTTGTAAACACAACAGCTGCAACATGGATGAAATCATCGGGCGTCTCCCGGATGGTGGCAGCGCCACGGACGTCGCCAGGGGCATTTAAAGTATCGCGCGCCACTGTTGACACAGTTAGAAAAAAAGTGACTGTTTACAAAGCTAAAGAAAGTTTGCGAGGCAACTTGAGGATGTCTCTAATCGTGTTCATTGTCGCCCGCCCAAAGTGCGGTTCCCAGCTGTCAGCTACAATGGCCACTGCCAATCCAGTGACGTCCGTCAGGAAGTTGGCCAGGGATGCAGATGCAACCTAAACTTTCATGCAATTGTAAGAGTCTTGCAATGCGATTCAGGGCTGGCACAGGGGACGAGGAGGTCAATGCCAAACACTCCACATTTTGAATAACAAGCCAGGAGGTAGAAATGTCATCTTTGGAGACGATCGACCTTTCAAATTCTCCTACAGCGCTACATTCACTCAGCCTTGAATGACCTTTTCAAGGCAGTGATGTTCACACGCATATTGGGTCATCAGACGGCCATTGTCTGTGTCCAGTCTGGGCCGAGGGCATTTTGGATTCGCACAAAGACCTTGGAGAAGGTTATCACATATGCGGACATGGCTAACAAAATCACACTTACCCGCAGGATGACTTCAAACTCCATCTGAAAGGCAATAGTCTTTACATACGAAGATTAAGGAGGACTGTTTACTATAGTGAACAGCTGTTCTTAATCTTTACCCTGAACTGGCGCTTAATAAAGGTGTTGTTCAATAAAAGAAATGACAATTTTTATGTCTTAGAGTTTCAAAATTTGTAAGGCTACTTTTGGTCCATTCGGTTGACACGTGGACAAGTACATTTTTTTTTTTTTTTAAAAATCACTTCATCGGGCACCCGCAGTTTCAGAAGCCCGCTTTTCTGCACTACCTTCATAAAATTATTCCATTTTATACAAAGGTGTGAATGCTTCACACGTACATTTTCCAAAATTGCCAGAAAATCACATCACCCTTCTGAGGTACTTTAGCGCTCTTGTAACAACATCTGCGTTAACAGCACTGTTGTCACAACAAGTGTGGAATAGAAGGTCCCATCTGGATCAAGGTGTTTTGCATGTTGCTGCATTCCGTATTTCCTCGAACATGCGTAATCCTCTAATAAAAGGAACCCCAGCATCCTGGAGTTCTGCATCTCATGCGCATAAGCAACTCCTTGAGCAACTCACTAGATAGTGTAGGAGTTGAATGCGCCGAAATTTTGTCTGTCGGTTCTTCCCTGCAAAATGTGGGAAGTGGCGGTTTGCAAAAACTGTCAAAAACTGCCTGCTCAAAGTTTGGGTCCCCCGAGCTTTTTCCCTGAATACCTCTGAGTCCTGACTCGATTTGTTGACTTTGGGATCGCGGTTGTTGCCAGGAGCGGATGGAACTGGTACACGATCGAGGTCAGTGACATGCAGACGGACACCGGACATGTTCAATTGTGGAGATTGTGCACTCATGCTTGTCATGGCACAGTCGCTTATGCGACACAGCCTTGCAAACAGTCTCCTGACCATTTAACATAAGACCTTTAATGGCATCGTCCCATTTCATTTTCCACACCTTAACCGTGTACAGTCCTGGCCGTAAGTAATTGCGTTGAGCATGACAGCACCTCCTATGCTATACTGAAAGGTGTTGAAGTGGAAATTTGATGTGGAATGAGTAGTTGTGATATTGGGACACAATGTTGAGTACACAGGTCAATGTCGAGGCTGCTCATTTTGGTGCTGGAATGCTCAAAAGGAAGCCACCTGGAGGGAGGGCCACACCAAACAGAACAGAAATATGGATTTTTGAGGGGGTAAACGTGGATGAAATTGGCTGAAATTTTCATGGGACAATCCCAGCCCCCTGGCCCAGCATTTCCACCACAATTCACTCCCCAGGCCCTCTGGCATCATGTGCAGGCACTCAAAAACCCCATATAAAAATTTCAATCCATTTCATCCACTTTTACCCTTTGAAAAGGCCAAATTTCTCTTCTGTTTGGCATGGCCCCCCCTCCAGGTGGCTTCCTTTTCAGCACTCTAGCACCAAAGCGGGCAGCCTTGACATTGACCCTGTGTACTCAACATTGTGTCCAAGTATCACATCTACGTGTTCCACATCCAAATTCCACTTCAACACCTTGCAGTACAGCGTAGAAGGTGCTGTCATGCTCGACGCAATTACTTACGGCCAGGACTGTATATATGTATGAAGGTAGCACTCATCTTGTCAAGGAGCCCTTGACCTTCCTGGCTCACTAATTTCTCTTCTCCTACGATCCTAAAACTATTGCCCTGGTGCTAGTGTTGATGTTCTTAGCTTCACCTTAAGCTAACCTTGACCCTGCAGGTGACCATTGAGCTGACGGAGCCAGTCAAGAGTCTGAAGACGTACAACGGCGTCGTCGAGGAGGAGAGCGATACCCTGTACAAGGTGAACCCTCCAGCGTACGCCAGCGAGCTGCTGCCTGGCGCCAAGGCGCAGTTCCAGCTCCACGTCACCTTCGACCGGGGCTCCGACGCACCCAGGGTCAGAAGACTCATCTTCAACGACGAAGACCCCATTGTGTGCATAGAAGTGAAGGAAGAGGAGGAGGAAGTAAGTGAATCTTAGCAAGGAGAAAGATTTAATGGCACAACTGCCGTTGACGAACGAACAGGGTGTTGGCACAGTTGTGTTCTTCCTTGAAAATCAGTTGCAAACCTTTCTTGGACCACCCTGTGCACTGCAACAGGCAAGCTGGCATCCTCCCAATGCGCTGTTGACCTTGGACACCTCTCCGAAACTCACACGATATTGACGCACACATTCAACTCTTGCTGTGTGATCCGAGCAATCCTGGTTCAAAAACTGCTTCAACGGGTTCTTTTTCTTAGCTCGCTAGGTGCGACCTCAGCTGGTCAAAATTCATTGTGATAAAATTTCTCTATACTCTATGCATTTAATGTCCTTGCAGGAGGAGAACGAGTCGGTGCCACAGACGGCCCCGGTGGTGGCCGAGGTCGAGGACGAGGCCGGGGCGCAGAAGCCGGAGTATCCTGCAGTCCCAGGAGGAGGAGACCGAGGCGTCCATGTCAAGTGGCCGAAGAAGGTGGGCAAAAGAGGAAGAAACAAATCTAAAATGTGACGTGTCACCCTGTTCAAGGTCCTCGGCTTGTACATCTTGCTTGCGGACAATGACGAGGAAGGATTTGAGAACGACTCGGACTCCTGGACACCCGAACTCTTCCCATGGCAACAGGTGAACTTATTCTGTTGTGACATACGAGTACCTATGAAATGCAGTGTGGACATTCTGTGGGTTTTAGCCATTTCAGGTCAACAGTGTTGAGATGAGTCCTATAGGCCGAGGCCTTAATTTAGGCCTGCAAGCAGAAGTAGTGTATCTAACTTTTAGCTGTAGACAGTTTTCTTGGTCTGTTATGGGTAGTTTTTGACCAAGCCAGAGTGCAAGACTGTTTCACCGTGTCCAGCTGCAGCAGGTCCACTCGGATGCACTTCTCCACGTGGATCAGAGTACGTACGTAGCATGTACGTACCACATTAGTCAAACAAAATGGCATAACAAGCATTATTGACTTGATACAAACGCACATGCGTACACCCTGTAGTGGGGCTGACCCCTGTAGTGCAGCTGACCAACAGAAAATGATTGCTTGTACGTTTCTGTGACCCCCAGGAATCTGCCAACGTGTTGTTCTTCACCTTCATCCACCCCAGCACCATGGCCATCCCTCCCTCCTTTAAGAAGCTGGCTGCAACCAGAGGGACCGACCAGCCTGGAGCGGTGCCCCAGGACACAGTGATCATCTTTGCAATTGGTGGGTCAGAGGCTGAAAAGGGGATGCTTCAAGTCGTTTGTGGCAATGGCCTCCAGCTGCCTTGCGACTTCCAGTATGTGACTGTCGTCACCATTTTTCAGGTGGCTACGCTTATTCACTGAAGCCGAATCCCTGGCACTGGCTGGAGTCTCGCGAGGCTGCCGAGGCCATGGCTGAGAAGGTGGCTGAATGGCCTCGGCAGTACCAGTGCGACGGGATCGACCTCGACCTCGAGGAGGGCGCCGGCGCACACAAGAAGGCCGGTGAAAACATGATCCACTTCATCAGGAGGCTCAGGCAGCTGCAGCCTGACATAATAATCAGCCAGCCAACCTATGGATATCCAGCAGTAAGAAGAGTTCATTCACCCTCGAAGAGTCTGTGGGCCGTACATAGACGCCGGTGTTGATGGGCGCAATGCGCAAGTTAACCATGTTTTTCTGCAGGTCCAGGCTGAGAGCGATGTGATCAACGCCTCCTGGGATGTGGAAGGCAAGGTCCAGAACCTGGCGGACGCCATAGGGCTGATGGTGTACGAGGGCACGCAAGCCCTGAACTACGTCAAGAACTTTGCAAGAGGATCAGAGCAGTGGGAGGGATTCCCCATCAAGGTCAACGTGCCCACGGTAAGGAAACACGCACGATGTTGACCCACCTTGAACAGTGGAGTAAAAGCTGCTGCCTGCCTTGACCAGGACGCCATCCTGCTCGGTGCCAAAGGGTCCTCGTCCAGCGCCACCATCAACGCATTGGCGCGCGCGGCCGTGGAAGACGACTTGCTGGGCATTATGGTCTGGTATGCGAGCGTCAAGAACGGGTTTCACTACGCCATCTCCTGGGACGCGTCCATCGTGGACGACGCCATCGACGGCTACAAGAACGCAAAGAAGATCCTGGATGCTCACAACTAAGAGTTCAAGCCTCAGTTTTGTGACGAATGGCCACAGCATGCCAGTATGGACTATGCGTACACAAACATTACAAAATACATAATGACTCTGGTGTGACTGAGTTGATCACACTCCGGTTGCTTTTGTATGGTTTCGACTTATAGGTGAAAGTATTTCAAAACTATGCAGAATATCAAAGCATGCATATGCTTCGTGGGCATTTCTCAGCTCACATACCACTTGTTCTTCCTTGTTTCCACCTATACTAAAAAGCAAGCAAAAATTGACGTTTGGCCAGATTCGCATGTCAACGACGATTCTGGTGATTTACTCCGTTTTGCGACATCTGGGCGGCTGGACACTACGACCAATATACATATAACAAAACGAAGCTAACCTTGTTAAGGGTGCACAATCTTGACGCTAGTGTGCAAACTTGTGGGATTCTTCAACTTCTAGTGCCACCGCAGCTTGCCTGAAGCCACTGGGTTGACCTTGACCTCGGTGTAATTGAAAAGAAGTCCGCAAGGCTGTCCGTACACAGTCCTTTCGTGCAGTGCGACTCAAATCTTAGGCCCAGGGTATTGACAATAGAGAAGGAACCTATCTTTCGTTCTCTAATGCATTGACCTCCAAGCAGGCCACAGAATTGACCTTTATGGGTGGGCTTTAAAAAGCGTAAAACCAAAACAGTTGCTTTATGTTTTAGAGTCGGAAAAAGCATTACAAAGAATAAGTACTGAAAAAAGAAAAAAAGGGACAGAAATCATGAAAACAGGAAGCAGAGCTTTATCCTCTTCTTTAACACTGAAGTTCTTGCGTCAGTCGATCATTTTGTTTTTGCCGCAACCTCCCAAACTGGCCAACGCCAGTCTAAATCAGTCCCCTGAAGGGGACTGTCTGGCAACCCTGCTCCTAGGTAAAATAACTAAGGCTAACTGTGACTCACTGGAACGGTAAGAAATGAATTCACGACACTCATTTTACCTCTCTGACAAAGAATGAGACTCAGACAAAATGCAGAACATCTCTCTATACTCATACTGTATACAAGGACAGTCGTGATCACTGAAACGTGCTTAGAGGAGAGAATGGACTTCAATAATGAGCGCAACACAGTCTCAAGTGTTCAGGTTCTCTGACCTTGATCTGCTTCAAAGGCCGGGAACGTCGCAAGGCAGGTCAAAAGTCTCCGGGAAAAGCTCGCCGGTCTCTTCAGTGTCCGCTTGACTGACAAAGCGAGATTGACTGGTCATTGTTGGGCACGCGTGCACCGAATTCGAAGGCCAGGCCATGAATGCTCGTGGATGCAGACATTTAACATCTACGTGCACGGTGCGATCATGCTTATTCTTTCCCACCATGCTCCCATCGCTCCCATAGGAAACGAAGACTCAGACTTTCTCCGTCTCCTCCCTGCTTCCACACATGTATCTGTATATGCAAGAAGCGACAGGTCCGTATGTACTTGTGTCTGTCCATCTGTCACACAGTCTGACAGTGTCTCTGACTGTCTGACAGTGTCTCTGACTGTCTGACAGTGTCTCTGACTGTCTGACAGTGTCTCTGACTGTCTGACAGTGTCTCTGACTGTCTGACAGTG
>JAAUXU010044027.1_pt1 | contig 13206 bp, 9 predicted proteins | sample 7278151 | NCBI WGS metagenome assembly JAAUXU01 (sample SAMN14350113, study PRJNA611818) | marine sediment metagenome | isolation source: surface marine sediment (1.8m) | place: French Polynesia: Moorea | collected 2018-08 | reverse complement strand
GGAGCATTCTCGCTGCTCACGCCCGCAAAGAAGAAAACGGACTGCTCACACGCGAACAGGCCCAGGCTTCGGCCATCGAAAATATTCGCCGCCTGAGATACGGACCGGAGCAAAAAGACTATTTCTGGATCAACGACATGCACCCCCGCATCGTCATGCATCCCTACCGGCCGGACCTGGAAGGAAAGGACATCTCCGGCTACACCGACCCGAACGGCAAGCGCCTGTTTGTGGAATTCGTCAAGGTCGTCCGGGCCCACAGCGAGGGTTACGTGGACTATGAGTGGCAATGGAAGGATAACCCCGGCCGCATTGTCCCCAAGATCTCTTATGTGAAGGGATTTGAACCCTGGGGCTGGATTGTCGGCACAGGGATATATGTCGAAGATGTCCGTGCTGAAATCGCTTCAATCACCCGGAAGCTGACCCTGATTAGCATCGGGATCCTGACCATTATCGTGGCCTTATCCGTCTATATCGTCCGCCGCGGTATGATCGTTGAACAGGAGAAAAAGCAGGCCGAGGAAAAGGCCCGGCTTCGTCAGGAACAGCTGTTTAGAGCATCGAAGATGGTCTCTTTGGGCACGCTGGTTTCCGGTGTGGCCCATGAGATCAATAATCCTGTTACCTCTGCGCTTTTAAATACCCAAACGTTGCGAAAAGTGTGGGATGGCGTCTTGCCGATATTGGATGAGCGCTCGCGAAAAGATGGGGACTTTAAAGTAGGCGCCATGACCTATAATGAAATTCGAGAGCGGATGCCGATGCTTTTGTCACACATCGAGGACGGCACGCGTCGGGTCCGTGATATCGTCACCGATCTAAAAGATTTTGCTCGGGAAACCCCTGCCGAGCGTTCAGACGACATCAACGTAAACGACATTGTCGTTAAGGCCGTTGGGCTGGTGTCCAACCTGATCAAGAAATCGACAAACGATTTTTCGGTGGATACCATACCCAATCCGCCCGTCTTCAAAGGCAACGCCCAGCGGATCGAGCAGGTCGTCATCAACCTGGTAATGAATGCCTGCCAGGCCCTGGTAGACAGCGAACGGGCCGTTCGGGTCCGCACCGGCATAGATCCAGCCAAAGGCCGTGTGTTCATAGAGGTCGAAGACGAAGGAAGCGGCGTACAGCCGGAGGCGCTGCAACACATTAAAGATCCATTTTACACGACCAAACGGGATGGCGGTGGAACAGGACTGGGCCTTGCGATTTCGGATCGGATCGTCCGCGACCATGAAGGGCAGTTAGCGTTTATTTCCGAGCAGGGCAAGGGCACAACCGTTCGAGTCTATTTTCCGGTACCCGACGATTCAAGTCGACAAGTGGGAAAAACCAATGAGTGATTCGGCAAAACATTCGGAAACATTGCACCCGCGGCGACCGATTATGATTGTCGACGACGAGGAGCCGATCCTTCTGGCGATCGACACCACCTTGCGAATGGCCGGCATGAACAACACGATCACCTGTGGAGACAGCCGGCACGTACTTGACCTTATTTCCGATGGGCGCATTGAGCTGATGCTGCTGGATCTAAATATGCCACACATTACCGGGGAACGGTTGCTGGACGCCATTAATCGGGACTATCCGCATATTCCGGTCATCATTGTTACCGGGGCAGTGGATGTTGAGACCGCAGTAAAATGCATTAAGGCCGGCGCATTCGATTATGTGGTTAAGCCGGTCGAGGCGGAAAAGCTTCTAACCGCCGTAAATCGTGCGATCTCTTTCCAGGACCTGAAACGGGAGAATTTGGCCTTAAAGCAGCATATGCTTGCCGATACGCTGGAGAAACCCGAGGCCTTCGGCGAGATCGTCACTAACAATCAAAAAATGCTGCTGATATTTCAGTATATCGAGTCCATCTCCCAGACGTCACAGCCGGTGTTGATCCGGGGTGAAACCGGCGTCGGCAAGGAACTCATTGCCCGGACCCTCCACAGATTGAGCGGGCTAGAAGGCAATTTCGTAGCTGTCAACGCGGCCGGTCTAGATGATAATGTATTTTCAGATACGCTTTTCGGTCACGTGAAAGGCGCTTACACCGGTGCAAACCGAAATCGAGACGGGTTGATCGAGCAGGCGTCAGGCGGCACCCTTTTTCTGGACGAAATTGGAGACTTGAACCATGCCTCCCAGGTGAAGTTGCTGCGACTGCTCCAGGAAGGGGAATATTTTCCTTTGGGCAGGGACAAGCCGCGCAAGTCGGACGCCCGCATCGTCGCCGCTACCAACCGGAATCTTTCCCGGCTCCTGGAAACCGGCGAATTCCGCAAAGATCTTAACTATCGTCTTCGCACCCACCGCATATATATTCCCCCCTTGCGCGAGCGACTGGACGACATCCCGCTGTTAGTGGAGCATTTTTTGGAGGAAGCTGCACAAACGCTAGAAAAGAAAAAACCAACGCCCTCACCCGAACTGCTTACTTTATTAAAGAATTATTCCTTTCCGGGCAACATCCGGGAACTGAAATCCATGATCATCGACGCGGTCAGCCGACACAAATCCGGCATCCTTTCGCTGCAGGCCTTCCGTTCGCATATCAAAAGAGGCCAGCCGGAAAAACCCGGTCAGGCCAAGCATCAGCCAGATGCAACCAGAAAGTCCGCATCCATTATATTCCCAGGTCCCGATCTTCCCACCATCAAACAGGCAACAGATCGCCTTGTCCGGGAAGCCCTGCAACGATCAAATGGAAACCAGTCGATCGCAGCAGGGATGCTGGGGATCTCTCAACAGGCGCTGAGTAAGCGGTTGAAGAAGGATCGCGAAAAATAATTTCTGCACAGTCGCCTCCCGGCATCTAAACCAACCCCTACAATTTAAGTTGTTTTCACAACCATGGTTGTAACCTTTCACCGTACCGCCTAGCGCCATGTTCTCCAGTTCTGCCCGATAATTTCACAACTTTAGTTGTAGCCCTATAAATTCTCTCCTGCGGTATCAAAATGATATAAATTTGTTCTATTTCGGATACTTATATCGAAAAACCTCTACTGGCATGCTGTTTGCGTTGGTATACATCAATAATAGATGGCTACGTAAACAATTAATCGAAATCATAGAATCGCCTCTGCAAGGCGGCGCAGTGTCAAACGAAAAGGAGAGACACACATGGCAAATAATGGCTTTTCTAAAGTTTTTCACGATTTGAGGACTCCGCTAACCTCCGTGCGGTCGCTTTCGGAGATCCTCTATGACCATCCGGACCTGAATAGCAAAAAGCGGCAGGAATTTTTAGACATTATTATCCGGGAGACCAAAAGGATGACCGGCATTATCAGACAAGCAGAGTCGCCGATACAATCGACTTCAGAGATCTTTGCCCAAGCACAATCTAAATAATAACAACATCTGCAAAAAGGGAGAGCGGTTCATGAACGAGATCAAGAACAAAGGCTGGAGCGTCACCATGGCCGGGTTGGGAATTAATCTTGCCCTGGGCATTCTGTACACCTGGAGTATTTTTAAGCAGTCGATCAAGGAATCCATTCTTGCCGGGGACGGCCGGTTTAACTGGGACATCTCATCGCTCAACGATCCGTTCGCTGTGTGCTGCCTGATGTTCACCATCGCGATGGTCTTTGCCGGAAGGATACAGGACAAACTGAGTCCGCGCATCACCGCTGTCATCGGTGGTATACTCACCGGTGTGGGATTGATCGTAATCTCCCAGTCAAACTCTCTGTTTTTCTGGATCCTGGGATTCGGCGTCCTTACCGGGCTGGGGCTTGGATTTGGGTATGCATCGGCCACACCGCCGGCGATTAAATGGTTTCCGGCATCCAAGACGGGTATGATCGCAGGGACCGTGGTGGCCGGTTTTGGTTTGGCCTCCGTTTATATCGCTCCTTTGTCTAACTATCTCATTGCAAAATACGGTCTGAGCCTCTCCATGCTTATTTTTGGTGCAGCGTTTCTCTGTGTTGTCTGCTTTCTGGCAAAATTTCTGGTGAATCCGCCGATAGGCTACATCCCTGAAGAGACGCAACCGGTGTCCGGAAAATCGCCAACTGCGAAAGCGAAAGTGTTAGACTTCTCTCCCGGCCAGATGCTGCAAACCGGTTCGTTTTACAAATTATGGTTCATGTATTTCGTGGGCGCCGGCGCCGCATTGATCATTATCGGTGGCGTGGCCGGGATGGCGAAGAAAAGTATGGGGGATATGGCCTGGATCGTTGTTGCCCTGATGGCGGTGGGCAACGCCGGGGGGCGGATTGCCGCCGGTGCTGTTTCCGACAAAATCGGCCGGACATGGACCCTTTTGATCATGATGATTTTTCAGGCCGTGGTGATTTTTTCACTGCTTTTCATCGGTGAGACCCAGGCCCTGCTGCTTGTGGTTGCTGCTACGTTAATCGGATTCAACTACGGAACCAACCTTTCCCTGTTTCCGTCGGCAACCAAGGATTATTATGGGTTGAAAAATTTCGGTATAAATTATGGGCTGGTCTTCTCGGCCTGGGGAGTCGGCGGTTTTGTCTTTCCCCGGGTATCCCAGATGATCGTGGCGCAAACCGGCTCACCGGAGGCCGCCTACATTATGTGTGCGGTCCTGCTGATGGCCAGCTCTCTGACGGCACTTATGACGGATGCGCCCGATCGCATCCCCGAGGGTGCTTCCTTGCTGGAAAGATTCAGGGCAAAACTTGTATTGGCTCGCAAGCAGCCTGCAGATGTCTATATCGGATCGCGGTATAAATAAAATTGGTCTGTGATGATAGCTTGATTTTTAGTATTTAATTCGGCCGATCCACTTGACCAAACGACAACGAACACCGACACTTAATAATTAAAGCAAAACCCTGTCTTGATATCATCAAGACAGGGTTTTTATTTAGCTTCCGCCATGAATTGCCTGCCGCAGGTAAGCAACTGGGTGAACGGTTGCGAAACGGTCATGACCGCAGGCAGTTACCCAAAAAATGCAGCGCAACCTAATGCAGATGTTCGCCGAATCAGCCTAATCATAATCTGGTTTTGAAATTTAGACCACCCATCTACGCCTCGCTGTTATTCGTGCCTGTGTGGGTGAATGTCTTCACCAGTCTCTTGAGAACATCAAAGATTTCGTTCCAGGTTAATCGATTTGGAGGGGCTAAATTGGTTTGAGCTAAAAAAATGCATTAGTACGGAATCATTCCAATCTACCAGGGTGTTAATTTTTTCAACACCGAGTGATTTGATATGAGACATAAATTCGTTAATCAACTTCTTTCCGATACCTTTATGCTGATGATCGGGATCTACACCGATGGTGTCCAGCCGTGCTTCCTCCTGCAAAATACCATATTCTCCCATATAGATTTCCCCCATGACAAATCCCACCACTGTTCCATCCGCTTCCTCGGCCACCAGGGACGTGGGTACAAAATCTTTGGAGTTAAAAAGCTTATCAAACTTCCTTTCATAGTAATCCGGCCGGGAAACCTTGAGGACTTTCTCGTCAATCGCAACCACAGCTTCAAAATCCTCAACCTTCATGAGTCTGATTTCAATGGCGCTCTCGTTCATGGGGCCTCCTTTCTCTTAAAGGTCTTAATTGAGATCCAATTAGAAGCTATCTCAAAAATGCATCTAATCCGCCGGAGGCGGACTCCACTTTTGAATCGATTTGCGCCGCGCTTTGTTGAACACCTTAATGTATTCAGATCAGATGCGAAATCCCGCATTCATGCGGGGAGCGTAACCTACTATTTTTGAGACAGCTTCAAGTGAAGCTGAAAGGTTAACTACCATTTATCGGAAGACCGTTGCTTTGAGCGTGAAAACCAATATCCATATTGTGGCTTACATTAAAAAAAATGACTGATAAACCCATCATTCGGTTAAATGGAGCATAGCTCAGGCCCGTCAAATTTTGCAACCCTTTATAAATATTGCTGGATTATTTCATGATAGATTACCGGCAAAAACCTTCAAACGACTTGGTGAACGACAAGATTCCTATTGCCACGCATTGGCTGTGCCGCCCTCGCGACCCATGGAGATTGCTTTGATTCTGGCGGTCGATCCCCAGAGATTATAGATCTATCCCTGGAAAATCCGCATTGGTTCCATAAATTCGGCCCCTCCTGATGAGTTTTTCCTTGACAGGTTCCGGGGAACCTCATACAAATACATAATAGCTAAATTATAGTTAATTTATAGCTTAAAATGCACCGAGTCCGGTTTAAAAACGAGGTGCATTTTAAAAAAAATTTTAAATAAATTCAGTATCTTAAAAAAAATCGTTCTTTTTTGTCATTGAAAATTCGATTGATGCCAATATGGAACTTCGGAAGATGCGGGCCAAGAGGAAGTCAATATCCGCCCAAACAGTGAGGATATGGTCGCCTTGAAAACAGAAATGAGGCTGAAAGAGATCAACGGGTCGCCGAAGGATCAATGGAAGTCCTCCAGGGCGAAGTTCGGGATCTTCGGGAAGGAAATGATCGAAAAGAGCGTCAAAAAGTCCGGAAGCAGCGGACGCGTCTATCTGCCTTCGAATTGGGTGGGCAAGCATGTCAAAATCATTCGCATTGATTGAGGAAGCAGGAATTCAAGGCTGTGTTGAATTAAGTGCTTGAAATCCATTATTAATCAAATCGTTTTCACCAATTCATGTCATCCATAAGGAAAGAAAAATGAGATACGCTGAGACAGGAATTAATTTAGAAATTGATCTAACCCGCGGAAACATTGAAAGGGTACAGTCAGACCCGAAAGACACCGAGCTTTATCTGGGGGGGCTGGGAACGAGCGCCAAGATCATGTGGGACCGGGTGGGTCCTGAAGTTGAGGCTTTTTCTCCCGAGAATTTGCTCATATTTGCCGCCGGTCTTTTATGTGGCACTCCGGCTACCGGATGTAACCGCACCATTGTGACGACCATTTCTCCTCAGACCAAGCTGATGGCCTTTTCGATGATGGGGGGATTCTGGGCTCCGGAATTGAAGCATGCCGGTTTTGACAAAATAATCCTACGCGGGAAATCCGCCAAGCTGGTCTACATATGGATCAAAAATGACAAGGTCGAGATTCGAGATGCCTCTCATCTGGCGGGCAAAGGCTCCAATGAAACCGCCCAGCTCCTCCGGCAGGAGTTGGATGAACCCAAAGCCGAGGTGGCGGCCATCGGCCTGGCCGGTGAAAACCGGGTGTTTTATGCGTCAATTGAACAGGGCAGATCCAGTGCCAGTCGCGGCGGTATCGGTGCCGTTATGGGTGATAAAGGGGTAAAAGCCATCGTTGTGCGCGGTACCGGAGACGTCACGGTTGCAAAGCCGATGGAATACCTCGAACAGTGCCAGGAAGTAATGGATTATATTAAATGGCGCGAGGACAACCCGATTCCGGGGGTAATTCCCATTTTATCCGTGCTGGGGTCACCGCAAGAGATGGCCATCCATGACGAAAAGTGGCATACCGAAAACTTTGTCTGGGGCACTGCCCGCGAACGCCGAAAAGATTTCTGGACCGAAGAACACGCTCAAGAATTTACCGAAACGCTGCATTCGGCGCGTACCCGGCTGATTAGCTGCTATAACTGTCCGATGAAATGCGCTGCCACCCTCAACCTGCCGGGGCTTCCGACCTATATGATGAAATGTTTTTCGAAACTGACGTATACCATGGCGGCATATTCAAATCTGGAATTCGGTTTGAGGATTGCTCAAAAGGCGACCGAATACGGCCTGGACGGCTACTCAACGCCCCAGGTCATGGCTTTTGCGCTCGAGCTCTATGAAAACGGCATTTTAACCGACAAGGACCTGCCGGACCTGCCGGAAGACAACGATGAAAAATTTTACTATTTGCTTGACCTGATTGTGAATCGCGAAGGGATCGGCGATCAGCTGGCAGACGGCACGTACTGGGCCGCCAAAGAGATCGGCAACGGCGCGGAAGAATACGCCCACAATTGCATCAAAAAACATGAGCAGCTGCCGCTCAAACTGGGTATGCTCAATCCGATTTATTTTCTGATGTACTGCACCGGCGAGAAAATGAACGTGACCCAGATTGAAGGGCAGTTTCCCCAGGCGCCTTTTCCCAAGCGCGAGCACCGCGAAAAGTTCGTCAAGGACTGGTTCCAGGTTCCGGATGATAAGTTCAAGCAGTATTTCCTTGACTGGGAACCGCGCGGGGAAAACTCGATGCCCTTTTACCCGACCGTGCCCATGGTCTGCGATATCGTCGACTGGATGGAGCGCATGCACTACATCGATGATGCCCTCGGCATGTGCGCCGGCTTGTCATCATTTCATCTGAAGCCGCCGTATCACATCCATAATTATCCGAAATTTATCACTTACGGCGCCGGGATCGAAATGGACGAAGAAAAACTGACAAAGGCCACCAGAAGGTACCGAACCTTGGTCAGGGCCATTAATATCCGGCGCGGCATGCGCAGAAAAGATGACGCGCCGCCAGCGGATCACTGGAAAAAGAGATTTCCCGAACTCGAAGCCGAGCTTCTGGATGCGTACTACGAAATGAAGGGCTGGAATAAAGAAGGCATCCCCACCCTGGCATCTTTGTATGACCTGGGTCTGGATTACGTGGGTGAAGAATTTCTGGCGAGGGGAATTCTGATCGATGGTGAAGAAGATGCGCCTGCCGAAGAGACAACGGCGGGAAAAGAGTAGAAAGCGAAGGAGACCAAAACCGTGACGGCTGAAAAAAAGAAGAAAATTGTTAAAACAATCAAAATTAATGTTGATAAATGCCATGGCTGCCGGGCATGCGAGGTCATCTGTTCCGCCTATCATGCGGAGCCCAAGTACAGCAGCAATAATCCGGCCCGGGCGCGCATTCGGGTGATCTGCGAACCGTATAAAGACCAATATGTCCCGGTCTATGCAGGGGATTATGCTCCGGCTGAGTGCGCCGGCAGAGACAAATACACGATCGACGGCAAAGAATACGACGAGTGTGCCTTCTGTCGTGCATCCTGCCCATCCAGAGAGGATTTTAAAGAACCTGACTCCGGACTGCCTTTGAAATGTGACATGTGTGAAGGCGAAGATGAGCCCTTGTGCGTGAAGTGGTGCACGGCCGATGCGCTGGTGCTGGAAGAGAGAGAAGTGGAAGTCGATGAAGAGGAAGAAAAGGAGGAGCTGGAAGTCGGACTGGAATCACTGGCCGATAAATTTGGCATGGATAAGTTGATGGACACGCTGGCCCGGATGAAAAAGAAAGTATAGGTTCTGGGTTCACTGTTCAGGGTTTCAAGGCATTTGACATCAGCGCAACCCTGAACGGTGAACGCTGAACCTTTGAACCGTATGTTAATAACAAAAAAGAAAGAATTCATACTGTGGAAAATGTAGCCGACTATAAAGAGATTGTTGATGTCGTAAAAGAAAACGGTGGTGAAGCCTTTAAGCGCTGCTATCAGTGCGGACTATGTGATGTGGTCTGTCCCTGGAACCGGGTCCGAACCTTTAGCATGCGCAAAATCGTGCGCGAGGCTTCCTTCGGCATGACGGATATTGAAAGTGACGATATCTGGCTTTGTTCGACCTGCGGCAGCTGCCCGCAGCAGTGCCCCCGGGACGTCCGCCAGATAGAATCCGGCGTCGCCCTGCGTCGCATTGCTACCGAATACGGCGTCTTTCCCACGACTGCCAAGCCCATCCGGGGCGTGAGCGCCAGTTTGACGGGCGAAGGCAACCCACTGAATGAAAAGCGGGAAGACCGGACCAAATGGACGGAAGGTCTGTCGGTCAAGACCTTCAACGAGGAAATGGAGGTCTTATACTTTTCCGGCTGCTACCTGAGCTATGACCCCAGATTAAAAAAGGTTGCTGCGGCAACCGCCAAGATTCTGAACAAGGCCGGTGTGGATTACGGTATTCTGGGTACCAAGGAAAACTGCTGTGGCGAAAGCATCCGCAAAGCCGGTGATGAAGAATTGTTCAGGCGCCTGGCCAAAGAAAACATCAAAACCTTTGTCGATAACGGTGTCAAAAAAGTTCTGGTATCCTCCCCGCATTGCTACCATACGTTTAAAAATGAGTATCCCGAATTCATGGTGAACTTTGAAATCGTTCACATCACCCAGTATTTATCCGAACTGATCCAGGAAGGCCGGCTCGAGCTCGGCAAAGCGTATGGCAAGAAAGTGACGTATCATGACCCCTGTTATCTGGGCCGCCACAACGGCATCTATGAGGAACCCCGGGAGGTTTTGAAAAAGACACCCGGGTTGGAGTTCAGCGAAATGTCAGAGTCGCGCGCAACCAGTCTGTGCTGCGGCGGCGGCGGTGGCCGGATCTGGATGGAAACCATGAAAGGTGAAAGATTCTCGGATTTCAGAATTGCACAAGCCATGGAAGTCGGTGCCGAAGTGCTGGCGACTTCATGCCCGTACTGCATTACCCATTTCGAGGAAAGCTGCTTAACTCTCGAAGACCAGGAAAGCTTAGTGATCAAAGACATTACCGAAATAATTGCAGAAGCGATTTAACCCTCCGACTCGTGAAATAAGCGGGGTAACATACCCTATAAACCTTAAGAGGTGATTGAAAGTGGAAAAAGAAGTACAGATTGAAGAAGAGCTTCAACAGCTCAGCAAGGAACTGGCAGACAAGAATTTTGGCGACGTCATGGTTGTCGGCGGCGGCATCAGCGGCATTCAAGCCTCGCTGGATCTTGCCACCGCCGGTTTCAAGGTTTATCTGATTGAAAAAGGACCGGCCATCGGCGGCCATATGGCCCAGCTGGACAAGACTTTTCCGACCAATGACTGTTCGATGTGAATTCTCTCACCCAAACTGGTCGAGGTCGGCCGGCATCCAAACATAGAGATTTTTACCCTTTCTGAAGTGGACGGTATCGAGGGCGAGGCAGGGGACTTTAAGGTCTCCCTGACCAGACAACCCAGATACGTTATCGAGGAAAAATGCACGGGATGTACCACCTGTGTCGAATACTGCCCGGTCGAATGCCCGGATGTGTTTAATCAGGAAATATCCCAGAATAAGGCCGTCCATATTTACTTTTCCCAGGCCATCCCCCTGGTGACCTATATCGATGATAGCTGTTTATATCTTAAAGAAAAGAAATGCCGCATCTGTGAAAACGTCTGTAAAGTCGACGCCATCGATTTTCAGCAAAAACCGGAGAAATTCGATTTACATGTCGGAGCGGTTATCCTGTCGACTGGGTTAGAGCCCTATGATCCTTCGGTCAAAGATGAATACGGCTACGGCAGGTTGGCGAATGTCGTCACCAGTATGGACTTTGAACGGTTGTTATGCGCCACCGGGCCTTACGAAGGTGAAATCCTGCGGGCGTCCGACCAGAAGCATCCTCATAAAATTGCCTGGATTCAATGCATCGGCTCCCGCAAGGTGACCCCCGGAGATAACAGTTACTGCTCGTCGGTGTGCTGCACCTATACGCAAAAACAGGTCATATTAACCAAAGATCATGATGTCGAGGCGGAGTGTACCGTATTTCATAACGATATCCGCTCCCACGGCAAAGATTTTGAAACCTTTTTTCAAAGAACCGAGCAGCTCTCCGGGACACGGTTCATCAGAAGCTATGCCGCCATCGCCGGAGAGGATCCGGAAACCAAAAACGTCATTGTTAAATATGCCACCGCCGATCAGGGTGTTATCGAGGAAGAATTCGATATGGTGGTATTATCGGTGGGGTTGAATCCGCCGGCGGAGTATGAAAGTCTGGCCGCTAAATTCGGGATTGATCTTACCTCACATGGATTTTGCAAGGCCGAGTCCACCAATCCCATGGAGACAACTGGCTCCGGGATCTTTGTGAGCGGTGCCTTTCAGGGCCCCATGGATATACCGGAATCGGTATTTTCCGCCAGCGGCGCCGGTGCCCAGTGCGGTGAATTTCTGAATTACCGACGCTGGAATCTGAACACCGAAAGAACCTATCCACCCGAAAAAGATGTATCCGCAGAAGAGCCCCGGATCGGTGTTTTTGTATGTCATTGCGGCGCCAATATCGGCAAAGTGGTCGATGTTCCTTCGGTGGTGGAACATTGCAAGACGTTGCCTAACGTTGTTTATGCGACCGAACAGCTGTTTTCCTGTGCCACCGACTCGGCTGATTCAATAACGGAGACCATCAAGGAAGAAAATCTCAATCGGGTGGTGGTGGCCGCCTGTTCCCCCAGAACCCTGGAACCATTGTTCCGCGATACACTGCGGGAGGGGGGTATCAACCAGTATTACTTCGAAATGGCCAATATCAGAGAGCACTGCTCCTGGGTTCACGCCCGCGAAAAGGAAGACGCCACCGAAAAGGCCAAAGACATCACCCGCATGTCGGTGGCACGTGCCAGCCTGCTGGACCCCCTGAAGGAAATTGATCTGCCGGTGAACAAGGCGGCACTGGTCGTCGGCGGCGGCATCGCCGGCATGACCTGTGCACTATCTATCGCCAATCAGGGGCACGAGGTTCACCTGCTGGAAAAAGAATCAGATCTGGGCGGAATCGCTAGAAACATCCACTACACTTTGGACGGTATGGATGTCCAGGCCCATGTCGGTGATCTGGCGCAAAGCGTTTATCAGCATCCCTCCGTGCATGTATATACGGAATGCACCATCACCGAAGCGACCGGGTACGTCGGCAATTTTGTTACCAAGGTTAAATCTGAAAGAGGGCCATCCGAGATTAAGCACGGCGCCACTGTGATCGCAGTAGGTGCCCAGGCGTATCAACCCACTGAGTACCTGTACGGGGAAAATGAACAGGTATTGACCAACCTCGAGCTGGAGCAGCGGATCAGCCAGGGAGATGAAAGTCTGCTGGGCGCCCAGAGCCTGGTGATGATCCAGTGTGTCGGCTGCCGGAATGAAGACCGCAATTACTGCGCGCGCATCTGCTGCAACCAGTCAATTAAAAACGCCCTCAAACTGAAAGAAATTAATCCCCAAATGGATATCTACATTCTCTTTCGGGACATTCGAACCTATGGAATGGCTGAAGATTATTACCGTGATGCGTCTGAAAACGATGTCAAGTTTATCCGCTTCGAAGCGGATGATGCGCCCCAGGTTGAAGCTTTGCAGGCCGAAGGCCGGCCCGTTTTAAGGGTGGCGGTAAGCGATTCCATCCTCGGTAAAAAGCTGGCCGTTGATGCCGATGTCGTGTCGCTTGCGGCGGCGGTGATTCCCCCGGAAGGAAACAGGGAAATCGCTCAATTATTCAAAGTCACACTGGGGGCGG
>JAAUXU010133340.1_pt1 | contig 13207 bp, 10 predicted proteins | sample 7278151 | NCBI WGS metagenome assembly JAAUXU01 (sample SAMN14350113, study PRJNA611818) | marine sediment metagenome | isolation source: surface marine sediment (1.8m) | place: French Polynesia: Moorea | collected 2018-08 | reverse complement strand
TGTTCTATGTTTTGATGGACCACCACGACAGCTGACATTTCGCCTCAGTTCAACGGCTTCGTTCACCTTCTCCCTCCTTTATTTTCTTTGTCTTTGACTGGAGCGGGGGAACAATTTGCACAACATTTATTCCAAGGGTTACCAGGTAGAAGTTTGTCAGGTTAGGTGAAGTTAGGTCCGGTCGTCCTAAAGGCAAGAAGGGTTAGGTTAAGTTAGGTCCAGTCGTCTTTAAAGGTTATGTCTCAATGGCACCACCATTTGTTCCTGAACCTGGTGGTCCAGTGGTGGCAACCCTTGGAATGAATGTTGTGCAGCTGCTCAATTTACCCGCATTGTTCCCCCGCTCCTGACACATACACAGAAGATGAGTTCTATAAGTAGTAGGGATGGGGATGTCTTGAATGTGTTTAAAGATGTAACGATCAGCTCGTGTAGGTACAAAAACAACTGTGTTTGTGGATCCCACCCGTTTTGACTCGCAGGTGTAGATTTTTGGGACTACAGTGCCTGCCAGTGTCACCATCTTGATTGTCTTCTCGGCTTATGGCACTCAAGTCACTGGAGCAACGTGTCCGTTGTGGTGGAGCACCTGCCCATAATGTACATGATCACACCAACTTTTGCCCAGCCAATACAGACGACAGAGCTGACCAGGTCATGCCACACCCTTATGCACGTACATGACTTTCACTGGATCGTTGTCGGGGACTCCCTCAGCAAGACCACCGTGGTAACTGACTTATTAGAATCCTGTGGCATTCTGTACACCCATCTCCAAGTGAAGACAATAAAGCCACGTCTCACAGTACTGCCTCCAGATACAAAACATGACCGTGGTGTCAAACAGAGAATTGTAGGTTTTGACTGCTGGTGGCCAAGTACCCAAGTAAGGAGGGCGTCGCATACTTTGGGAATGATGACAACACGTACTCCCAAGAGTTATTTGATGAGATACGTGACGCCAAGAAGGTGTCTGTGTGGCTGGTTGATCGTCGAGGCAATATAGTTGTGGAAAAGCCCGGCTTTGACTCAGTCAGTGGTCGTAGTGTTGACTCAGTTCATATCCTTGAGGTGTGCAATATGCACAAGCTAACAAAAGAAGTTTCCTGATGACATGAGCTCCTTTACAATGGGGCTTGGCAGCTCTGCCGAATCACCTGAAGATCTTCGTTTTTGGAATCAGACTTCATTAGCTTGTTCGTGAATTCTCTTTCTGTGCTGAAGCCCAAAGGTAAAAACTGCACTGTGGTGTTGGCCTGGCACACGAAGCCACAGATGGTTAACCTTGCTTATGAACAATATCTCAAGGAACCTCCCAATTTCTTGGCCAAAAAATATCCCAACAAAATAAGTTTTTTTCAACTCCAAGTCCTTGTCCGTGAAAATGGACCTTGAGAAGAAGCGGTCGGTAGTGGTGGCCTTCTGGCATTCGACAGGTTCATGACAAAGGGTCCATTTGCTCGATGCATCCCTACTTTTTCCCCAGATATCAACACTGATGCTGTTAAACAGTTTCTATTAGAAATCATGAGTCATGGACACTTACATTCTCTGTATCACAGGCTGAGCTTTTTTTTTTCGCTTAACTTTTTTCACACATCACGCTCTTCTTTCCAACTTCTCCTTCATCTGCTGAACGAGTCCAGGCTTTGGTTGTTCTGGCACGAGCTGCGGCTGAGGCGGCTGCAGTCTAGGTGGTCGCGGCAGCGGCGGTGGCGGCGGCGGCCTCGTCAGGGGTCTCCGGGCGCCCACGGAACCCCTGTTGCTCCCAGGACGAAGAGAAGGAGGACGAGGAGCGGAACCCCGGATGATGGGTTGCTCCGGAGGATCCCTCATTGGCACTGGAGCTGAGATCAGTGGATTCATCTTTGGGTTCTGAATGACGAAGACCTTCTTGCCCACGGCTTCTTGTCTGTTGAGTCTACCGAACAAAAGCTGGTTGAAAGCGTGCAAAAAAATGGCGAAAGGCACGAGCAAATTTACCTCTTGGCCATCTGTTCCGCAGTCTCTGACCGAATCATCTCTTTGGGAGCCGTCACATGCATGTACAAACGCCGTTTGCCCCACCTAACCCAACCAATCGAAGAAGAAAAATAAAATACAGTATTTAGAAATCTACTTCTCCCAGCTCTTGGCCACCCACCTCCAGTCGTAGGTCAGGGCGACGGCCGCGACGAGCGTCACCACGAGTATGAAGTTCCACGGGAGGATGAATCCGAATGTCCACACGCTGGCAAACGGCTCGAGGCACACGTGCTTGCGGTTGGTGCGGCACGGGACAGCGGAGGCGTTAGACGCCAGGTCTGACGGAGAGATGTGGGCTGCGTAGCAGCAGGGGTCAGAGCAAGTCTGCAGAGAACAGGGAGAGAAAAGGAACCTTAGCCATACTTTTTTGTTGAGTACATTTGGTTATTGGGGTTATCGGAGGACCTGCTACATATGTACGCACTGCATATCACATGTACAGTGATCCCCGCTTATAACGACACCTTTTGTTCGAGCCCAAATGGTCGTTATATGCGGGGTGTTGTTACATCCGAGGAAAAATTTCTCTCTTCTGGCGCTGGTGCAGACGCTGGGTGGATGCCAAAAACAAGAAGTTTGTCAATATTAAACATCGAGGGTAATGGAAAGAGTGTTTTTGTAGCAGGGGAACGTTAATTTGGCTCATCATGTGAATCGAGAAGTGACAACAGTTATGTCAGGTAAGGTGAAACAGTCCAACATTGATGCATTTATGAAGTGCAAGTACAATATACAGCCTCCTTTGAGCAAAAAATGACATTATATTCGGGGATTTTGTCACTATATCTGAGGAGTTTTACTTAGTAAAAAAATCTGTCATTACAGGCGGGATGTCGTTATATCCCACGGCGTTATAAGCGGGGACCACTGTATGTAGTGATGCAACATCTGTAGAGTGCATGCGTAAATATAGAACTAAGTTATATGTTAGTGGGTACAGTACTTTTCGGATGAGCAGCTTTCTTATTTAACACAGAACCAGAGTGTGCTTACTCTTGATAAATTCACGCTAGTGGGAAGTGTGCACATATGGACTAAGATATGCAATACATGTAGACACACTGGGAGTGTCCACAAGTTCGCGCACAGCGTGAAGCCAACATACCGGGTGTTCAAAAGTTAGCCTGATTTAGAAACTACAGATATTAGTCAGCCCTACTTTGTAGCACTATGAGAAGCTGATACTGATATCCATAGCAGGGTAAATTTTCTTCCCATCAGGCTATTTAGAACTTTGTTTGTGTCAAAACACAATGTGCTTGTTCTAAGAAGTGAAACGTCAATGAACGAAATGAAGGAGGTTGCAAGAGAAGAAGGCGAATCAGTTGCGCTCTCAGCAGTTTAGAAAGATTTCTATGGCACCGACGGGCACTGCTACGTGCACAGCACTTTGTTGCACTGACTCTTGCCCTAAATCAGTGGAATGCCAGTGGCACAAGCTAAAGGCTTACACTTTTTTTGAGACACACTGTACGTCCGGGACACCCATACCAAAACACGTCTCATCAAGAAGTACACGTGTTTGTGCATCCTGTAGTCCATTGTCCCTCTCTCGTAAACAAATAGGGTCGTAATGGGTATCCATATCCTTCCCCATTACCCGGATGCCTAAGCTATATATTTGCCATCCATGCCCGTGGGACGTGATTCAGACTGCCGCGTGTTTAGGGACAACATAGGGCTGGTTTGGCCAGCTGTGCCTGCTACCCTGGGTCCTGAACCACAACAGCTGCCCACCCCAAGTACCTGTGCCTGTAGCCATAGCCATTGTCTCTGACTACCCGGTAAAAGCCTTCCTATGTCCTCTGGGTATGTTTCCTTAGGTCAGGGGGTCATTTGAGCTCGTATGTACGTCCCCTGTGCAGTTTACGCCCCAGGTTTGGTCCTGGTCGGTCTAGGGTCTGGGCATCAAACTAACACGCTTGAACCATGAGCGATTGCGACTGTGTTGTCACCTTGTAACTCCATCCGCAGTCGCACTCCTCGTCGCCTTGCACGATCCCGTCCCCGCACACGGAGAAGTCGTCCTGCTCGCTCATGGGCAAGTCCACGAAGCAGTTCAGGCGGGGAGTCGTAAACACCTACGCAATCGGCATGGATCCACGTACGAGTAGTTGGCATTTAAGAACACCTGCGACCATCCTCACCTTGGAAAGGTTGCTCCTGATAGCATCGATCGAGCACGACGAGAACCTGGGCCTGAGGTGGCTGGAGCCGCTCTCCGACATGATGAAGTCAGAGGTGCAGCCGGCGTCCTCGTCATGGGGAGCGCCGAGGTTATGGCCGATCTCATGGGCGAGAGTCATGGCGGAGTCGTCACGGGTCGCACTGACCTGGATGGCGGAAGAAAAACTTGAACCATCTTTGTGCTACCTACTCTGAAGTGAATGTACTTGGTGATTCAGCAAGGTGGTGAACCCCGTGTTATACTTGTTGGCGCACACGGTTCCCTTCCATGCGAGGCCCTGGACGCCCGCGGGGAAGTCCCTGTACGTGAATACGTGGGCCAGGCAGAAGTCTGAGAAGTCCATCTCGGTGAATTCGGACAGGTAGACGTGTTGGGTCTGGTTGCACTCGGTGCAGAAGTCGAAGAGGACGCGGACTTCCTTGACCCTGAAGTACAGCCTCCCCAGATTCCCAAAACCAGTCAGAACGGCCCTGACAAGAGATTCATGGTGATATTTTTCAAGAATCCTGCCCTAGAAAATGTCACATTAAACATGATCATACAGTATTTCCGGTAAAAAGCTATATCGAGCATGGGTTATCTTTGGATTCCGCTACAACCGCATACTGTAGTCTCCAATTATAGTCATATATAGATTAGGCTAGGTCAAAAATTGGAATTCCCCGGGGGTGTCCAAATTTTATCACCACCTACCTTTTGAAGACTTTGTAGTCAAATGAAAGTGAAAAAAAGAAGTTTTAGCTATACCCAAATGCATGTAAAGTTGTATAGTACCGTAAAATAAGTTGTAATTTGTTTTCCTCAGGACTTGCTGTAAAATATTTTTCTGACCAACTGAAGCAAGTCAGCGTTTTGGTCAGTGATTTTCACCCAGTTTGGCAGCTTTTGACAGCCACCAAAGTTGAAATCTATGTTCACCGCAAATTTACTACAGTATCATACTACATAAATTTCAAATCAAGTTGGGCAGAGGTAAACACAATTTTTTTTCCAAAGTATTTGACCACATCTTTATCTTTTGAGCCCATGTAACAAACCCCAGATGCTGTCAGTGAATTTCCAAAGTTGACCCCTTATCGACCTAGCCCAATATAGATTGTAGTCAGCTCGCAGTCATCAAACTATATTACCTGCAGAAAAATAATATTAACTTTTTTTATTTGAGACCTGCCGGAAACTGTATGTACAGAGTGATCATTTTGCTCATACTCCAATGTTTTGACTACAAGGATAATGCAAATGCAGCCCAAAGGATATGAGTACATGATTACAGTTCTATGCTGATAAGAGCCACACGTTTTTACTTGTGTTGGTTAGAAATATATATTTGTTAAGTCATCAAAACCCTGGGTCTCGAGGCCCTGACTCTGACCGGAGACTTTTGTGTATGTTCTGAATCCAGATATACTGTGAACTAACGAATAAGAGCATAACTCGCCCTTGACAAAGGCCCTCTGAGGCACCTTCAGGAAATGGTCACCGCCATTGAGAGGTAGTCGCACTGCAACGTGTACCTGAACTTTGTGCCCTGACCCCGAATACAGCTGTGCCTTCAGACCAAGAAGAGACTAAGGAGCTATAAAAGTTATTGCAAGTGACAGCCAGTTATTGTAATACCCACTCAGTGCAGAACAGAGTGCATCGTTTGAGAGGAAGCACAGTAGACGCCTGCTAATGCGTCATTGTCGGGCAATTTAGACCTATTAAGTGGTGTGAAGTAATCAGCAAGGAATGAGACCTCGAGGCAAAATGGTTACGGACTTGATTTCTTATGCAACAAGCGGTTGGACGCATTAAACGATGGCGCATTAGCGGCAGTTTATTGTCGTGACAGGAGCTGAACATGATGACACAATGTAGTACTAAGTGTGTCTCTAATTCGCGAGTTTTCGACGGAGCAGAGGTGTATTCAAATGCTTATTCAAAACAGTACTTAAAGTTGCTTTTCCTCGGTTTAAAGCAAGCGCTCAAAATTCATCATGTTTGTTTTTTAAACTGTCTGGCCCGAATGGCGACCATAGCCCGCCCGTGCTCCAAGAAGGCTGCTATAAGCTGTTAGGAGTTTATTTAGCAATTCAATGTAAGTTTACATGAGGAGAAGGGATGCAAGAAGAAAGTTTACTGGAGCTTTTTTTCTTAGTAGGGGAACCTTTCATACCCACGTGTCTATCTCATGCTCAAAATGCCACCCTTTTTTGCAATGCATTTTGCAACTCTTTTTGCAACATCTGCAAGCTGTGCAAATTGTGTCTTCACCCATGGCTTCAATCATGTCTTCCACTGCAGACTTGAGCTACTTTGAAGTCGTCAGTGCGTCCTCCTCAACGATCTTGCTCGCGATGTCAACCCCGAGCCAAAAAGCAAGTGTTGAATGAATGTCCTGGCCAGGCAGTCCCGGATCTCCGGCAGCTGACGCGATCCCCCCCAAGAAAGAAGTCAGTAAGGACGAGGACTGCGTCAGGGTTGCTACAACATTGGCCTCCCCGCGTTTCGGCCCTCCAGCCACCAGGACAAGAATGACGACAACTGCAGCTCCACGAGTCTCCGCCGACCCGGACAGACCCGGGGTACTACAATTATCACGTTACAATGACAGAAGGAGAGGTCGAGACCTATATTGATACAGTGGAACCCGAAAGCAGAGCAGAGTGGAGCAGAAAGTTCGACTTAAAAATTACATTTTTCGACTAAAGCTACTTGAGACTATGGCATAGGTGGTTTTTTTTCTTTTTTTGCCAAATTTTAGCCTTTGTCTCTGGCTTCTCGTGATGAGTTGCTTAATCAGCACCCGCGGATGCTCCCGACTCGGTCGGTCTGCCTTGATGCACTTAATCTGCAGGAGGACGAAATGCACAATGGTTTTTCTTACTTTGCTCTAATAAGCATAATTTTTGTCTCTCATAAGTGGGGCACATTGGCCCAATACAGCTGCGGGTTCAGAGCTTTTGCTCCCACGAGGGAGGAGTTACAGGCCGAAGCTCTTCTAAGCGGGTTCCACTGTATCAATATAGACGTCGACCTCTCCTTCTGTCATTGTAGCATAATAATTGCAGAACTTTGCAGTGCAAAAGGATTTGTGCACGTCCTCTTCAATTCGAGGGGAGGCGGCAATGAAGCAGTATTTCGATGTCTTTGATTCGCACGTACAGTGGACGCCACTTAACTGCCGCTGTCAGAAGTTTATGTAGGGTAACTGGACCTTTTCTTCTAAGAAAAGGCAACTTGATCCCCTTTTAGGATAATCAGAACTTCTGGGAACTTCCCGATCAGTAAAGAGAGAATCTTTATGCAGAAGTGTAGGAAAATATCTAGTGGAACAACTTAGCACCCATTTTACAGGGACTTCTTTGCATGAAATTTGGAATGCTTCATCCAACCAACTTCATTTTTTTTGGTGCTGCTTGGTTTGGGCTGGCCTTGATCATGCTTGGTTAGTCAAAGAAATCAGCTGTCTACCTCACTCAGTCTTGACAAGTCCAAGGAGCCCCTTAAGTACTGATGGCGCAACCCTATTGCTAAAACACTTTCTACCTGGCAGACGCCAAAAGTTTAAACTCTCTACGTTTTGTACAAAGTACTTTGGATGAACTTTCATGTGTTGTCAGGGTTGCAGAGCAGTTTCAGAAGTGCGGGAAGTTCTTTGAACACCCTGTACGGCTTCTGTGATACGCTGTGCCCATGTTTGTTCCTGACATCTGAGCACAACTGGCGATATCAATGGACTTTTTGTTGCAATGTCACCGGGTTCAAGCGGCCTTAAGACAAATCATCGATGTACAAGCGAAGCAGAGAGTGACCCCTTTTGACCTGACGTAATGGCAAGGTGCTCCCGATGCACGATATTTGGTGCTCTTCCATGCAACTTTGGGATCACAAGGACGTCGTGTACTTGACACGGTTCAATCAAAAGACCTAAAAAACCCTGGTGCGGAGCAATCAAAGGGCGGCAAGTGATCAATTTGGCAGGTTTTTGCTGCAATTGCACAATCAGGGCAAGAAGCAATTTTTTTGCATCAAAAAACCCTCTCCGAGGATTGAGTTTGCTCGGCTATCAGCCAAATGTCTGGAGAATTTGCTATACAAACATGGAAAGTTTTGCAGATGCTGAAGACTCAAGCAGAACTGACTAAAGTCAAGCTTTGGACATAGTGACAGCATTTGCGAGGAGGAAAAGTATGAGTCTGTCAACGCTTGCGATTATGGAAGAGGTTCTATGTAGGTCAGCGCTGACTGTGAAGAACGAACACAGTGTCAAGGGCGCTTCCTGTGTCAAAGGACGACTGTGCTAAGCGAGATTAATATAAAGCTCATTTATCACTCCTGCAGGTGATAACGTCGGAAGTTCTGCTTAACTTATATTAGGCGGAGGCCATTGTGCATTCAAATAAAGTTCGCAGGATAGCAGAAGCTCATGCTTGAACAGCCCTCGTCAGACGACAGCGTAAAAGGAAATACAGTAAAGTCTGATTTAACGATACAACTCTGTTATGCAATGGAGACGTGGCGCTAAATTGAGACTTCCTCTACTGTAGTCACTGGCAATTTGGAGAAGAGGCAAATAGGTATTGGCAGGCAGATTTTAGAGGCTTGAAGAAGCAGTGTCATGGTTAAAAGTCTACAGTGAATTCTCCTTGTGACGATATTTCTGGTCGTTACATAAGCTCTTCACTGGCTGTAAGTAGTGCTCGACCGGGCTGTCGGGACGGCCCGACTTTTCGGCTGCGTGAAGCTCATTGGGCATTGGAGCTTTTTTATTCTACAGTAGCGTCTCGTCAAGTTGTACTGTTAATAGTCCATAATAAATGTCAACAGTCGAGCTGCACAGGTGTTTAAGTTCTGGTCGGCCCAAGGCCCGACTCGGCCCGACCTTCGACAGCCTAAAGTGGACCGAAGCCCAAAGACAGGGCAGCCCGTTCGATCATTAATGCTGATCGAATCACTGTTGCCGTTAAAGAGGAAGAAAACAGTGCGTCTTCAATGTAGTCCAATGCACAGTAACTGACGAATGATAGTTTTACTGATATTTAAGTAAAAAAATCTTTTCCCTGGTGATCAATGAAAATTTTCATTTTCATTCATACTGCATTGTTATTGGAGTCATTTAAAATAGCTATTTGAGAACTAAACACATCAAAAATTCCAAAAATACTTTTGAAAACCTGACAATGACTTAACAGAACGTTTGTATATACATGAAGCTGCGCATGATATCAATACTTATTAGATTTCTCACGCTGGCAGCCCAATGATCAAGCTTTATTATTCTCCCTAAAATTCATGTCTCAAGAACAATGATATGTCTGAAATCTATAAATGCACATGACATCTGGTGCTAACCAAAGAATATTATAGCTCGGAGCTTTGATAGAGTGACTAAGCATTTCTGACTCACTTGTGGTAGATCTTGTTTAACCTCCGGACCAGGTCGACGATGAGAGTGGTGGCGTTATCGATGTCTCTGCCCAGGTGTGCGTACAGCGGCTCGTCGACGGCCACCAGCATCTCGCAGGCCTTGTCGCGGCCGCCTCCGAAGTCCCCGCCGCCGCTGTCGTGGATGAACCGTCTCACCCTGGATCTTTCAGCAAGCGGCGAGTTTGCTGAGTCTTCTTCCTCCTCCTCGTCCTCCAGCTCCAGCGGCTCCAACACCTCCGAGGCGTCGGAGGCGTCGGAGGCGTCGAGACGCCAGCGCAGGCAGAGTAGCACGAAAATCATCATCACAGTTGTCGCATTCATTCTTGTACTAAAGCTTTGAATTCTTTGGTCTTGAGGCAGTTCCTAAAGCAATCTAGGACTCAAGTGAGTCATAAGTTACCACACGCAAAGAGAGACGCAATGGGAAATTCCAATCTTTTGCCATGATTTTTAAGTAAGGTTCAGGTTAAAGTCGAGGTTTTGGTAGCGGTTGTGGTCCAGGACCAGCTTCAAGGTCTAGATTGAGCTCAAGGTCTAGGTCAAGCTACGTTGGATCACGTTTAGTTAGTCAGTCTTGAACCAATCTGTTGTTCACGATGATGGTAACTTATGACTCACTGTCTCCGAATCTGGTGCCTGGTCTGAGTAGGTCTGCATGGCAAGAGCTCTTCTGCGAGGTCATGGAGGCTGATGACCCGAATTTGCAACATTTCGCCATGTTGTTGGTTTCCTCTTATCATGTCACACTAAAAAAAAGGCCAGACGTTCTTATCCTTAAAGGTCTCTTCTCCTCTAATGTTGCAAAGAGCCACACCCTACCTCAAGAAAGAAGAAAGTCTCAATGTTTCTCATATATGCTAACTTGCTTAGATTTTTTTCCTCGGCGAAAAAGCACTCACGTAGAGCAGCTTTCTCTCATACTCTTGTCAGCTGACATTTCCTACTCCCATGGGAGGGATGAGGAGAAAGTCAGAGGCTCCAGCAATTAAGCATCTGGAGCGAGGCCTCTTCATAGGCTATATCATATTTCATTGTACTCTGGTATTTTTACTCTCTTTGTCACATGTCCACTTTACGTGCAGACTTTTCTGCATACGACTGTAGTATCTTACCATGATGCTTCCTCCAGAAGAGTCTCCAGAAATGTCCTGCTACTTCAGAAAAGTCATGCTTGATTCATGGCTTGGGTCACGTCCAGAATGACAATTTCCTTGCTCATCGGTCGGAATCGTGTCAAAAAATCGTATTTGTCCACTAAAGTGTTATAAAAAAAACCTTGCACTGTGTTTCTCGGTGACCCATTTCAGTCCCAGTGAAGCAACCTTAACGTTTCCCAGTCGGTAGTGAGTAAAAAAATCAATGGTTCCGCTGTTGCGTCCGCACTGATTGCTTCACACTCTGTTTTTCGCTCTTGCAACAGTTTTACATCTTGCAGCTGCCGCTGTCGTTTTTTTTTTTGTTGTTGTTGCCGTTATTGCTGCTGTTGCTGCTGCTGCTGCTCGCCTGAGTGCAAGGACAACACCTCGTGCACCACACGGAGCACGAGGGAGGGGAATTCTCTAACACAGAGGCAGCGGCAGCGGCAGCGGCAGCGGCAGCAGCACAACTCCTCCTCCTATCACAGTGCCTACGTGTACTGGGTGACGAAGGCTCAACGCATCTGGGGGGCAATCGAGCCAGAAGTTGTTTTTGGCCTTCCTTCCCCACCCTGTAGCTCGTATACGTCGGGCACGCTGACGATGACTTTTGCAGACATATCAACATCGTCTTTATTTGTTGACACATACTTTTATCAAAGACCTTTGTTCTCGGCACTCTTCTGGCCCAAATGTCATGGGTTTTTTTTGTTTCGGCCAAGCTTCGACGTAGGTCAGAGGCGAAGTGCATGGATGAAGCCAGGGTCGGACATGATAAACTGCGTTAGGGGCAATCATGAGTGTCTATTATGGGGGGAGGGGGGGGGGCATCTGCTCATGTCTTGCACGCTAATGTTAACCGAGTTTATGATCGCTCGTGATCACGGTTAAATGACCGTGGAACTTGACGGCGGAAACTAAGCAGTTCACAATCACGAAACCTCTGGCGCGAAGCTGGCGCAGAAGAAGCTGATTGGCCCTGAGCATTGGATCGGACGCTTTCCTCATTGGCGAGACTTTCCCGGGAGATGAAGATGTCGTCAACTCGCTGTTGCCGTTGTCGGCTTCGGCACGCTCTTCCTGTCCGTTCTCACGTGGTCGGCGATGGGCGCCCCCTTGGTGTTGAGCGCCGCAATCCTTTGCCTCAGGTCGTGGAGTTGCTCCTGTTGCGCCAGGAAGAGGTCGTGCAGAGCCCGCAGCTCAGCGCGCTCAGACTCCTCGCGAGGTCGATCAGACAACACCTGACACAGGAGCAAAGGACGGGAAAAAATGAGTCTCTCCTGTTGAAAAGACCTCGGAAATGGGTCATTTTGTGCTATTAACAGGCCTTTTCCAGCATTCCTGGGTGGGGATTTGTAATGGGCTGTGACAATGTTGACAAAGGCGGGCAAAAAACTGTCTCCGTCACAAGGTTGCTCTAAAAGGAGTCCTTTTTGTATCTGGTCATAGAATCTGACACTGAAAAGAAACTTTCCTGGCCTGACTGCATCAAGCAGGGGAGTCACAGTGCTCAAGCATCTCAGATACTGGGGGAAATTTGCATAGATTTGGTCTCGGTCAATGGGAAGTTGATCTTGTCAACCATTAGGGGTTCTATGACAAGCAGCGCGGAAACGACAACGGACTTTTTCCAAGACGTCCCCGTAAGTTCTCTCCTGTCCACTGAGCTCCTTCAGCTCCGCTATCAAGGCCGACTTCTTCTCCCGGAGCTGCGTGTTCTCCAAGACCGAGGCCGCCAACGACCTCCGTGCCACTCGCACTGACTCCTGCGCACCGAGCGAGTGAATGAATGAGCGTGAATGCTGTCGTTACCGTATGCACCGCACGTAACTCACCACTCGCTTGTCTAGTTGTCTGTAGTTGTTCTCCTCCTCTCTCCTCGCGGCCTCCCTCATCTCCTCGAGCGTGCGGTTGATGGCGAGCGCTTCGACGTGCGCCAGCTTGACGCCTGCGCCGAAGCGCTTCTCGGTCTCGACGGCGCAGCGCGCCGACAGCGCCGAAATGGCGGAGCGCAACTCCTTGCACGACGCCTGCAGCGACAAGTACGCCTGGCGATCCTCTCTGTTGGAGACACGATCGGGCATTGAACCTTACAAATGCTTACAACATAACTGAAGTTGATCCATGCGTACAGTTTGTGTGTGCACTGCAGGGTTTAGCAGAGAAATGGAGACTCCTTTAGTGTTCCATAACAGTAAAAGAGTCTGAACTTATCTGACAACCACGTCCGTACATAAGTCCCTTTGCTGCTACAATATTTGCACAACTGTTTTAACATGTATGAAAATACCAGGAGCTGTACATAATCGTTAAGTTGGGGCGAACAGTATACAGCCCTTGGCGCAAAGATTAGCCGTGGGCATGACTACGCCTCATACGCTATCCTAGGACATTTTGAGTGGGAATTTTAAATTGGAACACGTAGATATGATACATGGGCACAATA
>JAAUXU010055839.1_pt1 | contig 13207 bp, 8 predicted proteins | sample 7278151 | NCBI WGS metagenome assembly JAAUXU01 (sample SAMN14350113, study PRJNA611818) | marine sediment metagenome | isolation source: surface marine sediment (1.8m) | place: French Polynesia: Moorea | collected 2018-08 | reverse complement strand
CCTCTTCTCCTTGCCCGGCGGTGTCAGCGCCCTCCTGCTCCTGGTCAACTTCACCCTGCGGGTAGCTGGTGTCGACATCGCCCTCAGAGCTAGTGTCGACGTCTCCGTCCTCGTCGTCATAGAAGATCTCGTCGTCCAGGTCGTCCTCTCCTCCAGTCTCGCCGTTAGGATCGTCGTCCTGTGCCTCCTGGTCTTGTTCCTGCTCCTCTTCAACAGAAGGGACCTCTTCCTCCGGCTGCTCTTCCTCCTCATCCTCCTCGTCCTCCGGGAGCTTGGGGCACTCGTACTCATCCGGACAGCACTGTCCCTCCACCGGGATGGGGACGCATCCTTCCCTGGGCGGAGCAGGGCAAAGTTCCTCCTCGCAGACAAGCTTGCCGGCCTGGCAGCGGCAGCGGTTGCAAGGATTGCTGTCCGGCACCACGTAGCCGTCACGAATCACCATGCCGCGGAACAGGCAGAACAGGTTTCCGTCCTCATCCACCTGCGGGGCAGAGATGTCATCGCCGTCGCCACCCTGCTCAGCTGCATCGTCGTCTCCGTCGGAGGGATCAGTTCCTTCTCCGTCAGCAGGCGGGGCAGCATCGTCGTTGTCAGCATCAGTATCCTGCTCGTCTTCTCCCTCGCTGTCACCTGCTCCGTCGGTAGTATCATCAGGAGTTTCAGTGTCGGCGGAATCGGTGGCGTCTTCATCGGTTTCCGTGTCAGCAGTGTCCTGGGCGCCGTCAGCAGCTTCCTCGTCAATGCCCTCCTCTCCGTCGGCAGGACCATCCTCGGAGCCAGTTGTTCCTTCCTCACCCTCAGTGTCAGCATCTTGATCTGCAGCGTCTCCATCCGCGTCGTCGTCAGTATCTGACTCTCCACTGTCCTGGGTTCCTTCAGCTCCCTCCTCCGGTGCTTCGGAATCAGTCTGCTCCTCATCTACGACTGGTGCATCGTCGCCCTCTTCCTGTTCTTCATCCTCAGAATCTCCCTCAGTCTGCTCAGGATCTTGTTCTTGTCCGTCGTCCTGACTTTGTGACTCGTCCTCCCCGTCGCCTTCCTCAACAGGAGAAGTTTCTTCGCCAACAGAGTCCTCACCATCGCCAGCTGATGCCTCGTCGCCCTCAGCAACAACGCCTCCCGCTTCTTCCTCTGTTCCAGTTGTCTCATCCCCGGCATCTCCTGCTTCAGATCCATCAGTTGAGTCGGCTTCTCCTTCCGTGGCGTCGGCGTCAGAGGGGGTATCTCCAGATTCTCCAGAATCAACATCCTTGACGGGAGCTTCCTCATTTGCAGCGTCGTCAGTAGCAGCTTCTCCATCGGTGGCCTCGCCCTCGCCGTCATCAGTGGCAGGTTCCTCTCCGCCTGAGCCGTCATGCGAAGGAACTTCCTCATTGCCGCCATCAGTAGCTGTATCCTCTCCGCCAGTGGCAGCTTGACCATCTTCATCGGTTGAAGTAGCATCTGCGTCCTCGTTGCCTGTGGCTGGTTCGTCTTCTGTAGCTGTGCCGTCTTCAGGGACTTCCTCTCCGTCGGTAGTAGGTTCCTCTCCGTCGGTAGCCGCGTCTTCAGAGGGAGTCTCTTCGACAGCTTCCTCCCCATCAGGAGAGGTGGTATCTTCATCCCCAGCAGCAGCAGCGTCGTCGCCACTATCGGATGTATCACCAGCGTCATCACCAGTGCTATCATCAGTATCGGCTCCAGTGTCAGCATCAGCGTCTTCGGAAGCCTCTTCATCAGTGGATCCTTCTTCAGTAGAGTCGGAGGTGCCATCAGCTCCCTCCTCAGTTGTTTCATCGCCACCGTCCTGTCCTTCACTCTCCTCACTATCGCCAACTGTGTCTTCCTGAGCTGGGTCCTCATCTACCGTCTCTTCCCCGGCATCTCCTTCGCTGTCAACGTCATCCGCAGCATCTTCATCGCCCTGAGCAGAAGTATCTCCGTCTTCAGAACCATCTTCAGAGGCCTCGGTTTCAATAGGGTCTCCTTCCCCTGCATCGTCCTCCCCTTGCCCAGCTTCTTGGGCATCATCAGAAACAGGCTCACTAACATCTCCCTCGCCATCAGTAGCTTCACCATCGGGGGCAGTATCATCAGTTCCTTCTACCTCAGACTCGCTGGGATCCCCTCCGGCTTCATCCTGTCCTGCGGCATCTTCCTCAGTTTCTCCTTCGCCTGTGGGAGCCTCGTCGTCAGTTGCAGCGGCCTCACTGTCGTCGGCTCCTGCTGTCGCGCCGTCGTCGACTTCGGTGCTTTGGTCGCCAGCATCCGCTCCAGCTCCAGTATCAGAATCTTCCTGACCGGCCTCTCCAGTTCCGTCGGCGGCTTCGTCTTCAGCGCCATCTCCAGCACCGGCGTCGGTACCATCTTCATCCCCAGCATCAGCTTCAGTAGGATCGGCTTCGTTGCCTCCTTCTTCCTCAGTGGCACCATCTTCGCCCTCGGTATCACCTGCATCAGCATCCTCGCCACCAGCAGCTTCTCCGTCGCTAGCAGCTTCTCCGTCACCAGCAGCTTCTCCGTCGCCAGCAGCTTCTCCGTCGCCAGCAACTTCTCCGTCGCCAGCAGCTTCGCCGTCGCCAGCAGCTTCGCCGTCGCCAGCAGCCTCGCCGTCAGCAGCCGTTTCATCAGATCCTTCCGCGGCATCACCCTCTGAATCTCCATTGGTACCAGCCTCATCGACATCTTCGCCTCCTTCAACAGCGTTATCTTCATCAGAACCAGCATCCTGGTCACCGGCAGCATCTTCCTCAGCAGGGGCGTCTCCGTCTCCAGCGCCCGCATCCTCATTGTCGGTATCACCATCGGCGTCGTCCGCGTCTTCCCCACTGTCTTCCACCTCTTCCCCGTCCACCGTCAGCGAACCTGAGTCGATGACGGTCCCGCCGTCCTCCTCCTCCTTGACGCAGTTGTGGCTCGGGCAGCACTCTCCCTCGATGCGGAACTCTGCGCACACAAGCCCTGGGACTCGAGGCGCCGGATGGCACAGCACAGGGTCGCAGCTCACCCTGCTGCGGGAGCACTCACAGTAGGCGTGGCACTTGTCCGAGATGGGCACGCTAGACCCGTCGCGGTACGTCACGCCGTCCTGGATGCAGGAACCTGAGAGAAAAAAAGCCTGGGCTCGAGGCACAATAATACAAATTATTCATTGACATCATTACCTTCTCCGGGAACAGCGCTCTCGTCAATCTCCACAATGACGCTCTTGTTGCCTCCATAGCCGTCATCGACCACTGCAAAAATACATAAAGGTTTTTTTTTCTAATCTAATCAGAGTCTGATAAATTTATAAACTTACAGCAGTCGAATTTTCCAGGGCAGCAGGCCCCCTCAGCGGTCTCGAGCGGTTTACACTCGTCGTATCCCTTCGGCCAGCTGGCTGAGCAGTCCGCCTCAGCGCAGATCTCCTGGCCATCGTTGCAGAAGCAGTGCACGCACTTGTCCTCCTTGTCGATGTTGGCGTAGTTGAAGTAGACCTTGCCGTCGACCAGGCAGCCGCCGGGGGGGAGCACCACGTCAGAAGCCTCTTCCTTCTCCTCGTCAGCCTCGGCGTCGTCAGATTGTTCTTCATCACTGGCGCCGGTATCATTTTCGTCAGTCGGGCCGTCTCCTGCATCGTCCCCGCCTTCATCCGTCTGTTCATTATCTCCTTCAGAGGGAGTTTCCTCAGTCTCGCCTTCAGTGTCTTGGCCGACATCTGCATCCTCGCCGTCACCCTCGGATGCATTTGAATCTTCACCCGCCGGCTCGTCAGTTCCGGCATCAGTAGCAGCATCGTCGCCCTCTTCAGCTACGTCCGAGTTTCCAGTCTCAGAGTCTGGCGAAGTGGGGGCGGTCTCCTCCTCTCCTGCTCCTCCAGTCTCGCCAGCACTTTCCTCTTCAGCTGGAGTCTCAATTGCGTCCCCTTCAGTATCTTCTTCAGTGGGAGTCTCTTCTACAGCACCTCCTGTTTCCTCATCTCCAGCATCATCGCCACCTCCGGCCATATCATTATCGTCAGTTTCCTCAGGATCCTCCTCTCCTTCAGTTTCGCTGTCGCCAGCCTGATCAATATCAGCATCATCCCCGGCGTCTTCATCAGCGCTTTCCTCCTCTTCATCGATGTCCCCGTCCTCATCGTCATCAAAGATCTCGTTATCAATTTCAGCAACGTCGGACTCCTCGTCCGTCTCGAAGATCAGCTCTCCTCCTTCGCCCTCCTCCAGGGGAAGAGTGCCAGTGTCGATCTTGTCCTGCTCCTCCGGCGGCTGTTCACCTGCCTCTTCTCCATCCTCTGCGCCCTCTTCTCCTGTAGCGTTGTCCCCTCCGGCTCCACCCTGTCCAGGGCAGTTGCCGAGCAGGAAGCAGATGATGTTGGCACCCTCTCCTCCTTCCTCTTCGCTTCCACCATCAGTTCCCATCTGGGCTGCGGTCTCGCCAGTCTGCTCGTCATCTGAGTCCGTGGGAGTCTCGGTCTCAATTCCGTCCTCTTCTTTGTCCTCCTGTTCTATTTCTTGCTCCTGCTCTTCTTGTTCGGTGGGGATTTCTTCATTAGTCGAGCCATCTCCATCAATTGTTCCATCCTCAGAATCCTGAGCTTCTCCATCGTTGGAAGCCTCATCAGTTTCCTCTTCTCCCGCATCACCAGCTCCAATCTCTTCCATGACGCTGTCAATGATCTCCTGGACGAGGTCGCCCTCTGAATCAACGGCCTCTCCCTCTCCTTGGTTTTGTTCAGTAGCATCAGCCTCTCCTTCCTCCTGGTCTTGTTCAGCAGCATCAGCCTCTCCTTCCTCCTGGTCTTGTTCAGCAGCATCAGCCTCTCCCTTCCCCTGGTCTTGCCCAGCAGTGTCAGCTTCTTCGTCCTCCTGAGGAGAAACGTCCCCGTCGACAGCGGTATCGTCAGATGAATCTGCTCCATTCTCCTCCTCGTTTCCTTCGCCGGTACCTTGTCCGATCTCCTCCAAGATGCTGTCAATGATGTCTTGGACGCCTTCCATGTCTTCTTGGCTCCCGTCTCCCTCCGTTCCTCCCTCCATATTATCCCCATCTCCAGCGCCCTCGCCTGCTTCGACGCTTTCCTCTTCCTCCTTGTCGGACAATTCTCCGTCCTCCACGGCGGGCTCAGTCTCGGAGGCGTCATGAGCATCCTCTCCAGCACCATCGCTGTCGTCATCAATAGTCGGCTGCTCTCCATCAGTTCCCTCCTCCGGTTCTTGTTCCTGACCCTGCTCTCCTCCGTCATCGACTTCAGAATCAGTAGGCACCTCCTCCTCTTCTTCCATTGAATCGGCGCCACCGTCTTGAGTCTCGCCTTCGCCGTCCGTGGCATCACCAGCGCCAACCTCTTCAGTTTCTCCTGCAATCTCTTCTTCTGCAACTTCCTCCTCGGCTCCGGCTCCATCGACGGCGTCCGTCTCTTCTCCAGTTTCATCAGTCTCTGCCGGTTGCTGATCACCAGTCTCTCCATCCTCCTCTTGCGGGTCAATCGATCCTTCCGAAGGAGCTTCTCCTCCCTCAGTTTTTTGGCCGTCGGTATCCTCACCTTGACCTTCAGCATCATTGCCAGAGGTAGCATCATCGCCTGCTCCCTGGCCTTCTCCATCCTCCGAGGGCTGCTCCTGATCGATGTCTCCCTCGCCCTGCTGCTGCTCCTCACCTCCGTCTCCCTCGACATCTTCTCCAGACTCCTCTCCCTCTTCAACATCTCCCTCCGGATCGTCGTCGAGGATCTCGTCATCATCGTCCTCCTCCTCCTCGACCTCGTCGCAGAGGTACTTCGGGCAGCACTCTCCCTCCTCCCTCTCCAGCTCCTCGCAATTCCTCCCCTGCGGCGGGGGCGCGCACGTTGGCAGCGCGCACCTCTTGGTCCCGTCCAGGCAATTGCAGTGCTTGCAGGGCTGGAACGGGGGCATGTCCTCTCCGTGTTCGTATCTAACTCCATCCTCCTCGCAAGAGCGCTTGCCTTCCTCCTCCTCTTCAAAGGGGGCGGTCTCGAAAGGCTCGTCGGTGTCTTCCTCCACGGGCGGAGCGGGGACAGGGGGAGGAGAAGGCGCGGAGTCGTCGGTGCCGGCGCCGGCTTCGTCCTCCTCCATCTCCTCGCTTCCCACTGCTGCACCTCCGTCCACGTCGGTTTTGTCTTCCTCGACCGCTCCGCCGAGGTCTTCTCCGGCGGGAGCAGAGTCGGATCCGTCTTCGGATTCTTGGGCAGCGTTGTCTCCTGTTTGGGCACCAACATCAACGTCACCAGAATCGTCAGAGGCACCATCAGAAGCACCGGCTGGGTAGGCATCGTCGGTCTCTCCAGCATCGTCGCTAGCATCTTCGGAATCTTTTCCTTCCTCTTGTCCATCTTCAGAACCAGCATCTTCCGCAGGAGTATCATCACCAGTCTGTTCGCCATCGTTTCCTTCAGGGTCAGTTTCATCATCAGCGCCAGAGTCGTCTGCCTCAGTCGCACCATCGCCGGAATCGGCGGAATCCAGAGGAGCCTCGGATTCTCCCTCTTCGACAGGAGCTTCAGATCCTCCATCCACAGGAGCTTCGGAATCCCCAGCATCCTGGGGAGCATCGGACTCTTCATCTACAGGAGCTTGGGATTCTCCGTCCTCCACAGGAGCCTCAGACTCTCCTTCCACAGGGGCCTCAGAATCCCCAGCATCCTCAGGCGCATCAGCCTCTTCGTCACCTACAGGAGCCTCAGACTCACCACCGTCAGCGGCCGCTTCGGAATCTCCAGCGGCAGCTTCGGAATCTCCAGCGCCCTCTTCATCAGTTACACCAGCGTCGTTGGGGTCGGTCTCTTCCTGGTCATCGCCCAGCTCTTGCTCTTCGCCCGGGGTCTCCTCAGAGGGATTCACGTCTGTTTCTGCTTCATCAGGCTCACCTCCATCTCCACCATCACTTTCTCCTTCCTGATCCTGATCCTGGTCGCTTTCCTGAGGTTGCTCTCCGTTCTCTCCTGCTGTGACCGCATCCTGATCTTCGTCGCCTTCAGTCGGATCTTCAATCGGCACTTCAAGCTGGCCGTCGTCTGCGCCATCTCCGTCTTGCTGGTCGTCGTCAGCAGCATCGCCCTCTTGTTCGCCATCGTCCTGTTCCTGGTCGTCTACTCCTTCACTCTGGCCTTCGTCGTCGGGATCTTCCTGCGTCTGAGGCAGAGCGGACGGGTCTCCGGTCTCCTCATCCTCTTTCTCAGGTGGCGCTAAAAACACAATAAAATCGAAAATAGTTTAAACAGAAAAAAGAGGAATATTTTTATACGAAACTCACTGCACGTGTACGAAGTGGGGCAGCACTCTCCGGGCGGGGGCTCGTTTGGCCTGCAGTCGTCGGCCTCCCCCTTGATCCTGGGTATGCACTTGCTGATGGCGCACATCTTCTTGCCCTTCATGCAGTAGCAGTGGTTGCAAGGGTCGCCGTCTTCAGAGTCCATCGTCTCTCCGTCAGGGATGTAGCGTCCGTTCTGCAGGCAGTCGGCGCTCTCCTCCTCCTCTGGAGCAGCAGCCGGGCTGGTGGAGGAAGAGGTGGTGGGAGATGTGGTGGGGGAGACGGAGGTGGTGTCGTCGTCGTCAGTCTCATCGTCCTCTTCGCTCTCGTCGACATCTCCGTCGGCATCGTCGTCGTAGATGCCGTCACCCTCACCTTCTTCGAACCCGGGGCCAGGGAGCATGAAGTTCTTGTCGCACCTGTACTTGACGGGGCAGCACACGCCATCCTGCAAGTGGACAAACACGCAAGTAGGTTATTCCTGCACGCCTTAAATTAAAAACAAATAATTTATTTACCTGGTAAATGGGCGCACATCCGTCAACGTTTAACTGGCACTTCTGCTCCATGCAGGCCTCGTGCCCCCTTAGGCAGTAGCACAGCTCGCATGGCCTGCTGGCGTTCCTCGGCAGCTGCATTCCGTCCATGTAGCTCCTGCCCTCCACCACGCAGCCGGGACCAGGCATGGCCATCCCGGTACCGGGGGAGGTAGAGGTCCCGTCGCTGCCGTCAGAGGTGCCGTCGTCACCATCGCCCTCTATCAGCGGAGGGGCCATGGTTGTGCTCGTCCAAAGCTCTACAGGCACTAAAAGAGGAGAAAAAATAAAAAATCAATCGATTCTTACAAATATTTTCGAGGAAAAAAAGCTGGGAAATGCAACAGACATACCATCATAGCATTATTTAATTTTCCCATTTTTCTCTTGTCTGTGTGCATGCTGACTTCCCCTCTCACGGAACGAAAGGCGGCGGGCTATCTCCTAGCGGTACTTCTCTCACCCCTCCCCCTCCTTCCCTCCCATCTGGGGGTTGGACCTTTGACACCAGAGCCCCTCTTTCCCCCTCCCAACAACCACTCCTCCTCCCTCCTCCTCCTCCAGTCACGCCGCCAATGATCTTCTTCTTTTCCCTCTTCCTTTCGGCTTTCGTTGCTTGAAGTTTGGAGATACTCTCTGGCACCGTCGCCGCCGCCGCCGCCTCGCTAATAGTGTCTCCCCTTTCCCAACCCTTTTGCTCGTTGATGTGTGGATTTCCTGCAATCATGCCCTCTTCCTCTTTCCCCCCACTCCCGATTTCCCACCCCAGATGAGAGCAACAAATGGTTTTCGTAGTTTGCACCCTCCCAGGCTCTCCAAGCAAGATTTTTTTTAAAAAAAATTGTGGGAGGTCGCCTTTTCTTCCTCCCCCGTTTGCGAAGCAGTGCATGAAGGAAAAAGACAGAAGGCAAGTCATTACTGCGGCGGTGAGTCGCTCCCCTTCCCCTCCCCTTCTTCTTCCGCCAAGAAGGAAACTTCTTAATTGAATTAGCTCCGCGGGGGAGGAAGGGAAGGGGAGGAGATTGAGAGACCAAAAAGATTTTCTAAAAGTCAGGCCAGCGACTGTGCCAAGTAAATGCAACTGGGTCGTCATGGAGTTGCGATTTTATAAGAGTTTTTTATTACTTACCTTGCGGGCACCTGATGGTGGGGCAGCACTCCCCCTCCCTCTTCTCCACCTTGCAGTTCTTTCCTACGGGCTTGATGAATGGACAGACCTTGAGGTAGCACATGAGCACAGAGTTTCGGCAGGTGCAGTTCAGACAGGGCTCCGAGGTCAGGATCTGCTGGCCCTCCGCGTAGTGCTGGTACTGGTAGTAGCATCCTGTTTTTTCGCGCAAAAAGAAAAAAATAACTCTTAGGCGTGACAGTTCCACCTTTAAATATCGACAAAAATTGAATAATATCTCTAAAAGCGGTCTTAAGAAAGTGCATGAATAAATGCTCTAAGGTCTAAGGGGGGCAAGGTGCAGGGAAGGTCAGACGCACACAAACTTACCCGACTTTCTCGGTCGTCTGTACAAGGCTGCTTGAACGTCAAGGCAAAAAATTTGAGGGGGGAACCTTTTTAACATCTGGACGGACGCAACTTATAGTGTTCGAACGCAAAAAAAATCCACCGTCATGAATGAATATTCGCCAAGTGTATTTTTCACTCACCTTCTTTTGGAAAGTTTTCCCACGATTCCAAGGGAGCTGCGGAGAGAAAAGAGAGGAACGGAATGAGAAAGAACGAAAGTGAAAACGTGCAGAGATGAAAGATATGGGAGATTAGGGCATCGTTCACACACACATCGCCGCCGCAACGGCAACACTCGCTGGTAAAAAAATCCGAAAATGCATTAGCTACGGACTACGGCCTAACGCCTTACAAACTAGGGAAAGTCTTGCCAACAACTTGGGAAGAAAAGAAGAAAGAAAGCGAATCTCGTTTTCCCGAATGTGGTCAAATGGAAGTCCGCCAAAAAAAGGGAAGAAATTGGCAACAGAGCCTTTTGGAACCCCTTTTCAACAGGTACAGGGGCGATTTCGCCATCGCTAAAGGGGAAGTGTCAAAGTGGGATTTTTATTCCTTCTCGTAAATAAAGAAGGAAGACGAGAGATCTTAACGCAACGCCATTAAAACTCCCATTTTTCCCCCGAAGTGCATGTGGGGACGATGACAACTCCCGTTTCGCCAATCCGGGCCGACCGCTCCATTTCCCACTTTTTTGACCCAATTCTACCTCGTTTTCTTGGTTCGAGAAAAAACATCATCCTCACTCCGCTTGCCTTGGAGCGTGCAAATTCCTCTTTGACAAGTGCTTACTTACTGTACAACGTACCGCTGCCATTCTCCACATATTTTCTCGAATTGGGGTCTCCTGTAAAAAAATCCCCTTTCGCGTAGTAGTAAGGTTTAGGGGTTGGGTACAGTATACTTATAAACTTAAGTCTATAATATGTTTAAAAAAACATATAAAAGACTTAACTTACTATACTATTGTACTCAATCCTTAAACAGTACTCAAGTATGAAATATAACAATATACCGAAAAAAAATGTTTTTTGTTAGTACAACTCATCTGTGCTAATTGGGTCTTTAATAATTAGATTCCAAGTCAAATTCATTTTTCCAAACTGAATATCAAAACTACCAAAAAAATTTTGAATCATATATAGCATTGTTTCTTTCACTCTTCTTTTTTCTTGCTCAATTGTAGCTCCTCTGTGTGAAGAAGTCAGCCACTGCACGGAGTTGGCTGTAAAAAGAGACACCGCACTTTAATTCAAAATACAGAAAAAATATGAAATTTGAGTTTACTTACTCGTCGAATTGACTGGTTTCCTCTGCAGGAGGAGAGTTTTCACGGACAAGTCCCACTATCTTGTCTGTTGCCGTAACATTGGCTGTTGATGTTCCTCTGATCGATCTGTCCGCGGAACAATGGGCCAGGCACACGTCCTCCGCCTCACTGAAGTGGTGTTGGTACTTCGCCCGCATTCTTTCGCTCTCTGCGTGGTCGAACATGCGGCGCCTCTTCTTTGACATGTGGCTGGAAAATAATAAGAAACGAGAAAATAAATCTAATTGCCAAATGAAATTATCTCTATCACGCCTTACTGGGTGTCAGCTAAAATGACCACCTCTTCTTCTTCCAAATCGTCTCTGCAAACAGGGAATTTGTAAAAAATTAAAAATAATGCCATAAGCTTGAAATATATAATTAATAAGCTCACCCATTCTCCTGCTTTATTGGCCAAATGTAATTTGGCTCTCTCTTGATGGGTTTGGGCTTGAGCCTCCTGTTCAGCCTCCTGATCAAGCTGATTCTCCTGATCAAAGCCTCATATTTTGCTATTTTCTTGTTCCAGTAGAGGACGAGATGCTCTTGTCCATCTTCTTGATGCTGAAACAAGAACAGGCTGTTCAAATGGTCTGCAGCAGGAATTGACAAAGTTTAAATAGTTTGGCAAAGTTTTACTGCAGCCAAAAAGCAAAACAGTTAAAAAATATATTTAAATACATTTTTGAGGTAGAAGGAGTGTTACACAAAAATCAATCAAAAAGATGGGGCACCACCAAATTATGTTGAGCGGATGAAAAAAATTAAAAAAAAACCAAAGAAGAAGAAGAACATCGACTGTTCCATTCTGGGCTTTGCTACAGACAAAAAAATGCTGTTAAAACAGTAAAACAACAAGGAAACTGCGGCATTACCTGAGTCCGAATGTTAGCCATGTACTGAACGGCAGCCAAGAGGAGTGCTAGTCTCCTCCCCATACCGTCCTTCGCTCGATCGTCGGTGTTGGAAGAGTGCTGTTGCTGTGGGCTTTGGCTCCGAGGAACCTTCCCAGGACGAGGGGGTGGTGGAGGAGGAGGAGGCATCAGTAGCCTTGCCTCTTCCGCCCTTGAAATAGATCGTTGAGGGAGCGTAGGTGCTGTTTGTTGTAGTAGCGGTGGCAGCGGAGGAGGAGGAGGCAGCAATGTTTCTAGTATGTCCCCGTTGGTCTAAAAAAATTCAATAGAGCATGTAAAATAAAATCATACACAAAAATTATTATTGAGCTTTTATTACTTCTCTTTACATAAATTTAAATTGCCTTCTCTTGAATCTTACAAACAGGAGCGCTTACCTCAAGTGATTGTTGCGGCAGTGGCCGCGGAAGCGGCGGCGGCGGCGGCAAAAGTGGGATGGAAGCCTGGGTATTGGATGTTACTCGTGGCCGCAAAGTTTCTGGTTGTGGCCGAGGTGGAGCTGGCAAAGGAGAGGCTGGCAACGGAATTGAAGTCCTGGGCAATGACGCTGGTAGTTGTTGCGGCTGAACTGGAGCTGGAGAAGGACGTGAAGTCCTCGCAAGTGGTTGTGAAGACCAGCCTCTCTCCCTGAGGCCCATCTCCTAAGGAACAGAATTTTTTTAAAAAATGTATTAGTGTCATGCACACACAAAAAGTGTTTTAAAACAAAAAAACATGACTTTTCTCCACGCCTCTTCATTTCCAACTTTTTCACATCAATTTATTTGAGTGACGTAAAAATAGCTGCATATTGCTTTTGTTCACCTCAAGATAAAAAGTATTTGAAGATGAATTTAGAAAGTATTTTATTTCAATCAATATACATTACATACCCTTCCTTCTTTTCTTCCAGCCATCCAAATGTTCCGAAGCCATGGAGTTCCTACTCTGGCCGACTTTGCAGCATCTTGCACACGTCTATCTGCATGTGGTGTCGAGATCCATCTCCCTATGTTCCACCTCCGGGCGAATGCTGCCGCCTCCTGTCCGTTTGGTTAGCGTTGTCTTCGTTGGCGACTCCTTCCTCTCCTTCCTCTTCTTGCATTACTCTCATGCCCAAATTCGTGGACGGACCTGGCTTGGCGGCGTTCGGCGCGATAACTTCTTCCCCGTCTGTTTCTTTCTCTTCTTCTCCATGCACTCTCGTCTTCGTCATCATCCTCGCGCATTTTTGCTTCCTTTCGCCCACACAGTTTTGAAAGGACTGATGCTTTGCATGAACTTGTATATTCAGCAGATATTTTTCTGCTTTTGCAGTTCTGTTTGGGATGCAGCAAGTTCCGACAATTGGCTGGGTGGCGGACACAGGCTGTGCGGTGCAAAAAAACCATACACGAGCATGAAAGGAAGAAATGCTTATTCTTTTGAGCCCCATCCCCTTCCTCACTTCCTTCCAAAGAAGAGTGCCTAAAACAATGTCCGCCTATGAACATGACCTCCCATCTTCCCTCTTCCTCTAGAATAAAAAAGAGAAGAGAGAAAAAATCGAGGTGCTCTTCCAGGTCCTTTCGCGGTCGAGGGAGGTGGAAGGGAATTACCCCCGCGCGCATCTTCCTCTTTTCCTGAAGCAATAAGAACAAACTATGTTAAATCAAAACACCTGCGGTGGAAAAGAGGATATTTTCAAGTATATACCCTCAGGAAAATTTAGAATGTAAAT
>JAAUXU010039590.1_pt1 | contig 13212 bp, 13 predicted proteins | sample 7278151 | NCBI WGS metagenome assembly JAAUXU01 (sample SAMN14350113, study PRJNA611818) | marine sediment metagenome | isolation source: surface marine sediment (1.8m) | place: French Polynesia: Moorea | collected 2018-08 | reverse complement strand
TAGTTCTTCATGGATCTTGCTCATTTTTGGCATGTGAGACCTTTGGGTCAAAGAGGAGGACATAGGGTATGCAAAGTTGCATTACGAGGCTGTTGTGAGGCCAAAATTGAGATTGAATGTTGCATTTACTACATAGGTCATAGATAGCTAGGCCAACAGGTATAGCTAAGCCTGTGTGACTTAGCTATGTGGTACCAGTACTTGTCAGTAGCTTTGTATGGCTGGAGCAGGGAAGAGAAGGAGTCAGTTGAACTGAACAATGAGCTCAACAAACCTGGCAAGCCCAACTTGGGCTTGACCCATCAACTGACGGCCTTCTGCCATCACTGCCACAAGCTGGGGAGAGCAGAAGAGTGTCTGGATCAGCCTGTTCCAAAAGTAACAACAAAAATAGTGCATGGTGAGGTCAAGGCGCATGGACAGCGTGAAGTACGTGGCAGATGAGGAGAGAGAATACGATTGGAGATGGAAATAGCGATTTATGGAACTCCCAAGCAAAGCCAGGTGCAGGTTCAGGTAGTATCTTCTAAAATGAAAAATAAAGAGAAAGAAGCCATTTTACAGTGGGTTATATACATAAGCAGGCTACAGAAGAGGGGTGCTTAGAGAATCTGCAAGAGCTGACTCAGGGTGGAGAAATATTCGGACAGATGCACATTCTAGTTATACCTTATGAGTTCTGTGGACTGGCCTCGGATGGGAGTGTGCATGTGTTGGTCACGCAAATTGACGCACTTGGGGTTTTCTACAATAGCACCAGGATGAAACCATTTGTTTTCATTCAGTTTGTGACTGTGGCAGAGCTGTGACCAGGCAAATTTGTGGATGTCCATGGCAGGAATAGTACTTGCAAAGAGCATTTATTTTTCCCACATCAGATGGCGCCACCAGTTGGGCAGCATGCCAGCTCTAACTGGAAACAGGTTAGGTTAAGTCATAAACAAGTTGGGTCGCAAATCATGATGCATCAGGTCAAAATTTAGCCGCGCTCTTTGGGTGAGTCCAATCTGAAAACGTCGAGCTTGAGCCTGGATCCAGCTCTTCAGGATCAATGTTCAGCCAACTTGATCAAGCCAAGTGATCAGTGTCCGATAGATGCGCACATCTCTGGCTCCCAAAGCAGTAAGCACACAGCATCCATTAACTACAGACGCCATTCCAGAAAAAGAAAGGTCGAGTTCCACCTTGTGGCAGTAAGTTTTACATTTGTATAACCCCCAGGCAAGGTGTTGCAGAACGCGTTTCTGATTTTCAGGAACGAGGAACGGAATGAGGAAGGTGGGGAACGGGAACAGGAACATGTTCTTGGAAGTCGTTCATGAGTTGTTCCAGCTGGAGTCCTACTGATGTAGGAATGAGGAGAGGGTGTGGACTCCCAAGCCAAATTGCACTGAATAGTCAACTGTTGTACTATTTTGAACAGAGATATCCCTGTTAAGTCAGATGAATTATGTGGGTTTAGACCACACATTTCATGTAGACTCAAGTCAACTACTGAGCTGTTGCAGCACGAAAGGGGAGAAAAACGCGGCAAAACAAAGGCTGAGAAAATTTCTGTAGTCTCCAGCTGACCATCAGTAAGGACAGGACCCCTAAGAAAAGGAACGTGATCGGAACGACTAGAGGATCGAGACTTGAAGAACGGAACGCGTTCCTGCTTTTGAGGAACGAGTCAATACCTTGCCCCAAAGTCATGATAGCATAAGGAGCTTGACAATAAGGAGCTTGACAGCAGGATTTTAAAGTCTTAAAATGAACTTGTGACTTTTCTATTTTACGGAGGTCAAGCCTTCATTAAAGCCGCGAGCCTCGTCAAGCTTTCGAGGTCAAGTCTGCCTCACACACCTCTTACTATTTTGTCACAAAAACTGAGAAAAGGGTTTGGAGTTCCAAATTTCCCAAAAATGGACGGATTCTTCTTGCTTCTCTTCATATCCATCAATGTACTGATCCTGATGGAGGACTTTTCTGAAGAATCGTGCATGTCTGGACCTCTCCATCAGTGCACAGTTTCGTCGTGGATAGCGTATGAGAGAGTAAATGTTTAACTGTTAGATTGCTGTGTTTTGTTGAACACTGTTTCTTATGACTAGTCAAAAGGTCGCCGACTCGTGCATCGAACTTCATTGAGTAAATCTGGTCACGAGCCAACTCGACTTGCTCCGACTTGTTCACGTGCGAGTCGTACCCCATGCCTAGCTCGGACCTGCCTCGTCTTTGACTTAGACCAGGCTTGGAGGTTGCTGCTCCGTTTGAATGATGATCGCGATGACTGATGAGTTTGCGATTCGCGTCGACTTTGTGGATGTCGCCATCGCCGTCATCAATACCATCATGACCAACGTTTTGCTTTTCGTTTTACTACAAGGCCTCGTCTCCAGCTTGGTCAGGGAGGTCGCGGCAAACGTTTCATCCCATCGTCGTGTGTCATGAAGCAGGCTCAACCACCTGCAGGTGGATTGAGATGAGGAACTTTCACAAAGGCCCTGTGGAAAGCGTGACCTGCAGGATCCACCACACGCTGGGTTTTCTTGTGCTCCTGCCAATGGTTCGAGTAAACACACAATCACGGCAACTGCCAATGTAAATGGGGCCAGTAGTAGGAAAGGTGGTTGACAAGTCGAGAATGACCCCGTCGGGCCGAGGAAGACAAGATTGGGATCATGACACTGTTCCAGCGTGGGCTTGGAGAAGAAGCACAAATGTTAGTGGAGCTCGTATTTAACAATCTTACCAAGACCGACTGAGTCTTAAAGCACAGAGTTGTGCGCAAACAAGTGATTCAACAATCACGAAAACGCGCTTGAAGTTTATTAAGAAAAAAAAGGCTGTAGCGGCTACGGCTGCGGCTGCTGCTGAAGCGGCTGATGCCGAAGCGCCTGCGGCTGAAGTGGCTACGGTCGTACCTCCCGCGGCTGCAGCTCCTGCGGCTGCAGCTCCTGCGGCTACAGCTCCACCGGCGGCCGCCTCAGCCCGGGACGTATGAAGAATCTGCCCGCTATGGCCTGAAAAACGCAGGGCTCCCTTGCACCGATTGCCGACAAGACGCGAATAGACCGGTACAACATAACGTCGTGACGTCGTCGTCTCCTGTCCTCTTGGTCCCGGTCCATCTACTGCTACTTTTTGGCGGTCTCGAGGACATCACAGCGGGTACCCGGCGATACGAGGCCGAAGCCCGAGATGGCAACCTCGTCGTAGGTGTCTGCGACGCTCCAGATGGCCGATCTGGCTCCGTAGTCAGTCTGAATTCGGCTGGCAGGCAGAGCGAGGAAGGCAGGGAGGGAGTCGGTCAGGACCCAGGGTCGGCAGGCCAAGAGGCGGGCGCTCGACTAGGGAAGGCAGGCGGATGCCAGGCAGATGCCAGGCGGGTGCCAGGCGGACGCCAGGCAGGCGAGCGAGGCGGCCACGGCGAGAGAGCGAAGAGGAGAGTGCGAACGAACGAAAGCTTTTCCTTCCTCAACTCTGCTACGGTCCGTCGTCAAGTGAAGGCGGCAGCGGCGCGGCGGCCGACGACGACGACGTCGGCCTCTCTCACTCACTTCGTTCCTACCCTACTGCTGCGGCCAAGATCGAGCAAGCCAAGGTCCGGCCAAAAATCGAATTAGTGACCTTACCTCCTTCTCCGTCGGCCACTTCACCCACTCCATTCTCCGGGGCATCGACGGCGATCCCTGGGACAGCACTTTCATCCAAGCAGGCGCGCTTCGCGTCGGCGTCTCTCGGCGGATCCATCCTCGACACCGAGCCTTGTCTACGACTCAGGGTACTTTTATTCATTTCTCTGGAGTTGCTGTGCCCGACGTTTCGTTTTTCCAGCTCGCGAGACTCCGAGGAAGATTCCGCCGGCCCCCCCTGCCGCGGCGGACCGGAGGGGGCGGACGAGACGATGCATGCCCGCAAGCTCCCGCGCATCAGCGAGCCCTCCTTTGATAAGGACTACTACGACCACGGCAAGTCCTACCGCGGCTCTAAGTCCGGCAAGTATGGTTACGGTCGCAGGTCCGGGTCGCCCGAGAACAGGAGCCCGCGGGACAGAGACAGGAGATCTTCACGCGCGCGCGACAGAGACCGCGATCGGGACCGGGACCGGGACCGAGACCGAGATCGGGAGCGGGAGCGAGAGCGAGAGCGGGATCGCGACAGAGATCGGGACCGGGACTACTATTCTTCGTCGTCCAAATACAGTAGAAGCAGTAAGGATGACCACCGGGATAGGTCTCCCATCAAAGAGCGCGAGAGGAATAAGTGGGATGGCGCCAGGGAATCGTCCAAGAGCCGGCCCGAGAAGGAGTCCACCACCTCGGCCTCTGCCGAAGCCAAGATCAAGAGCGTCGGCGATTGGTCTGAGCATTTAAGCTCATCTGGCAAGAAGTATTACTACAACTGCATCACCGAGGTTTCGCAGTGGGAAAAACCGCGCGAGTGGTTGGAATATGAGCGCTCTCGGAGCGGTATCGGCAACTCCTCTGCCTCCACCGGGTCCGTCTCCTCCAAGCACTGTGATAGAAACGCATCCTCATCCTCCTCTTCCTCTTCTTCCTCCTCTTCCTCGTCCTCATCGTCCTCGTCCTCAGCTGCTGCCCTAGTGGCGGCGGCCGCCGTCGTGGTCAACAAGCATCATTCCAACAGTTCGTCGAATTCTTTCAGCCGAGTCCGGGACTCTCATCGCGATGGCTATCTGGAGCAGCAAATGTCAGATCACCATCGACGCCAACGGCTTGGCAAGAACTCTGCAACTATGGCGGCATCAGCGTCGACCACGGGCGAAGGCCATCAGGATATGGACTTATCATCGTCTAGGGACGCTACGCCGACGTCAGAGAATGACGAAGGTGGTAGTGGCAGGAACAATGGTCACAACCATCATCACCAGCAGCACCAGAATCACCACCTGGTGACAGCAGCACTGCCGCCCATGGCCTCGCAGCCGCAGTACTACAACCTCCCAACTTCGACCTCAGCCCCCATGAGCACGTCCATCAGCGTGTCGACGCAGGATGCCATGAAGGCTATTCAGACAGCACTCCTCCTTACCTCGGGCACTGTAAACCACTCCACCCTGCAGCTGTCGTCGCACAGTAGCCCCGGCGGCGGCAACAGGCCCGCCCTTAACCCGTCATCTTCAGCTACAACGACAGACTCCCCATATTCAACGGGTGGGGGACCTCCCACACCCACTCATTCAGAATTGGAGTCGGTGTCTAATCCAGCGGCTACCACGGCATCTTCAGCTGCCCCATCTGCCACCTTATCCACACCATCATCAGCAGGTGCCAACACCAGCAGCAGTCATATGGCCAATCTGGTGTCCTCAAGCCCATTGACGGCTCTAAAGCCTCAGCCACCCTCCCTGACTCCATCGCTAGCCAAGTTTTACAAGGAATTGCTGATCACTCACGTCGTAGGCTGGCCGGCAGAGGGGGTAGAGAGGGCGGCACAGAGGGTGAACGACGATCACAACAGTATAAGCAACCTGGGAATCACCAAGGTGTCGGCGGAGCTTAAAATGGCCCGGTCTCTCGTACGTCTAGCGGAAATTCAAGCTACGGTACAGGAGCAGAGGATACTCTTTCTCCGACAGCAGAGTCTGGACCTGGAGGGACTAAAGACTCGGTTTACTCCGACAGCGGCCTCATCAAGACGCGCACTCGCAGCGGTCAAGACGGCTGCGGCGGCGCCCTCCGCTTCTAACGCCTCCCCGCAATCTCACCAACAACTTCCTCCTCAAAGTTGCGCGTGATACGATTATCGACAAAGTGTGATCACTGATGTTTTTGCTGATGAAGGATTAAGGAGTGCCCTTGGAGAGGACGTGAGTTTACTTGACTCTCCGTGCTGATGCATCCAGCCAAAAGGTCTTAATGTCATCATTGCATTTTGTGTAAATACTTAGAGTATCGTGAGAGAGAGATGAACGAGAGAATGTGTGAGTTTACAGTACAGTAGATATTCATCAGCCAACACGCTCACTGCTGTCAGGAATCGTGAAGAAATTAAAGGGTTATGCCCAAAGAAAGGCGTTCGTTATCTACTATACACTGAAACTAATCGGGACAAATGGAATTATCAACCTAAGTAGAGATTACAATAAACCACTGAAAAAGTATTATTGTACACACGTTAAGTAGTACATACGTATACTTGGGCATCAAGAAAAAGCTAAACAGAGTTAAACGTTATGTACGGAGTTCTTTCATGCACACTTGTCGCTCGCAGTCATCACAGATTCGAGTTTAAGAAGAAGAGAAATGTTGTCTCGAAGTGCTCGACGGCGTCGAAGTGGCGCATGCTATGACGTTCACCGGGGTAAACCTGAAAGAACAAGGACATGTAGCTGTGGCTACCCTCCAGTACCTACACTGCACTGAATGGCACCTGAAGCTGGTAGGGCTTGCCCAATTTCATCAGCTGGTTGATGAGCTGACTTGTGTGGCTGAAGAAGTGAACGTTTTCGTCCGAGAGACCGTGAGCTATCAGAAGTCGATTTGGCCTTCGGAATGGATACATGGATAGAGTGTAACTTATGGAGTTAAGTGTGGACTCGTCTCATCTTACTGTTCAGGGAAGTTATGAAGGTGACTCAGTAAAGAACCCTCCACATAACCGTTGGGATTCTCGCTGGGCAGGTCCATGTAGCGCTCAGTATAGGCGGTATCGTAGTTCGTCCATGCAACCACTGGAGCGCCAGCCACGGCCACCTACAGACAGCAAGCATGTAAGGCTTCCGCTGAAGCCCTGTTCAAGAGATATCTGACCTTAAAGAAGTTTGAGAACTGAGCTAGCCCCATAAGTGAAAGGTATCCCCCATAGGACCACCCGTGCACAGCCACTCTGTCCATGTCCATGTACGGTTTGACTTTGCCCAGCCACTGAAGTACCTCTACTTGCTCTCGCATCTCGACCTGACCCATGCGACGATAAACGTGGGCCTCGAACTCGACACCACGATTGTGTGAGCCGCGGGTGTCGATGCATACAACGCAGTATCCGTGATGAGCAATCAAATGGTTTCTGATCTGTCGGTAGCCCTAGAAAAGTTGCCCACATAACGACATAGCAATTTGGACTATCAGATGCTCATGAAAAGAATGACTTACCATGAAGGTGTTTGACACTAGCTGGACTTCGGGGCCACCATAAACATTCAGTACTACTGGATATTTCTCGCCATGTTCTATCTGCTTAGGCTTGAAGATCATGCCATATAGTTTCTCTCCACTTTCGAGTATATGACTGAAGAGTTCCGGGGGTCTGTACCAGTTGTCTACATCTATAAGGAAAATACGTGCTTTCTAGATGTTGGACCACTGCAGTGATTGTTGGTTCTTACTCTTTTGCTCAATGATCCAACCAGCCGGAACAAGTGAAAGACCTTCAACAGTCGAGTCAGAGTGGGAAATGCGGAATATCTGACATGCTGTCAGACTCTGGATGCTGCTGAATATTGTCACAAACATTGAGCAATCCTGCACCGAGAGAAAAACAACCGTGATGATGAGCAAAATGATAGCGGTGTGTAAAACATGCTCACCTTATTCATAGAGATGCTATGAGAGAAACCAGCAGTAGTTAGTCTACGAACGTGCCCAGGCTCAGCGATGGACACCACATAAAGGTGCCTTTCGAGAGGAGAATCCTTCAACCCTTCGAAATAGACCAGGTCTCTACTCACGTCCACCCAGATGTCGCGCTCTCCAAGAACCGACCAGTCGCCGGTAGTCAGTGCAATCTTCTGAAGGATCCTTGGTCGCACGACGAACGCTAGGAGTGCCGGAAGAGAGGGAAGGAAGAATCAGTAACCAACACCTTCAGTCAAGCAGTGAGGTACTTACTTTCTTCTTCCATGGCAACATCAGCACAGTCAGATTCATGAGTTGAGATTTGTGCCACTACCAGGTACAAATGTTGAAAGCCTGACTCCTCTGATGCCCAGATAAAGACTATCTTGGAAGGATCATCGGAGGGTAGGAAAGACAGCACGTTGGTCACGGATACCCAACGATCAGAGGTCTCCCTGTAAACTACGTGGTAGCGATCGATCCCGTTCTCGAAGCCATTGGCAGAGCTCAAGGAAGAGGAACCCACACTTTCAATGTGATTGTTCTCGGCTGCGAGAGTAAAGTTGTCGGGAGAAAAGAGCACCAATTCTAGACGTCGTTGACGGCGGTCCAAAAGCTGAACCCAAATGCTTGAAGAGAGAGAGAGAGAGCTTGCCATCCAACAGAAATGCATTGTCTAACAAGGACCCTACTTACTATTTCCCTTCTGGCGTCCATCCTAACCGGACAATATACTCCAACCAAGGAAAGAAATGATCCAATGGCGTGTTAAGCTCCTTAATGACGATATCCGTGATCTCGCCGTTGAGCCCCGAGCCGAACTCGATCAGCTTAAGTATGGACTTGGAATTTGCGGTCCCGGCTCTGGGAAAGCGGAACTCCTCCGCTGAGGAAGCGTCACAAGTGGCTGGGAAGCGGAACAGCTCAACGTCCCCTTCGTCCACCTCCTCATAAAGTATCTGATAACGGCCACCTATATAGAGATACGTCTACACTCCTTCACTTTGTTATGAAGAAAATTTACGTCTTACCTGTCTTATTCGGCCTCCACCACATGCCGGTGTATCGGTTAAACTCCTCCTGCGTGACAAAGGAGGGGTAGCCGGCTGAGAGGGGGTCGTCCAGGAGCGAGGATTTGCCTTTTCGCGCATGCGTAAGTCTGACCTCTTGGCCCGTGGACACGCGGGTCACCCAGATGTCAGAGTTTCCGACAAAGGCGACTAGGTCGTCGTCACAGGGACAGAGGGACGGATTCATCCGAGAACCATTACAGGTAGACTTAATTTCGTAGGGACAAAGTGGCGCAGGAGGCGGAGACCCGCTGCCACCGGAACCGCCGCTGCCAGGATCAGTGCAGCCGAAGAGCGCGCCAGCCATGGGGAACACGAACTTGCCGGAACTCTCATTCAGCTCATACTCGGAGATCCCGCAGAAGAACGACCGGCGGCGCTCGAATAAAAGCTGCTCTTCTTTGGTAGGCTGCTTAGCACCCAGTCCGCCCCCTGAACCGCCGGTCTGGAAGGCGGTCTCGAGCAGTGGACACCAGGGCAGTGGCGAGTCCGAGGCCGCCGTCGGTGAGCTGTCATCCACGTCGACGTACAGTAGGGTCGACTCCTTCGAAGCGAAGGACGACAGAAAGTAGAGCCTGGTGCGGAGGACATCACCGAGTCCTCGGAAGGCGAATGAGGATGGCGTGCGCAGCGGCAATGCGGATGCGCCCGAGAGAGAACGGCGCGAGTCACGAATGGACGCTTTCAGAGACGACCAAGTGTGGCTTTGGCTCTCACTCGAGTTGGCGGCGGTAACGGCGGTGGCGGAGGTAGCGGTCATGGTGGCGGTGGCGGAGGCGGACATTTCACAGATGAATCATTTGTATAACCACTCCATGACTTTATCGTCTAATTTCTTCTGGACCTCCCTGCAGCTGCTCTGGGTACCCAAGAATGAAGCTGGACCAAGGTCTAAGACTTTGGGCTGGACACTGAAATCAGCTGTGGAAATCAGCGTTGCCACCAACAATGTTAACTGCACGATTAAGCTACATCTATACATAAGAGAAAGTGGTGTTTTGTTGCAATATATTGACGTCACAACGACTAGGTCGAGTAACATCTAACTTGCTCTGGTGATCGTCTGTAACTCATACAGTGTCCTTGAAGAAAAAAAAATCAAATGTAATTTTTAATGTTTTTGATAGAAGCCTTTAAGTTTTTCGTCCCTTTCAGTCAATCTTTACCTCAGCAGTCTGCCCAGCAGCCACCTTTTGGGGCCTTCAGCGGCCAGTTGGGACAGAGGGCAGATTTGGCAGAGATGGAAGGACGTGGGGGAAAGACTTGGCAGTGACCTGGGGTGGGCTCGCCAAGTCAAACTGTGAATCCGCTTGGCCCGACCTGTGAATAGAGGGCCCGCTACCATCACCACTGTGAGAGATGATGAGGAGCTTATTGAACCCGAGTATCTGCTAGTGTACTACAATAGGGAATCCTCCTTGAAACAGGAATAATTTGTACAACATAACGCCATGACATTGACGGTCGCCAGCTGTTTATATACAATCTGTGTGTAGCAGCCAGAAGCTGTAGATTACACAGAGTAGCTGTACACTTGGCCCAGTCGTGCCGCGTCAACGTTGTCTGTGCCTTTCTATTCTCACTGCTCTGTGCTTCAGTGCAAAGTTGCCATCTAATGAAATGTCACCCAGTAGCACTGTACTTATGTGGACTCTGCTAAGGAGCTTATAATTTATGAGTTAGAGATAATCTTGATAGGAGTCCAAGACCATAGTTCATGCAGGTTAAGTATACATTCAACGCATCGAATAATACACATATGTACGTGTAAAACTACATATAGTTAAATTACAAAAAGGGCCAGAATCTGGATTATGTTGTTGCCGTTGAATAAGTCTCACTTCAGCAGTGATTGATTTCATGGCTCAACCTCGCTTCTTATGATTAGGATCATTCAAATCTTAGAACCTTAAATTTGGAAGAGAACCTGACCTGACCTATCCCGTGGCAATTACAATCCTAATATAAGACAAAATATGCGTGAAAGCACTCTCTAGTGATGACCACCAAACAACCAAAAAAAGTCACCCAAAAAAGTGAAGCCAACGCGACAAAGTTGGTCGGTCAGATTGATCGACAGCCATCTTTCCTGGATTTATATTGGCAACTCTGACCGAATGCAAATCGATTGTTGTTGCCCGTCTGGCAGTCAAGTCAACTAGAAGTCTCCGAACAAGATGATGGAGGAAGACGTCTGGATGGTTCCCCTCCGGCGTAATCCCGGCGCCAATTACTTCCAGGACCTCCTCCACGAGGAGTGGTGCAAGCAGAGCTTCTGCGACACCGAAGTCATCTGCGCTGGGGGCCGACCTCTTCGCTGCCATCGGATGGTTCTGGCGGCCCTTAGTCCGATGCTGAGTAGTGCCTTTGACGGTGTCTGCGTCGGCGCCTCCGGCATTATCACCGTCATCGCCCCCGATGCCGAACCGGACGTCCTGGAGAGATTTCTTAAAGGAATTTATAAGAACGATGAAGACTCCACTGAATTAAGCGAGCATTGCCTCGATCTGCTAGGCCAATTTGGTTTTACTGAGACTCCCAGTCTGCTGGGTGATGACACCAACCTGAAAGAAGAATTAGAGGACTTCGATGACCCTGATATCAATTATCTTGAAGAGGAAAATGAAGGCGTTGAGCAAGCGGATGACACAAGTGAGAACTTCGCAGATCTCGATCTCGATCCATATCCATCAGAGGCTCCAGTTTCAAATAATAAAAAGAGCGGCTCCACCAGGAAGAAGAGGAGCATTGTGTGGAACTACTTCAGGCGGATTGACAGTGGTCACGCAGAGTGCATGAAATGCAAGAGCGTGTTTTCCACTCCAACTGGCTCGACTACTGGGTGTCTTGCGCACATGAGAACAAAATGCCTGGGCCACGTCCTCTCAACCGAGGCTGAGAGGGCAGAAACTGAGGTCGCTCCAGAAGAAGCTTTGTCCTCATCACCAGCAAAACCACGTTACTTGCGACAAAAGCGAAGCAAGGTCTGGGCTTACTTTGACTCTACGGACGACCCGGGCGTCAACGTCTGCAAACTGTGCGGCAAGAATATTGCTAATCTCCGAGGGGGAACCTCCAACATGATCGTTCATCTCAGAAATTACCACGAGGAACAGTTCAAAGAACTGGTGGGTCAGATGAAGGACAAGACTTCATCGCTCTTTAGGGTGGATTATGAATCAAGACAATGCGCTGTGTGCTCAAAATTGTTCTCTACAAAGCACGCAATGCTGTTGCACCGTCAGAGTGTTCACTCTGATGAAAAACCATTCAAGTGCGACAAGTGTGGTATGCAATTTTCTCGCGCAGACAGTTTGAAGAGCCATGCTCGATGTGCTAATCGCACTTATCTGTGCTCCATTTGTGGAAAGACGTTTGCTCGCAAGAGCATCAGAGATGTACATGAGCGTTCCCATCATGCCATAAAACCCTTCAAATGCTCATTCTGCGAAAAAAAGTTTCCCTCCAACCAACGAAGGATCCACCACGAGAGGATCCATACAGGTGAAAAGCCATTTCAGTGCACAGACTGTGGCAAGCAGTTCGTCAAGAAGTGTCAGCTCACTGCTCACTATCGCATTCACTCGGGTGTTAAGCCCTATAACTGTCAGCACTGCTCTCAAATGTTTCGGCATATTTCCAGTAGGAACAACCACAAGTGTGAGGGAAGGATGTAAACACCCAATGCTTTGCTGCACCCTAAGACGTCACACATTCATGTATGAGCGTTTGATGTGATGTAATAAAATATATGTCATACGGAAGTTGTTTTGGTGTGTGGTCAGTTTATTTCTTGTATGTAATTTCAACTCAGGCAATGTTCCTAACAATAAGTAGGCTATAAAAGGCCTATTTATTTATGTGACATCAATGTTCCAATTACAAGTTAAGACGAGATCATCTCTAAAGATGAGGTTATCTGCCAGCCACCTTTGGCAGCGAGCAGTCATGGCGTAGAACACCACAACGGCGCTAAAATTTGAGTCGCCAAACCAAATTTTTGCTGCTCACGGAGCCATCACGTGCATTTTCATCATTAGTCATGTTCATCACGCCCAGGCTGTTGGTGCAGTGAGGAGAGTTACAAGTCGTGAAGTAGAAGCGGACGGACCGACTTGTGACGTAGACGAGAGTATCCTGGGCCTATGATGCCACCTATCCCGCTGTCTTTCTAAGAACGAGCACTTCTCGTTTCACTTCAGCAATTCAATCTTCAGGCCATATGTTAACTGTCGGATTTGTTCTGGTATAGTGTGAGTCATCAAGAACGTCAGATGGGAAGATTAGGTTAAGACTACGTTAGCTTCATTGGACAAGGTTCGGCAGGTCGCGCGGGGTTTTCCCGCGTACCAGAGAGGTCAAGAAGATTGACTGACATGAGGACACAAGAGGTGTCTGAATGAAACTGGACGAAGATATCGGACATTTTCGACTCGCCCGCCGTCCTCTCTGTCCAGCTTAGACATTTGCGTACAGTCCTTGGCGTAAAGATTAGCCATGGGCATGACTACACCTCATGCGCTACACTGGGACATTTTCAGTAGGGATTTTGAGGTGGAACACGTAGATATGATACTCAG
>JAAUXU010072027.1_pt1 | contig 13215 bp, 3 predicted proteins | sample 7278151 | NCBI WGS metagenome assembly JAAUXU01 (sample SAMN14350113, study PRJNA611818) | marine sediment metagenome | isolation source: surface marine sediment (1.8m) | place: French Polynesia: Moorea | collected 2018-08 | reverse complement strand
GGCTTTATGTGCGAGAGAGAGAGAAGAGAACGGGGTTGGCTGGGTCCAATAAAGGAGGTCTGAGAGAGCGGGGTTCGCTGCGACTGGCTGAGACTGTCTCCTCCCTCTTCCGAAACGTAGAAAAAGGAAGAAGAGAGAACGGAGAAAGAGATAGATCCTATCTGACAAATTTATGTCCTCCAATTCCGGGAGATTCTGCTAACTTGCGAAAAATTGGTGGGGGAGGAAAGGACGGAGACGAGGAGAGATTTCATTCCCCCTCCGTCTCCTCCTCTGCCATTTCTCCTTTTCAAGTGTCTTTCTCCTCCTCCTCCTCCTTCCATCCATGACTGTCATTCTTGAAATGAAATCCAGGGAAGGGATTCACCAATCTAGCAGAACTGGTCTCAGGGATTTTGTGCGCTTCCGACCTAGCCAATTCAACTGATGTGACATGCCTCTTCGTGCTAACCCTTTGCCGAATGTCTACCCAGATCTCATCTCCATTGGAAGAAGAGGGAGGGAATAAAGGAGAGAATTCTACCCTCCCTCCACCTCCTCCCACTGCAAAACGTCGTCGTCATATCCTCGCCAAATCGTCGTCGTCGTCTCCGTCTTCTTCTCTTGCAGCTCCCGGTCGGTCGGTGAGGGGGCTTTTTTATGTCGCTCCCTATCAAGCCATGCAGCGGGGCGAAAGCGACCGAGGGAGACTCCTGAGATGTCTAGTTGACGTGCGTGCGAGGCGAGGCGGAGGATGCAAATTCGCCAAACTTTAATCATTAAAAATAAAATAGAATTGCACCAAACGTACTTTCTTCGCTACACTACACTCAAGAAGTGAATTTTAACCGAGCTTATGTTGGCTATTCCCGGATCTTCACTCCTCTCTTCTTCACTCTCTACTTCTCCGCGGGGTTACTTGGCCCGTAAACAGTTCTCTTATCACATCATCGTCTTGTTACTGTCGCGGGGAGGAGCCAAGACCCAACTCATGCCCATAACACCTTCGACTGATAAACCAGCCGCTGCCCTAGGTAGGAAATGTACCTAGGATAAATAAAAAAAGTCTCTCCCCCTCCCGCCGTTTTGGAGAATGAGAGACGAAAAAGGAGGAAAGAGGGAGGGAGACATAAACTATGCTGAGAGGAAGGAAGAGGAGGAGGAGCTGCCGAAGGAATATTTAGATGTGCTTGCTTGCTATCTGCTCTGACAAGACAAAACTTTTTTTGCGCCTCTGGGCATTCTACAAGATAAGGTGGCATTTTTATTGTGGCTAAGTGGGAGAGTAGGTGCAAGAACTCGAATTCCTTCCGGGCGGTTAGTCTTGGATTTGGACGAACGAGGTGGGAGTTTGACGACGGGTCAACAGAAGAAGGGTTTCCTCCTCTTCTCCCCCTTTGGTTGACTAGAAGTCGTTTGTTGAGTCTTCTCCCTTCTCCCTCCACAATGACCTTAATCAAAGGCAGAATGGGCGAGAGACCATAATTCGTGGGCCGCTGTCAAAGCTCTCAGCCAGGGGTCCTCCCTCCCTACTTCCTCTGACGGTCCTGCACAGACTTCCCAAATAGTCCAGAGGGTCAGATTTAAAGTGGGAAAGAGGCATGAGGGGGAAATTTTCTCCCCTCTGCTTCTCCCATGTCGGCGGTCACATCTATGGGCGCGAAATTCCAGCTTCCGAGAATGGCCATACCGGCGAAGGGTTTCATGCAGAACGACTTCTAGTTTTCGTCCCGATCTCATAGCTGCCGCCTAGAATTCGAGCCCAGTCAAAGCCATGCCTTGCCAGAAACTGTTCCTTTTAAGGTGTGTGGGTGCAAAAAAAAGTTTGTGGGCTCCCTTCTCCTCCTCCTCGTCTCCTCCTAATGCATTCCGTGATGACTGGAGGGAGGGAAAAGAAGGCGAATGGCTGTTAACTCCTTGGGACCCCATCATCCAACCAGGCGCCACTACATCCGCCCTTTTTTCGCCACGGTCCACTAAGTGAGATTCACCAACATGCAGCACAGCTCTGAGAATAATTCAGCGTCCAAGCAGGAAACGTGGCGAATCCCGCGGCGAGGATTTTTCCTCCCGCTGACGGTAGACTCCTCCCACCTGAAAGAGAGAGGAAAAAGTGGTTCTTGAAACCTGAGGACCGAGCAAGAGGCGGCCAACCTTCTCCTTCCCCTTCTCCCCCTCTCCTGTCACATAACTAAGGCCGCTAAGTAGCTTTTTGAGGAAAGAGTGGAGGGAGGGGAAGGAGGGCTGTGTCAAATTGCACTGTTGGAGGGAGGAGGGAAAGAGACGAGAAAAAGAGACCAATTTATGTCTTGCAGAAGGGAGAAGGGAGAGATGGTGGTGGGCCCCAGCTAGACCGCACCTTTGTGGAAAAAGGGTTTTTTCTTTTTTCGAGAAATGGGGTGCTTTTGTGGTCTCGGCTTAGCTTGCGTGTTCTCCTGTTCTTGACTAAACTCCTCTCGTAGTACAGCTTCCAAAATCTTGATTGGAGAGCTTCCGTTTCCCCTCCGATCGACGCCATTGGAGGAGCTCTTTATATTCCAAGACGTCGTCGACATCAGATATTCAGCAGCCAGACCTCATTACAGACTCCCTGTTCCGACAACGGCGGCGCCGCGACGAATCGGGAAGCGTGCGCGGAGGGGGAAACAAAAAAGCGATCCCTGTGCACACGGAGGACGTGACTGCCCAAGTTTCTTGAGTCCAGAAACAGCAACATTTATGTGGTGAGCTGGACTTTTTCATTCTCAGCTCTCGGAAGGCACAATAAATGTCGAAGTCGAGTATTTCTTTCACCCCCTCCCTCTCTCCCTCTCTCGACCGTCTTTGCGGTGACCTCACACGTTGTCGCGCATTCTGTGCCGCTTACTCGGGTCGCCACTAGAAGTAAGGTTAAGAGTGCATTTTGTTCGATCCTCCAAAGCGGCGTTCTTTCGCATAATGTACTCCTCCCACACACTCGATTTCAAACCGCAGCAGCGGCATGTGTGGCTAGGTCGGGGTGCGACAGTTGTGTGGGATTGTGGGTGGCCTCCCCCCTCCCCTCATTCCTCCTGTCTCTTTGCTCCTCCCACCCAATTTAGTAGCGAAGGAGGGCGCGACATATCCGGGGGAGGAGGAGGAGGAGGAGCAGAGGAGACTTTTTGCTTTCCCCTTCCCCGTTAAGATGGATTGTCTTCACAGGGTCGCAACTTGCACCCCATACCCAGAGCTGGGGCTAAAATTCACCCATTTCGGGGAAATCTACAGCTTTTGTTTTACAAATGAATTGTCCCGTCCAGGGCTTCGGTGAATTTCATATTTCCTAGAATGTTCGCAATGAGTCGTGGCTCCTTCCTCCGAACTATTTTTCGCGAAAGAGGAAAGAAACTTTCACGCCGCTGTTTTTGAACTCTTCTCCCCTTTTCCCTTCCTTTTTTCCTCCCATTTCCCGAGTAATTGATTGCCTCCTCCTCTCTCTTTTTTGGTATTTTCTTTTTTCAGTTTTTGCGGGGAAACTTGTGTACGCACCTACTACAATGTGCGTGCCTGTAGGAGGCAAAAGCCAGGTTCCCTCTCGTTTTTTCGGCAATCGCAAATTTGTGAAGGTGATTTAGTGCCTGTCGTCCTCTTCCTTCCTCCTCCTCCCTCTTCTTCCTTCCTTTATTCGTCCAAATTACGGTCTCATTTGTGGAAAATTGGACGCAATTCAATATGATACATCGCCGTTGTCACACGAACGAACCATCCAGCCATTGCGCGCGCGGTTGCGCCAGACGGCGGCGGCCGAGTGTACAGTGTACACACCATGATGGTATCGATACAATTCTGTGCTGAAAATAGTTGAAGTATACAAAAAGAAGAAAATTGGGGGATTTGGGGGGTTGGGGAATTTGTGTCGCTATAAATGGAATTTTGTTTAAAAACCGTTTATGTAGTAAAAAATTGGCGAATTCCACTCCCGAAAGGCCATTACATCCATCAGCCAATGGGAGGAAAGGAAGAGGGAAAAAGGCTTATTTCTCACCTCCCACCTCTTTCTCTTCCTTTTTTGGGAAAACGCAATTTTTGCTGCCTCGTCGTCGTCGTTTTCGTCGTCGTGGCGAGTTGTCGATGTTGGCGCCGGAGGAAAAACGTGTTTTTTGTGACGGGGCTTTGCCATCAGTCACTGTGTGCCCGACCAAATGTTCAGTACGTCAACAGGAGAACATTTGTATAAAAGTAAGTTTGTCCAAACTTATGACGGCGGAAACTAATCCAAAAAGAGCAGGCCGGTAGAAAAACCCTGTAAAAACAATGACTATCTTTCTTTCGTTCTGTTGGGTCAACTTACAGTACTTTTTAGAAAGGAGGGGCAAAGTTTAGGATGAGGCGAAAACAAAGACTAATGCCTCGAACGGACGGCGACGCTGTTTGACTGATCTCTCTGCGGCTAAGAGTGATGATGGGGAGGGGGAACGCATTGCCAAACCTGCATAAAACACGGGAGGTGTCATCGTCCTCAGAGGAGCCCACACATAGCACAAGAGGACAAGAAAATTTACCGCTTTCGCCTTGGACGCGATGTCGACACACGCGGCAGATACTCAAACAGATACTCCGGCCCTCAGGTAGACACACTTGAGACAAAAAAGGTGCTTAGTTAGGCCTTAGCCGTCGAAAACGCATTTTTCGGAGGGTCCCCCACGAGTGAGAGAAAGTGGGTGAGAAGGCGACAAGAAATTTATCCCCCTCCATGACCTGCAGCCGCCCTCCTACGGACGGAGTTGACAGGCGGCAAAAAATACAGCCTTTACCCCTTGGGGTCTCCAATTAGCGAGGTTGTGCATTTGTCGTCAGAGAAGAGAGGTGCCAATTTCTCGCAAACTGTCGCGGCAATACTCCGCTTGCTGCCCACCCACCTTTCCCACTTTTTTTCTCTTTCCCCTCCTTTTTCTAGTTGGCAATTTTCCACCCCTGCACACGTGCCCCTCCTTCGTCCTCTTCCCCCTCCTTTCCTTCTTTCTTTGAAGTCTCGTTTTCTTCACACTTTGAGCCGCTCATTTTGGCATTAGTCAGGGACCGCACCGAACGGCGGGGCTTGGTTTTTCTCTTGGGGGAGTGGTTTGGGGACAGGAGAAAAACGGGCGACGTCTTCGCCCAACTTGGACCCGGTTTCACCATGATAGCACAGTACTTAAAAGCTGCATGGGCATTTTAGTTCGTTTTTGCTTTGAAAAAAGTCTTGAAGTCTACACCAAACTCAAACTCAAACTAAAGGTTAAAAAAATATGTGGCAAAAGTACTTTTGTTTCAAGGAACCCGTAAACTCGACGACTTTTCCCGATTTGGCAGACGACGAGGGACCTAAAACCATTGTGTGAGGCATCGGCTTTTAATTACTGTAATCAGCCTCGTGGCACCTCTCTCCCTCTCGAAAGAAAAAAAGCGTTTTCTTTTTAGGGGGAAGAAACGAACGTGCCGATCTCTTTTCCGACCTTTTTTGGCACTCAAAAAAAGGCGCGGCGCCGTGTTGTAAAACCACTTTTTTCCTACGAGAAGGAAAAGATTGCCGCAGGAAAAAAAAGCCCCCCCTTAATGAATGAGGTGTTCTGTTCGCATGATCCTCCAAGCGCCAAAGATTTCTGCTTCCTTTTTTTCAGGCTAAGTTTTTTGTATGTGAAACCGCCTTTGCTTGCTTGCCTTCTTTCTTTTCGGACATTAATACCTGTCAGAAGGGGAAGGGGAGGGGTTGGATGATGATGACGACGACTAGGAGTCGGCTTAGCTTAGCAAACAAACCGTTGTGGTGGGGGGAAATTAGTCAGTTTGGAAAGGGGGCGGAGGAGGAAAAGAAGAAGGGGAGAAATTTGGTCTAGCTCATAAGAATGACGCGTCTCCTCTCTTCCTGTTCTCACACCAATACTTGGCTAAGAGAAAATCACCAACCAGACGCCTCATTTGACGCTTACAATGAAATTGCAAGCAAAATTCTTGGTAAACAACTTTTGAACCGAGTTTCCTTTTTGGTTTAATATGGAAGTTTACCTCTCGGTCCTTTGTTGCATGTCTACTCTCATGTAGCCCTAATTGGAGCCGAATGCTGCGGTGATTATCATAATTCCATTGCACCTCCTCTTGCCAGGTATTGCTTGTTTCCCAAATTTGTTTCCAAATTCACAAACGGGTTTTTGAGAAAAGAAATTCCTAAACCTCCTAAGCCTCGATGGGTGGGCGGGGTTCTACCACTTCTTTCTGCCCGGAAAATCAGGACCTCATTCTTCTTGCTCGTTTTTCGGGTCAGTGGCGGGGGCTGCTCGATGCCTCTTTAGCACAGGTGTGTCCGAAAAAAGGGTTGGAGTGAGAGGAAGAGGAGCTCATTCCTCAGCAAGTCAGGTCAGTCTGGTGCAGAATTCACCAAGTCAACGACGTCAATTTATGGAAAGAAGATTCTTGTACTGGAAAAGTGCAGTGTTGCACAAACATTCAAGCAAATGTACTGCATGTGGCTCGATTTCTGTTGTAACCATTTATTTCCCGTAATACTCGTACCGTTCTATATCACAGTAGTTCGCGAGTGGGTTTGTCGATTAAAATACTAAATAATAGGCGCAATAAATACTAATAATGACAGTAGTCGTTGCAGTATCGCAGTACTGTAGAAATGAGGCTCTAGCAATTAATCGCAGTCAATGTAGAGTCAATCAAGTCAAAAGAGGGGGGGGGGACGGCTCTGGACGGTTAATTGAATCCGCTAATTGAAAACGAGTTTCGAATTTCGAGTTTAGGGGAGGGGAGTCACAGAGGGCAGGCACTAGCCAACTCCTTGGCGGTCTTGCGCGCGAGGGACACCGTGTGGGCAGACCTCAGCTCGGGCGAGCTGTTCCAGATTAAATATGCCGTCCAGGCGAAGGTATCAGTCCTGAATTTCGTTGGTGGGGGTATACAGTTCGAGGTAGCCGAGCGGGTCACTCTTGTTTCACAAGTTTGGGGTGGGCAAAGGATGCTGCCGATGGGGATCCTGCTGCCGTCGGACCCCACATAGTTCATCCCCTTCCACGTCTCTAGAGCCACACTCTCCACTATAAGGCGGTTTAAAGACGGTAGCCCAGACTCGCGTAGGAGTTCTTCAACGGGTTTCATGTCACTGCGGCGGCTGCCAAGGATGGACCGGGCGCAGTTGTTGATCGCGATTTGGATCTTGCGTAAGGCCATGTTCTGCGGGTCTGACTCTTGTAGGCGGGGCTTCAGGACGGCACATCCATATCCCACTCTCCCAACCAGGAGAGCGCGCAACACTTGGCGGAGGACTGGCCCACGAAGGTGGCGTGCAAGTCTGCTGCTGGCGCCCACTAGCCCATGGGCTGCTCGGATGAGGCCATCAAGGTGTGGAGCGGGGGACAGGCGGCGATCAAAGGCCACACCAAGGAGGTCGACCCTGTTGCTGGGGGCGACAGTCACGCTGCCCACCTTCACTGCTCTTCCCTCATCCCCCACCCAGAGCACCTGGGTCTTGTCATTGTTGAGGACGAGGAAGTTGTCGGACATGAAGTCGCAGATCACGGCGGAGATCTGCTCCAGGTCCTGGCGCACCACTTCTGCATCTTTTGCCGCTGACCAGACAACAATATCGTCGGCGTAGCCGGAGCTGCCGACGTTGCTGCCGCTGCTGCTTGCACTGCTGATGATGGAGGGAAGGTCCACCAGCAGGCAGAGGAAGAGCAGGGGGCCCAGGATGGACCCCTGCGGGACGCCGTACTTGAGGTCCTCGAAGGCGGAGTGCTCCCCGTTGTAGAGGACTCTTTGTGACCTGTTGGCCAGGTAGTCCGCGAACCAGAGGAGGGACCTGCCTCTGACGCCCAGGCTCCTGAGCTTGTCCACCAGCCTGTCGTGGTCGATGGTGTCGAAGGCACTGCTGAGGTCGTAGGCGGCGACACCAACGATCTCCGACCTGGACCTGGCCCCCATCCAGTCGCCGTGAGCTGCCACGATTGCCCCGACGGTGTTCCGCCTGGGCCTGAAGCCATGCTGGCTGTTGGGCAGCTTCTTCTCCATGAACGCCATCAACTGCTTGTGCACGATCCTCTCCAGGACCTTGGAGAGGGCGGGAAGCAGGGAGACCGGCCTGTAGCTGCTGGCGCTGTTGGCGGGCTTTTTCTTCTTATGCACGGGCACAATGTTGGCCTTCTTAAAGCCATTCGGCACCTTCGCCGTCCTGAGGGACACGGTGATGAGGTGGGCGATGGGCCCCGCAAGGATGTCCGCTCCCATCTTGAGCACGGAGGTGGGGACGCAGTCCACCCCCTCCGCACCCGTGTTCTTGAGTCTCCTGATCTCCTTCCGCACCTCCTCCTCCGATGGAGGGCGGAGCTGCAGCTCATCCACGTCCTCCTCGTCTTTGTCCTCGCGCCTCTGGTCGCCCGTCCCAGTGGTGCGCGAGATCCTCGATCTGAGCTTGATAATCTTGTCCACGTAGTACCCGTTTACGTGATTGGCGAGCTCTTTGCTGCCGCTAATGACGGTCCCGTCCTCCGCCTTGAGCTCAGTGGGGAGCTGGGAGCAGCCGCCCCTGCCGGTTGCCCCGTTTACAAGCTCCCAGACCCTCTTCGGGTCGTACCCGGACTTCTCCAGCGTGTGCTGGGTCGAGTCCAGCTTGTCCCTCCTCAGCAGTCTGACGGTCTTATTCCGGAGCTGCTTGTACTTGACGTGGTCCTTCCCTTTTGCTGCCTGGTCCCTCTCCTCCATGGCCCTGAGGGTGTCGGGCTTCAGGTACAGCGGCGTGGGCCTGTTCTTGACGGTGGTGGACTTGTAGGGGGCTACTTTGTCCAGTGCCACGGTGATCTGTTTGACCACGATGTCATGGATGACGTCGACGTCGTCGTGGAGGAACACTTTGCTGAGCTCCTCGGCGTTGATTGCCATGAGGAGGCTGCTGCTGCTCATGGCCTTGTAGTCCCTCTTGCGCACCTGCCTCACACCCGGTCTGGGCGCAGACAACTGGATGCTGGCCGTGATGGGGCGGTGGTCGGTTGCCGCAAAGGAGAGCGTGCGCACCTCCTTCGTGTCGACTCCCATCCCGTAGACGTGGTCCAGGGTGCTGAGTTTCTGGGAGTAGTTGCCGTCGGCGTTGAGGAAGCTCCCGTAGGAGTAGAACGTGGGATTGTTGGGGCCCTCGAAATTAAACCCCATCCCTTCGAGCGCGTCTAGATGGTCCTGCAGTAGGGAGGGCCTGTAGTAGGACTTGTCGCCCGCCTTCCCCATGTCCAAGTTGAAGTCCCCCAGGAGGATGGCCCGCCCGAAGGAGCTGGCCACGGAGGCTGCGTGCCCGTGCACGATGCCCAAGTCCTCCACTTCATTCTGGGACCACTGTCTATATACCCCCGCCACCACCAAGGGCCCAGTGGGGAAGCTGAGCTTCAGCCACACGTCCAGGTGGGACTTGTGGATGATGGTGGGGTTGCACAGGGGGATCAGGGGCTGCTTGACAAGCAACACTAATCTGTGTTTGTTCATGACACTAGTGGGGAAGTACACTGTGTAGTTCTTGACGGAGAAGGTCTCGTCCGTCACCGGCAGTTCCGTCTCTGTGAGGACGACGACGTCGGGATTGACGTCGTCAAGGAGCCCCTCGAGCTCAGTCTCACGGTCAGTGGACCGGGCGAGGTTGGCCGTGTTCCACGTCATCACGAGGAGGCTGCTAGCTGCAGCCCCGCGTTGGACAGCGCCTTCTCCAGTGCCGCCGCGAACACCACCGCGAAGGAGTTCAGAGGCGGGGCGGGGACGGAGGACTTGACGGCGTCGCTGTAGCTGTAGTTGTTGCCCATGTGTGGGGGGCGAGGCCCGAGGCTGAGGTTCCTGAGCGAGGCCAGCTCCTTTTTCAGCTCCTGCAGCTCCCTCTCCGACGTGCTGCGGCCGGGGGCACCTCCCAGGGGGGGGGCGGATGAGGGGGGGAATCTCCTGCTGTTGGACCTGCCGCTGGAGTTGCGGTTTTGGGGTGGCCCACCCCTTCTCCCGTGTCCCTGGGCGGGCCTCTGGGAGCTCTTTTTGGCGGGATTATTGTCCTTTTTGGTCCTGACCGTATTGGTCTTGTGGGCGGTGTCCTCCTTGTCCTCCTTGAACCTGCCGTGGAACTTGGCGCAGCCGGGGGCGCGGGTGGGGATGCAGGCGGGGTTGGCGCAGAGGTCCGGGTGGCGGAAGGCGCAGCCGGGCTTTCTGCATAGCATCCTCCGCCAGAGGTACTTGCAGACCGGTATTTTTTGTGCCGTTTTGTGAACGTCGGGGATCGTTTTGTGTTTTTGTCGGTGGCAACGGAAATCTCAACAACGCCCTCGGGGCTTTTTCTTTTGTTTCTTCGGCGGCGGCGAAAAGTGGGCTGGGCCGATCAATCGGGAAGGTGTTTCTTTTAGGAGCTCTTCTAAAGCCGAAGGAGGAATTTTTCAATTGAAGGGCGGCCCGAAAGGGAGGAAACGGGAGACCCTAATTTCGTAGAGGGAATGGCTCGAAATGGACTTTTGATTTTTTTAGTCATTCTAGTGTACCGATGTTCCTTTTGGGATTTCTCTCTCTTTTCTGGTGATGTACCTGCAAAAGAGGTACTAGTACACCCCTCTTCCTAAGATGGAGTTAAGTCCTGCCAGACCCATGCAGTCTCGACCGGGGTGGTCAAAAAGCCCAAAGCAGTTTGGACGGAGATTTATAAGGGATTGTCGACACCACAACTGACTTTTCGCGTCGTCGTTAAGAAAAGGAGAGAGACCCCACCTGTACAACTGCAGGGCTGTAGCACTGACACCACTCCAGTTCACGTGCTAAATACAGGACTTGGGGAGAAAGGGACAGTATAGCCAGCTCCGAGGCTAGGAAAGAGAAAGACCTTCAACATAGAAATACGGACAGCGTGTGTCTCCACAACTTATTGCATTTCGTTGTTTTCTTTCTCGAGTTAGTTATTTTTCGTTTTTAGGTTTTAGTTTTGCCAAAAGAAAATGACTCAAGAAATGTATAAAGAACTGCGTGACTACCGAATGTCGTGTCTATGTTAATTGGACCTGACCGAAACGTCGGTCGGTTGGGCACAGAAAAAAGGGAAGGAGATGAGGAGATAGAAAATGGGTGGAAGGGGAAGGGAGGGGTGTTCCAGACTTGACCCCTCCTCAGTCCTTCTTCCCCCCTCCCCCCAACTAGTCCACTAAGACTTTGAATGGCCGGCAATTAGGGAATGAGGCTGTAAAACCACCCTCAAGCAAGGAAAGGTGAGAGACCCGTCGTCGTCCCCTACGTTCCCTTTCGTCCTTCTCTGACTTACTCCTTTCTTTTTTTACCCGCCTCAAAATGAATGGAAAATGAAGTTCAGTTCGGAGCCTGAGGGGTGCATTTTTTCCACTTAAAATTCGGCAAACCGCAGCAGTGCGTTTTTTGAAAAAGGAAATTGTTAAAAAACAATTTTGGGCATTACCGTTTGTTTCCCTCGATTTTCTTCCTTGGAAAACTGGGTCATGCCGAAGGTTTATTAGTTAACGAGGTGGGGTGGGGAGGAGAAAAGGGGGTCTCAGTTATAAAGGTGGTACGAAGGAGGGGAGGGGAGGAAACTAATGGACAATGAAGGCTTAGAAGGAAAAAGGTTATATTACGACCACCTCCACGTCTGCCACCAGCAATGTCAGGAAAAAAAGTGTCGGGTTTGGGGTCTTTCTTTGAGCTCAGGGAAAAAAGGGACATTGCAACATACACCCCCTGGAGGTGTTAAGTGACCCAAATTCTTATTTTTATTGTCTCTCTTTCAAGGTCGAAGAAGCCATCCATGCACAGTACTTTCTCACAAGAAGAAATGTCCTGGGAGTAAAACTTTTTTTCTCAGGATACTTTTCCAAGGAATCTCTCCTCGACCCCCGTTCCGTCATCGGCAAATCATCCAAGTAATCGATGGAGGAAGAAGCTCACAGCGGGGAGGCGGGAGGAAAAGCCACCCACCGAATATTTCCCCCGAGGCAATGGACATGGATTCGCCATGAGTTGTTTCGACATTAGAGGCATGTCGTTTCAGCTTGTTGCGTTGTCATTACTCGATATGAGAAACAAATTATGGAAACAAATTGGAACAACCTTGGTCTATTATATGCCAATACTTTGGCTGCGGCGGTGTCTTCGGAAGGAGGTCAGTCTCGTCTTGGGGAATTCGTTACGTGTGAGGTCTCGCGCCATTCTGTCCACCAGGCCGACCGACCGCCCAAAAGGCATGCACCCAACTCACTCACTCCTTGCAGTCCTTTGATCCCGAAGCCGCAACGAAGGGATGAAAAATAATTTGTTGATGTAATGGACTTTGACCGAGTGGCGGGCAGAATGGCTGGGGGCAGGCAGCCAAGATTGATTCTTCCTCTGGCGGCGGCGGAAGCACTGGCGGCGGCGGCGGCGGCGGTTTCGGCGCCCTTTGGGCTCCCGCGGCGATGGAATCCGAGCAGGAATGGGGAGGGAGGGATGATGAAATTTGGGGCGGACGGACATTCAGGCCGTGATCGTCCATGGAAGGTATTGGAGGTGTCACAGCCAGTTTGTGTTCGACCCTTTACCTCTACAACTCTTACAGAAGAACAGAGTTATCAATTATATCACGGCTCTGCTGCTCAATCAAAGCGTGTCTTTGGTGGTCCTTTGTCTCAAACGTGGAAAGGAAGAATGCAGCACGGCCACGCGTCATACCCGATCCCCTTTCCAATTTGGGATTCTCTCACGATTTCAAACCGGCGTTCCTCTCGGCTGTAATCCGGAAATCGAGCTCATTGTTTCCTTGACAATCTCTCTCCAACGAAATTGGCTCCGGACCTTAAATAGATCATCTCTCTCTTTCTCTGTCTCATCTCCCACATTAGAAGGAGGGGGGGTCTTTTTTTTCTCCTCGAAACTCGGCGTGACGACATTTGCGACGACGGGCAGGGAAAAAAGTTCCTTCCAATTTCCCAGATAGAGGAAGAAACAATTTTCGGTTGCGGAGGAAGGGAATTTCTGCGGAGAACGAAGAACTCATGAGTGGCCCTGCTTTCCCCTATATAAAGAAGTTCTAATTTTACCATAATTCATTATTTGAATTTATATTTTTCTATATGTAGCTCTAACGCCAGTGAAATCGACTCTTTGATGACAATACATATAAAATGCTTTATTAGCACCGTGTGAAGTATTTTGTTTGGTAGGGCTCGTGAGTTCACTGACACATTGCTACGTCCGCAGCTTGAGAGAAAGAGGAGGAGATCCAAATCAACATCAACAGTGCTGCGGTTTCTT
>JAAUXU010068774.1_pt1 | contig 13221 bp, 13 predicted proteins | sample 7278151 | NCBI WGS metagenome assembly JAAUXU01 (sample SAMN14350113, study PRJNA611818) | marine sediment metagenome | isolation source: surface marine sediment (1.8m) | place: French Polynesia: Moorea | collected 2018-08 | reverse complement strand
TGGGTATTGGCTCTACTCCATGCTGAAATCCTGCCCATCCTCCGGCCATTTGTTCTGTTTTCCCCTACCAGAAAAAGTCTCAAAGATAATCTTGGCTGATCAGACATTCTCAATCACTCTACCTAAAGACGTATGTGTCTCATAAAGCATGTTCATAGGACATTTCAACCCAAATTTGGACTTGATAGTGGACATGATCACCGAGAGCTGACCTGAGCCTGCTGTTTTGAGCATGTGCCCGGCATTTGACAATTGCGCAGCAATCATGATCATCATGTTTGTTTGTTGTTTGTTACTGGGGTCCCTGGCTTGGAATTGAGGTCCAGGTCAGAGAGAGGAGTAACCCTGAAGTGGGTCTTTTCCTTTCCCATAAGTGGCAAACATCACAGCGCTTAGCAAACTGTAGTGCCTAGCATGGCGGGTCTGCCAGTGTGCTTCACTTACTCTACCCTCCTTTCCAAGGCCATACCAATGTGATCCACTTGCGCGAGTCTGATAAGGCCATACAGGTCTGGAGGTTGTCTGCTAAGCTGGAGCCCCCGTACAGAGCTGAGGTGCCCCCTGGCAAGCACAGGACTCTCGCACACTAGGTGCATAAACTCCTCACACTCCTCTCTGCAGAATCTACAGATTTGTTTGGAGAAATTACCTACCACATGATGGTGATAGTTGAGGTAGTTATGTCCCATGAGGGCCTGAAGTACAATACTAAGGGTAGGACGATCCAGACGAGCCACAGCATCGCCTGTACTGCTGGGAACGTCCAACTAGTACTTTGTTTGACGGCAGGTGGTAAGGCATTTGTCATGATCATCATATTGCAATTATTTTTTATCATTTTAAATAATTGATTCCAGCCAGGTTGCAACTTGAACTATCTAGAAATGAGTGAGTGATTCCATTTGTCTTCTTTACTTTTAACCCGCCATTTTCTCCTACCCACCCTGTAATAAAGAATAAAGGCGTTCCGATTTTTTGGGAAGTGACCAATCTGACAGAAGTGTAAAATGAGGATGCGCAGAAGAAGCTTTCGAGTGCAGTAAAAAATGATGCTTTCCTTCCACGTCTGATTCCCATCGTCATTTACGCCACTTGTGCCACACCCTCGTGGCATGAAACGATGTTGCCGCCCTAGCGAGGAACAATTCTTACTTGCTCCCTTCACTCAGACGAATAGTTGTGCTTTTTCCCCCATGTGTTCCCCCCCCCCTCTCACACACATACGTCCGTAATTCATGTTCGTCTGTGTCTCAAACGCAGCTTCTTCTTCTCTGCGTCCGATTTCGTTCCAAGCTGTGCCACAGAGGATTCCGGGAGGTAGAGAAAGGCCAATTGAAGGCTGCCAGAGGGAAGTCTCCAATTGGCACTGTCGTCAGCAGTCCACAAGTACATTTATACATAGGCGGCAGCTCCCACCCTGGTAAATGTGACACCAGGAGGAAGACGGGGACCAGGAGAGGAAGGAGGGGTGGGTCGGAATGCGATTGCCTCAGATGTGTCTCGCATTCATCGCCGGGGTGGTCTCGGTGTACAGGGTGTTGCAGCAACAAGGAGCACCGACGCAGTTGAGACAGAAAACAAACTTTCTGGGGCTCTCACAGTTGTCAGACAAAGGGAACAGAAACATTGTCATTGGCTCGGGAACTGCGTCAGCCAGTGGTTCAAGGTCAGGGCGATGAAGTTCGGCACGAGCTAAAACTTCAAGTCAAGATGACTTGAGCCTTTCGTGGCAACCACGGCCAAAATGTCACATCGTCTCCAGGCCATTTAATAGTGTCACATCTTCATTCGTCAAGGCAGCATTGGAACTTATAACATTGATGTCTTTTAAAAGATAAAAAAGCGAATAGTTGCGAATAGGACTCTGCAAGTCCCGTGTCAGCAATGAGGGCCTCTGAAGGCTTTGCATGCTTTACATGTGTTTCACTAGATAAAATCACCTGTGTAATGATCGACATTGCATAATGTCTGTACTTCATTAGCAAGAGAGTACTTGCTCACTTCTTCTCATATGTGCTTAGTGACATAGTCCTGCTTTGTCACCCTTTTCCCTACATCCACCCTGTAGACGTGGCACCCAGCATGTACATTGAGTACATAGTACACATGTCATGCAGACGGACGTCACGTACGTACTCCCCGACGGTGCACACTACACACACTAGTATGTCAAGTTTCTTTTCATACATACGTACACACACTGTACACATGTGCGTCCTCAAACTGGGCCCGAGTGGGCTAAAAATCATTTGGTCTTATCATAATCGATCTCACGGTGCTATTCACACATGTCCGAGGTGATTACTGAGCATTGTTACGCGCTACTATGATATTAGTGCTGGAAATAACAAGCTTTAACTTAAAAGTTGTCCTCTCCCGAGCTCCAGAGTCGAGCTTCTCCTCCTTTCCCTCCTCGTGGACGTCGCCAGAGAAAATTTGTAAGGAGAGAGAGAAAGGGAGAAAGAGCAAAGAGAAGATTTCGTGCATCTAAACAGTTTTTCAGGAGACTTCACAGTGATCATTACTCGAGTGTGAAAGAGGAACAAACTTTTCCACGTCTTCAGGTAAAGCCTAAAGCCTCCAACGAAATTGAGTATTAGTTAGGCCCGTCTATTGTGTGTGTGTGTGTGAGTTGTGTTTGAGGGGGAGACAGAGAGAGAGAGAAAAAAAAGCCCCCACATACACGTGTGGCCTAAGGACAAGTTACAAGGGCTCTTAGTAGGGTGCAGGTCTAGCTGGATTAGTCTTCAATATCAGTGGTTGGGATTGCCCAAGTTCTGCCATGTTTGCTGGGTCGCTGCTTCAAGGATTTGTCCAAGATTCAAATCTGTAGTCATGGATTTTTGAATCGCAGAATAAACATGGAAACACTTGACGATTTCTTGCCAACGTCAGTAGTGAAGATTTGGCAAGGAATCCTTGCTCAAGCTGCCACAGTTGCCACAAATGAGGCATTTTGAGAGTGGGACACCAACGCGTCTCAGCTGTCTGGCCGAAACTGAACGTCATTCAGGTCTGGTTTGGCAACCCCGTCATTTTCGTCTCCAGAAACCCTTGATTGAGTTTTGAACTGGATCCAAACCCGATTCATATCCGAAAAAGCTGAGGAATGGCGGGGAATTGGGACTCGCAACACCAATCACTCGATTCATGACTCGCCTTTTAGTGATTCGACTTAACACTAGTCTCGGTCTAGGGATGACAGCTCGGCCAATCTCTTGATGGAGGCGTTGCAGAGAAGCTAACTTGATTTTTTTTTTCGACTGCCTCCTCAGCACTGTGTAGGACGACGCCAAGAAGGAGGCGGCGGCAGCCAGGGAGTCCTCGGTCTGCCCCGTTTTGCCTGACGGGCAGACTGGGATGGGGGAGAAAAGGAAAACAATCAGTAGCAGAATCGTGGCATATAGCAAAACAGACGGATCTTTCATGCCAGCAAAGCAGCAGGAGTTCTCTGTCATGATGAACAAGATGAAGTTGTACTCGCACATCTTGAAGCGGATGCGGTTGACCTTGACGATGTCGTCACAGTGGAGGGAAAGCCACTTTTGAGCTTACAACAACATCTTCAACGGTCGTCGCCATGATGAAGAAGAAGAACAAGGACTCATGGACCTTGAGAGATACAGAAACAAAAAATAGCAGTTGATGGTTATTGTGCGAGAACAAAATCTTTGCAAAGGCACGAAACTTGCGTCGCCTGTCAGCTCATCTTTATTTACTCTATCGGACTCCCCTACCGACGTGTTTGACTGATGTTCGTCAGGCTGAACACATTTCGCTGTCGAAAACCCACTTTTTATTTATTTATTATCATTCTTACTAAGCGCATACGCGCTACTCGCTTCGCTGGGTCGGAAGAGCAGGAAAAATATATAAAGCGCTGTTTCGTCGTGTGTGTGTGTGTGTATACATGTGCGTGCTGGGTCTGCCACTGCTGGCCCGGTCGGCCACGCACTTGCCATGCGCGTCGGAGCCGTCGCAACAACTGCCCCGGACGCACTTCGCGCAGTCCACGCATATCAAGTGGATCTCCTTACCAAGTTCGGGACGCTCGGTGCTGCTAACGTCACAGACAGACACTGAACATAGCGACCTTGTGCTTTTTATATTAGATTGTTATTATTTTTGTCTTTTGTCTTTGGGTGGAAGGAATGGAGATGCCACGTTTTGCATGCTTTTGCATGCTTTTTCTGCCGCTAGAGGGCGCCCCGACCAAGACGCCAAGGCCAAAGTGCTAACTGGCAGTGACACCGAGGCCAGCACATTGCACAGGGCTGTTCAATACTTGACAGTGTCACTCTGGACGTCAGGTATATTGGTAGTTATGAATTCGTTGTGGGAGTGAGTTGACATACCTGCAAATGTGACTTTGCTGACAAACCTGAGTTTGAGCATGGGCAGCGAGGACATTGAGCGGTGTCTCCTTGCCTTGAGCAGGGGCAGAGAGCACAAAAATGCCCCAACTTTCTTCGCTGGGGTGGCTCCTTCCACCCGTGGTAGAAGACACCAGTTTTAGGGTCAAAGAAAGATAGAGCTAGAAAAAAATTCTTCTCTTTATGGTATCTTTGGGACTATAACGCGCACCTAAAATCCTCTAATGTTCTCAAAAATGGGCTGTGCGCCTTTCAATCCCTTGCAATTTATGTATGAAAATAGGATAAAAAAAATCATGTGTGTTGCAACTGAACAACATTGAGAGTTGTTTTGACGGAGGTTAATAAAGTTTGACTTTGGTGACTCATGCTTTGCTTTGGTGTACATTATGATCCAGTGTGCCTTATACCGGAATGCCCAAAGTCGGTTTACACTTCCACAAGTCTGTATCTCAGCTTGGCTGGCACCTGCTAAATGTCTGCAGAAAATGAGAATGATAGGTCAACTTCTGAGAATTCTTTTGATTCCAGTCAAGACCTCGTAGCCTGGTTCCAAAGCCCAAGTTTGGCAGTTTTCCTGGAGCAAGTGGACTTCTTCATCTCAGGGATGATGAAGAGCAATTCTTGGCTAAAAGCCCTGATACTCTGGAAAAACTCAAAGCCTTCATTAGGGAAAGGTTCAACACCCTGAATGAAGATGGCGAACTCTATCAGAGGATCGCTTATGCAACTTTGCCAAAGACTAGCCTGGGGCTGAACCAAAATGGTGGACATTTTGAGCATCTTCTTTGATTGAACAACTCGTAATATTCGTTTCCCACTTACTCCGCTTCTTTTTTGAAAGCAATCAGGATTGGAACCCCAGAATTTTGAGAAGTTGCTCTTCCATCTGAATCCAGACAGGTATCTCTGGGTGCTACACAAGCTCAGATACAGCCTCGCGGAAGCGTAGACTGACTGCTAGGCATCTCTGTACATGAAAATAGGCCTGTTCATTGATATTGCCTGTGCGTGTTATGGTCCGAAAAATACGGTGCTCATTCAGCATCATTGCTTCGCACTTTCCTGGTTCTTTTTAAGAACTGTAATTTTTTATGAATTTTTGAGGATCCCCCATGGGCATGACTTTCTACTGCAAATAACCCTTTTTTGAAGCCCTGATTTTTTACATGGTTCCTCCAAAAAACTAGCAAGGTCTTTTTTGTGATTCTCGAATGCTGTCAGTATAGTGAGGAAGAGGAAATAGTTTTAGATGATGCCTGCTCGCATATGAGACACAATAACAGGATGGCAGGGACTGCATGTGAGAAGCTGAGAGGAACCCTGGAGACATTGTCAAAAGGACCTCATGAAAATCAGTGCATGAAAGAGTCCAAAAGTATTTTTATCAGAAATGAAGTTTTCGTTTGTGCACTCACTTTTTTTTTGCAAAGAGTGCGCCATCACTACAGTGGGCACCGCTCATCGGATATAGTAGCGAACCGCATAGTGACAAACTTTTGAGATGCCCACATTTCGGTTCATGACACCTCGGGGATATGATGGCATTGGGGAAGCTTGGATGGGGGCAAAAACAACCGCAACAAAGACTTTTCAATGCTGAAATTGTAAGTACAGCATACATTGAAGAAGGTCAACTGTAAACTTTGGGACTAAAAGTAAAGAATGCATCAATGGCTGACTGCTAGACATGATCTTTTCATGGAGAAACGTTGTTTTCAGTGTACATCTGCATATCCATAGCTGCGCAGACCCTCTGGACTCCTTTAGCCACTGCTGGTGATGCTCACCGGAGAAAGTGGCAAAAACTAGGACCTTTTCATGCTTTCTTCTGCTCTCACTGTCAGTACTGAGACCCTGTAATTCTAAAGTTTGAACAGGGGAATGCAGGGGAAAACTGCTCAAAGTCATTGCTGTCCAAGCTCAAACTTAGATTTGTCTGCAAAGTCCTCAAACATTTGTCTCACCTACAGTGCATAGGAAGTAACACCTACATTGGACTCTTGACCAAGAGTTGTCAGCGTTTCTAGTGAGACTCTGAAGTTTTGAACAGCGTTTTGCATTGCATGTTGCGCGGATGTGCTGAATCAGAGAGCCGGGCTAAATATGCAAAAAGGACCCCACTTTTGGCGATACCAACTAAATCCCCCTTGAATTGCCTCCAACTGAAGGGAAAAGTCCTCTTCAACTTCAATTTTGTCGCCTTGGACTCTTTCCAGAGGAGGAAATCTTCCAACTTCGTTGCCCGGGCTTCGTTTCTGGGTGAAGCTGTCACACGACGGTACTTTTTGCATATTTCTCCCGGCTCTGGTGACGGCGATGCTGTAGTTGCCGTCTTTCCAGGTGGTTTCGTTGTCTATGGAGTTGCAGTGCAATTAAAACGCTGACCTGCACAGCCAGGCAGTGCATGCAACTATTTTTATGGCTGAAATGGCGTGCCATTCCAATCATTCTCATAAGGGGACAAAGAGTTGAGACAGCGGCCACACTCGTTTTCCTGACCTCACGACATGTGCATACATGAAGTTTATTAGGCTAAGAACAGCACTTTGAGTGTGTGAACCATCCATGACTAGGCCTATACTATAAGGGGAAGTTGCTTGAGAGCAATCACTGTATGGGTGACCACGTGCGTGTCTTATACAAGGCCAAAACGGTGCGTAACCACTGACCAAAAGCACAGTCGTCAGGCTCGATCCCGTGGATGGCCTCGGTCAGGTCTCGGACATGTAGGTGGACAGGGTCGCAGCGGGGAGGCCCTTGAACGTCTTTTTAAGGCAGCTTTGAATCTGGCCTGTTTTGCGGCTACCTTTGCTCTGCTGTTTCGATTCTAGCGATGGAGTTGGGCTGGGAAAGAACGGGTTCGGCCTCATGCTGGCCGTGGACTGTTCAGACTGGGCACTCATTGTGCCCTGCCCGCATTCAAGTGGGTTAGGTCGGGCTCAGGTTTCATCTCTAGTTCAGTCAAGTAGCAGAACATGTCCATGGAGGCACACCTCTGGCTGCACATGACCCCATTTGACCCGTGCATTGCTGACACCTGATGGCAACATAACCCTGCAGTACAGATTAGTGCAGTTTAATCATTACCCGAGCAACGCCGAGTTCTTCGATTAACGCACCGATGAACAACTGGGAGGGCATAAGGACAAACATCTATGTTTCCTGTGCAACATATCTGTGCGAATTCGTCTATGTCGGACTCTAAGACAAGCTTGCACAAAATGAAGACAGACAAGAGAAACTCTGGCTTCCGGCAACGCTGGGTTTGTGTCACAGGCTCTAAGGTAGAGAGGCGATTCCTCACAGACGAAAATGAAATTATGCTACACTGTGCTAGCTAGTTCTTAATCAGCATAGTACAAAAGTTTTATAGTTCACAAGTGTGCGCGAGTGCAAATAATGCAGTGAATACTGAGTTAGGTTTGAGGTATACTCGACTCTAGTGTTCGCGCCTCAAGACGGAGGCTTAGTTACACACAACGGCAGCCGAGGGGTCGATGCTGCTCATCTCGAGGACGATCGTTTTGGCCTCTAATCAAGGCCGAGAACTCGGAGGACTTTGCTGTGTAGCAGTGGCACTCTGAACGAGTTCAGATTCTTGCAGACTGACTGTCTCGGGCCAGCAATGGGCCTGATAGGCCTTGTGCATTCGAAAGGTAGCTTGCAGTAGAGTAGGCATACTTCAAGCCGATTCCCTCGAACTTTTTGCCTAATCCTAGAAGAGTGCCTGCCCGGTCGACACTCTAATAGCACTATTTACGGTCCTGAGGCCCCATGACAGTAGAGTCTTTAGATTGCTTTGAAGTCAGCGCTGAACACAGTCTCGTGCCGACGCAATATCAAAACCTCTTCCTGTGCGTAAGTGGATGGGGGGGGGGGGGGGAGGTTGAGTGCGCGCGCGCGTGTGTGTGTTTGTTTGTTTGTGTGTGTGTACGTTTATTGGCTACGAGTGGAGCATAAATAGAACTGTGTCACACTACAATTTGGGTCCGCGTCCTTGGTCTCGAGATAGAGGAGTAAATCGACAAGATGATTCTTTCTGTGTTAAAGCTCTTATTGCGGGTTAGCGACTGATATAGGCGAAATCGTGTAATACTGATAGGATCTGAATGACCCCGATCCAGTGTAATAATACTGCTGAAACTACCTTGCTGAGTAGCGAGAGCGACGCACCGAGGAAGTCGAAGCGCGGCATCTCGAGGACGATCGAGATGACCTTCAGCGCTGACATCTCTGACTGCCACGGCTCCTTGGAGCCTGACAGACTTGGGTCCGCTGCCATCTCTGCTTTGCCTGAGTCAGAATCATTCCATACCTGAGGTCAGGTCTGCCAGGTCGTGACAGTAGAAATGCACATGAAGGCTGCACCACTCCACCTACGAACTGCCACCGATGGGCACGTTGGCTATAGCCATGCTTCCAGTAGTACTCCACGTTCAGAAATGCAGACAACTTCAAGAACAACAACAGGAGTAAAGTTAGTTAACAATTTAACCAATCTCCTTGCCTGAAGAGATGTGTCTGTCCCTGTGTCTTTTTATGTGTATTGATGCAATTTTAAAATATCCTTACTCCTGTTGTTGCTCTTGAAGTTGTCAGCATTTCTGGCCACTGACGCTAATTTTGGAGACATGGAGTAGTAAGATAGAAGGACCCCGTCCCCCAATCAGGACCAACTTGACTGAACCTTACGCATCAAGAAACTTCTACCACACTTCCAGAAACATTGTGATGAGGTTCTTCTGACCGGCAGTGCAATCACATGCCGTCATGTCCACTAAAAGGTAAATAACATTATTGCAGTACTCAACAACTTCCATCTTGACATTGCAAACATTGCACATCTGCTCATCCTTCAGCTTGCCTCGGCCCATAAGAAAGCAGATTGACGAAGTTCTCATGCGAAGGACATCATTCTCCAGTTGTTCCCTTGTCCAGTGAGTCAGAATGCATTTGTTCGGTAGTTCCTCCTCATTGTCTCCGCGGCCAGGGCGCGACCGTCCAAAAGTACCCTGGTGTGCCGTTGTAGAGATGGACATGGATGATGATGGCTGATGTGAGCGCCGACATAGACGTGGACACGGATGAGGACGTAGAGGCCGTTGTAGGCATGAATGTACCGGCCCAGGTGTTGAGGGACTGACTGATGAAGCCTCCTTCCAGTGTTTGTCGCCACCGGCCAGACAAGAGAGGTGGTGCAATAGATGGAGTGGACATGTTTGGCCCAATGCCGACTTGGCAAGGCTGCATCAGTCAAAATTTTGTCATGGCAGCTGAAGCCCCACAACAAACGGCTGCTGAACCTCAGGATCCAGCAAAACTGATGTTGCAACTGCAGACATCAAGTGCCAAGTGTGACAGAGGAGGAGTCGGCACGATTAGTGTTTGTAGTGGCATCCCGAAAGTCTATAGAATGGCCTTATTCCGTGTGGACGTCTGTACAACACGCTGAGATGTCCACTCCATCCCTTATGTGCCCTCCCTTAATCTGGTCGTCCTTGGCTGCATTCTGATTTGCTTCTTCGGTACCCGGGACAGTTCACACCCACTAAGAAGGGAGGACATGATGTAGCGCTGTCCCTTTTTTCCCTCCTCACCGGGGCGTCCCCTGGCGGCAGACGGGTGCGTAATCCGAGCTGGCCCGCTGATGTAGCAAAAGCTCCCAAAATCCATTGACAACAGAACCATGACTGAAGAGATCTGATGGTCTTTGCCTGGAAATTTCCACCCAAGTGAGATCACTGTACGGGGGGGGGGATGTGTGGGCACGCTCGGTATTAGGTTACGCAATATGGTTGGAAAGAGAAGCAGCCATGAGGAAAGACGTGGAAAAAAGCAAATGCATCGGCTTGCACCACACAGTCGAGAGCCAGGGCTCCGACAGGTTTCGATATGGTTGTCGCAGGAGTTGGGCCGTAACGACCCTTTTCACCTTTGTCAGGAGTGGCAGCTTTCCATCACTTTGTTAGGTTCATCATAATTGTTCAAGAACGATAATTTGACGTTAACAGACCCTGGAGGACGGACGCCTTCGAGCCGGGCGGTGCCACAGCAATATTTTCCACCTGCCGACAGGGTTGCCTGATGGCCTTTTTCACCGACAGATTTGGGCGTTTCTGGCCGCTTTGGACGTGGTTTGGCCGAACTATTTTGGGGGGATTCGCGTGGGGGTGGGGTAGATATACTTTCTCACGTCACTTTCGGTACCCTTTTAAATGCACCTTTTTCAATTCCACAAGTGGCACCTAGTTATGTTTAACCGCACCTTCTCAATTTAACAAGTACTGCTATGGGCTATTTGACACCTATTTAATTGCACTTTTAAGTGAGTTAAGTTTGCATGAATCACACCATGCACACAGCCTTCACCACACAGCATGACATCAGGCTGGTGGAATGGGAGGCTGTGGGCGGTGGGCACTAATGGTCCTTGCAGTAACTAGGAAAGTTTCACCTCCTTTATGTAGTGTTTGGCCTCTTCTCGACAAAACCTTCTTATTGGGTATTTGGCCCATTTTTAACACTCCCACTTTGGTAACTTTGGCGATGCCGAATTTGACCGTTTTGATCACCGCTCATCTGGCAACCCTGCCTGCCGATCGCCATCGTTAAAGGAGCTTCTTAATTGTACTTGGGCGCGCTGAAACCATCTCAGAAAATCCGGATAGAGTGGCAACGCTGATCACGGGATTATATCCTGTGTTGCGTTGTCGTCAACTTTCATGATTAGATGCACTTCCCCATATTAAAGGAGTGCCTTCACACAGCCAAGACGAGGGTACTTATGCCCCCCTTGTACGAGGGCACGAAGAAAAGCTTTTCGTGGTTACCGACGTTGATGGTGGCGCGCACGTTCCCACAGCTGGCCGTGTTGCTCGAGTCTGAAGGCAGACGTTCCCTCCTCATTCATATTACGGTGACGCAACTTTGTCTGTGCCTGCTTCAGCTGGAGGGCGCGTCGTCAATTTTCCTTGTTATAAACATATCCTCCCCAAACTTATCTCTCATCACAGCTTGCAAGTGGTACCCGAACCTGCCGCGACCCTGTTCTTTTTCAGGCTTTTTGTCAACTGCAGCATTCGGGGTCCGTAAGTCACCTGCACAATACCATCAGCACTCAGTACTGTGCACACTCAGTGCCGTGCACATTTAGTACTGGGCACACTCAGAGATATGCTCATTCAGGAATATGCTCACTCAGTACTGCGCGCACTCCGTACTGCGCACATTCAGAAATGTGCATACTCAGTACCGTGCGCCCCGGACGCACGCAGTGCGGTGCACACACTGCCGGTGCGGACTCCACAGTACACACTCAGTGCTGTATGCAGATGCTCGAGCAAAAGCCGCAGTTGTGAATACAAAGGACTTGAATGAAGGGTTCCTTTCTTGACAAAAAAGCAAAATTTGAGCCTTGAAGTCGAGCGATAGAGACGCTTGAAGTCTCGTAGTCTTAAACGCCCAGGATTCGGTTCAGCCTTCTTTCTTTTTGCCTTTCCCCCAATACCCTTATGTGCGTGCGTGAGTGCTGAACAGCGATGGACAAGCATTCACATGAGGGGGGGGGGGTGATGGAGGTCAAGCGGTCCTTCCTTTCCCTCCCCCTTAATAAGCCGGGGCCACAACGCTGACGTCACTGCTCATACGTGCGCACCTCTCCCAACACACTCTTAATCACCCCCAACAAGCGAGATCTCGTGTTTGCCACGGTTTTGGTGTCCCGAGAGAGAGGGAGAGAGAGAGAGAAGACACACGCGCACGCACACACACAGGAAGAGCGAGAGATAAAGAGACGGGATATACAAACTCGTACACGCACACGCACGCAGAGGCTGAGATTAAACCTGCCTATCCAAATACGTACGCACGCTCACCGGTAGGCACAGAATGTCTTTGCAATGCATTTTCGAGCGCAGCATGACTTGTGAGTACCTCTGTTACGTTGAAATATATATACAAATATAAGGCTTAGACCAGGAGAGGCGTCGAATCACCTGGGTATATACGGAAGGAGAGGGGGGAATAAAAAGGCAGGCGAGGAAACAGATGTGCTCCTATCGGAAGAGCTTTCCCCTGGGTGGTGGCAGACTTTTTTTTGCACAGATTTTTTTAATACTGGCAGTGTTGGTGGAAGGAACGCTATCCATTAGGGCCTTCGGTAAGAGGCTGTGAGACTTTATCGTACGTGGAGGGATCTCCTTAATATGAGACTCACGTTTGGAGGGGTTTGGGCACCGCCCAACTGATTGGGGCTATCCGCATATCGGGAGATTCAGCTGATGATCCTTTGTCAGTTGCTCTGAGGCCATCGTCGGATTCGAATGACGACAAACTCAATTAGTTGTCTGAACGACTTTCAGTAAGAACAAAGTCATCCACCTTTTCTCGAACAATCATCGAACATTACAATAATTCCTGAATCATAACTCAGTGTTTTTGAGTCAATAGCAACGAATTTTGTTAAGTGCTGCAGGTAAACCAGACACTTTTGTCAGGTTTATGACGTCGTCATATGTACAGAATGTCCTTACGGATTAGAATTCACGAAAGTGACCAGGACAAAACGCTCTATCCCGAGCTAAGTACACTTTTCGTAGAACTAGGTCACGTGCCACTGGACTCGAGTGGAGTGTGTAGAGTGAGCGCGCCTCAATATTAAGCTTAGGATTATAGAGAGAGAGCACCAAATTTTGATAGAATACGTGATATTGGGTGTAATTCTGGAGAGAAAATGAGGGTGAGAGAGAGACCTTAAATATAGAATTAACACACAGCAATGCTGGACTGGACGATCTGGTGAACCTTTAAATTGAGCTCCAAATTGCAATTGCTCGTGCCATTCGGT
>JAAUXU010100821.1_pt1 | contig 13227 bp, 16 predicted proteins | sample 7278151 | NCBI WGS metagenome assembly JAAUXU01 (sample SAMN14350113, study PRJNA611818) | marine sediment metagenome | isolation source: surface marine sediment (1.8m) | place: French Polynesia: Moorea | collected 2018-08 | reverse complement strand
TGTTTTGGAGGGTTTTTTAAGTAATTTTACGGTACCCTTTCTTCCTCTCGAGCAAAAGTGCTTGCCCCCTGGGGCAGAAATCGGAATCGCCCCCCAAGCCCATTTTCTACCTTCCTCTGCCGCCCAGCAGCGTGCCCACGTATGCTGACAACATTAATTAAAACTCTTTATGGTATACTCTTTATGGTATAATCGCCAAATGTGGCGTATTTACCTCGTAGTTTCCAATAGGAAAAAATCCAAATGCGGCATAGGCATAAGCACTTATTACATCAAAAATATTCATTTTCTTATTTTTAAAGATTTTTTCAGAAACATTAAAATAACAGTGGAAAAGTTCATTCATTCCACCCCTCACTAAAAGTAAAGATAATTTACTTCAGAGCCAAGGAAAAATACGCACTTTACTGCACTTTACTTACCTGCTGCTCTCGGCTCTAACCGGTATAACGGTGGATTTCGATAGATGGTGTTTAGGAAATGTTGTAGTTTGGAATCTGTTGCTTTCTTATAAGCCCACTCACAATGCCACATTTCTTCAATGTGTTGTACTTCTTCCGGATGGTTTTTTAACAATTTTTCCTTCTTTGCCTCATAGCTTGCAAATGCTTCCCCAAGCTCTATTTTAAACATATTTCTTTTTGTCAAAGAATGCTTTTTGAAGCGACAAATCTGGCTAGGATGTCCATGCACAAGACATCCATTCCAGAAACCACAGGTTCGAGTGTTACTAATATAGTAGTCGGGGAAACTTTCGGGAAAATGTTTCTGACCGCGAGGTGACCATGCTGTTTGAATATGCAAAGTAGGATGGAGCCACTTTGTATAGGCACAAAATTCTAGTTCTCCTTTTGAGCTCTGCATTGCTATAGCTTGCTTTACTACACGTACATTTTCCATGTCTTTGCAAAATACACATAAAAGTTTGTAAGAGTAAGATGCTTTGGTAAAAAGTGGTTTGTTAAATGGGTGAACAAAAAAGTGTGTATCTTTTAATAAAGTTTTTTTAAGTTGTGTTTGACATTGAAATGATTCTTGTACAAATTCAAGTGCTGCCTGGGCAAGGGAACGGCATTTTGAAAAAGAGTACTTGAAAAGATTGGTAGAAAAATTCCAAGGATTCTTGAAAACGGTTACTACATGTTTCTTTTCTTCGGTTATTTCTGTCGTATCGTGATATTCTGCGAGATCACAAATTTTGGGAGGATTTCCAACAAAATTTAAAAAACATTCTTTTATCCAACGTCGAGGAAAATATTTTATGGCTAAATCTGTACAAAATCGATTTTGGAGGTCAGCCATACTGTCATCAACATAATTTTCAAAATTTACAAACCGAATATCGAGACACGGCACCTCTACCACAAATATTCTCGGATTTCCTAGTACGATTGGGCGAAGGCCATGCTCAAAAAGACATTTAATGATTTCCTCAAAACAATTGCGGCTGTCATCTAAAAGAATAAAGGTAGTATTGACAATTTTATGCGAGAGGAGCATTGCAAAGAACTGTTCAAGGACTGAATTCGACTCTTTTTTAAATTCGCTTACAACATTTTTTGTTGCTTTACCAAACTTTGTTTTACTCCTTTCACTTAATGATGTTGGAATCAAATCAGGAAAATACTTTGTCTTAAAAGATGGATGTTGTGCAGGGATGTTTCCGAAAGAACTAAATGTGTAGCTTTCAAAATCACCTCTTTTGGTTTTCTCTAGTAATACATCACAAAGAATAACTTCCCTTTTAGAATTGTCAGAGCAAAATTGACATACTGAGTTTTGCTTGAAACAATCAAGACATTTTAAGGGAGACTGGCCAGAAAATTCAAAATTTAGAAAACCTAAGTTGGTAAATATGTTGTCGAACTTTGGGAGATTGATTTTACAAACATGTTCAGTTTTTTTTTCCGAAAGACCACAAAAGTAGCACTGGTGCAAACCACACACGTGCGATTGAAGGATTTTATCTTTTGCAACAAATTTGCTAACGTAGATGTACTTTTCACAGTTTTTACAAAGAACTCCCCATCTACAAACCCTTTGGTTGTGGTGCTTCGTGCAAGCAGGAGTTAAAAGCCTCATATTACATTTTAAGCACTCTTTAGCTGTATTTACACACAAGCCTGAATCACAAAAAAATGATTTTGTTTTTTTTGTTACGTACATATTGCTTGTGAGGAGGGGTCTCCGGCATGCAAAACATGTGGCACTTTTTAAACATTTATGCTGAGTACCATGACCTCGAAAAAATTTCTCACAAAAAAAACAAAAAACACCGAACATTCGGAAAAAAGCCAACAAATTTTGAATTATTCCTATGTTTTTTAGTTGTCCAGTATCTTCTGTCTCTGCTGCGAAATATAACTGACGGAGGGAGGGATCAAATTTTTCAGGAATTTTGGAAAGTAAGGTACCTGTGTAGGAATGAAAAATATAAAATTGGCAAGAAAACTCGTAAGTTCCACTGTTGTCACAGTAAGAAATATGCTGGTTATGAAGACTACCATGGAGTTCATTGATACTAGACTCTTTTTCCCACAAGTGGGAAGGAATAATTTGTGTAAAGGGCTTTATGTAAAGTTCTGCAAAAGTAAGAGCTTCCTTATAGTGTTCTTCCACATTACTATTCAGGGCAGAAAGTATCCGCCACGTTGTTCGGTCTGCGTCCTCATTAAATAGGGCGAGATAGTATGCTATCATTATGACATATATAAGACGTTTTCGCTGAAGAGATAATGGTATACTAAAAAACCAAGACAATTTGGGGGTTTTTTTGTTTTCTATATGGATTTTTTCCGTAGTTTCATCTAAGAAGTGTTCTTGTGCTTGATCATCCGCTTCTGATGTAATTTCTTCCAGCGCCGTAATTTTTTTGACATTTACGCTTGGCACATTTGTTCCTCTAGCTTGCTTTTTCAGAGGCGGCTGCTTAAAGATTTCTGAACCTTTTCTTTTTAAGGTTTTTGATAGTCTCGAAACATTCACATTACATAGACTTTTTTCTTTTGAAGGAGAAGAGCTTACAGCTTTTTTAAATGTGAGAGGCCGAAATGAAGCGGAGTAGAAGAGGGCCGATGAGTTGTTTGAATCTGCAATTTATTGAAGAACTAGTGATATACATGACGACGAAATCGGGGCCTATTTTGTTCTAAATTATTTGTGTGTGAAACGGAGAGAACCTTTATTTGGATTTTAAAAGAATTATTTAGACGGAGGCTTTGGTTAGATTTGAGATAATTGTATAACATGGCCATCATCCAGCGTGCAATTTTTTTTGAAGGAGTTTGAAGAGAATAGTTGCCAGAGTTCAGTCCAGATCGTATGTGTCGATCTACAACTGTAACATAGATTTGATATTGATTGCGAGCATAGACACTTTTCAGTTCATTTAAAACGTGAATAAGAGCAGTTTCTAAAGCTTCCTCCATGTCAAGAAGGAAAGGGGCGGGGGCACCGCGTTTTCTTTGTTCAACCCAAATACTGTATAAATGGTCTGAGAGCCGATATCTTGTTTCACGTGTATGAGATATAGATTTGACTTTTAGATTATAGTCAGATGTTGCCATTACAATTGTACCTTGTTCATATGGGTTGCGAGATCGACTTGGAGGTCGCCCTTCATCTTCACTTTGGGTATCTATAGATTCGTTGTCATGGCCGTGACCCTCATGCTCTTGTGAATTAATTCCTTCAATATTTTCATCTTCTGACGAATCTTGCAAATCTTGTGCTTCTTGCAAAACGCCCAGGAGATGCTGCCGAATGGCTGAACGTGATCGCCTCTTGAAAAGGGACATTTTTGATTTTGATGACAACTTTGTGCATAAGAACCGCTCACAAAATAGAGCTTTCTTTTCCACATCACAGAAGAAACAGCAACTTGCGTTGTGTAAACTCGGAGGAGGCTGAACTTAGCCCAACCCACAAAGCCGCCGCCCCGTAGCCGAAAAGGCCAGCGCGGCCCAGGCTAAGCTTTCAGCACGACCGTAAAAAAGAATGAAAGAATGTAACCAAATTTTGTTTAAAGAAAATGAATACAATACTGTGTTGTTGAACCCATTGTTTATCCTTAAAAACCTAAACTTTTTAGCCCTAATATAAACTTGTTTTCAGCCTGTGCCCGGGCATTTTCTATTGGTACGCCCCTTCCTTGAGAAAGCTATACGTTGCAGAGAAAGTGGGTCCTTCATTTATTGATTTGAGTCTGTCAGCTGTTTATTGATTTGCTAGTTCTTAGCAATATCAAAACAAAATAAAAAAAAGAGAAATAATCAAACGAAAAAATAATTAAACCGAGGTCTAACCAATTTCAAGTCCAGCGCCATCTCAAAAAAAAAATGTCGCAAGAAAAAACATCAAAAACATCATTGACAGACAATGAAATAAGGGCATTGTGGCGTGATCCAGCTTTCAGTGGCAGTTATAGTGGTGTTCGAAACTTTCAAGCAGTCCTTGGACTAGAAAAAAATATACACAAAAGCAAAAATGAGTTGTTTCAAATTTTGCGCCAAGATCCTCAATTTGTCGTCGAGATGAAGCGAGTTCGGAAAACATTTCCAAGAAGAAAAACTATTGTACATGGTGTAGGCCGCTTATGGGAGGGGGATTTAGCAATTATGTACGATTATAACAGTTTTATGGGCTTTCTTCTTTGTGTTGATGTTTTTTCGCGAAAACTTTTTTGTGAACCCATTAAGCAGAAAGATGCACAAACTGTGCGTATGGCATTTAAAAATATTTTTGTAAAAGCTGGACTAAAGCCTGATATTTTGCAAACTGACAAAGGAGCTGAATTTCTTGGCAATAAAGATTTTTTTATCAAGAACAATATTTACTTTAAAATAAAAATAGGGCGGCATAAAGCTTCCTTTGCGGAGAAAGGTATACAGTTGGTAAAGCGAAGACTATATAGACTGCTACGTACAAAGCTCACCAAGAATTGGCCAAAATATTTGCCTGAAATCGTAAAAGCACTAAATAATTCACCAAATGTAGCAATTGGGAATCTCCGGCCTAGTGACATCAAAACATCGGAAGACGATCCAAAAATTGATGCAGCAGTTGGTTTAAAAGAAGACACTTCGTTTCAAAGACAGGAAGAAAATCAAAAAAACTACGAAGAAAATAAAAAACTGCTTCAAAAGGGAGATTTTGTTTACGCTGATTTTGGACCGACAGCTTTTGAAAAAGGATATGACTCTCCGAACTATCAAATCTTTGAAATAAGTCAAGTTGACGCTGGGAAGAAACCAGTGTTATATAAATTGATTGACCTTAACAAAGACCCTGTAGATGGCTTTTTTTACAAAGAGCAGCTAACAAAAACAAAGGAACCGGAATGGGAAAAAACTTTTCATGTTGAAGATATTATTAAAGAAGAGAATATTCGTGGCGTACCTTATGTATATGTGAAATACTTACATTATCCGAAAAAGTTTAATCAGTGGATACCGAAATCAAATATTGTGGATGAATTAGACTAATTACACTTATGCATATCTCTTGGACGATAATAAATTATTAGTGACAATGATATATCTTCTTCTACTTTTGTCAGTCGCCCCGCTGTTGTTTCCTCTGGAGCACAAAGAAAGAATCCTCATGCGCTCCGAACCTTTCAAAATACCTTCCAAGGGTCGCAGGCGAAAATCCTTATTCTATTCCATGTCTTCCGCTGTCAACTTTCGGCTGCCCTATTTCCAAACAAAAGAACAGTGACGTAGTGGTTTTGGCGGAGTTTATCTGTCCGTTTCTCCGTTTTAGAATTTTCTCATATATTTTATACAGGTATATTTCCAAAAAAAGAGAAATCAAATAAGAGAGCTTTTTACGTTTGTCGTGTAGTTTTAAGGTAAGAAGGCCTCCGGGCCTCATAGAGGCCGTGAAGATGCGTCGCCTGGCCAATTTTGGCGAAATTGTGGTGGTGATGCTCCTCCTCACGGTGATGGTTGACAGCATCAAGATGTGCACTACGCTAACCCACCATCTGGAGTTCCAGTGCACTATTGCCGCGTCTATGCCGAACTGCCTTGTCATTCTAGTGCCTCTTCTCCTTGTCTCGATCATGAGAAAGCTGACGTTCTGTGACAATATTGTCGTATGGTTTGTTGTTTGTCACATGGTAGCGACTTCGTTGCCAAAGGCAGAAGGGAGTTACATTGTACGGGTATATATTGAATAAGGAAAAAGGATGCAGGTATGCAAAATATTTTTTCTTAGTGCTCAACCCGAGTATCTTCCCGAACTCGAGAAGCCGCAGCATGTCCCACATATGATTATACTGTCCATCCTCCTACTATCATTGGATACCGCCGGAGCATGCCGTGCCGCATAATAAGGTAATACATTTATCTTTCTTTTAAACATACTTTTCTTTTAATTTCTTGATCTTTCCAGTTGTGTTGAGGACAAAATTGATGACGGCGATAAGGTGTTGGAGCCAGTACTTTCTATGTCAGAGGGGCAGAAGAAAAAAAATCATTCGGTAGAAGGGGATGAAAGACTTGGAAATGACGAGGATGACATGAATAATAACTTGGGGAGGGACGAGGGTTCTTCAGTCGCTGGTTCTGCATCTTCTCATGGTTTAGTTGCAGCAGTCTGTTCTACGATTGGGATCGTTGTTCTCCTTCTTGCGGGTTTACTTGTAAGATACTTTTTTCTTGCTTAAGCTTTGTTTAAAAAATTATTTTTTGCAGGTTTACTGGTTCGGATACCGGAAGAAATCGTGTCCTTGTTCATGTTCATGCCAACCTTTACTACGATTTCTGGGACGTTCCTGTGGAATGATATTTAGGACACATCGACGAATCCGTGACTGGTGGCGCAATAGACAGGCCACACGAACTTTACCATGTCATCCGGTCGAAAATCCTGACCTTGAGCTTGGCGTGCGCGTTCAGAATAGGTCTTCTAGCTCTGCTCCTTCTTCAGCTCCAGGTACTGCCACAAGAACTTTCACTCCTGCACCGAGTTCGTATGAAAATACCATAGAAGAAGAGGATGGGCCGACGAGTTATTCAAGGTATAATTTTACAACTAAAACTGAAACTTTCCCATTTTTCTAAACTAATATTTTATTATTTTTTTTCAAAAAAATAAATAGGGAGGTACGGAGAGCAGCAGCAGGCTATTCATCTCTCCGGATTGAACAAAGGAGACCTTTGCCTCCATTCCGAGTGCCGCCTCTTGTGTAAACATTTACATATTGTTGAAACTTAGTTCGTTTCTAAAATTTACAGGCTTTCTAGGTTTTTGGACGATGATTTCCAACCGTCTACTAGCACAACCACAGCTCCAAGTACTTTGCCAATTACCATGGGGTCAAGAACAGCAATTCGCCCACGTGAGAGTCCTCCTCCTCCCCCTGCTGCTCCTGTTGCTGCTACTCGACTAGCGCCAGCTTGTGCTTCTGCTCCGACCACTACTCCAGCCGATTTACTTTGTGTGACAACTACCAGTACGCCAGCACTACGTCCAGCCGCCTTACCTGCTTCTCCAGCAACAACACTTCCAGCAACAACAGCTTCAGCTCCAGCCAGAACAATAGTTGCATCTAGCCCGGCAAAAGCAACAGCTCCAGCAACAACCCTTCCAGCTTCAGCAGCAACATTAACAACGACCAGAGTTCCATCACCAACAGCAGCGGCTCCCCATTTATTGCCTTCAGCTCCAACACAGGCAACAATTACGGCGACGACTACTACTACTACTACTACTACTACCACCACCACCACTACTACTACTACTACTTCTACTACGGTGATCACGACAACCCACATTGCTACGCAGAGCTCTAGCGTCCTCCAGCATCTTATACAAGCGACTCCTCCAGCATCTACGGGTTCACCTACAGCAGCTCCAGTAGCATTGCGGTCACTGATGACAATTTCTAGTCCATCTCCTACTGCTGGTGGTTCTATTGCTTCAGCTCCGTTAGTTTCGTGTGCTCCTTCTATTGCCAGCTCCAGTTCTCGTGCAAAAAACAGGCCACTCAAGACGAACACTTTACAGAACCCCTCTCACCGTATTACGAGAAGTCGATCAAAGAGTGAAAGGGAGACTTTGGGGGAATCTGATAGCGCTGCTACAATAGACAAAGAAAAATCAAAGTCAACCATGGATGTTTGGGAAGAAATGGAGGAAAATGTAGCAGAAATGCGTACGGTTACTTTAAGACAGGAGGCGGTAAAAAGAATCAAGGCGATAAGGGAAGATGAGGAAAGGAAAAGGCTTGAAAAGGAGAGAAAGGCGGAAGCACTTGCAAATAGTTTACGCCAAAAAAAGAGAAATCAAGAAATGACACGGATCAGGGAGGAAGCAGAGAGAGAGAAGCAGGAGACAGACGCAAAAAGGGACAGTGAAAGTAAAAAGGCAGAAAAGGTTGACAGAAAGGATAAAGGCGCTAAGCGCAAAAAGTCAATAACCCCTCCAGGATTCTCTTCGGCACGGGCCGCAGCTAATGCGGCTGGAGCAAAACTTGCAAAACTAGCCTCGAAAGGATACTCGTCTGCCAAAACCTCAAACGCGGTACTGCATTTCTTTTTTTAAAAAAGAGAATTTTTGACAATTCTAGGACATTCTTTTAGCCAACACCGAGCTCGTCTGGTGCCCAAACTGGCATGGCTAGCGGGGGCGCTGGAACCATTTCTCCTCTAGCAAACTTCGACGACCCCGAATTTATACATTCTTCTGAGAGTGACGACGACACTAGAAGTTCAAAAAGTAAGCTTATATCAAAACTCTACATATTTCATATATTTTATTTTTTCTAGATCGGGAGCGTAAAGAGAAGACATTTGACTGCTGCAAGAAGGACAATAAGGAGGCGAAAAAGGATTAACATCAATTTTATAAAAGTCTTAATCTGGGAAAAAAAACACAGGTCTTACTTTACCATCGTTTTGCGGAAATATAAAAGTTCGTGCTATCGCATTATACGGTACATCTGAAAGAGGGGAGGCGTCTAGCAAAACATATTTTAGGTCTTTTTTCTGGGTGTGTTTGTAGATAAAGTCAAAACATTCGCGAAGAAAGGAGGGCTTGGAAGGGAATATTTGACGACTTATAATCGAAAGCTGCATCTGGTCAATTTTGTCATGGAAAATAACTTTTTCGGAACAATTTCGGAGTAAGGTAAGGCGATGTTTCGCTGGGAGGAACATACTCTGCGTAATAAGTATGACTGAAATGTTGCTATGGTGAGAAGTTCTTGTAATAAGTTCCAGAAGATTAGCACTAACAAATGCTTTCATCATTAAGTCATCAAGTACTAAAAGCTTGTGAGAACTTTTGTCTGCTGCTAAATGAAAGTCCTCTACGTCCGGAATACCTTCCACAATTTCTATGTTAGGACAACTTTCACGTAATTGACTTAAAAATTGCTGATGTAAATGGAGAGTGCCTTCAGGTAAAGCGTATAAAATACGGGAAAAATTGTGAGTATAGACTGTATTGCGATTTTTAATTAGGTTTAAAGCAAAGGTAGATTTACCCAACATTGTCGGCCCAGCTACCACTAATCGACTGGGGCAGGCTATCTTAGCAAAGTTACTGGATACAAAAAGATCTTGAACCTTCTTTTTAGGATCAATTATTATGTTGTGATCATGTGCCATATTTTGATTCAAGTAAAATTTCTAAAAAGTTCGATACTTCCTCTTCATTTTTTTCTGGATTACCATGAAAAGCAGACAACAATAGCTCAGCGTATGACAAATCATAATTAAAAAAACGCTCGACAATGTAGTAAACACAAAATTCTCCACAATTATCGCTTTTTGTTGACTGTAACGCACTTTCATTAAACTCACAGTGTCCTTTTCTTCTTAAAACTTTTCTTACGAAATCTGCTGTTGTGCCCAAGCTGTCGAAAATTTCGTAGATTTCTTCGCCACGCCGATAGACCACGAACCAATGTACTCCAGCGCCGGTAGACACACTGTAAAAAAACTGACTTTAAAAATAGTAAGCATAAAGAAATACTATATATTTACTCTGTGTTTACGACGAGAAACTCATCTTCTTTTAGTGTAAAGTCTGCAAGTTCATCTATTGCACAAATTCCTCGGAAAAAGGGTATAACTTGAGGTACCTCTAAGAGAAGACTTCGAATTTCGGAACTTTTCATTCTTGCATGGGTTTTCCAAGAAAATACCACGGTTCAGTTTGTTCGTCTTCAACTTGGGCTTCGTTCGAGATAGTAGCACTTGCTGGCAAAGTAATAGGAGGTAATCGTTTGACAAGGGGAGTCATGAGCTCATTTTTTTGCTCATTTTCTAGTACATCCCTTGCTACACTTGTACCAGAGCCACTTTGTCCACTTTGCCCACTCTGCAAAAGTTTCTCATATTTTTCTTCTATGTTGCAAAGACGGACATATTCATTATAGTCTATTAGAATTTTATGGATGCTCATTTTGCTTCTTTTCGGACAGGCCTAACAAATAAAGGCTCAAACAGGACGTGATATATGGATGAAAACTTTAGAACAAATGTTCTTTTTTCTTGTGAGCTTGCTTGACGCAGTTTTCTAAAAGTGAATTTTAAAGAACCAAGAAGCTGTCGTTTTTTGCTCTTAACAATTTGTTGGAATGTTTTGTAGCGCATGGGAATATGGCCCACAGAAATACAAAAGAGCAGTCGTAAAACAAGAAAAATAACTGCATTGTTTGTCTTTTTTAAAGATATTCTGTTTTTCCAGCCTCGTTTTTCAAGGAAAAGTCCGTACAAGAAAGAATGATATTTTCGCATTTGCTTTTGGAGGCGTACGTGAGACTTTTCTTTTGCCATCTCCCTTGTTATGCAATTCTACGAAAGACAATTGTCATATATACATTGGCGCCACTTACAAAATCGTTTCTTTCAACATCTTTGAGTGTAACTTCAAGAATTTGTTGGGTCTTGTTGATTAAAACATAATCTCTTTGCTTCATACCAATGACCATTTTGTGACCTACAGCTTTGCCTCCAAAAATTACTAACTGCAATATACGCTCACTTGTGTACACTTGTAAATTTGCATTGACGAATGATCCCATAACACTGTTGCACTGAATTTTTAGAATTGATGGTTGTGTTGCTTCGATGTATGAAAATGCAACAGAAGATATGGCCAATTCCCACAGGCCTTCATTGAGATTTTCAAGAAGACCAACATTGTATTTTAAAACAGTATTAATTGGTCCTTCGAGCAAAACTGAAAAGGAAGTCATAATAATTTGTTTTGCTTTTCTAGGTCTCACATTCCGTATTTCGTCCTTTATTGTCTCACTACTTCACTTTGATATTAATTTACCACTAGAGAAAAGTGTAGGTATTCTCTGTGATTTATAAATCGTCTTAAATCTTCCTTTCGAAAATTCTGTGCTTTTCGTACAGTTTCTCTTCACTTCCTGCGATAGACTACTTCTCTCTTTTTTTCTCCTTTTCCTTTTTGTCTGAGAAAGGCCTTTGCTGCCCTAAAAATCGATACCAGCAGCATTCTAGTTTTTCCCCTGCTAGACGCCATACTTTCGAAACAGCGTCTTTCGCGAAAAAACTCCTTTCTCCAAGGAGCTTTTCTCCGAGAAAAAGCGGTTCTCTAAAAAGGGCTTTCTGCCCCTAAAAATCGATAGGAGTAGTAGTCTAGCTTTTCCCTTGCAAGACACCATACTTTTGTAACAGCTTCTTTGGCGGAAAAACCCTTTTTTTCTACTTCTATTCCTACGACCGGCCCCACTAGGCACTAGACTCCGCACCCAACGGAGGACTGTTCTACTTTCCGTAAAAAGAAAAAAGAGCACTAATATGAAACTACCTTCTCCGAAAAGGATCTTAAAATGACCAGTCCTTTTTCTCTGATAAAGAAAGAAAAAAAATTCTGTCTGACTTGTTCTCTCTGTGTGTTTGCCGAAAAAAACCGGCTTTATAAAGGGGGGGAATGAGAGAAGAATACACGAAAAAATGCCACAGTCATAGTGCAGAAATTTTGAGCAATATGTTCCACTTTGCAAATGTACAGAAAAACCCCCGTTCCAAAAACCCGTTTTATGTTTCTCTCTCTTGCTCAAGTCTAAGAAGAATAGGAAAATTTCACAAACAGATGGCACTTTTTTCAATGCTTGTGATGCGAGCAAAATTGTTTTGGTCCCTTATAAAGTAATGTACACGCATATTTTTGGACGCTTTTAGACTCTCTAAAACACTCTTGCCCATGAAGGTATTGCATTTCCTTGGCTGAAAAGACTTAAGTATACAGAGAATAGACGAGATGCACAAAATAAATTTTAGCAAGAAAAAAGTAGATTAGTTTAAGAAAAAATTGCATCTTTATCAAAATCTCGCGTCGGGAGTTCTCGAGCAGCCAGGGCTCATTGCGCTGTATAAAGTAAGGTACAGTTGTTTGTTTACGGTAGAAATACCCATAAGCACTATACGTATTCTTTTCTCTAAACTAAGAGAGTCTTTGGCATTGTTCAAGGCGTAAATATTACAGTCCATTAGCCGATTCTTTATAAAAGAACGGGCCTCCAGAAATCCAAGAGGTGTAAAAGGTCTCTTGGGTACCCCTAGCCAATACCATTCGGTAAAGGCTAGGTGTGCATGTGCTGTCATTGTTCGTTGTGAAGATATTAGGAAATCGCGTCAATATTTATTTAAAGAAGTACAATAAAGACTATTGATTCTCTAGTTAATTCATTCTACTACTATGATTCTAAAACAAAACTTCAAAACACTAATTGTAAAGATTATCTTACTATGAAAATTAATAAAAGACTTGATTTTGAAAGGAATACGGTACAATTATGAACTTTTACTATTTTCGAACAACACTGATTACGATGCCATCTAGCGTCGAGTTTTATATTTTTAATCGTTGCCCTCCAAGATAATTTTATCTATCCCTCGAGCCGGGATGGCTCTTGCTCTCAAAGTTTATTTAGTTTGTCACCGGATGGCGCTTGTTCTGAATGAGAAAAAAAACTCAACGGAGTTTTGAGAGCAGAGTTTTATCTGTCATAACAAAATCGTTCTACCTGTTGCCTCGAAGCCAGGGGGCTAGTTCGGCTTTTTGTGTTGCCCCGAACTTTAAAATAAAAAATGAGCGCAAACCCCATTCAGTGAAGCCTACTCGGCCGAGAATGGGTTTGGCTTAATTTTTCTGAAGCCTGAAAATTCAGGCGCAAATTGGTCTTGTTTCGGTTACTCGTCAAACTATCTTAACTATTTTCCTTTATTTCACGCTCTC
>JAAUXU010019738.1_pt1 | contig 13227 bp, 19 predicted proteins | sample 7278151 | NCBI WGS metagenome assembly JAAUXU01 (sample SAMN14350113, study PRJNA611818) | marine sediment metagenome | isolation source: surface marine sediment (1.8m) | place: French Polynesia: Moorea | collected 2018-08 | reverse complement strand
GTGCGGAGCATGATGTCCCCTGCCTTCACCAGCGGCAAGCTCAAGGCCATGGCTCCCCTCATCGACCAGGTGGGGGATGAGTTTGTGGACTACCTTGGCGGTCTGGCGGACAAGAGCGAGGAGTTCAGCGCCAAGGAGGTGCTCACCTCGTACACGCTGGACTGCATCGCCACCTGCGGATTCGGAGTGGAGGCAAAGAGCTTCAAAGAGCCCAATGGGCTCTTCCGTAAAATGGTACAAAAACATTCCATTTCTAGTATTGTATGCAGCAATTTAGGAGAGTCGTCTTTTCAGGTTCTCCAAGCAACAGGGGGAGACAAGGGCAACCGCAAGCAGATGATCAACGTCATGATCTCCATGATCGCTCCCTCCGTGTCCAAGGCGCTCAAGTTGGAGCTCTTCGACGGCGTAAGTTTCACAAGAGCTCGGCCCCTTTTATATGGACGACAAACTATCACAACCAATCGGCCTTTTTCGGAAATTCGCAGGAGTCGATGGTGTTCTTCGCCGACATTGTCCGCAAGTCCGTGGCCCTGAGGAAGCAGCAGAAGATCAAGCGCGGGGACTTGATCGACCTCGTCCTGGACGCATTGGAGGCCAATGAGAACGAGCAGCAGGACAAGGAGGACGATCAGGTAAAACATTTCGTACATTTCGTTTGCTGGATTATCAACTATTTTGTAAAAATGCCCTCAGTTCGAAAAAGATGCGGAGATCGACTCCGGTGACTACAAGGTCCAGAAGGACGAGATCGAGCTGCTCCTTATCGCCAACGCCGTCGTCCTCTTCTTCGCCGGCTTCGACACCTCTTCCTCTTCCCTCAGTATGGCCCTGGCATACCTCGCCACCAACCCGGACGTGCAGGAGAAGCTCTATCAGGAGATCAATGACGCCATTCAGGCGAACGGCAAAAAAGACATTGACTACCAGGTATGAGGGGGAATCTATCCATACTTGTTTTTCTTATGCCAGTAAGCCGTATGTTTCGTCTTTGTATCCAAAGGTGGTGATGGCCCTCCCTTACCTGGAGATGGTGTTCATGGAGACCCTCCGCTTCTACTTCACTGGAACCATTGAGAGGGTTTGCACGAAGGACTACAAGCTTCCCGGAACAGACTTTGTCGTCCCCGAGGGCATGCTTATCCAGGTCCCCAGCAGCGCCCTCCATCGCGACCCCAAGTACTACCCCGACCCCAACAACTTCAACCCAGATGAGAACTTCAGCCCCGAGGCCAAGTCCAAGAGGTCCTCCTACTCCTTCCTCTCCTTTGGGCAGGGGCCCAGGAACTGCATCGGCATGCGATTTGCCCTCCTCCTGGCCAAGATGTGCCTGGTCAAGATCCTCCTCAACTTCAAGATCGCCCCCGGTCCCAAGATGCCCAAGGATTTCATCATGAGCGCGGCCTCCTTCAACGGAATGCCCGTGGGAGGGGTCTGGTGCAAGGTGGAGAAGAGGGAGTGAACAACAACTGTCAGGAAGTAACAGAGAAACAAAGATGACTCAAAGACGCGATAATTTTAATGTATTTGTGTAACATTGCGTAAAGTAAATAAAGTGTATTTTAGACTATAACCTACATTCGGCGTTTTTCCCGAACAGTCCCTAGCGTTGCCTGCGGTGCAGAATGTAGATAAGGGTTGACGTGACATATTTGTTGATGACGGTTCGACTCCAAGAGACTGCACCATGGTGACAAATGAGACCAAATGTTTCCCCTGCCGTATCGAACGTTCCAATACAATTTTTTTTGGGGGGGATAAACTGCAGGTTGTGCACAAAAGTAGAAGCACTTGAATAGCATCCTCCGACGTGTTCTGCACTACTTTGCACAAAATGACCATGGCCAATTCCATCTTCCTCGCAGTGTTTTCCCTCCTAGCCGTCGGGTTCGGAACCAACGTTCATGCCAGTAAGATCAATTTGGCGCAATGAGCAGAGTGAAAAATACCAGCGCGAACAATCCCCCAACAGGGATCTGCCGCGGCGGCAATTCCTGCTGCAGCCCGGAGAACAGGTGCTACATAAACGAGGGAGACTGCGACCAGAACGACGACTGCACCTACGGGCTAGTGTGAGTAATTTTACTTTGGAAGCTAAGCAAGATGGTTTACTAGGGTGAATCCGAAATTCGCACCAATGACTTTTCAATTTCAGCTGTGGCACCAACAACTGCGTGGGGGACACCTTTGACAGCACGGACGACTGCTGCATGCAAGGAGGCAAGAAAAAGAAGGGACCTTTTCCCAGAGGAGAAGCGTTACTTTTCGTTCACTTAATGTCCTCAGACCCCGATACCGTGAGCAACGTGGACCTCTCTGAGAACCAGGACGACGACATGGAGGACTACGAGTTCTCGGCGGTGCAGGCCTTCGGGATGGCCGGGATGTGACAAGCTGATTCCGATTGTGTGAAATAAAGCAATAGTTTGAGGGAAATAGACGACATGACTCGAAAGCAGTAGGACTTCTAACTAATACCCAACAGCAGGACAAAAGTAGCCGGTAATAAACTTGCTACTGTACAGTATTGTTTTTTTCAAAACGACATTTTTAATGCGCGGTTTTGGTGTCCGGTGTCATTGCATTCTTCCGTCCTTGATGGGACGAAATCAGAGAACAAATAATTGACAGAAGGGGTCAAATCACACGACAACTGTCGAAATCCACAAAAGTGGACTACTTTTTTTCTGGCAACATATTTTTCGTAGGTTTTGTGCCACCCTGTACCGAAAGAAAAAATAGTGTATGAAGTAGCCCAACTCAAATGATGCTACTGTATGAAACACGTGTGCCAATTCGCTCTAGCCTTTCGCTTGATATAACATAGGGCAAAAAAGAAGGAACCCTAAATTGATCATCACTATCTTCTCTTCTTCATTGGCCTTCCTCTTGCTTCTATGGGGCTTCGATGACGGTGACTAAACACAGCCCGAAGAAAAAAAAGGGAAAAGGAAAAATAAACTGGCCTGGAACGCTGCTCTCAAAGGCCAAGGTAAAACGGAGCTGTCTTTTCTCAGCGCAGGATCTTGAGGAGGCCGGTGTTGGTGGCGTAGACGATTCCCTGTCCTGCCACGGGGATCCAGCGGATGCAGTTGAGGGCGGTCTGACCCTGCTCGGCCTGCGGGAGGTCGCGGCGGTGGATCAGGCGGCCGCGCTCGTGGTGGTTGGCGGCTGCGGCTGCCGCGGCGGCGGCCACGGCCGCTCCGCTGCCTCCACTGCGCCCGGAAGCTGCGGCGGCGGCGGCCGCGACAGCCGCGGCGGCGGCGCTCCTCTCCCAGGGCAGCTGTAGCCTGAAGACCTGAGCCATGACTGCGCGGTCGGCGGGAGAGAGGCTGATGCGGGCGGCGCGAGAGGTCAGGCCCACCAGCAAGTGCCTACAAGGAACAGTTTTGCATGATTTTCGTACATTTCAAGGAAATTTGTTTTATTCAAACCTTGCTGTGGGGCTCAGAGAGACCGAAACTGCTGAGGACTCGAGCGAATAGGTGGCATAACACTGCCCGAGATTCTGCGGCCTCAGGCTGTAGACCCCGACCACGGTGGTCATGGGGAGGTTGGATGGGACGAGCGTGACGAGGATGGCTCCATCTCGGCTGATGTCGACAGAGGCGTCGTTGTGGATCTTGGCCTCCCTCACCACCACGTTGGCGGTGGGGTCGCCAATGTCGGGAAACTCGCAACGGCTAAAGTCCCATGCCTAAACGGGGACATTTTATTTTTTAAAAAATAATAAATGTAGAAGCAGCACCAGTAAATTATTTAAGGGAAAGACATGTTTTGTACAAACCTGTATTCTATGCGTCTTCAGCATGTTGGAGGGGGTGTTTTGCATAAAGATGTTCTCCCTCTGATAAGTAGGGAGTCCTCCTCCTCCTTCCGGGTCTCGCCTCACGATCCTGGGGCGACTCACTGAAAGCAAGGATATAATCAGCATGATTGTAAATGTGGAAAAGAACAATGAAAATGAAGTGTCTTACATGGCTCGTAGTAGTATGGCATGGTCCTTTGTCCCCTGCCAGCTCCGTCGGGGGCCAGGAGCGGCGGCGGGTAACGGTGCTGCTGGTGCCGGTCGGCAGTCCCATCCCTGCTTCCGCCGTCGGCAGCCGGCAGCATGTCGCGGCGGAGGATGAGGATGGGAGGCTGGTGGCGCTGAGGAGAGGACCTAGAGCCGGCCGCCGCAGAAGCCGAGGAGGAAGTCTGGCTGGCGGATGTGACAGTGGCGGAGGAGGATCCCGCGGCGGATGCGGAAGGCCGGTGGATCAAAGAGGGAGGGACGAAGCCTCCCCCTCCTCCGGCCTGCTGCTGGTCGATGGAGAGCTGGTCCACCATCAGGGAGAGCATTTCGCGGTGTCTTGTGCGCTCGCCGACGGCGCCGGGGGAGGACGGGCTCGCTAGACCGCCGCCCCTCTCGGAGGCAGCGGCCGCAGAGGGGCCGCGGCCATCCCCGCCGCCGCTGTTCGCCTCTGCTCCAATCTCGTCGTCGAGGAGATTGAGCTGCGCGTTCCTCCTCCTGAGACGTCGCCAGATGAGCTCCCGCAGCGGTGGCAGCTCCCCGTCGGTGGGGTCGGGGTCGACGGGGCCGCCACCGACCGGGTCGGCGACGTCCGGTCCGGGCGGGCCGTACATGGGGGCAGGGGCCGAGGGACGCTCGCGACGAGGAGGCGGGGACAGGCGGAGCGAGGGCACAGGGAGGTCGGTGCGGGGGCGACTCCTAAAACATCAATTATTATTGCAGAACGTAGAAATGGGCGTGAAGAATTCGCCATGGGATCGAATAATTACCTTGCTCCCCCTAGCCTGAGCCTGGCCCTCCTGGCCGGTGACGGGCTGCGGCCCCGCACGGGGGTCCCGTCTCTGACCAGAGGGCTCTCGGTGGCTGGGGCGGTCGAGGAAGGGGAGGGCGATGCTCTGCCTGGAGAGGGGCTGCGCGAGCCACTGCGACGTTCCTCTAGGCGACTAATCCAGTAGCTGCAGTTTGAAAAGAATGCTCATGACGTTACGTACTTGGAACCAGGACAAAGACGCTTGACATGAGAAAAAGACCATGTTCCTCCTACCTTGCTGAATCCGCCATGTACCTCCTCCTCCTGGTGACTGCGTCCCTCTCCCTCCTGAGCCTCCTCCTCTCCCTCTCTGCGTCCCTCCTCAGCCCAGCGCGGATGTCCAGCCGCTCCCTCATGGCAGACCTCCATCGCCCGTCCAGGGAGCGGCGGGTGAGGCCGGAGCCGCTCCCGCTGCTGTTGTTAAGGTAATCCTGCACGCTCTCGTAGCCGATGCTGGCGGCGGCGGAGGGGGGCAGCGGCGGGCGGCCACCGGAGGAGCCGCCGTTGTCCGCGTTGCGGGAAAAGGACGGGTCGCCGAAGAGGGGGTCGTCAGAGTCGGACTCGGAGGACAGCGTGGGGAAGTTTCCCCCCATCCCGGCGGGCACCGCCAAGGCGGAGGCGCGGGTGGAGTAGGGGGACCCGTCGTCGTAGGCCGTCCTCCAAGAAACCTCCCTCATCCTCCTCATCCGAGCCGGGTTGTAAGGATGGTTGCGATACTGCATCATCTCGTCGTAGCCTTCCCTGTAGGGGTCTCCGTCCGCCCCGCCCACCCGGTCCTCGTTCGCGTGTTCCTCATCGTTGGCCGCCTCCGGGCTCCTGGGAGAGTCGCCGTCTAGGTTTCCGACGATGGAGGACGCGGTGGAGTTGCTGGACGATCCCATTGTGGCGACGATAGAAACTGATTCATCGTCCGGTTCCTCTCGCGGAGTGGGAAGGCTGAAAGACAAAGTGAAAGTGGTACAAAAGTAACAACTAAGCAAATTAAAATGGAGGGAGATAATTAATATTCCAGGTCTGCAATCTTTTTAAGGGAATCAAGTTGTAATGAAATTATTCAACTGTTTAATTGTAAAGATTTGCTGGGAAAACTGCGACATGACATTACTCAGAAAAAATAGGGATGTGTCAGAACCTTTCAGAACGAAGCAAAGTGCGTGAAAGATAAATACTTTGGTTTTGGCTGAATTTGTACAGATTGAAGAACCTTCAATGCTAGGGACAACAGCAACAGATAACACTCCTTGAAAAAAAGGCAACAATTGAAGAAAAGGTGAAACGAAAATATTGGCCTGATGAGTGATGACATGAATTACGACAATCCCCATCACTATAAATTCAAAATTGAAATTTTGAATTTATTTTTAAAACAAAATTTTTGTGGGAAGTATTAGTTGTCGTTAAAGTTTAAGAGTGAGAAGGTTGGCACACTTTCGGAGCCATGTCTAAATTAATGTACAATGATTCCTTGGACCAGATGGAACTCGTGGACGAGGCTGGCTGCTTCGAAACCCAGTTCATCGTTCCACCCTACATGAGAGACGGAGACAACCTCACCCCGTTCATGTTCACGGTGTTCTCGTGGGGCTCCCGCTTCTACCTCTTCGGCCGGTACAATGAAGAGAAGGATATGGTGGAATACGTCGTGGCAGGGCCATCTGGTTACAGGTACAAGATCAGCTTCGCCGATGGAAATTCGCCATACGGCTGGAAGATCAAGAAACATGGGGTCACGAGGACAAACACTCTGTCTCTGGCATTCTCAGACATGTTCATCGGGTGTCTGCTGGACAAGTTCCTAGTGATGGTCGGCAAGGAGCCCTCTCCGGACTACTCGCGAGACATCGTCAAGGCGGATGCCTTTGCCATGGAGGAGATAATTGGAGTTCCCATGGCGATGATGCGACTGTCCCACCGCGACGGAGTGATGGATGCAAAAGAGAAGTGCATCGGCCCCTGGTCCTTTTACGGTCCTTCTCTGCCAGAGGCCTTCTGCCGGTGCAGGCTCAAGGTGCTCATCTATAGTCCGTACGAGGAGAACCAGAAGTATGCCGCGGTCCAGGCGCATAAGGCCGCGGACGGCAGTGCCGCTCCAGTTGGGAGCGCCACCGCACCAACATCAGGGTCGGCCCCGCCGACGCAGAGTGGCACGTAACAAGCCGCGGAGACATGAGGAGAGAAGCAGCACTCACAGACATCAGAGACAGTATTTTCCCCAACACCCGACAATCGAAACAGACGAAGAACCTCATTTTGGATTTGTACTGAACCATCCTCCGCCACCTTAAATACACATCCTATTTACTCGGTACTCCTTGTTTTCTGTACCTGCTCTCATCCGCCTCTCTTCTCTCCCTCAGCATCCTCTCCAGTCTCTGCGAGATGGCCCTCAGTTCCATCCGGTTGCTGTTCTCGCCCGTGACGCCGCCGATGCTTCCAGGATTGTTGGCCGTGCTTTCCGTCCGTTCCATGACCTCCTGGCTCTCCACGGCCTTCCTCTGGCTAAGCGAGTTGTTCTGCTGCCTTGCAAGGTCAGGACTCATTTCGATGGCCCTGAGCGCGGCCCTCATGCGGCTCTCTAGGTGGACTCGAGCACGGGCTGACCGTGTGGACACGCGTTCTCTGTGGCCCTCGGATCCAGGCGGTCGAGAACGACGATGATGCCTCTGTCCTGAGAGACGTCTGAGTCTGCAAAGGCAATAGTTTAAGGCAAGAACTAATCATCCAGATTAATAGTTTATTTCTACCTGCTCAACCTTGCCGACACTCGGTTCCTGCTGGTCATTGGACTTGGGTCTTGCGCAGACGTTTCGGTGCCGGCGGCACTCTGACCACCTCTCGACCTGCCAGGATTTTCACCACGTGTCACACTTCCTAAAGCTGTCCCAATAGACTCCGCTTCCCGGGTTCTGCGGTTTAATTCCTGGAGAGAAGCCGTCCTGAGAGAGCGAATCTGCCGCTGCAGATCTTCCAGCATCCTTCTGATGCTCTGGAGTCGCACTATCTGTCGCCTCTGCCTCGTCAGGGCCATGTCTGACAAGCTGGCCCTGTGTGATTGGATGGCCGTTAAGCACAATACATCCTTGATACAAGATAAAAAGGTCCGAACCTGCAAATCCTCTGCATGTGGTCGATGTGCCTGCTCAGTAGGACGATATCCATATTTTGCCTGTCGGTGACATTGCCGCCTCCGGCCTGCTGTTCTGGAATTGCAGACGCGGCCGCAGCGGAATCGGAGGCGTTGAGAATCGCAGGGTTGATCTCTGTCGACCTCCGACGTCTGTTAAGGTGTACAGTGCGATTACAGTCAGAAAAATAATATGAACAATACCGATTCGATACTGACCTGCTAGCGCTGCTCCTCCTCCTTTCAGAAATCCTCTGAGGTGGGTTGTCAATCTGTGGCCTTTGTTCGGCTCCTCCCGCCCCTGCGTCCGAAGCAGAGGCCGAGGCCGAAGCTGATGCCGAGGCCGCTGACGCGTCCGCCAATTCCGTGGGTGTTGGCGGAGAGCTGGAATCCCCGCCGCGCCTCCTCATGCTCTCCAGGCGCCTCTCCAGCCTCGAGACGAGACTAGATTGAAAGCGAAAAGTAAGCATCCAATCACTAGAATTTTCCGGTTCTAGATACCTGTGCCGCTGGATGCTCAGCCTCCTGTTCACCGCCCACTCGTCTATGGGCCTGCCGGAGGGAGAGAGACCGCCGGAGGGAGAGTGCACGTCCAGGTGCAATGGAGACGTTGACGACGGACGTCGGGCGGCTGCTTGAGGAGAGGTGGTGTCGTCCATGAGCTCACGCAATTGCCGGTCGAAATCTGAGATATTGTTTTTAGAAAATGATTTTTTCTTCCACTCATTGAAGTATTTAGGAGGACGCACCTGCTGACTCCCTCCTCGAGGAAGAGCTTGGGTATGGGGCCGCCGCCGGTCTATCGTCCGCGGCGAAGAGCAGTTCCCTGGCTGACCTCAGTTGCTCGATTTGGGAAACGAGCGTCTGTCGTCTGTCAAGCAACTCCTGGAGTCGCCGGTCCCGTTGGGCCCTGTTGACTACGGCAGAGACTGGGGGGGGAGAAAGTTTACGACTCTTCTTCTTCGTCCATGTTCAGAATACTGACCTCGTCTCTCCGGGTTGAAGTACATCCTCGAGTGCCTCGCCTCCAAGTTCCTGTCATCGGCGGAGGACGTCCGCTCAACCTCAACAAACTCGGACTCGGGGCTGTGGGTGAACCTGCCAGTCCTGCGAAATTAATTAATTAATAAGAAGTAAGTGTATTTGTAGTTTGTAGTGAATGAAATGCTGTAATGTACAGTACAGTACCTGCCGGACCTCTCCTGCTGGTCTACGAAGGCGCTTGTCCCCGCGGTGCTCCCTGGCGGGTCGAACCCTCCCCCTCCCCCGGCCCCTCCCGCACCGTAGGCCCCCATTCGGCGCATGGTGCTCCGGTAGCGGCTCAGCTCCAGCATGCGCTCCCTCAGCTCGCGGCGGTAGTAGGCGTGGTCGTCGTTGGCGTCAGGTTGCCGAGGGGCCTCGGAGGCGGCGGCGGAGGAGGAGCGGCTGTGAAGGGCAGCGGAAGAGCTGGAAGGTTGAGATCGACATTTAGTCAAAAAAAATATATGGATACGAACTGTTCTCTCTGATAATAGTGTCTTAAAAATGGGAATGGACCGTTGGAATAGAAGCTTGAAGACCCACTCACTTGACTTCACCCCTCGAAGAAGAATTTCGATCGCTTCCGGCAGCCGCGGAGGGCGGCCTGGCGTTGGCAGCAGCCAGGAGTCTGCGGACCCTTGTGCGGTAGCTGGGGAGACCGTAAGGGTGGTCGCTGAGCAAAGGATCGTCCCTCTCCACGGAGGACTCCCGACTAGATTCAAATGAGTTTCCTCCCCCACTTCCTCCGGCGGAGGTCCCGGCCGCAGCGGAGTCTCCTCCCTCGGTAGCCGTGGCAGAGGCGGCGGCAGCGTTGGAGCCGCTGCTGCCGTTCTCCGCCATAAGCTGGTTGGAGGCGGCCTGGGCCAGGTCCGACAGGGTCTGGGAGGCAGAGTTCTGAACCGTCACGGCAGTCGCGCGAGAACCGTGACCTCCGACGGGGGAATCTAAATTTAATAGAAATGGGAAATTGAACGCAAATTTTTTTGATGGATGATCTTACCTGAGGTTCCCATGTACCGAAGTATGGATGGGAATGTGCGGAGGGACTGGTGGTGGTGATGGTGGTGGTGCACGGGAGCGGGATTCGCCGAGGAGGAGGAGGGGTTTTGAGCTGCGTAGCCCGACTGACTGTTCAATTGGTGGCTGAGCAGTCGGCGGGGCGAGTAGGCATCGAAGGGATCTCCAGAGGATGAGGAGTTTTGGTGGTGGTGGTGGCTGCTTCCCACCCCGGCCCCGCCCGTGATGTCGCTGTACTGCTGCATGATCCTCTCATATCTGTTGTGAAATGAGAAATTTGGAACAAGTAAGAACCAAGGCATTGTTATGGGAAAGGAAGATGCCTCTTGCCTGTTCATTATCCGGCTCCTCCTCTGTTCGTACTGGGACGACGGAAGGTGACCCGCGTAATAGCTCCTGAAAAAATAAGGATACGATGTATATTTTTTCCTTATTTGATAATCCAGTCTATTTCGAGTCTTTGAAGAAAGTTGGCCGAACTTTTCCGAAAAATTGACAAGTGTCACTTTTTTTTTGTCGCTGTACATATCAGATAACCATAGAAATTCGACGCATTTTTGTAGAAGTCCTCATTGCTGCAATGCTACAAGTCCGTGCCACATGTACTGAAAACATTGCTAAAGTTATTCAGAAAATCATCTCTAAACCATTGTAGCTTTTGCAACAAATTTCACTAGCATTCTTATTTTTGTAGCATTAAAATGGGCTAGCTTTGATTACTTTAAAAATTTCACCAAATATTTCATTGAATAAATATTTTTTTTCCTCCACTTAAAAAGCTTTTTTTCCTACCTCGACGTGACCCTGTGGGGCTCTGCCGCGACTGACGCCCCCAGGTGGTGGTGGTGCCCGTGCCCGTTGCCTTGGTTCCCGATCCCAGTGATGAGGGTGTGGCCAAGGTGGTCGAACTTGACGTAGCGGACCTTCTCCTCGTGGCGAGTCTTGATGCGGGCAAAGGGCTCGGGGAGGCTCCTGGAAAAAGAACATGGGCGTTGCCAACACCTTCCCTCTCCTGCTGCAACTTTAAAATTCCTCACCAATCCCAGAAGAGGAGGTCGTCGAACGCTGCCACGACGAGGAGCCTATCGGTCGGGTGAAAGGCGAGCGAGGCGATGACGCCCTCGTTCCTCCAGACCTCGCTGCCGCCGTGAAGGTCCCAGACGCGGACGTGCCCGCCCAGGCAACCCGAGGCCAGCAGGCCCGGCCGGGAAGGGTGGAAGGCTACGCACCATGGCGTGCGCGGGTGGCCGCGGAGGACGCGGACACACTCGCCAGTGCGAACCTGGAGAGAAAAATTCATATTTTGATATTTAAACATTCCATCAACTTTAGTGAAACACAAATCTCCACCTTGGATACGTAGATGTTATGGTCTCCGTGGGTGGAGGCGATAAGCTCCTTGTCCGGAGAGAAGACCATGAGGAAGGTTGACCTGGTGGAGGCCGACACCTGCTGCGCCACCCCAGGCACGATCCCCAGGCCGTTGACATCGTTGCCGACGTTGTGCGTGTCTCCCGCAAGCTGGCAGTTGGTAACGGAGAACTCCACACGGGTGAGAAGCTTCTCCTCGGCAAGCTAAGGGAATGTAAAAAATAAGAATGGATAAAAAAGGACACAATAAGCTATGCCAAATTAACGCTCCCCACCTCGTCCGCTCCGCACGAGGGCAGCACGTCCTCCCCTAGCCTCAGCCTCCTGTCCGACCACAGCCTCCTGCCCAATTCGTCGCGCTCCTCCTCATCGTCCTCCTCCAGCTCGGGCTCCAGGCGAAGCTTGATCCTCTTCCAGGTTCCCCCGGTCCTCGGGGGCGGCAGGGCGGCGGCGGCGGAGGCCAGGGCCGCAGACAGCGACCCGCCTGACCCGGGAGCACCGCAGCCAAAACCGGGAGGCGCCAGTTCCTCGCACGGGCCGGTGGAGTGCCGCGGGCGGACCGGGGCAGAAGGGTCCACAGACAGTGAGGCGGGGCGGACCCTAATCCCGGTGCGGAAGACGAGGGCGCCCGGGTGTCGACGGACGAACCCGGTCTCCCTGGCCAGCATGAGCCTGGGCACGGGGAGTGAGCCGAACCCGGTCCGGGAGGCCCCGGGCCCTCCCCCGCCCGCCGCCGCCAGCTCATCGTCCAGCTTGAGGTCCTCCATGGCGGGGAAGGGACGGCCCGCAGAGGCGGTCTAGTCCCGCCGCCCAGACGTCGCTCGCCCTGGAGTGCCAGCACAAGACAAGGATGCCCTGGAGACTCCAATTGGTGGCGGGAGTCTGGATGGAGTCCCCCTGTGGGTCTAATGTGTCTGGATGTGGAGTCAATGTTGTCCTTGTCCACTTTGAGGGCCTTTCTTCCTTGTCCCTTTTGGCCTTTGCCTTTTCTTCTTCTTCTTCTTCTTCTTTAGCGAAGAGCGCAGTCAAAGGAGGAAGAGGAAGAGAGGAGAGGAGAGGAGCAGAAACGAGGTTGCGTGAATCCAAGGAAAGAAGGAATTGCGTAAAACAAGGTCGAGTCGAGCAGCCAGTCAGCCAGCGAGAAGGAAGGCAGATCAGGCGGGCAAGCCCGTGGGCAAGGCAGCCACGAAAAAAGAAAATCAGCTGTTTTCAATCGAACAAAGTGGTCACGACGCCAAAGTGGTCTTCCCCCTTGTCCGTCCGCCCCGTCCTCCGCCTCCACCACATCGACCTCGTCGACCTCATCCCCAAGGTGTGCCCGTCGTCCTCCCTCCCGCCATGACCTCCTCCCCTGCGGAGACCGAGGCGTGCCACCGCCTGGCGCTGCAGCGGGGCCTCCTCCACCTGCGGGCCAGCCAGCGGCTGTGCGACCTACGCCTGATGTGCCATGGGGGCAAGGACGTCGACGGCGCCGTCCGCCCTGTCCTGGCCCACGTCGACATCCTGGCGGCCAGGTCCGAACTCCTGCGCTCGCTCTTGTCCTCGGCCGGGAGGGAGCCAGGGGTCCCCATCTGCCTGACGCTGCCCGACGTCTCTCCGGAGACGGCCGAGCTCCTCCTCGGGTGCCTGTACTCGGGCGAGTCCGCCGTCAGGGACCGGGAACAGCTGGAGGAGGTCAAGGGCCTGGCGGAAACCCTGGGTCTCGAGATTGACCTGGAAAAGGAGGCGCTGTCCGCTCCCTCAGTTATCTCCCCCGGCCCTGACAAGGGCGAAGAGGCCAAGGAGGACTGCGCGGAGGAACCGGAGGGATCTTCCTCCAAGTTCAAGACCCCCGCCATGAGGAAGGAGTTTTTCGTTCCGCCCATCCTGGCC
>JAAUXU010026995.1_pt1 | contig 13229 bp, 15 predicted proteins | sample 7278151 | NCBI WGS metagenome assembly JAAUXU01 (sample SAMN14350113, study PRJNA611818) | marine sediment metagenome | isolation source: surface marine sediment (1.8m) | place: French Polynesia: Moorea | collected 2018-08 | reverse complement strand
AGACAAAATGGCCAGTGCTGCCATATACATTGACTTTCATCCAAAGTGGAGTAAATAAGTTTAACTGCTGAGACTTCAAGTTTTTCAAAGATGTCAACAGAATTTGCGTAGCTGCAGTATTAAGGAAGTTATGATGCTTGAAAGTGGTGTATGCTGACTTTTGAACCAGCAAAACTGCAGGGTAAAAACTAGGGCTTGCCTCCAGTGGGGGGACACGGGGGCAGCAGCCCCTGTGGGGGGGATAAAAGGGGGGTAATGACCCCCTTTAACAAAAAAGGTCACATTTTAGAACTAAAGAGGGCCCTAACAATCAACTTTTCCGTCTTTTCCGCCGCTCTACGCTCACTTGTGGCCCCCACTGCATATGATATTCGTCAATATCTGAGCCATTCATGGTCAGTCACAGGGTAAAGGAAAAAAAAAGAAGAACAGTGTTAAAGAATGAGCAGGAAGTTTGAAAATGTTATTCTTCTTCCAAAGAGAACTGACACCTGAGAATGTTCATATGCTTAAAGAATGTCTCAGATGATGAATTTATCTTTTGCATCATTACGAAGATTGATTGTTTAATGATTCATACTCTTCCTTGGGTCTTGATATAAAGTAAAATTTTGACCTATATCTGGCCTACAAAGGACTTTTGAACATTCAGAGCATCTGTGATATGAGGTAATGAAGGTGATCGTTTCCTCTTCACATGTTTGCATTTTGCCCCCTCCCCCCTCAAAAATTGAAAAATTGCACGAAAGTGTCTTGACTTCGGAATTTTAGTTGCAGAATTCCAGGTAACGAAAAATGCATTTCTTGTCCCTTTGTTAATTTCATTGCACTCTCTTTGTTGACCTTTCCACTCTCCGATGCATTTTCATCTACTGTGGACATCGAGGGCCGTTGGTTTCTTTGAACTTTCTACCTAAAATTCCGAGGTCCAAAAATCCCCCATTTTTCCCTTCTCCTTCGTTCCAACCATTATTATTTGCCGGAAGGAAAAGTTCCATTTCAACGCAGCCTTTTATTTGGACCAGACGATAAATAACAGTGCAGAGTTTTACCGAGCCAAAAGATACGACCGAAATTAATGAGTGCGTACTTTTTGATGAAGCTGCAACGGAAGCAGAAAAAGCCAATCTTCTTTTCTCAGGAAGAAAGAAAAAAGGAGCCAAAGTTATTGCAACTCACTCGGCTGAGAACGAGCTCCATTTGTTTTCGTACTCGTGCATTTCAACCCGTGGTGTCTGTCTGTCTGTCCGTCTGTCTGTCCCGTCTGGGCCTGACAGGGATCTCTGATCAAAGATGGCAGCTCTGACGATGACTTGGAGGCTGTCACAGAATGGGCAAGGAGGGAGTTGACCCACCTCTTTCTTCCTCAGCCTCGAGCATCTCAAGGGCAACAACAACAACAGCAGCAGCAGCAGCAATGTAAGATCCTTGGGGCTGCATGGATAGATATTCATATATCTTCCCCCTTGGCTTGTCAGGAATAAGAAGTGGCAGCTCTGACGATGACTGTGGGGTTGTCACAGGTGACGTGAGGGGGGGGGGAGAGAGAAGCTTGACCCACCTCCCCCTGGCAAGAACCTCTCTGATCTCCCCCAGGGCAGCAGCAGATCCTATCAAGAATGGCAACTCTTCCGGGGTTGTGACAAGCGCGGTATTATAAATCGACGGCCGTCACACATGGTCTTGACGCTGGGAAAACAAATAATGGAAGGCCGGAGTTTTGTGTGAGTGTCAGGTCTGACCCCACCTCTATCTGAGCCCTCGACGTCAATGCGCCCCCCCCCCTCCCCCCTCCCCCAGGGCGACAGCAGCAGCAGCAACAGCAGCGGCGGCGGCGGCGGCGGCATCACCGTCGTCATCTGGGGCCCCTTGGCTGGATAAATATTCATGGTGAAATGAAAAGTATCTCCCCGCCGAGAATTGTTGTTCCAGCCCGGAGAGAAGGGTTAGGAAAATGGCGCAGTAACGTGCATTAGAAGATGTTGTTCTCCCTCCCCCCCTGCTGGCCCGGCCAATCCGGCCCCCCCCCCACTTGATTGCATGCTCAGTTCGTCCCCCATCAGGTTATGCAAGAGGTTTTTTTCTTTCGTCGAAAGAAGTGTGTATAGAGAAGGAAAGTTTTGTGTGCTTTCGGAGGTCGAGCAAGCCTCCGGCATGCTCAATTAGGGCCTTTCAAGAGAGCGGAACTCGCAATTTCTCCAAAAACATACAAAATTTCCTTTTCTGTCAGTGCTTTGCTTACCTGGGGGAGGGGAAGGCAGTCCGGGGCTCCCTAAAAACTTTACTCAATAAAGGCCGAGCTACAACATTAGATTTTTAGGGTGCTTTCAGCCTGTGGTCATTGAGGAGTGGTGAATTTCACCTGGTCCACGACGCCTTGAAGGGGGGGAAGGGAGGCTTTTCCATTTAAGACAGGCTTGTTTACTTTTGCCAACTGTTGCTGTCTGGTTCCATTTTAAACTACATCATCTGTACTTGAGAGAGAAAAGGCTAATTGAGAGAAAGGGTTTTTTTGCTCGCGTGCTCTGTCAAGGATTCTTTGCTCTCAACCAGCAGTTACAGCTGGAGACGAATGGTCTCTCTGCCACGAAGGAGCAACTTCTGGCACGACCCAAAATAAAGCACTTATTGCAGGGTTGCATAATATGCAACAATGCAGCTTCTGGCGCAACTTTGGGCTGTTCGTGTGAAGTAGTAGTGCTCATTGTGTCTGGAGACAACGCTCAAGGATTGTGGAAGAAAATGGTGACGAGCTCAATCAGACCAAATATCATTCCGGGTCGCTGTCCGCATCTTCTGAAGACTTGTTCAAGGAAGGCATTGACACCCAAGTCATAGTTGTGCTTGGCACTGTCTAAATACAGTGCAATTATGTACAAAACATATTGATGCGCGTCTCATGGAAACTCCGCTGGTGTCACTGAATAAAGCCTTTATTTGCTGGAGTGAACATGAATAACTATAAAGTGTCTGTTGCCAGCTGTATAACACCTCCTTGAAGAGGAAAGGAAATAAAGTACCGTGTTTTCCGCCCTGAAATACGCACCTCTTCTTCGCTGAGAGAATACCAAAACAATGGCCGGCGTCTCATACGTGCGCACCAGGGAGACAGAAACTGGTTCAAGATGGCTTGAAAACAAGTTGACTTGCGCAAAATAGGGGGGGGGGTTGAGTCTCTTGGGGGGTATTTACGCCTGGCTGCATGAGGTGAGGTTCAGCTTCGGTATCAATATAAAGCAACTATTAAAGTGTATACATATTGTCAGCTACACTGGGGAGCTTTGGTAAAAATGGAAATATACGTACATCAAGTATCTGTGGCCGTGCATAGCACCAGCTTTAGTTTTGTTTTGAGTATTTTTTTTTTGTCTTTAGCTATAGTTAGTATTGATTGACCTCGTTCCCCTCTTCCTCCTCCTCCTCCAGGGAGATCGCCAGCGCCATCAAGAAGCTGCTGGACGCGGTGAACGACGTCTCGGTGGAGTTGGCCCTGGGATCGAGTGCCAGGCAGTCGCTGGAGCAGAGGAAGAGAGAGTTCATCAAGCACTCCAAGAGTTTCTCCGACACACTCAAGGACTACTTCAAGGAGGGACAGTGAGTTGTCGTCGCCGTCTTGGTCGTGGTCGACGTTGTCACCCCTATCGTTCCGCCTCTCTTTGTTCCAGGCAAAACTTGGTCTTCGCGTCAGCCACGTATCTGATCTATCAGACGAACCAGCTGACGACGTCGGTGAAGAAGAAGAAGAAGAAGACGGTGGCGGCAACGACGACGACGACGACGACGACCTCTTGTGCATGACGACGATGAAGGACGAGGACGAGACCTTTGAGACGACGCAAACAGCCCAGATACAGCACCTTTCGTACTACTTACAGTGCTAGTGTAGAGTTTGCTATATATATTTATTTCTGAGTAAGAATTAAGAGTCTCGTAACTGCTTCCAGCAAGAACACATGATGATATTACACATACACACTTGACTGTGCTATATGGGTAATAGATGTGGTCGACAAAAATACACACGAGTACAGGGTGGACCAAGGAGGCTCTTGCAGGTCTCCCCGGTCCACCCTGTAGGCACTTTCCTTTCACCTCAGGCATACAGAACCATCTTGTTCTCGTTTTTTTAAAAAAGAAAAAACCAAACCCTCTCAGTTTTGTTGGGTCGGATGAAGTAAGGGAATGGCAACTCTGTCCTGGCGAAGAACGTGGTCTGGTTACTTTTAATACTGCACTTGTCCGTTCCAAGCATCCGAGTTCCCTCTTCCTTCGCTCTGGCCCTCGTAATTTTCGTACATTGGAACATTTTTTGTCTTTTTCGCTCCTCTCATCGACATCTTCGACCTCTTCTTCGGTTTCCCATCTTCTCGCAAATTTGGAAGCCGCTGCCTCTGTGATTCTCTTGCAATTTTCTCCTACTTTGACCACCGAGAATGTGAAGGAGGTTACAGTAACGTAGCTAGGTTGAAAAAGGTTCTGTTTAGTTTTTTTTTTCCTCTTTTTTGGGAGAGAATCTGGGAAAAAAAGGCCTAACCCAATGGTAACGTTCTGTCGGGAGTTTTTGTTGCAGCGGGATCATTGGAGCAAAGGCAGGCAGTTGGGGAGGACGACGACGAGAACGAACAAAGTCCATGACACTCCTGAAGGCGATGGAGTTGCCGACCGAACTATCGTGTGTCGCATCACTGCGTCACTACCTGCAAAACAAACGTATATGGATGAGGACGCTCATTTCCGACGACGCAACATTCCAACGGAAACCCAGACACGTTGGGTGGAAGAAACGGCAAGGCCGGGGGAATTCCCTGGGACATTTACAGTGGGAATTTTCCTGGGACATTTACAGTGGGAATTAATTCCCTAGAGCATTTAGAGTGGGAATTCCCTGGAGCATTTAGAGTGGGAATTCCCTGGAGCATTTAGAGTGGGAATTCCCTGGGGACATTTAGAGTGGGAATTCCGTGGGACATTTAGAGTGGGAATTCCCTGGGATATTTGGATCATGGAGAAGACTGAGATTTCATTGACTCGTTGGGACCGTTGGAGAGACTGGGAATTCCCCATGCTTCGCCCTCCCTGTAGCTTGTTAAACTTCTATCCGGTTCCCCAGCCCGCCACGGTTGAAGAAGCACCTGTCAATACTAAGTGAAGCCCCAGTTTTGTGTCATGTCTAACGCGCAAGAGGTCGAAAAGTGGCGCAAAAAACCAGCCACCCCCTCAAAAAACCCTGCCAAGTGACTCCTCCCTAGGACTAAAATTGCCACGGGGCTTTTTCATAATTCACTCGCTGTTTTTGACATGCTGAACCACAAAGTCTCCGTGGTCGAGGCAGGCGGTGACGTTAATAACACAAGAACTCTTGTTTTTCTTCGGCCACACGAACGTGACAGGGAAATCAGCTGCACCTGCACCTGCACAGGGTGTTTCAGGCGCATCCGCAATGCTCGCTTCAGCGCCTGCCTCCCCTGTTCCACTCGTTTGTGGACTCGCCCAGGCCCGACTGCCACGTGACACTCATGCTGGACTTGGGGTACCTTAAGGCCTCGGCAATGGCTGCGCCCCACCCGCACTGACTGTTCCAGCTGCTCCGTTTGACTGTTCAGGCACATGGTCTTGGCAGTGATTTGACAGTCGAGTCCTGCCAACTCCCCTCCCGCCTTCTTTTTGCCCGAGCCGTATCTCTACGTGTCCCTGACATTAGTCAGGATGAAGTTGAAAACGTTCCGGACTTGTCTGAACCACCCTGTCCACGTATGTACAGCGAGTGACAGATTTATTCGGACAGTCGGAGATAAGTACTGCAACAACGCGGTGTTTTTTGCCTCAACCGCCAGAGCCACCTTTAATATGTCATTTCTGTTAGAAGTGAAGTAATGCCTTAACTGACAAAGGCCTTAAGCATTTCCACATTGTAAAGAGGGTCTGCACAGCTGCTGTATTAATAAAGTTAGGCTTTTTTTCATATCAGGGATCGTCCAGACCGAGTACATGAGCACTACATAGACGAATCTGTCAGCGCCGCCCTGAATGCGCAATTTTGCCAAAAGTCAAGCGAATAACCTAAGCTGCTAAGGTTTCTTAGCTTTCCAACGGTGGAGAGAAAATTTGTGAAACTGCAGCATCGAGAAATTCACCTTTAGTCACGCCACAGCCATTTGTGGCCTTCCCCTATGAATTCTGATGATCTTGTTGTGTCTAATATTCCGCCCAGACATTCTGGAATGAGTGAGGAAGAATTTGTCTCCGCTCATCTCCTCTTCCCCTGACCGCCCGAACAGTTCAGCCCCGCCGTGTACATGCGGCTCTGGGTGGGCAGCAGCAGCTGCAAGTGCACAGTGTGCCACCAGCATCGATCCAGGGCTTCACTTCCTGACCCCAACCTTTTTGTTGTTTCGTTCTTCACCTCTTTTTTTCCTTCCTCTGTATCTGCACTCCTAACAAAGGCTTTTTTTTCTGTAATTCCTCCTGACTTTTCCGCTATCATTTTTTCGAGGGTCTTTTTTTTCTGTGAAAGTATCGTTCTTTACTTTATCTCCCCCCCTCGCGTTGTCTGATGCGCGTCAGCCATTGTGTCTGAGGCGTTTAAAGCCCTTCTTTGCGGTGTCCGAAATCCCCTTGGCTCGATCGCATTACAAAGTTCGTCCACATTTCATTTCAGGTTGAATGAACATGAGTTATGTTTTCGTCCAGGACTCCTCTGGATTGGGAAGGCGGCGGAGAGAAGAATGGAGAAACATGGACACACAAGTTCTGAGCGTGCTCAATATTTCACTCTTTGAGCAGTCAAATTTCACTGGCTGATGGACCAAACTGATTCGTACCCGGGGCAGAGACCAAATTGCACGAGTACAACTGGAACAAGACTTTCTCGGGACGGACGCCAAGGAGAGAGAGAGAGAGAGAGAGAGTGGGCAGAACCCGCTCTTCGGCCACTCCGTGGTCAGCGAGTACCAGTTCGACGCCGACTGCGGCCACCACTGGAAGCTGACGCTCCAACGAGGACGTAAAGACAAAGCAAAGAAGCAGATGGGACTTTGGACTTTTGAAAGCATCTCTGAGTACCGATCAGGCAGGATGTACAGCTTGATCCATAACTGGCGTCCAAGGCAGGGTTTTATTTGAATTCATTTTGTCTGGATCATCCCTGATGGCAGCTCCTGGGAGGCAAAGACAAGCATCCCTGACACATGCTGTCCAAGGTGCCGGACCTATCGTCTCTATCGAGGCCACTGGCTTTAGACACCTCTGGTCAGTTGAACACTTGTCCAACGTTGGCAACGTTTCTTTCCCCATGCAGTTTCCTCCCATCCTCTTCCTTCACTCAGAGTTGCCAATCGCCCCCGGGCTGACCCTCCCAACGCTAACGACGCTGAATGTGGATGACACTCGAGTCCGAAGTTGCACAGTTGTCCCTGGCCATGTCTAGTGGTCCATGACCCTCTCGACCGCAGCAGGAGGTGCTGAGCTGTGCATGGGCAGCTCCGCGATGCTCCAGCAGCGCCAGAGCATTGACATCTTGAGTGAGTCTTGGTTTGACACGCACAAAAAAACCTCTGCACGTCTTCAACCATTGGCTTTTGCTGTCTCCAACTTTGCCTCTCCAGTCAAGCTGTCGCCGAGCTATTTATTGGTCTTCCTCTGCCTCCATTACCTCAACACTCTTCTTGTGCTTTCCTCAACTTGTCCACCAAAATGTGGCAGGAGGAACAGTTGATTGGCACGCGCATTGGAGATGCCACGCACAACGCGCTGCACTGTGCAAACAAGCGGACGACGTCCGCAGGGTCCACCCGGAGGGCCGGAGACCCTCTCATTCCCGGAGGGGCAGACCCGGGCTCATTGCTGACGAGGCCCAGGCCCAGGGGAGCTACCAGAGGTGAAGAACTCAGTCGAAAAGGGGGTCTGGAGCTCCTTTAAAGGCCTCTTTGTCAAATTGGAAGAGTAGGAAGGAAACTAAAACCTAAGAATCGTTTTGGGAGAGAGAAAAACCTAGAACGGAGAAATACCCAAGAATAATAAGGAGAAGAGTAACACTTCTCTACTCGTACAGACTCCTCCACTGTGGCATTTGGCTCAGACGAGGTCAAAAAAAGAACATTTTGCAATTTGACTGAGTGCATCTCTGTTTGGCATTACCTAATGCCAAGCAGAGAAGATAGCGTCAAAAATGTAACTTTGTCTTTTTGATCCCGCCCGCAGCCCTCGTGACCTTCAGTACTACAAAACTGCTTCAGCAAAGAATAGCTCTAGTTGTAAACTAACACTTGAGTGTTGCCCTCTTGATTGGGTTAGAACTATAAAGTGCGTCCATCTGTCTGTGTCCGGAACTTCATGAAACGTTCTCAGAGAATGCAGAGTTGACACCACTTTGACTCTGCAGAAAGAGCTCACTTCTGACATCGGCACTGAGCTTACCAGCAGGCGGAGGAAGTCAGGATCTTGCTCAGGTCGCATTCTTGGGCCCAACGTCCAAGAGCAGAGTTTTCAGAGAGGAAGACAGAGTGAAGAATGCATTGGCCACTTGAACAAAGAACTTAAACAATGCTGTTCAAAAGTCAGAAGTGAGTGGGGTGGAAATCATTTGGACTGGACAACAACTGAGACAAGGACATGCGGAGTCAGAAATGCTCTGGTTGTGGCAGACATCTCTGATCTGGACCTGGCAAACTTTTGGTTCCCTGCCCTGCCTTCCCAGAAAGGCTGACCCATTCAGCCTGTGGGTGGGTGAGTCGAGGCAAGCAGGGACACCAGCTGGCAACCCCTGCTGGCAACTTCTGAACGATTCTTTTTCACGGGAGCCTTTCCTGTGAGTGAGAAGAATGCAGACGTTCTAATTTGCCTACATGAAATCCTCGAGTAAGTTTCGTGGTCCCATCTCCTGTATCCTCGCTTTGTGCTCTAAACCAAACTTTGTGCATGCCTTCTTTGGGGCCTCGTTTACCATTGTACGGGTCGAGCCGGGCCGGAAAAAACACTTGGGGCTCAGACTTGGCTGACCCGGCCCGACCCGACCTCGAACAACAGGTAGCCCGACGCATCGCTACCCTTGGCTCAGGAGGACGCTACTTTTGACTTTGGAAACTGGCTGATCAGGACGCACCTCTCTTCCCTCACCGGCTGCCCAGGGTTGCCAAGTTCCACTACTTCTGTTTTTGGTGGTAACTTTGGTAGGGACTTTAGTAGCTTTAACAAAAGGCTACTACTGCGTCAGGAGTAGCCATCGATGACTTATGTAGTCCATGCAACGCTGGACCTCAATTTTGACCTCGAAAAGCACATCCTGCAGCCATGCCGTGACCACCCGAGCACACAGCACACCTCATGACCCTCACACTTTATGTACTGAGTACCCTTCACAGACTGAGCAAGGTCAGCTCTGTCTGTGACCAGTGCAGCTGGTCTCACTGAACTCCACGAGGTCGGATGAGGTCTCTCGAACTCAAATCGGGCAAACTCAATTCGAGCCTCTGGCGGACGTATATAATAACTACTTTCAGTTTTCTACTTTATATCCCAGTGGGTTCCGGGTCGAGTCCAATAGGAGTGCACGCGGGCACACCACGAACTATTTTCCCCCAGAATTTTTTTTGGCGGAAAGGAACAATTTGGCGTTCAACTACAACTTCCTGGCAGTGACGTGCATGGTTTTGTCGTCGTCCTCGTCCTTATACTTTGGTCTGGGGCCTCCCAACAAACGCAGGCCTCGGACGGATCAAGTCACCTCAGTGAAAACCAGGAAAATCTAGTCCAATGTCTAGTTTTGTCTGGATGTTCAATGCCTTTTGTTTTGGGAAGACATTTTCACCTTATCTTTGTTGAACACCACTTGTGGTCCTCCCCCCTCATCCCCAACCCCGCAAAGCTTCATCCCACCCAATGAAAGGTGACAACGTTGACATCAACATCGAAAACAGCGGCTTTCACTTCCTGCACTTCACCTTTGGTGACGTGGACGACGACCGCCTGCGAGTAGGAGGAGGCCGGATCGCACGTGTATGTGCCCGAGTCGCTGGCCTCGGCCTGCGAGATTATGAGAGAGGTCACGATGACGTCCGAGGACCTCTTGTCGATCACTATCGTGCCGCCGCGATGACGATTATGAGTGATGATCTGCGGAGATCGAGGAAAGAAGGATTCAACACACAGGGTGGCAACTCTGGCAAAAGTCACAAATACACTCGGACCACGTTTTTGGTGAGAAAATTGAACTAGACACATACTTTTGACACATAAACCCTTACTCTGACATTGCTCAAATCAAAGGTGGATTTTCAGCCAAATCATCAGGAAATGTCAAAAAAGTTTTTAGCTACAGCTTGGCAACTTTGTTCTGTGGATAAAACACTTGGCACGTGGCCGTAACACTGATGTTTAATTTCTTTTTTACTGACTGTCAGTAAAAAAAATGAGCACACTCATTTTTGCGTTCAAACATAGGCTCTTTGTACTCATCTGCATGACAACCTTTGGCTGTGAGTTTTTTGTGAATTATGTTTACACCTATCCCAACAACTTCCATTTACATGGTGTCACAAGCTGATCTTTACCACCAGCACTTAACAGAATTGTCCTGCGAGATAGAAATGACTTTTATGCAGAAAAGGTCGAAGTGCGTAATCTTGATCAAGGAGAACATTTAGGCTTGTCAGCAACATTGTCCAAAAGGATCAATGATTCTCCTTCAATGACTTCAGTCAGGCAACCAATTGGCGCCATAGGAGAGTAGGCTTGATCCTCCATGATGACCTAACCATGGCCAAAAGTGTATACTTTTAAAAATGGATGAGACATTTCAGGTGCCTCTGACTTGCACTGCGCCAAATGTCAGCTGACACCAAGTAAATGGAAGTGGCTTGAAAAGATCAAAAGATTATGCAAAAAAATATCCACCGCGGGAAGTGTGACAGAAGTTAATAAAACATTAAAACAGCTTATGCTCGAACGTCCATCGTACTGCAAGGGTTGAGGTGAAACGTCCTCACTGACATCACCAATATTGCTCAGCTCAGCCATATTTTGCGCCAGAGGCTAAAGTATCGTTAAGATGAGAATCGTTGTTGTTGCATTGCAGAGCATAAAAGTAACAGTGTACGATGAGTTGCAGAACTTGAAGTAAAGTCAGCTTTGCGGCTCATTTCGCATTCGCCATTTCAAACTTTACCCTGACAGAAGCTGTTCCACAGATCGAAAAACTTTCGTTCAACATTTCTCGATGTTAACACTGAGTAATATCGTAAAAATATCCTCCATTGAATGATGAGTTGAAGGAGTTGCAGTCAAGGGCCCAGGGTACGTATTCAGACTATGAAGGAATGGAAAACCTTTTGACGCAAGAGAATTGTTTCACTTGAAACAAAACTCAAAACTACATTTGCAAAGGCCCATATGAAGGTCCATGGCACCCCTAGTGCAGTCGATGAAGACTGCTTGCCCAAATGAATGGCGAAACTAAGACAATTCGTTGAGGCTGTTTGGTCTCATCTACTAAGTCTCGCATGATAACTTCAGTTTCACTGATGTTTTTATCTTTAACAGTGTTTAGGACCTGCCCATGTCAGTGGCAGCCAGAAGAGGGCCCAGAAGTAATGAGACTTTTCCTGAGGAAAGAGGGCGGCCAAGTGAAAATGGTTGCTGCGGGGGGGCCCACAAGTGGGATGTAAAGAGAGCCTTGGCTGACTGGAAACATTTACAGCTTTCACAGTCGCGTCCTTTAAGTTTGATAAGTCTTAGAGTTGCCATCTGGTGGTTTGTGTGTCATATACGGTATGTATATGTGTGAGGCCAGGTTGAAAAGTACTTTTGTGAAAAGTGCATGCAGGCTGGCTGGCGGGCTTTCGGCCCTCGGCCAAGATATCAGGATTTGAGTTGAAGTTTCTCTCCAGGAACACATTACAATGTCCACTGTGAAGTGAACCTTTCATAAAATTCCGTGTGCATGGCGTGCACTTCCTTTTCTGGCCATAACTTTCGACTGGCTTGAGCTGCAGAAGTGGTTCAAGGCTCTCTGGAAAGCTGACAATCTCCTCTGAAATCGAACTGATGTGCACTTTTGCTCCAGGACCAGCCATTGGCTGACAATATGGATGCACAGCTTCTCAGCGGCGTAGAATTCACTGCATCACAGTCGGACTGGATCGTCAGCCAATGCACGTGGCTGGGACAAGAGTGCGCATGAGTGTTAGCGTTCCACACAGGGGTGAACCCGAGGTCCCTCGTCCTCGTATGATGTCCTCATCGTCTATTTTCCTTCTACCTTTCCGTTGTAGTTCCAATATATGTGACGCGCGTGCATGGCTTGGCCGCTCGTGTGGATCAGGCACGTCAGGTTGATGGTGCTGCCGGCCTCGATAAACAACTCTTGGGTGCCCAAAATGGACGTTCGGGGCTCTGAGAGAGAGAGAGAGAGAGAAGATAAGCAGCAAAGTCTCCTGAGATGCAGCGTGAAATTATGCGGCAGCTTTTTTTTTTTACTCGAAGCATTTTACAGTGTGGAGATGTTTGCACGTATGCTCACAGGGTGACGCAAAAAGAGGTGGTGCAAAATCTTTTGTTCGACGGATGTGGATGATCTGTGTCCAGGAGCTTTTGACCATTTTGTGTCTACCTTCCCCACGCTGGAGTTGTGCGTGCGCGAGGCAGAGATGATGACATCCGGATTAGATAGTCTCATGAGAATTACCTTATTCCACAACAATATTTTTCGATGTAGTAAACTGTGCAAAAGAATCATCTAATCAGGCTTGAGTCGAGGGCAAAGCTGGATATTTTTAGAACAATGGTGAATGGTGGCAATATTAGGACAGGGTGGAAAAGGTCAAGCCACTTGAAGACCTCTGTCACCGATATGGCCATGTTTAGGTCAAGCCAGGCCACTTCAAGATCTCTGCCACCCCCATAAGGCCCGATGAGGTATGGTCCCATGGCCATGTTAGGCATGATTAGGTAAGGTCAAGCCACTTGAAGACCTCTGTCACCGATATGGCCATGTTAGGCATGATTAGGTAAGGCTAGACCCCTGGAAGTCCTCTGTCACCTCTATGGCCATGTTTTGGTCAGGCCAGGCCCCTTGAAGGCGTGTGTCACCCCCCCCCCCCCCCGGGGTGGTGGCCCCGAAACCGCCATTTTACCCAGCTACCCCCGCACCCTGTACCCTCCGGGTTCCAGCGGTTCGAACCGGACGCTTCCTCCTTGCGCCCCAGTGGGGTCGGCTGCCCTGCATGCCAACCATT
>JAAUXU010069066.1_pt1 | contig 13232 bp, 15 predicted proteins | sample 7278151 | NCBI WGS metagenome assembly JAAUXU01 (sample SAMN14350113, study PRJNA611818) | marine sediment metagenome | isolation source: surface marine sediment (1.8m) | place: French Polynesia: Moorea | collected 2018-08 | reverse complement strand
TCCCGAGGTGTACATGATGATGGCGGTGTCCTCCGGGGTCGGGTCCACCGGGTCCACCCTCGAGGCGTCGCCGTCGAGCAGAATCTGGCGGAACGGAATGATCTGGATGCCTTTGCTGAAGACCAAAAAAGGTGATGATTTAGCGTCATGACCAGAGCAAATGCCTATTAATGACTCACCCGAATCCCTCCGTGCTGGTCTTCTGCAGCTGGTCCTCCAAGTAGATGATGTGTGTGATGCTTGGGATGGACGGCAGCAAGTTCTTGAACCTCGGGAGCAGGTCGTGAGACGTGACGATGACGTGAGCCTGAGTGACGTGAAAAACGGGCGTGAAGTACTCGGGCATTTTTATCACAATTTGTAGCGTTGATCTCCACCTTTGTCTCATTGAGCGCGTGGATGACGGCTTCATCGCCTAGGTTGGTGTAGACAGTGCTCACGTGGATGTTCTGCGAGAAGGCGCCTAAGCACGCGACCATCCACTCCGCGCGGGTCTCCGCGTACATGGAGATGTGACTTCCCGGACTGATCCCGAGAGACCGAAGCCCCCGCCCGAATCTCTGGACCATGCTGTGGACCTGACGAAATGTTCACTCCTTACGTACTTTGAGCTGGGGAAAAGGGGGGGGGAATGCTTACTTGGTTGTACGACAACCAGGTGTAGTCGCCCAGCGCCAGCTTCTGAAACACTTTGCCGTTCTTCTGCACCTCGTCCTCGATACCCAGGACCTGCCTGGTGCCAAGACTCTCCCGATCCCCGAACTTGTGCACAGCGTAGTTGAATGCCTTCGTCACTGTGTCCACCTAGTTCGAATTAATGAGGAAGGCAACTTTGGCAACTTTTTCTTCGTCTGACACTAGTATCATGGGCCCGGTCCAGCATAACAGAATATTCATCATATTGTCTACGCGTCTGGTTTGTTTTTCACCTTGTTGCGCACAATGATCTCCTCGTAGATGTCGCTGTTGCCTTTCTCTCTCTTGAAGGAGACTGCATCAGGCCCTTGACTAGTACAGAAGACCTTAAGAAAAACAAAGTTGGCAAAAATGTCAGTTTTTCTCTTTCTACTATCATTATCTGGTACTTGAAGTGTGTTTGGATTTGTAACTAATAGCTCTCCTAACCTAGCCTCAACATGTAACACATGTACACCTACTAGTAGCAACATCTGACTGACCCTAGTTGGCTCGAAAATTGGCATTGTTGCTTTTGTTGGAATATATTGCTCGTTTTATTGCTTAGAGTAAAACACTAGTATGCAGAGTTGCTCATACTAGCATGTTGCTTATATGAGGTCGTATAATTCGGTCTTTAGTCCTACTCTTCAATTACTCTTTGACAAGGGATGTTGCATTCTCTCTCACCGGTCCCAGCTTTTGGCTTGTCCTTTCCTCCCAGGGCTGTTGGATCATCCTGTAGACTGGGTAGGTGACGATGTCGTACACGAAGACGAATGCCCGCACCACGCCGAGGAAGAGGTCGACCAGTGCCATGTTGAAGCAGAGAGACTGGAGACAAACATAACCAATGAAGTTCACTTTGTTTTACGTGATCATTGATACGAAATGAAATACAGTAAATCAGTGAAGTCCACATCACTCGTGGCCTCTACAGGGTGGGCTGAAACGGTTGCTGAAGGTGGGGAACAACATGGGCTCGTCGTGAGTATCGTTAGCCCACCCCAGAACAAACAAACGTATCAAGCTCTTCGCGTACACACATGCAAAGTTTACGATCAGGTTGGACTTTTGACCACTTCCCCCCCTCCCTACAAGATCGAACACTCTGTAACTTTAACCATGGATAAGACTTGGAAAGTGCTACTCAGCACATACTTTTTACGCTGACACCCCTGACTGTCAGAGGGGGACCATTGAAAAAGCGGAGCACAACATTAACACCTATTATTCACTTCTCTGAGTCCTGAAGTCTAGTCCTTTGACCGATTCCAAACTCCAATAAATGAGATCCCCTTTAGTTTATCCCCGATGTTGTTATTTGGCGATTTCACTGTGTGCAAAACAAAGCTGTGCTCAAGATCACAATGACCTTGTCAGCTCCTCACAACAAATTTCCGGATCGACTCCTCCAGTCTTTTTCACAGCTATCACCTTTGATCGTGCTCGACGAGACAAAAATCTGGCCACGTAGTGTCTGAGTGAGTGAACCTTTCTGTATCAAACTACGACAGAGGTGAAAAACCACGAACCCAAAAAACGTGCTTGTGGATCACTGTGCAGCTTCTTCAGCTTCTCTTTTCTGGCTCTCCTCCTCCCCTCCCCCCTCCCCTCGTCTTCGAGTAGGAATGGACCAGGAATCGCTAGGCCCACGAGCCCACTGAGAAAAAAATATAATTTTAAAATTTCTTTAAAACATGTTTAACCACGCAATAAAACGTCGAAAAGGGTACATGATGTGTCATGAAAGTAAAGGATTGAAACTGCCAACTGGCTCGAGCCGTATAGTTTCTTGATCATCTCTAGTCAAAAGGTCTCAACAACAGTCGAGCGCAGATGTCCGCTGCTCATGTCGTAGTACATTCAAAGATCGGGCTTATTTTTTGGTTAAAGAAGCACAGGCATACACACAAAATATGGCAACTCTCTCTTTCGTACAAGTAAGCAAATATAATGCTTATCATCACTGCAAGGAGGAAACCAGTCTTACAGCTGAACAGTTAACGTGGCCATGATGTCAGCCTCATTCATTAGACTACAAGGCCACAGGAGTCTGTGGCACTTTCTAGTCAAAATTCTCATGGGAATTATCATTTATTTTCACAAACTTGATATTACTATCGACCTTACATCATCATTCACACTAGACATTTCAAATATCGCCCAGTGCCTTGGCGGCTTTAGGAGTCACTGGTGGTGTGATCATAGATAGAAAAAAAGAGAAAGCTCCCGCAGAAATGCAGACAATAAGGTTGCCAGATCGTTTCACGGTTGGTTTTTATCAAAATCAGTGACCTGCTTGATCAACAGAGAGGAATGCTGACCTGTCGAAACGTTTTAGACTATGTTTCACATTTCAAAGGAGTCAAAAAGGTGAAAAGAAGGGATGATTGCAACTGCTTCGACCTTGGCAACCCTGCCATCTATGAGACATCACGCCACCACTGTCATTGTTGACTCCACCTTTTCTGAAAGCCCGCTAAATTTGTAAAGAGCACTCTATTAAGGAGCTCTTCATTCCCTGACGTTACGTACGAATTATTTTAAGAAGTTAACTTGCATGGCTTCTTAAGATGGAAAACTTACAGCGAGTCCAGAAAAAAAGACGTTGTACGAAGCAGTGACGTCAGCAAGAAGGTGAGTGTGTGCATAAAAGAAAGCCGAAGGTTGTCAACAAGGATCTCTCATGGTGACGATGTGTAATGCATATATAGTCCTACGTAACGTGACATGACAGAGAACAATAATGAAAAAGATGTTGGAGATGCTGAGGCGACTATCAAAAAAAGGGGGGGTTTCATACCACGGGGTATTCAATGCAGCTTTTGAATTGGGAGCTCCCTGAAGGTTTTCTTGCTCCCATAAGAAAACTTCAGTCGGAGCGTCAGACTCCCACTAGATTTCTTCGGAATTGCTGCACATTGCTGGGGAATGTTAGGAGTGTTGACTGGGCTAGTAGCTTAGTACGCTGCAGAAGGCTTCTTTGGTAGGGAGAAAGTTGCATAGTTAGGTGCACAATGATGCAAGGGGCACATGTGTCTTTGTGACATGGCCGACAGAAATGGTGTCACGTCAGGAATAGGAGTGATGGCCGTTCTGAATATCCGGATTATTGTTCCACTCACAACTCAAGTGCAGTTGGTAGAAGATACTTCTGTGACTCAAGTCGGCACTTACTGTCTCCTTTGAGATGCTACCACTGAATATTGTGGTGGCCATTGCTGTGTGTCTCGTTGGTCACCCTGAACCGCGCAAAAGCAGAGACTGACTAGAACTGTGTAGTCTTCCTCACAGCTGCGTGCGGTTCAGCCATTAGCTTGTTGTAACACTGGCGGCAGCGGAGGAGTTCTATTCGTTTTTGCACTTTCATACGCAATAAACTACGAAAGAATGGAAGAAAAAAAGATGACAAGCCCTTTGACGACAGCGCACGTTGTCTTTAACAAGTGCTGTTTGATGAATAAGGATCGTCTTGTAGGACATTTTACTCAGGATGCCCAATAGGACATGACGTGCAGTTGGCGAAGTAGCTCTTGACGAACACGAGGTCTCTGCAGTCCGAAAGTCTAGCATAGGTATGTCTTGCCTCGTTCTCTTCGGCATCATTTGGCCGAACAGTCTGCCTGTAACGGTTCGGCTTGGCGAATCGAGGTTCGGTCGACCACTATGTCTGTGCGGAGACAGGGTTGAAACCCATCAACATTTTCTCCATTGCCCGGCAATGGCGATCTCAATCCTCGTCAAAAGTTGATTGCCAATCCCCTTGCAATCACCAAAACTCAATTGATTTGCAATCAATCCCTTATCTTTTGCTCTGGGACTAGACAAAAAACAGCTCAATTTAGCATCTCAAATCCTTTATGTCGTAGCAAGTTCGTCATAACATAGGACGACGCTGCAGTAGTGAAAATCGATTGGCGACTGCGATCACCGATTTCAGCACTCAAATCAATCCCAACCCTGTGCGATGGCTTTTGTCAAATGCATTTGTCCCGAATCTTGTAGCTTGATAGTGTCACAGATGCATTCACACACAATCCAACCCTAACCGAGGTTACATCACTTTGACAAAGGCGGAGATGTAGCCAAGAGTCAGACCCCTTTTGACCAAGGCACTGGAGTCGACCACGACAACACTGCCACGTACGGATATTCGTGGAGAATCGTCGAATGTATTGCTTCGTTAGACGGTAAACTTGCACTTCAACACAGAGTCTATGCTTTAGAATAGTCGACGACGTTGGCTTGGTTCATTTGCAGATTCACCCGGATTGACAGTCTTCCTTCTGGACTTGCTATTACGGAGGAGTTGGAGGCCCGGCCGTTGATGGTTATCTCTCCGGAGCCGCCGAAGGGTCTAACCCCGAGGATCTCAATAACGTTCAGCTTCTGGGAGGAGGAGGCCGGCCACTCGTGGCCATCCACCTCGCTCCATACCTGGCCTCCAGCGGCGAAGAACTTGACCTGGGAACAGGTGATCATGCTGATTACGCTGCTTTGTTGTGGTAACAACTTTGGAAATTTCACTGATTGCAGCAAAAAAATACGCACAAGAGCATATTTTCCTTGTCTAACTGTATCTACAGAGACACCGTCGTCCACGAAGAGTTCGCCGCTGGCCTCCTGTCGCTCGTCGAGGGCAACCAAGAGGATCCACGAGTTCCTCCTGCTCCTCTCGGTGTTCAGGGCTTCCAACTGAAGGGGAAGAATGTGGCCTCCTCTAACGTACAGAGGTATTTCAGAAAGGCCAGCATCTGGAAAAAAATGACCTTAGTAGAGTAGAGTTTGTGTTATTTTTATATACGTATATATGCCTCTGTTTACGTATCACGTGTATAGAATTCACCGATTAATTCGCCATGTGAGGCGAATCATTGCTTAGGATACGGGATGCGCGGCCAAGCTGTGGGCATGGAGCTGGACCAAATTTGGCATTGGTTACTTTAGCATCCAAAATTTCCTGCGTGCGCAGAACGCAGAATGAAAAATGTTCATAAAAAATGTTCAGTAGCTCCCCGCAAAATGGGGTGAGATTTGGCAGCAGAGGTGATTTGAGGTTGCAAGTCGAGGTTAAAGATTTGGTGTAAGTGAAAGAGGTGAAAAACATCTTTAGCATCAATAAGCGACTCCAGCAAGCGAGTGTGTTTCAATTTAGTTTCATAATACCCCGGGCAAAGTCCGATACCTCAGCTAGTTGCAAGTATAATTGATAGAGTGTAAGTGTATCACCATGGCTACATTCATTCATGTTGACTCACACTGTGCACATGAGGAATATCTTACCTACGTAGACCCTGGCCCCTTTGTGCTTGACCTCGGTGATGATGCCACTGCTCATCCACCGGGTAATTTCGTACCACCGGGCTCGGGGGAAGTAGACGGAGCGACCCGAGCTCTTCGGTGTCAACACTATAACAATGAATGAAGTCTAGTAACAGCGTGACAGAAGCTAACCAGTCCATACCCGGTGAGATCATAAGAGCGGGACCCCATAGAAACTGGTCATCGATGGCCCAGGTCTGCCTGTCGGTGGGGAACTCATCCCACAAGGCCCGGACTACCAGCGAGCCCTCAGTGTGATGCTTGAAGTAAGGAAAAGAAACACCCACGGTTCAGTAGGTTACCATGGATTTTCCAGATCAATTTTTGGCTACCATGAAAAAGAGCGTGTAGAGGTAGGGTAGCAGCCTGTATCTCATCTTCAGGGCTCTCCTGGTGGAGTCGACGAGGACCGAGGAGAAAAGTCCAGGGTCTTGCGCCGGGAAGGGAAACCCGTTGTGATTTCGGGACAGGGGATAGAATGCACCCACCTGAGAAAAGAGAATAAGGCAAATAATTACCAGTTGTTCACTTCATGCATTTCCTCTATAAGGTTGGGACAAACACTTAAACCCTTTCAAAACCATTTGTTAATACGTAAATTGTCCCCCATGCCGCAGTTTTGGCTAATAGAATCACTACCCCAAGGTGAAGTTTTAATGATCATGCTTACTCTATACTACATCCACCTCACCTGTTGCCATCGCGTACACATTTCTTCTGAGGTAGCCAGTGGTTGGGGATCCCAGAAGCCACAAATGTCTGCAAATGGTCGGTTGTGAATCCAAAAATGCCCCGAAAATAACCGAAAAAGCTGTATTGAAGATTCTTCACCTGCTCCGACCATGGGGATCCCGAATCTATTGAACTGTAGCATCTTTATAATAGCGTACCTGAGGTTGTCCCAGCTGAAAAAAGAAATGCCGTAGGTCAAGAAGTCACCTAAAAGATGCAACAAAATGGGTTGTTGCAGACTAATCGAAAATTTTTCGTGAAAGTTCAAGTCTCACAATGTGGCTGTCATAGCTGTTGACAGTGGAGGTACCACTAATGATCCAGAGCAAATAATCATAGCAATTACACTGTCATGAATCTGTTTAGTACAGACTTCCCTAAATAGGGAAATCTGTACTCAACAGATTCATGACAGAGTAATTTAGCATTTGATTAAAGGGAGAAAGTCCGGAACTACGTCCAAAGCACTGTGGCCACGAAGACACACCTGAGATATGTCGAGATGTACCAAAGTAGTGAATAAGTGGTTTTTATACATAGGACATCTATAATTGTACGGTACATGGTTTCGTGACTACTTTAAGATATGTCGAATTCAGCATGTACGTTGAGTCTGAACATCTTGCATCATGGAGGGCCAGACTCTTAGTCTCGCCCTCCATGATGTCATTGACGATGAAACCGTTGGCAACTCGGTCTTGCGACGTGCCAATGAAGTGATGAGTGACAATCTCAGTGAGACAGGTTAGTTACGCAGCGAGAAACGTAGACAATAAAATTGGTAAGGTCCTCTCATTGACTTCTTCATTTGTCAGCAATAGCCCAGCGTTTAACTGCACTAGAGCCGTCATTCCTTTGTACACCTCTGTGTTACAGTGTACACTACCTGCTGAAGTTGTCCCCCAGCCAGTGCGCCACCCAGCGGCCGCTGCCCACAAATGTGGACCTGCTGATGACGAAGCCTCGCTGTTTGCCTCCGGTGGCCTCTCTGACGGCCTCCAGGGTCAGCTCGCTCTCGCTCCACCCGTAGAGGTTGTGGACGTCGTAAAGGCGACCCGCCGACGTCGTGACGTCCAGGCACAATGTGTCGTCGGTAAGCGAACCGTCTTGAGTTCGAGTCCGGTAGGGCGGATTATTCAGAGAATTCGCTGTGGGATTATACAGTAAAGCAATACCCCAGATGTAGAATAGAGAGAAATTGGTTAATTACGTACACACGTAGATAATGTCATACATATGACATGAAACCATGTTTTATGAGTACTAACTAATGAACATCAACATTATTCACATACGATTGCATCCGTTGTCTCTTTCTCCGTCACCGAAGTTAATGGGCTCGTTGAGATCAATGATGACGCCGTCGAAGTTCAGCAGGTGGTGGTACTCCTTGAAACGGTTGATCCACCATCTCTGAGTGAACAACCTGGAGTGTTTAATCAAATTTTTGACGTACATATGTCACTCGTACTTTGGTCTGCTGCTTCGTGAAGTCCGGCCACTTCGCCCGGTGGAGCCACCAGGCCTTTCCAATGAAGTCCCCTCCACGGGCGTTCTTGACCCAGACGTCGAGGGCGTTGCCGGTGGACAACTCGCGGTCGGACCCGACGCCCTTGGAAGCAAAAGAATTTGTGCGACTTTTCCTAACTATCGTAGTTGAAAATGTGTACCTGCATAACAAACGGCTCTATGTAGGGCATGAACCTCACCCCGTGGCGACGCTTCAAGTGGCGGACAAACTTGGGTAGACCAGAAAACCTAACATGGTGAATAAAAATTAAAGCTTTTATTTCTACTCGAGTCTTGTTCTTCTTTTCATAGTTACGTAAGTATGCGCCTACCTGAGTTTGTTGACAGAGAAATTTTTGCCGATCGTCTCCATGATGTCGACGTCCCCGCACTGAACATCCTGCGGGATCCCGACCCGCCTCGTCCGTTCTACGGCCGCGCGCATCTCGGACAGGAAGAAGTAGCCGAAGCGGCAGAGGTGGAAGCCGAGGGACCAGTAGGGAGGGATATAATAACGACCTTAAGCAAAAGCACATCGATTATATAAAGCGCAAGGGCCGTACGAACGTGTGTGTTTGTCTGTTCAGCTTTTGCGCGAGGGCCACAGATGAGGTACACGCACATGGTGAGCGCTTAGCGCGTAATCAGTCTAGAGGGTGAGGGTGGGTGCAATGTCGTGGTGACTTCTCTTATGGTCGTAAGCACGTGTGTGGATGGCAAGTTGGATCGGTCCAGAGGTGCGAGACACAGACAGACGGACACACACACAGACAGCACTTTATGTTTTTGCCACTCGTCCTTCCAAGCGAAGTGGTAACCGCGTAAGCCATAATACACGCATAAAAATACATTAAAAAATGTGAATCATAAGAAACGGGATGGAGCCATATGTTCGTATGAGGTCAGATCCATCAGTGATCAGTGGCCCGTGGATGGGCAAGGGGAATAACTTGAGGAAATAGAGTAATAAGGAAGTATGCGTCGGGTTCTTTTCATGACTCGCACTGTGCAATGTGCATCCACTGTACGGCGTTAAAGTATTCCTTATTAAGACTGTGCGATATGCCAAATTAATCGATATATCGAGACCATCTATCGCGACATTCGATACGATATTTCGTACTTTATCCCACGTTTTTGTGCAGGTACACCACGACACTTTTCTGCCTCAAAGGATGTCCTGATGGGCACAGCCACGTTGCAGTGGCACGCAACGTTGCCACTGCAAGTGAACAATCTTTCGGAAGTGGCACTTGATGCTGGGATGGCCAGACCCATGACCATCCCTCTGTCCGTCAGAAAAGTGGAGTACATGATACTGCGATATATTTTTGGGTATCGCAATATTCGATATTTTGCAAGTACCGCGATACTCGACATCGATACCATACATCCCACATTCTTGTTCTACATTGCAGCATTCTGCAATAGTACAAGCACTAGTATTATGTACCGCAGCGTGAACATGGATGAATATGGAGCATTAATTCTTACCCACAGCCTCAGTGTACTGTTTTGCCGTATCGGCCGGGGTCGGACCGAGGAAGAAGTAGACGTCGAGGATCCCGCCGATTGTCCGGTACGAGAACCCGGGCATCGAGGTCACCTGGAAAGGTGACATGTGATTCTCTCGGCCCTTCTTCGCTTTAGTACGTATTGTATGTCAAGAAATTGATGTAGGCTTTCAAGCTTTCATTCCATGCAAGCACCCTTTGCCCCCCCTCAGCCAAGACTGATCTGATTCTGCTGGAACTGTTACTAAGTACTTGTTGGTGGCATTCTCAGTCAAGGTCTTGCTTCGGACCCTTCTATGAATCGTGGTGTGGAAAAAAAAATGAAGTTCGAGGAGCTTCTTTTAATCCGACATCATTTCCCTGCCATACTGTACATCAAGTTTATCGGTACCTGCCACTCTTGGGCATTAGAGTTGAGGAACAAGACGGTATGGGCGTTGCCGTCCTGCTCCAGACACGTGTAGGTCGGGTGAACCCCGTACATGTTGGCCCCGGCGCTGCGCTGGTCGCGGCCGAAGAGGGCCTGTTGGTCCCTGCAAGATGGCGCCACTGCTTCAGGTGCTTCTTGCATTAGCGAGAAGAAGTTGAAAGAGTACCTAGTATATCCCACCCACGTCCTCGACTTTGAGAGGTCGTGCCTGTAGCTTTCCTGCTGGTTCTCGCCCAGGCCGTAGACATTGGCCCCGTCCGGCAGCCTCGCGGCTAACTGGACGAACTGCTCGGAGTACACCAACCCGGGCAAGTCCGCGTCGAACACCACTTCTTCGGTCGAACGACGCACGACCTAAGGTTGTAGACAATCATGTCTATCCCATAGGCACAACTGGCAATTCTTAACCGAGAATGGACAACTGACGAATCACAACGAGGTGCGACAATCGGAGTTGACAAAGTGACTCTCTGGTGATCACAGACAGTCCTTCACCTCCAAGCTTGTAGCAGTAAGTACAACAATTACATATGTACCGGATGAGTTATTATTGGTGTCCAAGCTAACTTAGGTTTTGAAGCCAACATTTGGTCATGTAGGAGCACTCTTTGGGTTGCATCTTCATGTTAAAGCACTGTTTTCCAAAATAACTTATTGTCTTTGCCTGAGATGATTGAGGTCAGTGGCTTTAGGCTCCTCGGGGCAGGGTGAAACTTGTCTCACTATTTTAACAATATTTTTCAATCCTCTTTTTTCAGTCGTATGCTCAAACTGCCCTAGTTTTTATAGGCTGACACTTTGGCATCTATGGACGCCAGACAATTCAGGCTAGACCAACTTCTTTTTAACTCTTCCGGTGCGCTATATTTGGGTCAAAGCTGTATTTAACGTGACAAACCTGAGATCTACTCAGCCCAATTCCTAAACTTTCGTTTTCTGGTCTAGTCTAACTATAAGTGCACATGCATAATACTGTACTGTATGCTCACGGGTACCATTCATACCTTGAAGAAGAACCTATGAAGCCCTTGACCCACATCCACCCGATAGAGCGGATTTGTGGGAAACTTTTGGTCTCTTCCTATAGAAATGGGGACCTCAAACCGAGACACATTGAGAGGACTGAAAAGAGCTTTCCTTAAGTGCACCACTAAAAAAACTAGATCGAAATACTAAACATGTCTCTTGGTAAAATCTTACGCGATCCTTATTCTGAGCCTGCGCTCTGTCTGGAATTCTGCCCTGAAGTCGAGAAATCGGAATTCCGGAGAGCCCGGTAAGAATTCTTCTCTTTTCTCCTTCTCGTTAAGCCCCAGGGTGGCGGAGATGCCCCACTCGTCAGAAGCCACTTTCCCCACCAGGCTGTAGCCGGAGATGTCGGGGAAGAAGCACGCGGTGGCGGCAGAGTCCAAATAAGCCTAAAATTATTTTTACAGCCACATGAAACTGTAGAATGCTTCTGCCTCTGCCATGTTCCTGTTCACTATCTTACATTACACATCACAGAAGTCTATGGTCACTGGTATAGTGCACCCACCTAAATAGTGAAGGTTTTGCACTGGCTACAATTCTACACCTAGAGGAGCGCGTAAAGTAGCTTCCTGCAGAAATTGACCTGTAGCACCACAATCACTGCATGAAATGAAGCGATTTTTGCATCCATTGAAAGAAAAAAGTATTCGCAAGAGCAAAAAATCAAAATGAGTCAACGTTTGCCCAAAGGAATCTGAGGAGGACGTTCGGTCAGACAGGCGCTTCAAAAGCGATTTTAACGCTTGATTTCAATGTCTTGTATTAAAGGAGTAGATAAATACTCTTACAGAAAATTACCTATCATCTTTAGAGCCACCAAAAGTGTTTTTGCACATCAGAAGTAAATTCGACACAAGTCTTGTTTGGTAGGTTGCGCGGACAGTGAACCAGTTGTGTCGTCATTTTAGAATCACTGCTATTGCATTAATTTTTTTCCCTTTTATGCTCAAAACAGTTCATGAGTGAAACGTCAAGTCTACTTTGAACGTCAGTTTGTTTGTTAAATCTTCGACTGTCTGTACTTGCCGCACAAAGACCGTGTGACAAACACACCCTCCACAAAAAATCAGCTTCTGCCAGTGTCTTTAAAATCGGTTTGAATGATGCACACAAATTATTACTATTAAGCAACATTTTCCACGGCCAAAGCAGACAGTCCCCAATTGTCACTGAAGTCAGCACGACTTCAGCAGTAGCACACACATTTTGTCAAAGCTAGTAACAGTCAAAGTAGGCGTGTCGACGGGAAGCTAATTCGCATGCACCCTGTTCAGTCCACTTTCTGCATTTTTGCAACGCTTTAGCAGAAACAGCCAGAGAAGACGCAGCTTCTTTCATTTTTTGGAGCAAACTTTAACGCATGCAATACGATGGGGGACTGTTTTTTATGCCAAAGGCTTCGTGTGACTTTCATATGCTTTAAATTCAAAATTTCAATTTTATTAAAAATGATGCCAATGTCATCATTGGCATCAATTTTCCAAGTAGTTTTTAGACTCTCCGATGATGCAAAAATTCCGACAAATTACACTTTCATGTGCAAAATATTGTTCCGAATATTCGTGTGGTCCTGACGGAGGCCTTCACTGTTGTCATCACATCTCCTCAAGTGTCACTCGTCATTCATCAACAAATTCAGCAAAAGATGGACCAGCCTGGTCAATTGGGTCCATTGCATCTTCCGGCTCTGGCTCCGGCAGACTTCTGACTCCTTCAGGCCGTCAAGGACATCCTCGCCAGGATGCACGACGCCATCCAGGGAGGGAAGGGAGGGCAGCTCTTATTGAGAGGTGTCTCTACAACTGCTTAGTTTTGGGCCATTTCAAGGTCTTCATAAAGGGAATGAAACACATTCTTCTTCTACTCGCATAAACTGATCACCTGAGCCAAATCACTGATGGAGCCTCATTGTCCTGCTTGACAATGTTGGTCTGGAGCTATAAAGTCCCGTAGGATCCAGATTTCGCGTCTCCTCAGCACCCAACCTCTCCTACACAAAAGCGGAGGAGTCTCGC
>JAAUXU010054985.1_pt1 | contig 13232 bp, 15 predicted proteins | sample 7278151 | NCBI WGS metagenome assembly JAAUXU01 (sample SAMN14350113, study PRJNA611818) | marine sediment metagenome | isolation source: surface marine sediment (1.8m) | place: French Polynesia: Moorea | collected 2018-08 | reverse complement strand
TGGAGTACCCAAGTCATTTGTAAATATACCTAAAGCCACAGAAGAGTCTGTTGCTAACCCACAATGGCAGATGCTTCTGAGACGCCAACTTGCTGGTCATCGCTGTTCAACATGTCAAATGATTCATCTGCAGATTTTGGTTCAACGGTGCTTGTTTTCAAACACAGTGTGTGTAATAAAACTGATTGACAACAGCCTCTTCTGTTCACTTAGTCTTGTTCTTGATCTATCTCCTGCCTGTGGTCGTCCGATGCTCCAAGGCTCACCAGAAGAAGCAGATCCTGAATAACATCTTCACCGACTACAACCGCGACGTCCCCCCCCACGCCGACGACGACGGGCCGGTCATCATCGAACTCCGGCTAAGTCCTATCCACATTGCCATGGTACAAGTGTTGTAGCCAAACGTTTCGTAGAATGTGTTATGTACTCAAGATAATGTACTTACTGCCAAGTTCGGGCAAGTCACAAAAATTACCCATTTGGGTGGCCATTTCAAGAACCTAATTGCCCATGTTAAAGAGAGTGTTAATTGTCAAGAACAACCTGGCAAGAGGCTAAAATTGCCTTGGAGACACAGTCATGAAACAGGAATGTCCTAAAATTCCGCTGCTCATATCAGTAAATCAGGTGCTGTACCTCACTTGGACACTTCTTTTCTGCCTTCGAATGCCTAAAATTTCATCATGATCTTACTCAAAGACACCAATTCGCTAATGTACTTGTGGTGAGTACTCAGATTTGAACGGGAAGGTGAAGCAGCATTCCCGAATGCACTCACTGCTCACTCGTAGCCGGGCAGCAAAATGGGTGACAACTCTTGGGCAAAAGTGCCCGTTTCTCAGTCCCCGGATGGTTTCAATCCAATTTCTCCGACCACCCGCCCATGCTCAGTTCCACGTATTTATTCCCCTAGGACGAACAACACGGCATCCTCGAGACTCACGCCTGGCTCGCAATGGTGAGTAGCGCTGAATAATTGCATTGCCACTAGCGCTCTCAATAGCGGGACCCTCAACACTCTTGCTCCTCTGCCCGCCATAGATTGCCGGCAGTGCAAGGGCTGCCATAACTAGAGAGATGCAACAACTCATGGCAGCTCCAGAACACCAACGCTCTCGGTGTGTCCCAAAAGCTGAACAGCTGAGCTTTCACAATTGTGTTGCACATGCTGTGTGAGTGTTTTCACTCTCAATGCTACAGAAGTCAACAAGAATTTCTTCCCTATCCTAGATGTGAGCTCGAATCAATGCCAAGTGACATTTTAGATCCTCCAGAATTCAACATTGCTGATATTGGCAGGGTCATTGGCCCGAACATCATGGCTTGGTTTTGCCGACGTTTTCTAACTGCAGTTTAATGTCGCTGTTATGTACAATATCTCTGTTTGTAGACACGTGACTGATGCACCCTGTAGCTCATCTTGAGGCTTGAGGCATCTAGCTACAGGGTGGCTCTGTCACTTGTCTACAAACAGAGATATTGTTCATGACTGCGACATTACTTCTAGCGCATGCGGTTTTTGACTGTCAATGTGAACATGTAGAGCGATTTAAAGAAACAACGGGGAGTTGTTTCTCTACTTCTTTTAGACCGCGCCGATTTAGAGTTTAGCAGATTTACGTGGAATCTAGTACGTTCCTTCCTTCCCAAGAGCGCTTCCTGCATGTTCGAGTGTTTTAGCGCTGGTTCGACAACCGACTGTCCTGGGATAGGAGACAGTATGAGGACGTCGACACTGTGCACACCAACAACTGGAGGATCTGGAAACCAGACTTCAAGGCGTACAATGGGTAAGAACAAAGACTCCATCGATTCCCAGGGCGACGACGACGTGTACGAATCTGTCTGCAGAGTGGACCAGAGCTACTACATGTCCACGGACTGCATCCTCCGCAGCGACGGCCTCGTCTTCTGGATTCCGCCCGTGACCTTCCGCACAGCTTGCGACCTCGACTACTCGTACTGGCCGTGGGACGTGCAAGTCTGCAAAGTTGTCATTGGATCCTGGACGAAAACTGGAGAAGAAATCGATCTTGTTGTCAGTCTAGACGACACGAACAGAAACGCAAGTTTCTCAATGGCCAAGACTTTGCCATAATAGTGACACAAGAGTTTATTCCCAGGTCAGCAACATCTACTCGTACTTTTACCCCGAGCACCTTTGGGAGATTGCCTGGTCGAAGGCGATCATATCCAGGATGACCTACGGCAGCCAGACTTTCTATCCGGACTACACTGTTTTATTAGCGCTCAGGAGAGCCTCCTTCATTGACAGGAAGATAGCAGTGTTGCCAATCATAGGTAGGAAGGCTGCATACGCCACGTAAAGGTACCGTCTCAGTACAAGAGTTTTAAAATATCTACTCGGTCAGTGGCCGCCTGCCTCACCCTCGCCACCTTCTGGACTCACCCGCTGGCACGGAGCCGGATGTCGATGGGCACGACCAACTTCATCGTCATGATCCTCTTGATGATGTTCTTCAGGTCTAGGTTGCCCATGGCTGGAGGTCAACTGCCACTCATAGGTAGGTCGAGCTGTCCAAGTGCATACCACGGTGTATTGTACGAGAACGTTCGTAAAGTAGCAGTGCCAATTTTCCGGAAGAATCTTTTCCTGGCACTCTCAGGAAGAATTTCCTTCCTTTGAATCTTGGCTAAAACTTTTTTGCAAAGAGCCCATTTTTTCGCTTCAGTTTGGTGCCAAAAGCAGCGTGTGTTTGTAACGCAAGTTTAAGTGGACTCAACAGTCTCGATGGAAGGCTTCCTCCATGAATGTCTCTTGGTCATCAGGGAATTTCCCTTCTACTACTCTCTTATTCAAAAGAAAGGAAACTGACCATCGCGTGCACGTCGGTGTCGCTGGCGGGCAGCATGGTCAACAGGATCATCGCCAACTTGAGCGTGTTGTTCTGATAGGTCACTTTTAAGGGGGCTCTCCTCGTACTGTTGGTTCTATCCTCGAGATCTTTGAGCCGATGAACGAGGGTGACGTCTCTCCTCCACCATTCTCACGATGGCATCTTTCAGTGCGTGGACTACCTCAGGGTCCTGGCTGTCAAGCTTCTTCACGATAAAGTCAGTGGTCTACCTGACATTTCTTAGCTCGGTAGCTTCTGGTCAATGGAACAACTTCGAGGCCCAGGACGTTGGCTCCAGGTTCCTGAACATTCAGGTTCATGTAGGCCCCACGGCTGATGCCGAAGTACTCATCAATTGTTGTGCTGAACTGTTGACCCTCGGCCTCCCGTTTGGCCAAGTGCTTGATGTCGTCCACCTGGACCTTGGAGAACTAACTGCCTGCGCACCATGTGGCTTCTGCGGAAGAGAGTGTGTGTGACTTGGACTGCTAAAAGGAGAGCACAGGGTTTGACTGCGGGCGAGCACGGGCACAGCGATCCTGTCTTTAGCTTTATGTTCAAGACATTTACTCACACCTCACTGACTCCGCCAGTTCCGCTGGCAGCCCGAAAGCTCAAAACTCGAGTTAAACAAAATCGACCCCCAGTGAGCCGAGCCGAATTGAAGCTCGATACACCACTAGTGGGTGTCTTGGCAACCCCTGCGTCTATTTTAAAGCTGGAATGTTTGAAATTGCGCAACTTGTAACTATTGAAAGTGGTAGCACGACTCTTGATTTAAAAGTTTTAATGAAATAAATTTTTGTGAGGTTATGAACAATGCCGCAATATGAACAAGCGTGAGCTCCTGCAAAGAATACTTCAGAGTGTTCAGGGTCATGTCTCGTAGGAGGCAAAATATTACGGCATGCAGAAAATAACCCAACTATCAACGCGTGCAAAAAATCAAAACACGCAAATATGAACGTGCAAAAATCAGTCAGAACTGGAAGAAAAAATTGCATAAGGCTGTCAGGACAAACCGTTCCACTGTCTTCGCTCTTCTTGACGTCCCCAGTGGTCTCGTCAAAGAGGGGAAAAAAGGACTCGTTTATTCTCTTTGGGATCAATCACAGCTTCCACATATTGGTGACTGTGTTCGTGAGGACATTGAATCACTCTGCAATCTCATTGAGGGAGTCACCAGCAAAAGTGTGTGTCGAGATTCTACGCAGGAGCTTCTGCATGTTCATATTGTGGCATTGGTTGTTGTCTTACGAAAGTTACCTCATTAAAACTTATGACGCAAGAGTCATGCCATTTTAATTATAAATAAGAAACTGCTCTGGGCGGGACGAGGGCCTGAAAGCTTCAAAATGCAAAGGAGGGCGTGTAGGCCTTGCCCAGATAGATGCCTGTGGTTTGACGTCATTTCTTTTGACTACATAACGTTAAGTTCAGTGCATAGCAAGGTGTACAGATTTGAAAGGCCACCACGGGGCAAAGCTAAACACACTTTGTTTTCAATTTCATTTCACTACAGTGGTGCAGGTTAGCATCTGGGAAGTAACGAAGCAGGTCTAATTTGTGATGTTGACCTAACATCCTTATGTACTGTGTCTGCATAAGGCAGAGAAGGGACCCAAAAACTGGTTATTTCCTCATTCCATTCGACTAGAATGACTTCCAATGACGTCTTGCACCAAATTAGCACGCAGAGAGATATTGAAAAGCTGATCTAGCCTGATGAAAATATATTCCCTCTCTGAAAGGTTGGACTTTATTGACCCTCGATGAACTCGACTGCCCGAGGGCAGAAAAGTCCGTTATTTGCAGGGGGAATTTGCAATTTGTGGCAGAATTGCTACTTACAAATTTCTGCTGCTGGACCGGGCAAAGAAGTGTTCCGGGCAGAAAAGTGGCAGGTACTTTTTAACCCAGTCCCACTAAACAGCGCAGGGCAGAAAAGAAGAATGCGCGCGACAAAGGCAATTTTCGATCAAAATTTCAGGACCAAACAGCTGTTTCTTATGAAGAAAAATGCTTCTGTGATTGTTGTTTGTCAGTTTTTATAATGTGAAATATATGGGGTAGCCCTAATTTCCTCTTTTTGAAGGATGCTTGTTTGGCCACTCTGATAATTTTTTTGTCATTTTACGTAGCTTGAAAAGCACTTTTTGAGTTGCAAATTTCAACTTTTTGCTTTCTAGCTCTAGTAATCATCTTCTCTCAATTATCCTTCAGTCACGTTTGCCGGCTCCATGACCATCTTGGTCACGCTGCAGCTGCTGATGTCCTTGGGCGTGGCGAACTTGGTATCACGGAAGGATCAACCCCCGCCCTGGTTGGTCACTCCTCTCTACGGGATCCTGGGCAAAGTCCTGTGTCTCTCAAATTTGCCCCTGTTCGGTCAGGTACAGTCGAGTTGGAGCACCGAGGCTGTTCCACCTGCTACTTACAACCACGACTCTCTTCTCTTAGATCCCGAATCCCCGGAGCTTCACGGTGGACGTGGCGGCGTTGCGAATCGAAGCCACCGAAGGCACCACACCCGCGAGCGGGAACGAGGCGAAGCTCCATAACGCCGTCGGGCCAAAACCCGGTCAACAGTGGGACTCCAGCAGCGACTCTTTCTCTGGCTGGAACCTCTTCGCCCAGGCTTTGGACAGGGTCTTCTTTGCTGTTTACCTCTTCATCATCGTCATCTTCATCGGAGTGTACTTTGGAGGAGTCGCCACCCAAGAAGCACAGACTTGATCGAGACTTATTTTTTTACCCTGAAATGTTTAAGTGAGCGCTTCAACTTGATGACCCTATCGCATACGTACTACGTACAACAAATATCGTTCCTCGCGTCAAGTACAATCTGTACGTTGGCACTGTCCTTTGTTTAGCTGTAGGATGTATGAAATAAACGAACCGCTGCCTTGCGTAACTTACAGCATAGACTGGACACGTCAACGAGTACAAGCGTCTCGTGGTCGGTGTCCGGGGGTCCAAACATACGAGCCCTTGCGACAGTGGAAGCCAGTTACAATGGTATCGAATATGGTGGTCCTACTCGGTCGCTTATACAGCCGACTCCGGTTTTAGCAAAAATCATGATTTCATGAACTCTGTTCTGCTTACAGATATTTTTCACTGCACAAACCTCTTGGATCTTTTGCCAGGCTGACCTCTGCTGTATGAAGTGTCCCTCCCCTTGCATGAACGATGCAGCGATTGACGGATGCTCCATCCAATGTGGGTGAGCAAAATGGCACGTGCATTGTGATTGCCTTGGAGAAGCAAGAAACATTATTCTTTAGTCGGCCTCCACTGGAATCTTCCGTTGCTCCAGTCAGCTGCTGATTGATAGGGGGCTGGAAGATCCATAACAGATTATCTTCGTCCAATCCAAGGTCTGGTGACAGATCCTGATTCTCTTGATCTTCATATTCAAATATAGTTATAAAGGTTCATGAGCCCCCTCCGCTTTCACGAGAGCATGATGATAAATGAGGAGCTTGTGGTGCTCCATTAATCGAATTTCATCAGTGACATCCATCAATAGACCAAAGACTAAGCAGAGAGTTTCAGAAGCATTTCCAACGCTGAGATGGCTCACGAGAGGCTACTTACCTGAGGCGTCTCACTAGCGTACTGTAGTCGACATCACTAACTTAGCTCTGAATGTCCATGTGATAGAGTATTGTTATGGTCATGTGATTGAGTATCAGAGTTAAATTCAGGAACGTTTTATTAAAATAAGTCTTGTTCAGGACACTTGTACAGGCCTTTCCAATGAGAGCTAAATGTCAAGCATTGACGAGTCATGCATGGCTCTCAACTGTTCGTGTTTATGGAGAAGATTCCCAAGATTCTATAAGTGGAACCTCAACATAATCATAAGTGACGATTCCTCCATAAGTAGCGAGAGCGAGCAAATGCATGCGATACAGGATTGGCAAGAAAACAGCGCAATTAGGTTAATTTTTTGTGAAGTTTGGTAGTTTTCCCATCACATTTGGTTCGACTCGAGGCTCTGAGCAATAAAAGCTCAGTAGCTCTGAGCCCACAAGTTCGATACAGCTCTCCTGTTTACTTTTTCAGCCGAAAAGAAAGACACGTCGTTACTTTGAGACATACCTGCAATGATAAAAGTTCGTTCCTCTGCCTTTAAGGTAGGCCTATCTCAGGGCCTGACTCGGCTGCTGAAAGCCAAGATAAACGTTACGAGAATCGATTCTTATTTGGCAGCCAAGTTTACGATTCGGAGAATATTTCAAATTATGTCCGTTCACATTTACAGTAATCCGCAGCCTCAAATTTTATCTCTTCTGGGATTATCCTTTGTTTTATGTTCGACGCGACGTCCCTGAAGAAGCCTTTTTTTACCACTCAAGACTCCAAATCCTTCTTCCAAAGTTCTTATCACATTTGGAGATTCTCTCTGTGCTCTAAAAGATGGTAGCTCTGGCTTTTTATTGTTTCCACTAAACCTACACCTGTACTCGGGGCATTGCAAGAATTTGTTTTTGCTTCATGCTACAGATGCGATACTTTTTCGAAAAGTGTCTTATCGCCATAGTTTTTTGTATCAACAGATCCAAAACGGAGGCAGACTCAATGGGACATGCGACACCCTTGTCACTTCGTTGCAAGACTGAGAATGCAGCAAAAATGGCGGTCCTCAGTGCAAATTGGCAAGATTTTCTGAAAATTTCTGTTTTCATCATTCAGGATCAACGATTTTGAACTGCAAGCACTGTCCAGTGTCCATCCAGGATCAACGATCCTGTGACCTCCGATACTTGAAGTATCGAGCACATCAGGTTTTGGACGATGCAAGGTACTCAAAAATGTGTAGAGACATTTGCTGTTATTCATCGGTAGTATAATGAAGAAAGCTTTATTGTTCAAAAGCCATTCGACTGCTTCCTCCCCATTTGGCATTAGGCAACAAGCACGAAATGCACACAGCAAAATTCCAAAATTTTTGTTTATTGGCCTAGCTAGTGTACTACACACAGTATGGCAAGCAACAGTCTAGACTGTAAACAACGAGCAGAACAGTAGTGTGTTGCACTTGGTAGGATTTATTCCCAATTGTCATATTGAACTCAATTCTTCAACTATCCCTTGGCCTATTCCTCAATGTGTCCCCCATTGGCCTGGACAATGGCCTCCGGATGACCTCAAAATCTGCTGCAGCTTGACAAGGACGAGCTGTTCTAGGCATCGTCCTCAAGTGGCTCCACTGTCACATGGTGCCACTGCAGGCCCGCCCCTTAAGAAGGCCGCGGAAGGCATAGTCCATCGGTTGGCATCGGCTTGATGGGGACAAAGGGAGGATTCCGAGAAGTCGGTGAAGCGCTTGGAGAGACATTTCTGTGGGGCCTTGGCCTTGTGCCCGGGTGCACTATCTTGCTGGAACACATAGTTGCCACCAGGGTAGTTGGCCTCCAGCCATGACCTCATGTAGATGTTCAGCAGCTTGATGTACTTCTTGGCACTGATATTGAGACTGCAGGGGGCGGGAGGGAGGCAAGAACTGAAAACCTGCGTCCATCTCAGGTGACTGTGCCAAACAGCAAGGGGGATACTGGGTGCCTTGATCAGAGCATAGGAGCCCCATCTTCAGGCGAGAAGGCAAGGACATGGTGAAACGTGTAGGTGTGGGCTTGATCAACTGCCCAGAGTTTCTTGTCAGAGAAGATTCAAGCAGTTGGCACTGGCAGTTTGCAAAGGCGGCCAAGGAGCTTCTTCACCCAGAGCTCACAGTTGGCCATTTTCGTTGGTGTTAGGATGTGCCCGACTTGCCGAATAAAGGATTTGATCCCCAGAATCATAACAGCAGTAGTGATTGTCATGTGAAAGGGACATCAATCAGGGCGCTTGCAATCACTCTCACTGATTTACCCGGATCACTGGAGATTTTGTCCGAAAAAGCGTCATCAACAAGTAACTTGGAAGTTGCTTGGAAGCACTGCAACTGCCAGCGATAACAAAATAAAGGTTTGTCTTGGCTCGAGCACGCCTGCTTATTGGTTTTGACGAATCTCTATTGTCCTCATGGGTTGGTACTGCGCTGACAAGGAACGGCCGGTCGGCCGGAAGGCAGCTAGGGCGGCCGGCTGGTGTCAACGAGGTTGTCTGTCCCATTGTCTAGCTCAACGGTTAGAAAAAAGACACAAGGTCAACGAGCCATTTAATGGGATTCACGGCTGTCAACATAGGCGACAGGTGAACGAGAGCTACGCGTACAAGAGGAAAAGGGAACCACACTTGTTTTGATTGAACCCGCCACACCCCTGTTGTTTAAACAGATCCCCCCCCAAAGGGGGAAAAGGCAGCATTCCAGACTCTCAGACATCATTTTACATTGGTGCAAGTCGAAATGAGTGTGGGAAGATGACCTCATTGATGTCTTGAATGCTCGTCTGTACTGTGCTGCTTGTACCAATAGTCCCAGTATTTGAGCATGTACTTGGGTATGTTTGCCCATTATCCGCACAGTCGGTACATGTCTGTCTGTCTGTCCATCTGTTCGTCTGTCTGTCTGGGTCTGTCGTGCTCTCTCGGGCGGAACGGCGCACTTGGTGGCGTGTGCCAAGCAGTGAGAGCACCACAGGTATACATGCAGTACAACATCGTTTATGGAGTGAAAAATGCTCTCGGTCCCTGCTTTGTACGAGGACAGCTTGGCCATGCCCTCCTGAGTCAGTCTGCCTCCATGAGCTGAAGATGTCTGCACGAGCTGTTACATACACAAACCGGCGCGCACTGTAACTCACGACAGGGGGATCCACGCGCTGGTTGTTGAGCCGCCGTAGTCCGCGCGTGCCCGCCTTACAGCTGGGGCATTTTCCTCGACAATCTCGGCGGAATTTATTTAGTTGTACGTGCAGCCAATGTCAAGCAGTCGTCGTCGTCGTTTCCCCTCTTGGAGCAAAACACAGGGAAGATCTGCCTGAGTTTTACCTACCTGGTAGCTATGGTGTGAGGTGACCTCAACCGATGGAATAGAAGGACTCAATCTTTTTGTCGTACCTCTACAATCCAACAAAGGGAAGTACACATCATGCCGGAGTCCTCGAGGGGCCCACTTCCCAAAAGCCTGGATGGGCCTTTTCGGCCTGTGTGGATTTTCTGTCTCATTCTCCCATTCCTGGCTGAGGCCGACGGATTTTTCCAGGTCCAAGAAGTCAGACAAGAGAGGCGACTTGGGGATGGTCCCGGTAAGGCTCGTGAGGGTAAGACCAAATGAGGCTGTGGCATAACGCAGACAGACAGGCCCAGAGGCACACAGGCTCTGATGCTGTCTCATTGTTGGCGATTTAGGCCTCATGGTAGAAGAGGCCAGGCCGAAAGCGGCTGAAGACTCGCACTGATGCTTGGTCGAGCCAGCAAATGAGATTGCGGATGGATAAAAGCACGCGAATTTCTCCCCACGTTGTATTTCTGCCAGGACGGGGCCAAATGAGAGAAGAAACTTTTTGCTATGGGCGAGAAGTAGAAAACAGCGCGTGAGTGTGCATGGACCGGACGAGGGTGTTGTTGCCGTTGTCGTCCCAATGTGACCCGATTTCCGCGACATCGTTACTTGTCGCGCTCTGAGGTCAAGTTGCGGCTGTGCAATCAATGTACACGTAGGTGCGGCATTGACGTCCTCTGCACGTTCTTCTGCAACGGAAGCTCTGAAACCACAGTGCAAAGCACAACTAGGAAACATTCCCACTCCCATTACAGGGTGGTGGAATCATTTTTTGTTGGGCACGTTGTTCGGATGCCGTTTAGAGCTTCTCTCACCTCACCCCTGTCTTACTGTTATTTTTTAATTTTCTCAAGGTGGTGGTGTTGACGAGGGCGTCTCGCATATCTTTTCTCCTTGTTCCTTCCTCCAGGCCACAATACGTAGGAAGTGCTACTATATATATACCACTCCCATGCACGTTGTATGTGTGCAGTGTGTGCTCTTCTGCACAAGGCCTGTCCTGACTGTGCTGCGCCTCACCTTACAGAGCAGGGTAGGCCAGACCAAGACCAACGGAACGCGACGTACCAAAAAAGTGTCAAGATTGTTATCGTGCCTTCGGTTAACTGTAGTGTCAAGTGTATAGCTGTGCTGCGCGTCACAGCTGGCAAAGGTAGAAGAAGGTCTCATGCACAATGTCCATTCTTCCTGACCATGTGCCAAATGTAAACATCATTGCAGGTGCTGGCGTGTGCTTCGAGGAGTTCGCCCCCGGCCGGAGCCTCTTTGGGTCCTCCCTGGAGAGGCCATATCACCTGGACTCGGAGGAGAAATGCCAAAAGAAATGCGGAGAGACACTTGGCGCCTTCATTTGCACCTTCTACAGTTTCGGGTGAGCCGCTCTTTGGTCTTTTTGTCAGACATGGCAGCTGCTACGGGCTCGGCTCCGAGAGTGCGCATGGACCAGGCCGGGCCTACATATGATTTTCAGGCCCGTGGGCCTGTAACTGACAAAAACTAAATGCAACTATTAATAACTTTTTAAAGAAATAGATCAACTCAGTGCTAACTATTCTTGTCAACTGACACTTTACACCCGATTTTGCATTTTGAAACTCGAGACCACTGACGAACCGAGGTCCGGGGAGTAGGATCGGGGCGGAGGTGGCGACCTGAGAGTCGAAATGACCCGAGAGCTGCAAAATCCAAAAGGAGTAGCCCAGGTGGACGTTTACAGTTCACCGTCCAGTTTATATACGTCTTAACTTTTTTCTGCCCTGCACATATTATTTTTTGCACCTGGTGGTGTGTTAGGGTATTGTAACGGGCTGCAAGGCTCTATGGCCCGCTGCATCAGGTGAAGCAGGCCATAGAGCAGCTTCAGCCGTTCAGCACTTCTTTACTGCCCGTCCTCAGCACATAAGAACTGTAAGTAAACGAAAAAAGTGACATCATGCTGCCTAACTGTAAAGAAGGACTTTATTTTCCGAGCATTGATCCAAGTCAATTTGATCTGTGCGAGGCCTCATATTGTCTGGTGATGGAGGAAATGTAGCGAGGACAGCATAAGAGCGTCCCTTAGTTACATGTAAATACTTGGCTCGGCTCGAGGTGAGAAAAAATGTAACTCTGGCACACCTCTAGTGGAGGCCGCTTTGGCCCCAACCGTAAGTATGAAGTGCGGTGCCTTGAGAATTGGACTCGAAGTTGGCGATGCTAAATAAATGTTCTGCTAGCCAGAACACATGAGGAGGAAAGGGTGGAAAGAAGCGCTTGTTCATCCATAAAGTTTTGGTCGTTGACACGCAGCCACCACTTGGGATCAGTGAGGAAAGCCCCCTCCCTTCCCCAAAACGGCGCCCACGTCAACCATCTCGTGGGGGCTCCGTGACCCACCCAAGTACAGTGTTCAAGAGGGCGCAGCAACGACAACACAAGTTCACGGTCTGCGTTGCATTGTGCGCACGTCAGCAGGCAGGACTTTCTTTGTTTTGTCGGTCCCTTTGTACTTTTGCGTCGCGCCGCCGTGCTCAAGCGCAAAGACGACAATGGGAGGACGGACGAGATCACGCAGATTATCTGAAGGGGAAAAGCTCGTGAAAATTCAAGGGCAAAGCCTTGGATGACACAAAGTCTGTTGCTGCTGCGCTGCTTTACTCACCAATCGAGGGTCGGTCCAACTTCGCCCTGCAGAAGTTTGTGCAGGAGAATTTTTGTCCCACTCACCCGATTCACCGCACCAGTGGTGTTGGACCTTGGCAAAATTTTTCTTCGCGCAACTAGAGACTCTTCCGAGAAAAAATTGACTGCAAAATTCTCTGTTACTCAAGCAGAAGCTTTAACCAATTTGTCCTTTTCAGACGACAGAAATGAATGAACGACATCAAAGAGCGGAATTTTGGGAAAAATTCTCGTTCTTCTCCTTTCTGGCACACCATTTTTTACCCATTGAAGCAGTGCCAAACAAAAGATTGCTCTTGCTATTGTTCCCTTGAATGTACGTAAAGTATGTGGGGAGCATGTGGAGAGAATGCTTCTAACCAATGAATATATATTGGAAGACATCGGTGTCCTGGTGACAGCACCGCACGATGTATGTATAATGCTGGTCCTAATGAACTAGACTTCATGAATACAGAAATACTCACGACAGAAGCGTTGCATAGCCTTGCATGGTAAACAAATCGACGCCAGCACCATTCCTGCAGCCTAGAATCAATGCTGGAAGCTTAATCGTTGTTATGTGGACTTGTACCCAACGGGGAACACTTACATCATATAAGCAGGTGCACCCGCCAAGAAGGTGACTGCTAGGCAGGGCAGCCCCGGCAAAAATGGGCTGAAGGTGGGGGGGGCCCCCCCCCCCCGCCGAGGACACACGAGAGAAGGGCGGAGTGTGTGTTTGGTAGGGTGGGGTGGTGTTGTGTGTTTGTGGA
>JAAUXU010137326.1_pt1 | contig 13239 bp, 9 predicted proteins | sample 7278151 | NCBI WGS metagenome assembly JAAUXU01 (sample SAMN14350113, study PRJNA611818) | marine sediment metagenome | isolation source: surface marine sediment (1.8m) | place: French Polynesia: Moorea | collected 2018-08 | reverse complement strand
GATTTGGCGTCCGCCTGCAGGCGCGACTCCGCCACAGCCTGGGCCTTGAAATGCCGCCAGTCGAAGGCCGGTCCGAAAAAACGCTTCGTGTACTTGGCAAAGTAGGGGTCAAACTTCTTCACACGGTTGTACCGCTCGAAAGCCCGGGTCGGTGCAGCACCGGCGAGCAACACGGCGACCATGACCGCCGCGCAGCAGGTTAAACCTCTCCAGCGATGTCGCATCCGGGCCTCCCGCGGTCGACCAGGTGGTTCGATTCCACCACGCGACTTGGGCATCACCATAATTTCCACCACGGCTTGGCCCTGGATCGGGGGGGCGGTTCGTCGCCGCCGCCCAGATAGCTGAGCCCGGGGTAGAGCGCTTCGACCGTTTCCTCATCCCATTCCTCGCCCGAAGGTTCCGGCGGGAAGTCGGTCTCACGGGCGGGCACTTGGCCCCAACGTGCTTCGAGCGCGTCGAGGATCGCGTACTGAAACCCCTCGTAGCAGGGATCGTTCCGATCGAATGCAACGCGCCCCAGAGCGTTGGGATCTATTAGGGCGGCCTCGTATACCTGCCGGCCCATTGAGATCAGGGTGGCCCGAAAATCAATGATTGCCCAGAATTCCGTTGCCTCCATCCACGGCCCCTTTCTTCTGCAGGCTGCGGCCTTTGAGGAACTGGAACCCATCCCTCACAACCGTTCGACCCATCTCTTCAACACCGCCCCCGAATTCGACGCTCATGATGTTATCCCACACGACCCCGGGATGAAAATCCGCCATCATTCCGTCGATATCGAAGGCGTTGCCGGGGGCGATATACCGCTCGACCGGGGTTGGCTTTTCTTCGGCCGCCATGTGATGCGCCCGCGCACCCGGCGATTGGTGCCCTACCGAACCGCTACGCCTGAAATTCTTTGGCTGGTGTTACCATCTGCCGCGGGGCTTTTCCGCAAGCACATACCCTCTCCGGCTCTCATATTCCACCCCCGGATAGGGTTCGCGCTCGATGACATCGCGGATCTCAAAACCGCAGGTCGCAAGAGCCGCCTGAATGAACTGCGTTGAAAAGAACATGAAATCGATTTTAACTTTCCTGCCGAGAAATTCCTCGACCGGGAGTGTTTCTCCACCGATGTGGTAGGTCAGAAGAAACAGGCCTTCCGGCTGCAGCACCCGGAACACTTCCCGGAAGGCCTGCCGCACCTGCCCTTCGCTGAAGTGTACGATGGCATAGAAGGCCACGGCGCCGGCGATGGTGTGGTCCTTGAAATCAAGCGCGAGCATATCGCCCTGACGGAAATGGACCCCCGGATGAAGCCTCCGGGCCTCCTCCAGCAATCGGGTGGAAAGGTCGAGCCCAAAAATATCGATGCCCAGATCGTGGAGGTAGCGCGTCGTCTGGCCGGGACCGCAACCCAGATCCCAGACCGGGCGCCGATCACCGATCAACCGCGCAAACCGCTTCAGGATGACCTGGTCCTGGGGTTTCTTTTCGTGCTCGCCGCTGAAGGCCTCCGCGTATTCCCTGGCGACCGTATCGTAGAGGCGTTCGATTTGTTTGATATCCTGTCCCATGGTGCCGATCGTATCCATGGCGTTGAAATCGGGCGTCAGCAGATCCAGCAGCAGCGGGTGCTGCCGGCCCCTCGGATGGTCCACGCCATCGGCCTGTATTTTACCCGATCCGAATCACGAGCTTGCCCCGGGTGTGCTTGGTCTCCTGCTGGGCGTGGGCCGCGGCGATGTTTTCCAGGGGGTAGACCTCCTGGATGACGGGTTTCAACAGGCCGGCTTCGACCCAGCCACGGATCTGGTCCAGATCGTCGCGGCGGGCGGCCACGACCACCAGTTGGGCTTTCCGGCCGGTGCTGTTCTTGGTCTCCTCCACACTCTTGAAGACATGGGGCTGCAGGACCGTCGAAACCCAGACCCCCCTGGGCTTCAGGATGGGTTTGACCTTGTCGAAGGGCTGGTTGCCGAAGACGTCGAAAAAGCTGTCGAACCGGCGTTCGGTTCGGGTAATGTCCTCGGCGTGGTAGTCCGTGCAGTGATCGGCACCCAGATCACGGAGAAAGACGTGGTTTCCATTGCTGGCAATAGCCGTCACCTCGGCGCCGAGGATCTTTGCGATCTGGACGCCCGCGGAGCCCACACCGCCGGCCGCACCATTGATGCACACGGTGTGGCCAGGCCGGATCGCGGCCTGGTCGCGCAGGGCCTGAAGCGCCGTCGAGCACACCAGGGGCAGGGCGGCAGCCTCCTCGAAAGACAAGCCCCCCGGCATGGCGGCCAGCTGATGCGGCTTGACCGTCAGAAATTCGGCACAGGTCAGCCCCTCCCAGCCGTCGAGCATGCCGTAGACGGCGGCGCCCACAGCCGGTCCCTCGGCCGCTGCGCCCACGGCCGCCACTTCACCGGCGAAATCGAAACCGGTCTGCATCGGAAACTGTTCACCGGTAAAGGCCTTCAGGTACCCCTTGCGGATAAACGTATCCTTGGGGTTGACCGCGGCGGCCTTGACCCGCACCAGGACCTCGTCAGGCTGAGGCTCGGGCCGGGGCAGATCGACGATCTCCACCTGGTCGGTGTCGCCAAAGGCTTGGATTACGGCGGCTTTCATACATCCTCCTGACGGTAACGTAAAAGATCCAATATCGGCATTACGCTTCAAGCCTCGTCACTGCGGCGTATACTATGTATGCCGCATGCCTGGGCTTTCGCAAGCCTTGACGGTTTCGGCAATCGTCCGATATCGGCGGTACGCGTATCCCTCGTCATTGCAGCGTAGCTTAAAGTACGCTTCATTCCTTTAAATCCGCAAGCCTTGGTCTCGAATTTTTCACGAAACCGTCTGATCCATGACTTTCTTCGAACCCATCAGGTTTTGATCTTGAATCTGTTATGCGTCCGTATTGCGCGTTATTATTTCGGTATGGTCCACAGTGCGGGATGAACTTGCGAATACAATAGCACCTACAGATTGGTAGGGATTCTAAAGCTTTTAGGGCTACGGTTTTTAGGGAGATAGGCTTACAATGACGATTGTCGCGTTTGACGTGTATTATCGGAAGGACGGCCCGGCCTCGGCTGCGGCCATCGTGTTCGACGACTTCGGCGACCGGACACCCGCGGCCGAACACCACACGGTCATCGCAGCGCCGGCAGCCTACGTTGCCGGGGCTTTTTACCGCCGCGAATTGCCTTGTATCCTGGCTCTGCTCGAGCGGATCGAAATCCCGCCGACAACCCTGATCGTGGACGGATACGTCATGCTGGGTCTCAAGCCGGGCCTGGGGCAGCACCTCTTCGAGACTCTCGAATACCGGACACCGGTCATCGGCGTGGCCAAATCCCATTTCGAGGGGGCGCCGGCGCTTGAAGTCCTTCGTGGCGGCAGCCGCCGCCCCCTGTATGTGACCGCGGCCGGCGTCGATGCCGCCGAGGCGGCCGAAAACATCCGCAGGATGCACGGCCCCCATCGCATCCCCACCCTCCTGCAAAGGGTCGACCGCCTGGCCAGAGATAGCGCCTTTTGATACGACGCAATGGGGCCCGCAAGTTTTATTTCCCTATCAGGGATGCCCCCCTGGATAGACATTGTCCCAGCCGGTTTCGTAAAAGGTTCGAGAGCAAAGCTTGTGAGCCCGGAGGAATGAGGCGTACTCAAGTACGCCGCAATGACGAGGGGTGAAGCATAACGCGGCTATCGGGCCTTTTACGCAACCGGCTCAGCGGTCCAATTCCTTGCGCACCGCCATCCCGATCTTCTCCAGCAGATAAGGCTTCTTGATGTAGGCACCGGCCCCCAGCGACTGTGCTAGACGGACCCTGTCGGTTTCCGAATAGCCGCTGGCGATGATGGCCTTCTGGTCCGGGCGAATCGCCTTGATCCGCCGGTAGGTCTCGAGGCCGTCGATGCCCGGGGTCATGATCATGTCCAGGATGACGAGATCCACCCTATTTTTCTTAAGAAAAGCCAGTGCTTCGAGACCCCCGTTGGCGGTATTCACCCGATACCCCAGCTTTTCCAGAATCAGCGAGGCGATCTCGAGTTGTTCGGGGATATCGTCCACCACCAAAATCGTTTCACCAAGGCCCATATAGTGTTCGGTCGACTTGGCCGCGGCCTGCTCTGCAGCACTGTGCGGGCTTGCAGGAAGATAAATCGTGACCCGGGTGCCGCGGCCCACCTCGCTTTCAATCTCGACATATCCCTGGTGGTCCTTGACCGTTCCCCAGACCACGGCCATGCCCAGGCCCGTGCCGCTGCGCCCCATGACCTTTTTCGTGTAAAACGGCTCGAAGATGCGGTCGATGTCTTCGGGCGAAATACCGGCACCGTTGTCGGCCACGGACATGACCACATAATCCCCGGGGGCGATGTCGTCATAGCCGCGCAGCGGACGGTCGACGTAGCGGTTGGTAGTCGCGATCTCGATGAAGCCGCTCCCGGTGAGGGCCTCGACGCCGTTGGTGACCAGGTTCATGATTGTTTTCGCCAAGTGAACCGGCGAACCTTGCGTGTTGAGAAGTTCTTCCTCGAGTTCGAGCCGGATTTCAAAATCATCGTGGTAGGATCGCAGCTTTTCGAGTTCGGGCGAGTTCAGGAACTCGCGGATCAACTGGTTGAGGCTGACCACCTCGGTCACCGGAACGCCCCGCCGGGCCAGCGTCAGCAGATCCTGAACGATGTTTGCAGCCTTTTCCCCTGATTTCTGGATGGTCAGGATCGGTTTGCGAAATGGGTGTTCATCGCGCAGGTCCAACAACAGCAATTCAGGATAGCTGACCAACCCTGAAAGAACATTGTTCAGATCGTGGGCCACACCGCCGGCCAGCATTCCGATGGCCTCCATCTTCTGGGCGCGGCGCAGGCGCTCTTCCAGTTTTTCGCGTTCGGCCGCGGCGTTGAAACGCGCCGTAATATCGCGCACGATGGCCACAACCTGCGTTTCGGAATCCGCCACCAGGCGACTTTCAAAATGCCGCTGCTCGCCGCCGATTTCAAGCGCATACTCAAACACCTGGATCTTCTGTTGATCGATCGCCTGCGCCAAGCGCGGCATCATCATTGATGCGAGTTCCTCCGGAAAAATCTCCGCGATGTTCCGACCGAGGAACTGCTCGGGCGGCATCAGCAGCATGTCCTGGGCGCCCTCGGATTCCAGAAAGGTACCCTGCCGGTCGAAGCGAAACATGAGATCCGGAATCGCGTCCAGCAGGGCGCGGCTCTTGGCCTGGCTGGCGCGAATGGTCTCTTCGGCGCGATGCCGCTCTTCGATTTCCCGCTGCAGGGATTTCTCGCGGTCGCGAACAGTCTCGGCCATCGCCATGAACTTCGCGGCAATATCGCTGATTTCGATGTGTTTGATTTCCGCAAAGCCATGATCGTCATCACCGCGGGCCACCCGATCGATGCCCTCTTTCAGGATGGTAAGCGGACGGCGCATAAATACACGCAGCAAAAGGCCCGTCATAAGCAAGATGACGACCAGTGAGGCCGCAAGCGTCAGGCTGACATTGCGCAGCCATGTCAACTCGGACGCCGGCAAGGCCGACTTCAGATAGAGATCGACCTTGCCGATCATCTGGCCGCGGTGAACGACGTCGACCTGTCGGGCGATGCGCGCGACTTCATCACCCGCCTTGCGGGCATCAAACAGGAGATTGCGGTCCGCGTCGGCGATCCGGATTTCATGAACGGCCTGGTTGCGGAAATAGCCCTCTCCGATCCTAACGATCTGTTCGTCGTCATAGTCCCAGATGGGTACGGCCAGCACTTCCGCCAGGTTGCTTGCATAGCTGTTGGCCAGATTCTCGAGGTCGCGCGCGTGGTACTGGCGATGAACGTGATAGATCACCGCCAGGAGAACGCCCTCGAAGAGCAGTACCAGCAGCATGAGGCTGATGGTCAGATCCTTGGAAATCGAGCGGCGGCCGAACTTCCAGATAGGCCCCCGCAGTTGACCGGGCTTTTGTGCTTTCAATGGCGCCTCTTGGATTTATCGCTGCACGTCGACATTGTGCTGGCGGGCGATTCGCATGTATGTGCCGTCCTGCTTCATACCTTCGAAACAGCGCTGCCAGTCACGAATGACGGCCAACGGGGTGCCTCGCGAAAAAGCAATGTAGTTGGATACCTTGTGGAAGGCATAGACCCTTTCGAATTGAGCCGGTTCGAAACCGGCCTGGTCCACCAGATAGGCCATATTGAAATCCGAGCTGACCCACAGGTCGAGCTCGCCCTCGCTCAAATGCCTTATATTGCTGATATTCCGATTGGCACTCACTAAATTTTTAAACCCCTGGGCCTGCAGGTACTGCTCCTTGGCGTCCTTGCGATAGGTGCCGATGCGTTCGACGCCGCGAGCCTCTTCCAGGGAACCGATCTGCAGGCCGGATCCCTTGCGGCCGTAGAAGGCCCAGGTCTGGGAATACAAGGGACCGACCCAGTGGAACTTCTTCTCGCGTTGGGCCAGCCTCGTGGTGGCAAACAGGGCCACATGGGGTGAACTCATGGCCAGGGTGTACCCGCGTGACCAAGGGACCACTGTGATGGTATCCGGCGCTTTCAGGCGGTGCAGAATTTCACGCACCAGATCCACCGCGAATCCGGCCGGCTGCCCGGACCGTACATAACTGCCGGGAGGTGAATCTTCGGTGTAAATTTTCAATGCCGGCGTACCGGCGGGGTACCGCCTCTCGATCTTGAAATCCGGTATGCTCTCGTAGGGCAGCCAGCGGCGGCTAATATCGAAAAAGGTACCGTCCTTGACCATCGACATGAAGGCCGCTTGCCACCGGTCAACGATTTCCTGCGGGGTGGTCTGCGAGATGGCCACGTAGGACTGGAGGCTGGTAAACGGTAGCACCATTTCCAGCTCGGCCGGATCGATACCCAATTGACCGGCCAGGTTCAGCATGCCCACGTTGTCGTAGAGCCAAAGATCGACCCGGCCCGTCATCAGCTTCCTGAGATTGCTGGCCGGAGAATTGGAACTGTCCAAATTTTCAAACCCCGCGCTGATCAGGAGCTGTTCCCCGGCGTCGTCCTTATAGGTGGCAATCGATCCGACCTGCTTGGCATCCTCAAGCGAGTTCAATCGAAGCCCACGGTCCTTTTTGGCATAGAATCCCAAATGCGCTTCAAGCAGCGGGCCTACCCAGTGAAACTGACTATCGCGCTCGGGCGTCCGCGTGGTGGTGAAAAGAGCCACGTAAGGCTCATTCCGCAGTCGCTTGTAGCTGCGCGCCCAAGATGCTACCTGGATGTTTTCCGGATGTTTAAGACGACGCAGTATCTCGCGGACAACCTCGGTGGACGAGCCCGTGATTTTCCCCGTATGGGTAAAATTATAAGGCGGCAATTCTTCCGTCAGCACCTGCATCTCCCGGGCCTGAACGTTCCCAGCCAGGAGGGCCAGTACCATCGAAAGTCTGATCAACGCCCTGATTGTCATGATGGGTTCCTTCGGCTCGACACGGGACTTAATGCGGCATGCGATTTGGCAACAGGGTTTTTAGGACCTATTGAGTTGAATATACTGGTGAAACATTCTCAGCGCGCCCTTTGACAAAATGCTGACATACCAGAAAAATGCTTGACTTGATAGCCATACCTCCGGGCTCCCGGGCATGCGGGGCGCTTCGGATGCCATTGGCCCCCACAAAGAGCCCCGCAGCAAGTCACCGCGTTATTGTCTTCCGGCATGCAAACCACGAGAAGTATTTGAAGTTCTGATTATTATAGAATTTTAGATGGTTAGACATATTATTGGATTTATGTTAGCCTGGATTTATAGCTTGTGGTACAGCCGTATACACCCTGCGAGGCCAAATGTCATGGAAAAGCTCGATCAAAAGGAAAAAGAAGTCGATCGGCTCGTCGAGGCCAACGATACCCCGGGCGCCGTCAAGCTCCTGGTTGAGTTGATCGCAGCGCAGGCCCAGGCCCGCAACTTCCACAAGGCCGAAGCCCTGCGGGAGCGGCTGATGGCGGTGGATGACATGGCCTTGACGGAAATCATCCAAGCGGCCGAGAGCATCGAAGCGGCCAAAAGCAGCGCCCTGGACGGCCGGCATGTGGAACTTTTCACCGAGCTCTACGAAAACCTCAATGAGGAAGAAACCAACGCCCTTTACTTCGGCATGCAGGCCCGGCAGGTCGAATGTGGTGAGGTTCTCTACCATGAGGGCGAAACCACCAGGCGGCTTTTTTTTCTAAACCAGGGCCAGCTCAATCTCTTTTTCACCCGCGACGACAAGCAAAACCTGATCCGTGTCCTGGAACCCGGCGCGGTTGCCGGTCAGGACAGCTTTTTCAACACATCCGTGGCCACGACGTCTCTGTCGGTTCAGAGTGATGCCCGTCTGCAAATCCTCGAGTTTGAACGCGTCCTCGAATGGAAAGAAAAGCTCCCCGGGCTGGTCGACAGGCTGGAACGGTTCTGCCGCCGCAGGGCGCTGGGCGATCTTGTATCCGCCAAGAACCTCGAGCGCCGGGCCAGCCGCCGGATCAAGCTCGAAGGTCAGGTGGTGGCCCAGATCCTCGACGAGAACGGTCAACTGGCCGGCCAGCCGTTCCGCGGCGACCTGTCCGATCTGTCCAATACCGGTGTGGCCTTTTTCATCAAAGCCACCGACCGCGCCGCCCGCCTGCTCATGGGCCGCAAGCTGAATTTGCGCCTGACCATCCAAACACCGGGCAAGGCCAAGCATCAGACGGTCAAACGCGATGGCCGGGTGGTGGCGGTCAACGCGCTCTATATTGGTGACTATTCGATTCATATGCGGTTGGATACGCCGCTCAAATCCTGATAGCCGCCACCGCGTCGGCATCTTATGGCCACAAGCGGCGTTCTCGCGCTCTGACGATCCTCGACGTCGTTCCCCACGCCTTCGGCTACCCGTGCAGCTGGCGCACCTTGCTCAGGATCAAAAAAACGACCGATGCTGGCGCGGCTGTTTTTACCGGGTTTCGCCCTTCGTATGGCTTTCGGCAGCAGCGTCCCGCAGGCACGATTCACATCCCCCCTTCTGCGGCCCTGCCCGGGGCCAATAATTCCCATCTTTATTGCGGATCGGTTCGCAATCGATCGCCCCGCCTGCATATCAAAAGCCTGTCTCTCGTCCCGGCCGGCCCACCCGCGGTGTGCCGAGGAAGCGCCTTCGCCGCATAGGTTTGAAAGGCCATCATTCCTGTTCGCAACGTCTGTTTGCCGGCATGGATGCGCATCAAAGGAACAGGTCATGTGCATCAAATGATCAAGACTTCTCCTTTCCAAGACCTTGCGATGGGGCAATTCCATGATTTTACTAAACATATCAACCTATTGTGCCAAACCTCCGGACTGGCATTCGTCTTGCTAAATTAATTGGGTCTGTTTTGCGGCGACCTCGCCGAATGGTGCCTCAGCTTGACCTGATACCGCTCGTCCGATCCGGAAGGGATTACAACGAATACTGACAAACCACGCGCATCCGGCGCCCAGGCCGACCGGATGAAGGCGATTGGACACCGTCCAAACCCAAAAAAAACGGAGCAAACGCAATGATTACACGACTCGTGAGTTCACGCCTGCCTGTGATGGCTTACCATCCCCCCAAAGTGTGCGACACCGCCTATATGCAGGCGCTGGATCGCGCCGGCGCCCTGCCGATCCTGGACAGCGAGTTTTTGACCAATACCGAAATCATCCAGACCCTCGACCACCTGTCCGGCATGGACCTGCTTTTCGGTCTGCGTCTACCCGTCGCCAATCAGGCCCTGGTGGATTATCTGGACCGCAACCCGCTCGCCAACCTGGAGCTCATCGTCTTCACCTATCGCACGCAAGATGAACTCCAGCGCTTCCGGTTCGACAACCGCGACTATAAATTCGCCCTTGAACTCGTCGACATCAAACTCGATCAGGAGATTGAACGTATCGCCCCCCACGGGCTCATCGTCAAAGGCATGGAAGCGCCGGGCCGGGTGTCCCGCAATTCGGCCTTTATCATTCTTCAGTGGTATCTCGAAAACCTCGACCTGCCGGTCTTCGTGCACGGCGGCGTCGGGCGGCACACGGCGGCCGGCCTCTTTGCCATGGGCGCCCACGGCGTCGTCCTCGACAACCAGCTCTACCTGGCCGAAGAAGCACCGCTTGACGCCAGCTACAAGGAACTGCTGCGGGGACTGGAAGAGAAAGACTCCACCATCGTCGGCCATTCCCTGGAGGCGGGCTACCGCTTTTTCGCCAAACTGGGCACCCGCTGCGTCAAGACGCTGCGGGACCAGGAAATCCAGCTGGCGGATGTGGCCGATGCCGACGAGATGCTCTATCGCGAGATCGAGAAAGGATTCGCCCGTCTGGACGAGACCAGTGAAACGCCGGTGCAGAGCCTGTTCTACCTGGGCCAGGATGCGGTCTTCGCGCGTCATTTCGCCGCGATGGGCACGGACGTGGCCACCATGATCCGCGAACTATTCCTTCATATCGGGACTCAGCTGGGGGCTGTGGATGCACACGATCCCCTGCAGGCCGATTCGGCCCTGGCCCGGGAGCACGGCACACGCTATCCGATCATGCAGGGCCCCATGGCCAACGTGAGCGACAACGCCGACTTCGGCGCCGCTGTCTTCGCCAACGGCGGCCTGCCCTTCTTCGCCCTGGGCAACCTCCCGGCGGACCTGGCCGACAATATCCTCAAGAACGGACAGGAAAAGGTGGCGCGTTTCGGGGCCGGCATGATCGGCATCGAGGCCTTCAACCAGACCATCGCCCACCACCTGGCCTCAGTCAAGAAATACGCGGTGCCCTTTGCCCTGTTCGCCGGCGGCATCCCCTCCCAGGTCAAGGAGCTGGAGGCCGGCGGCACCAAGACCTATCTGCACACCCCCAGCCTGAGCATGCTGGAGAACGCCATCGACAAGGGCTGCCAGCGCTTCATCTTCGAAGGGTCCGAAGCCGGGGGCCACGTGGGCGAACTTTCCAGCCTGGTGCTCTGGGAGCAAGCCATGGAGAAGGTGGACCGTCTGCCGGAGGACCAGTGCCGGGACAAGACCCTGGTCTTCGCCGGCGGCATCGGCACCCGCCGGGCCTCCCAGTTCATCAGCGGAATGACCAGCCGCATGGCCGCCAAGGGCGTCAAGGTCGGCATCCAGGTGGGCACCTCCTACCTCTTCTCCCGGGAGATCGTCGAGACCGGCGCCATCAAGCAGATTTACCAGGACGTGGTCTGTGATCGGGACGAAACCATCCTCATGGGCCAGACCGTGGGCCTGGCCTCGCGCACGGTGGCGACCCCTTTCTCCCAACGCATGATCGAAAACGAGCACCGCCGCATGCGGGAGGGCCAGCCCCTGGGCGAGCGTAAAAAAGCTTTCGAGAAAGACAACATCGGCTCGCTGCTGATCGGTGCCAAGGCGTTCTGCCCGGATTTCGACAGCGCCTCGGGCGAGGTCTGCCTGATCGACTACAACGAGAAGGAGCAGTTCGAGTGCGGCAATTTCATGGTGGGCGACTGCCTGACCTTCAACCCCTGCACCACCACCATCGCCACGATTCACGAGGCTTTCTTCGGGGGCAAGCAAGAACTGGCCGCCCGGCTGAATGCGCTCGAGGTCTTCTCCAGCCCGGTGCAGGAAATCGAGGACGAGATCGCGGTGATCGGCATGGGCTGCATCTATCCGGATGCCGGCGACCCGGCCCAACTCTGGGAAAACGTCATCTCCAAGCATTACGCCATCGGCGAGATGCCCGCCGACCGTCTCGACCCGGCCCTCTACTACGACGCGGACCGCAAGGCCCCGGACAAGAGCTACACCAAAATCGCCGGCCTGGTGAAAGATTTCAGTTTCGACCACGAACGCTACGGCTACACCCCCGAAAAAGCGGCCCGGCTCTCCCGCAGCCAGCAGCTGGTGCTGGAGAGCGCCTACCAGGCGGTGGCCGACGCCGGCTACCTCAACGCGGAACGCAAGCTGGACCCGCGCCTGGCCGCGTCCACGGCCGTCGTCGTGGCCACCTGCCTGGGCAACGAACTGGGCAACGACCTGCACCTCAAGTACTGGTACCCGGAGCTCAGGCACCACCTCAACCAGATCGAGGCCTTCAATACACTGGAGGAAACCGAACGCACCCGACTGCTGGAGACCCTGCGCGAGGGTATGGCCAACGGACTGGACTACGAACCGGTGCACGGCCAGTTGCTCAACATCGAGGCCTCCCGCATCGCCCACCACCTGGGCATCGAGGGTATCAATTACGTGGTGGACGCGGCCTGCGCCACCTCCTTTACCGCCCTGGACTGCAGTATCAAGGAACTCCTGAGCGGCGCGTACGACATGGTCATCACCGGCGGGGTCAACACCAATCTCGCACCGGAATCCTTCGTGGGCTTCTCCAAGATGGGGGCCCTGTCCGCCAAGGGGTCCTATCCCTTTGACGAACGTGCCGACGGTTTCGTGCTCGGCGAGGGCGCCGGGGTACTGGTACTCAAACGCATGAAGGACGCCCTGCGTGACGGCGATCGCATCCACGCCGTGATCAAGGGCGTGGGCTCGAGCTCGGACGGCAAGGGCAAGGCCATCGCGGCCCCCAACACCAAAGGCCAGGCCCTGGCCCTGAACCGCTGTTACGAAAAAATCCGCGACGGCGTCGGTGTGGCCGACATCGACTATATCGAAGCCCACGGCACCTCCACCATCGCCGGCGACGGGGCCGAAATCGAAACCCTCAAGCAGGTCTATGGCGGCGGCCACCCCATCGGCATCAGCTCGATCAAATCCCAGATCGGCCACCTGCTGGGCGGCGCCGGCTACGCCGGGCTGATCAAGGCCATCCTGGCCATCCAGAACAAGACCCTCCCCCCCAACGGCCGCTTTGAAAAGGCGGCCGATGCCCACGGGTTCGGGGACAGCCCGCTCTATGTCATCGACGAGGCGCGCCCCTGGGAAAAGGCCGACGGGCGGGCCCGCATGGCTGCGGTCAGCTCCTACGGTTTCGGCGGTATCAACTACCACTGCGTGGTGGCCGAGCATATGCCCGACGATGCCCCCCTGCCGCGTAAAGTTTTCACCGACCCGGACTACGACTTCAACCAGGACCGAATCGTCTTTGCCGGGCTGGGCGTGGTCCTGCCCGAATCCCCGGACGTGGAGACCTTCTGGCAGAATCTCGAGGAGGGACGCACGGTCTTCTCCGCCATTCCGGAGGAGCGCTTCCACAACGCGAGCTACGCCGAGGAGCCCGAGGATTCCAACTACCGGATT